>Ga0265298_10011729_pt1 | contig 10226 bp, 16 predicted proteins | sample AusTroGonzalo_MG_3_FD_193486 | JGI IMG/M metagenome (GOLD analysis project Ga0265298, IMG submission 193486) | Bovine rumen microbial communities from tropical cattle in Woodstock, Queensland, Australia - Gonzalo_01 | ecosystem: Host-associated > Mammals > Digestive system > Stomach > Rumen ... | reverse complement strand
AGAATCTTTCCAATCCCATTTAGCGTTATGGTAATTTCTTGATTGATCATTGTACAGCTGCTTTCTAGCATCGTACTTCATCTGCCAAGCAGCTTTTTCTCTTATGAGGTCATCTTTCTTACTAGATTTAATGTACCTTTTCATTCCGGATATACCTCCCCGATGTATGTATCAATATCGTCATATCCAGTTCTGATATTGAGGATCTTATTAAGCATATCAACAGATCTATCGTCTGTAATATCGCAAACTAAATCGATTTCATCTGCAGTAGCAATGTTGTAATTGATAAGCTCGTCTCTTACTGATGCAAATTCAGGATCAATATATGCATCTTCTACCTTTTCTTCGGGAACGATTTCATCATCAATTACATTTTCTGCACCATTGATTGCTGTAGAATCATCAATTGGAACAAGATGAGGCTCAGTATCTGCCCACCAAGCATCAAGTGAATAGTATTGGGCAAGTACAGGATCATCTTCGTGATGTTCATTCCAGTAAGTGCAAATATCGCTCCAAGAAATTTCTTTACCGGGAACACCGAAATAACCATCAGTATCTACAAATCTTGTTCCTACATCATTGGAAGCGTTAATATCCGAACTAGCTGTCATTGTTAACTCTTTATAACGATTTTCAAGTGCATTGATTAAATCGTAAGGATTATCACTTCTAGGCATAGAATCCTCCTGTGTTTATAATAAATATACTTATCAATATTTAAGGTTAAGTGTTTGTCCACAACAAAGGCCGAGAATGTGCCTATTCTCGACCAATGTTGCGTCTTTATATTCCTCTTATGGCAAAACGGAGGACTTTGTTAGCCGAAATAAATCGCGTTAAGATATGTTACAGGAAAATCGTCCGGGCCTGAAATATATCCCCAATGCACCTTTCCACTAGAAGTATCAAATTTGACTCTTGTAACTCCATACTGCTTAAGGAATTTTCTAACTTCTGCTCTGAATGCGTTTAAGCTCTGTGGATCTTTGTCCATACTAGGATTTGCAGAAGTATTATAGTAGCCTGATTGCGGTCTAGAAGTATACGGAAGTATATCATATGTATGTCTGCTTAAGGACATACTCCTTGTAATACTGTGAGAACCGTCATGGAAATACTTCATAACAATAGAATATAACCCATCTTTTACTTGTTTCTCTTGGTCATATGACAATTCTAAATTAGTTACAGATGATTTAATATAGCGCTTCATGCAAGTTCTCCTATGTAATATTTAATTATAAAAAAGGTTAGCCTGCCCCAACCACAACATCTACGTATAATATATCTCCAGAATCATCATATCCATCTACATCGCCAATAAATTTTCCATCGATATAAAGTAACCAGCGACAGCCGTCATCTTCGATGCACCTATTACCTATATAGAGTTGATATCTAGATTCAATGATTTCTACGTTACCTGCGAAATCTTCTTCATATTTTCCTCTCTTAGGAAATCTATGAAGCTCTCCGTTATTTTCCCAGTAATAGTCAACATGTATCTGATTAGCTATACCTGAATATAAAATTCCTTTAGAACTTGGTATGTTTCTAATATCTAAATTATGTATTTCCATTTTGAACCTCCGGAATGTATTCTTCTATTTCGCCTTCGTAATCTAAAAATTCTTTTCTGCTAGGAATTGTTCTGATTTCTTTATACGGAATAGGCCATTTATCAATCTTCTTGATATTTATTGATTTAACTTTCAACTGAGAAATGATATTAGATTTTCTTAGCATCTTTCCACGCTCAGCGAGTGATAACTCAGGATTGATAAACTCTGCAATATCTTTGATATTGATAACAAATGCGCGCTGTTGTGATTGAAATAATACAATTACAAATCCGTATGTTCCAGGTATCTGAGATTTGAGCAGAAGACCATCACGTTGCTTGTTGGTGAGCATTCCGAAGTCAAAGCGATCCTCATATGTGCACTTGCTCTCGATGTAATACATATTAGGATGTTTATATAAATCAAAATCACTGATGTTTGACGATCCATACATTCCAGTCATCTGGTCAGGGATTCTATCAAAACAATATCCTTCGTCAGGTCTATCTAACCACTGACGAATTTTATCTTCTGCTTTCTTTCCGTGTTCGTTGTCCATTACTTGTTAATATACTCTCGCATTATGCATTCAGTTGTCATAGCTTCAATAGGATTAGGTACTCTAATATTCTTGAATTTGAATACATATTCGAATTCAAGATTATCTTCAGATAAAGAAGGTCCACTAGGATGATTAATCTGGAAATCGTAGAATCCATTAGCTAAGAATCCTTCAGGTGTTTTCTTTAACAACCTAAGCCACCAATAGTGGCCACCTTCAGCAAGAGGACCCTCATTATAAAGCACCTTGACCCATCTATCAGTTCCAATATACTTGTCGAGATCTTTCTGAGATGTAAACTTCGGAATATAGTTTGATGATTTTGCGTATATTTTCATATTACTTTACCTCATGAACAAGTGTTCTTATGTGTGCTCTTTGAATTGGGCCTGAAGCTACAATAGACTCTACTCGTGCTTTACTATCTTCTCCAATAACTACGCCATTGAGAACAGTCCACCCGCCATTACCTACGGTAGCATGTAATCCTGCCCAGTCTGTGATAGGTCCTGTAATTTTTGTTACTCTATTTACAAGATCGAGAATAACTCGCTTACCAGCTTCGACATTTATTTTATGAATTTCTTCATCACTTTTATGCCACAAATCTTTTGCAGCTTCTACAGTAACACCAAATTCCCGTCTAAAGGGGATGTTAAGATAATCGTCTTCAAGTTTATCTCTAGCAGCCCTTTCAACATAATACTTATTGTATTTATCTGCATTTTCATATCTTTCTGCGAATTTAGGATATATTTCAAACAGTTTGTTCCTTCGTTCTTCGCCGTATAGATTCTGCGGAACCAACCTGTATATTTCATCCCAACAGCGTTTATAGAATTCCGGAGACCTATCTCTGATGTCTTTATCAAATCTATCCCATTCATCAATAAGCTGGTTCATGAAATCTTTGAGCACTTCAGGGATTTCATCAATCTTCTTATCCTTGGCCTTGATTGTTTCTAACTGTGCATTATACTTATCAAGAATTGCTTGTGCTTCTTTAATAGCATAATTTGAGTTATAGATAGATTCTGCATCATCGTCAATGCTGTAGCAAGCTTTACCTTTAGGGCTCTCATAATCCCATCCATTCTTTCTAGCAATTCCCCACAAATCAAATTTACTTTCAAGCGGAATCTTACTTGAATATGTTGTTTTAAGGAGTTCAAGATAGTTGATAAGTTTGCTGTATTCTTCAGAAGAAAGTTCAGGCTTTACGAGATCAAGTTTCTTTTGAATAGCATCTTCTTTTTTCCGAATCCAAGCTCGCTTCTTATCAATTTCAGCTTGCTTCTTCGCTATTTTTGCTTCGATGTCTGCTACATTTGTTGCTGATTTGATATACATCTTCATATGTTGTATCTCCTTAAAAATTTAGCCCTGACCGGAGGGCTAAATTGTTGTGATATTATTTATAACGATTCTGATTATCTTTTCAACGGATCGTAATCTTTTGTGTATCCTACAGATATCTCGTTGAGGTCTTCAATGCTATTTAATATATCTTTTACATAAGTGTATAAGAAGTTAGGATCATTTGTAGGGCTTTCAGATAATTCTTCAATGCATTTATCTCGTACATTTAGCAATGCATATCGAACTACGCCATCTTCAGATACATCATATATAGTATATCGAGGAACAAACTGAGAATCATAGAAAGTAACAGCTAGCGGATAATCTGCTCTAACATTATCGTATGAAGTAGATTCTGCTAATGAATTCCAAGCCTTATCAGACAACTCATCATACTCTTCTTCGGTGAGTTTATCTTCGTCATAAAGATCAGCTAAGTAATTCATAACTTCTTGCCGATCTTTCTTCCCAAGTACAAGCGACTGTTGTATGCGATTGAATGCTTCGTTATATTGCGAACTTGACTTGATGTACAGTTTCATTGTTACTTCCAGCTGATGTGAGCAATATCTTCTTTATTCATGAGAGCGATATCATAAGTAATTGTATAACCCTGATTCTCTAATTTTGTCTTTACAGAATCAATGAGCTTTCCGTTATATGTTACATCATATTGACCGCAATTTGCTGCAGTATTGATAAGATAAGCGATAGATTGTTCTTGCTGATCTGCTTCGGCAGTCTCTGCTACAGTCTTTACATCAGATGCTGCCTTTAATGTCTGTAATTCATCCATTGGAATAAGTGCCATATGTATTTCTCCTTAGATTAAATTTCGCCAGGGATTGCAGAAAATCCGCCATCGAGCATAATATCATCAAGCCAGTTATCTGCGCTGAATTCTAATACTGTACCTGTTCGGAGATTTCTTACCTCAAGATAATATCCCTTGTTAGCGTAATCGTTTACAATTTCATCTACTTCAGATATATTATCTGCCCAAGAATCTTCTGCTAGTCCTGATCCTCTTCCATAATAGCCTCTAACTAAATAGTGATAGGAATCTTCATCTGAAGCAGATACCATATTAGCATAGTACTCAGATTCTTTTGAAGCCGTTACTTCATCGCAAGCATCTACACTTTCGTGCTTACCTAAGTTATAATCAATCCAATGATCTCTAAGATCTTTCTTGAAGAAACGACCGTCTTCAAATGCTTCTTCAAGAGCTTCAACCTTCAACGGCCATCTACTCATACTGACTGAACTGTAAAGCTCGCCGTCATTAGTTAGAAGATAGTAATAAGAATGTCCACCAAATATATCACCATATTTTGTTGTACCGTAATATCCATTAGCGGACTGTACACCATTGTCTTCAGATACTACCAAGACCTTACCCTTGGGCATTGTGTCATTACTGTATTTGTTGAATCTCTCAAAGTTAGCATTCTTATATGAAGGCTTAGTATACGCAGATACATAATTTTGAGGATATTTAGTAAATTTCCTTTTCATTCGTCGTCTCCTTTATGTCCATTAGCAGATAATAGACCAACAAGAACAAATCCAAAAATAGTTCCGAATACAAAACCAAAAAGGAAACCAATTGCACCGTCGCCCATATATCTACCTCCATGATTATATTATAGAAATAATAAAGGTTAGAGGTCACTATCATAATCGGTTTCGATGTCGTGATAGATATCATCTATACATTCTAGAGCATCTTGTAACTGATTATTTTTAATATACTTCCGTACAACAATAAGGCGAGCAAGAATGTACTCTTGCTTGCCCTTGTTGTAGCTCATTAGATTGCTGTTTTGAATATCGCTCACTTGCACCACTTAGAAAGCTCTGCAGCGATTGTATAGTATTCCTCAAAATCAAGCTGCTTGTAGAGAAGTCTAAGTGCTTCTTTCTCGTTCTTCTCTGCAACTAACTGATAGATACTTAAGAAGTCCTTGTAAGAAATCTTACCGCTTCCATAAATGATTTCAAAGATATCAACAGACTTATCAATAGGCTCAGGTACTGTAACAGATCCGTCTTCGCTGTAAACAGGTTCGAGCTGAATGTCATCACCGCTATTATAACGCTGATGCAAGAGGTCAAATGCCTTAGTACCTGTTAAAAGATCAATTCCTCCGTAGAGATTACAGAGCATTCTGATTTGGTTGAAATTAGGTTTCTTTCTTCCAAGGAAATAATCAGTGACCTTTTTATCATCAACATTAAGATACTGAGAAATTCCGTGAATATCAAACGGACCAGATCTAAGCTTACTGGGCCAGAAGTCATAAGTAAATTCAGTTGAAGTTTCCTCTGTACTAATATTGAATGAAGAAAGATCCGGTTCAGGTAATTTTGCAACTTCTGTGATGTCTATAAGTTTGTTTTTCTTCTTAGCAACATATGCTTCGTGAGCTTTTCTGAATTCTTCTTTGCCTTCGTTGAAATCTACTCCAAAGATATGACAAACTGACTTTATGATCTCATCATGAGGCATGTGCTTTCCAGAGAATGCAAAAGACAATGTTGCCTTATGTATTCCAGTTTCCTTAGACAACTCTGTAAAAGACTTCTTATTCTTGAGTCTCAGATCAGCCCAAAAATTACTATCACCGTAGTAACAACAATTTCTACTTGACTTCCAGGTACGCTCTGCACGATAAAATGCATTGTATCCTGTATCGAAATCAATTCCGAACAAGTTACATATTGCTTGAATTTCGTTATCATCTCGGGGAGCGTGGGTACCAGAAAACCAATTACCTATTGTTCCTTTAGGTACTCCAAGCTTCTTAGCAACATAATCGATTGACCAGCCTCGCTTCAATCTTTCCTTGTTCCAAAAAGTTTCTTTTGCTGCTTTAGCCATCTTGATTTCTCCTTTGAATTTCTAGATTTTTTAGATCTCTTTTTGATGCAGCTAACTGTTCCTCTAGAATAGCTATTTGAATTCTCAATTGAGCCATTCTTTGGTCTACACTATTATTAACGATCGTGGAAGGTCTACCTGATTGCATATCTACTCCTTTTGTATACTCGATAATATCTTGTAGGATCTTTTCTGCAAGGACCACAGCGCTCTTCTCTGACGATTGTGGTTTCGAGTCCATTACTTTCAAGAGTAGCACATACTCCTCGAGCAAATTCATAATCCGTAACTTCGCAATGTAGCGAATATCCTTTAGATGTTGCTTCTGCTCTATCCATATTGATATACCTCCTACGCAGTATATAACGATTCTAATTCAAATAACACAAAAGACCCTCGGAAATTAATCCGAGGGCCTCCGCCAAGATGGAAGAATGAACAGTAAAGTGTCAATCTAAATAATTTATTTCATTACCGTAAGCATAACACTTAGGGCAATAACCTCCATCGGATAACTGCGTACCGCAATGAGGGCAACGACGAACTTGTTTAATAGGTTCTATTTCTATCTTGCGCACAGCATCAGGGCTACATAACTTGAGAGAAGCTGTAGACCTCAATCCAAGCCGACATTTCGCTTGATAAAGAATATTTCGCTTAGCTTCTTCTACGCTTTCCGCTGCTGTTTTAAATTCGACATCACGTATCTTGATATTGCCAAACTTATCAGCTATGCTGCCTTTGTATCTGTAAACGGATGATTTAATATAGATTTTCATATAAGTAATAACGATCTATCTTTTTGTTTAACTAATATGACGTACTCTTTATTTGAACCAAAATGGCTCTTGTTCTCTTTGATTTCTACTATATATTTCTCCCATCCAGGATCTACTATCTTACATACCATAAGGTATTCAGAAGCATTAGGAACATTTTTCATAACTAGCGCAAGCCAATCACATTGCGTGAGTTTAGAATTCTGTCCTTCAAAATATACTTCTATATCTTGATATGGTGGACAGATAAATACTGAACAAGTATCATTATAAGTAAAGGTTACTGCATCTCCTAATCCTATTGATCTGCCTTTTGACTTGTGCCAAGCAACTAACTTATCATTTAGATCAATGCCGATGTACTGCTTACCTAATGCAACAGAAGCATCATGCCTAGCACCCCATCCAGCAAACGAATCAACGATAGTATCACTTGTACAGTACTTAGTTATCAGCTCTTCTGCAAATTTTTGAGAAAACCAAGAAGGCTGTTTACAGATGCGAGATACATTCATTGCTGTAAGTACTTGTTTGTTATCTATGAACCCACCAGTATACATTATCCTATTAACTATCATTTTCCATCGGATACTAGGATCATAAAATGCTTCATGAGCACTCCGCATCCCAGATACTTTAACATCATAAAAACACTTAGGACGATCTTCTGCATAAGGGAACTTAGGTGTGTCTTTAAATAGTGAAATATCTACTCCGATTAAAGGTTCAGGACACTTGTCTAGATACTTCAATCCATTTGATATTGAACTATTTGGTTTTCCAAACATGTTACATATAGTACTATCATAATCAGTTATAATTACTACATGATTTTTCTTATATATTTCTAATTTCTTAGTAATTGGAACTGTTTGCTTATAATCATACAAACCTAAAAGAAGTTGCAATCCTTTGACCTCGTACAGTACTCCTTCAACTTCGAAATCGATGAATGTAGTATGCAATTTACCTTCGTATTCAAATTGTATCGGAATATTCCTCTTAACTTCCAAACCAAGCGACTTCCAGAAATCATACACAAGTTTTTCATATGAACTATCTAAAGGCAACCCATCGCAACTTACAATGTGTTTATTAGAAACTCGTTTACGCTGAGTACATTCTTTAGAACAGCATAATTGAGTCCAAGGTTTGTTGTAAGGATAAGATGTTCCACACACATCGCAATTTCTATAATGCTGCTCTGTGCATATACGCTGTGCATTATCTGTAATCTGAAACCGTTTACCACATATAGTACAATACTTGTATGTTATGGGCTTAGGGACTTCCTTCTTAGGCTGTTTAGGATTGTTTTTCTTACCTGCAATGCTTAGTTTTTCACGAGCTGATGCACTTTGAGAACCTACTTCAACTCCATATTTGTCCATACAAGTTCTACGATATAATGCTTCTTTGCATGCTTCAGAACATGTCTGAGTATTAGAATCTGGGGAACGAAGTTGAAATTGTGTTCCGCAAACTACACAGCTTCGATAATGTGGCCCTTCACAATAAACAGATGTATTAGAAGTAGAAGTAAATAGCTTTCCGCATAATTTACAAGGCCTAACTACAGACTGAATTGCAGACTTCCTCAACTCAGCACTACACTCTTTAGAACAGCATCTTCTTGGGTGTGTATAATCAAATTCAAAATCTTTACCACAAACTTCGCACTGTCTCACTTGTGTTTCTTCTTTTAACTTAAAATCAAATTCAGGATTGCGCTTAGCAACCATATCTTTTACAAGTTCGGGAACAAGCATCGGATTGCTAACACCATACTTCTGAAGGCAGTTTTCTTTATAAGTCTGAACACCTAAAGTATCCGCACAGGACTTACTACAAGTTTTAGGTGCGACACTATTAAGATGTGACGAAGTAATTGCTATACGGTCACCGCATATTAAACAATTAACATAATGTTGACGAGAACAATACTTAGCTTTGCTCTTAGGAAATGGCCTACCGCAAATAGCACACAGTTTAATATTATCTGAGGATACTTTAATTTCAAAATCCTCATTTACAAAAATATCTCGACCTTGAATACTGTCTAAAAACTTACTCATAGATATATTATATTACGATTTTGACAAAAATCAAGGCTCTGCATAAAAAATAGGCGGAGAGGATTAACTCCCGCCTATCTGAAATTTGATGTCAAGAACGATTACTGAATTTCGTCCGGCTTCAGGTAAATTGCTCTCGAAATGACGAAGGTGCATTGAACCTGAACCAAGCCACCGTCTTGTGTCATATCGCCGTTGTTGAGATTCTTGATCCAAACACCGGGGCACTTGATAACATCTCTCGCCTGTCCACCAGTACCATCATATTTAATAAAGTAAACTGTTCTCATGTACTGAGAAGGTAATCCAAGGCACTCTGTAAGCGGATCGTAGACTTGCTTTCTCCAAGCTCTCAATGCTTCAAGAACATTAGGTGTTGTGTAGCAGTTGAGTGTCCAGTTAACATCACCATAGTCAATCTTCTGAGGGAACTTGATGAGGCCGTTTCCGTAATGTACTGTGATTGAATCCTGAGTCTCTTCGATAGCACCTACTTCTGCTGTAGAGAGTGTAAGTACATCGGAAAATTCTGCAGGGCTAGATCCATCCATGTTGTATATACGGATTTCGAAGTTGTTTTTGTACAATGTCGATAGGTAAATCTACTGTATCAATGTTTCCGATTTTTCCCCCGACTCACACCGGACATGAGACTTTCACCTCATCCGGCGTTCCATCGTATTTATAATTACTTCGACTAATATAAATACGACTAAAGGCCATAACTCCATTGAATTATTATCTTCAATATCATAGCTTCGACCTTAACTTTTCAGTATCAGTTAATTAGCTTATTATTCTTCGACTAAATGCTATAACGCCTGATACCTTTCCTTGTTCCGAAGATTCTATCTTTGCATATATCTTTAGGTGCTTACTTTGCATAGAATAGCTGGATATTAGATTTTCTAATATATAGGATTTCATATTCCGCAGCTTACTCTCCTACACTATTACTATACGTTCATTCGCAAGTTCGTCAGTCTATTAGACATTCTC
>Ga0265298_10011727_pt1 | contig 10229 bp, 3 predicted proteins | sample AusTroGonzalo_MG_3_FD_193486 | JGI IMG/M metagenome (GOLD analysis project Ga0265298, IMG submission 193486) | Bovine rumen microbial communities from tropical cattle in Woodstock, Queensland, Australia - Gonzalo_01 | ecosystem: Host-associated > Mammals > Digestive system > Stomach > Rumen ... | reverse complement strand
CGGGAAATATACCGTGCGCGTGTCCGTGGCAGAGACGGAAGGGTATCAGGCTGATTCGGCGGTAAGTAACTTTACGATCAAACAGATCAAAGATACCACAGCATCTTTGACGGTATCGGATGTTACGGTCGGAGAAACCTATGAACCGACGCTGGAAACGAAATCGGGTGGTAAGGATTCAGCGAAATTCTATTACAGACTGGATGAAGAGGGTTCAACCTACTCGGAAACCAAGCCGACGGCTGCAGGAAGCTATGTGGTTCATGTTGTAATTCCGGAAGACGAGATCTATGAGGAGATGGAGCTGGACGCAAACTTCAAGATCTTAAAGAAGATCCCGACGAAGGCCAACATCTCCGTGGAAGATATCGAGGTGGGCGGCACGGTAACACCGGTTGTGGATACGGATTCCAACGGTCAGAAGGTTATCGAGTATAAGCAGGCAGATGTCGAAGGGGCAACCTACAGTGAGACTGTGCCGTCAGCAGCCGGAACCTATATGGTGCGACTGACGGTTGAGGAGTCGGAGACATATGAGGAGATCGTTTCCGACGAGGTTACGTTCACGATCAGTAAGAAGACAGTAACTGCTTCCGTAACAGTGGATAATTGTAAGGTTGGGGACACCATCACTCCGGTAGTGACGACGGACTCCGATGGTAAGGACGGAACAACATTTTTGTATAAGCGGGTATCAAATCCGGAAACCGAATACGACTCGGATGTTCCCTCGGCAGCGGGAACTTACAAGGTGCTTGCTACAGTTCCGGAGACAGAGACCTATAATAAGATCGAATGTGATCCTGTTACATTTGTTATCGAAAAGAATGAACCTACATTCGCAACCGTGACGGTGGAGAATATCGAGTGGGGCGGAACCCTCAATCCGGTGGTAAGCAGTGATTCGGACGGTAAGGCGAATCCGTCCTTTGAATATAAACTGCAGAGCCAGGGAGAGGGTGACTATACGGATACGGTTCCGACGGCCATCGGTGATTATGATATCCGTGCGACGCTGGCCGAGACGGAGACCTACCTGTCCATCCAATGCGAAGGAACTTTCAGTATCACCAAGAAGACGGTGAATGTAACGGTAACTGTGAACAATGTGGAATTCGGCGGAACCATCAGTCCGGCGATTGAGACGGAGTCTGACGGTAAGGAGAATCCATCCTTTGAATACAAACTGCAGAGCCAGGAAGATAAGGACTATACGGATACGGTTCCGACGGCAGTCGGTGATTATGATATCCGTGTGACGATTCCCGAGACTGCGAATTATTTTGCTGCCGTAGGTAAGGGCAAGTTCAAGATCACAAAGAATACCGTGGTTTCCGCGACGGTTACCGTAGAGGATATTCTGGTGGGCGGTACCATCGTTCCGGTGATTGAGACGGAGTCCGACGGTAAGAGCGGAGCGACCTTCGAGTACAGACTGCAGAGTCAGGGAGATGATGACTATACGGATACGGTACCGACAGCAGCGGGTGAGTATAGAATCCGTGCAACAATCCCGGCAACGGCATCCTATGAAGAGATCGTCTGCACCGGTGAATTCAAGATCCTGAAGAAGACTCCTACCTATGCAACATTAACGGTAGCGGATATAGAGGTGGGCGGAACCCTGAATCCGTCAGTAAATACGGATTCCGACGGAACTACTGTTACCTACAAGTACAGGCTTTTCACGGGGGAAGAGACTCCATGGTCGGATACGGTACCGACAGAAGTAGGAGAGTATGAAATCCGGGCAACTGTTCCCGAGACGGAGAGCTTTTTGTCCATCACTACCGATATAGGCAAGTTCAAGATTATAAAGAAGACGGCTACCTATGTAACGGTATCGGTATCGGATGTTGAAGTGGGCGGCGTACCTGCACCCAGCGTGTTGACGGATTCCGACGGAACTACTGTTACCTACAAGTACAGGCTTTTCACGGGGGAAGAGACTCCATGGTCGGATACGGTACCCACGGCTGCAGGAGAGTATGAAGTTCTGGCAACCGTTGCCGAAACGGAGAGCTTTAATTCCATCACCGGTACGGGCAAGTTCAAGATCTATAAGAAGAAGGCAACCTATGCAACGGTAACGGTAGAGGATATCGAGCTCGGCGGAAAACCGGAACCGAAAGTAAACACGGATTCCACCGGAAGCGTCACCTATCAGTACAAGCTTGCTGCAGAGGGAGAAGGCGCATGGTCGGATACGGTTCCTACGGCGGTCGGAGAGTATAGTATTCTGGCGACCATCGCCGAGAACGAAACCTTTGAGGAGGAAACCTGCGAGGGTACCTTTAAGATCAAAAAGAAGACCCCGAAGGCCGGAACCGTAACGGTAGCGAATATCAATGTGGGCGGAGTCCTGAAGCCGGAAGTAGATACGGATTCGGACGGAACTCCCAGGTTTACGTATAAGAAGAAGACGGATGAGATATACACGTATACCGTTCCTACGGCAGCGGGAGAGTATGACATCTGTGCGACTATACCGGAAACAGATACGTTTATCGAAGATGTATGCTATGGCAGTTTCAAGATCCTGAAGAAGGATCCCGAAAAGGCAACGGTAACGGTAGCAGATATCGAGGTGGGCGGAGTCCCGAAGCCGGATGTAGATACGGATTCGAACGGAACTGCAACATTTACGTATAGGAAGAAGACAGATACCACATTTACCGATACCGTGCCCACGGCAGCGGGAGAGTATGACATCTGTGCGACCATACCGGAAACGGAAGCGTATAACGAAATCGTATGTTACGGCAGCTTCAAGATCACGAAGAAGAAGCCGAAGTCCGGGATCGTGACGGTAGCGAATATCGTGATCGGCGGAACCCTGAATCCGTCCGTGGACACGGATTCCGACGGAACTCCGACATTTACGTACAAGAAGAAGTCGGATACCACGTACAAGAATACCGTACCCACGGCAGCGGGAGAGTATGATATCTGCGCGACCGTCCCAGAGACGGAGACATATGAAGCAGGTACATATTATGGCAGCTTTACGATCCTGAAGAAGACGCCGGCCTCCGCAACGGTAACGGTAGCGGATATCACGGTAGGCGGAACCCTGAAGCCGACGGTTTCAACCGATTCCGACGGAAAGCCGACCTACACCTACAAGAAGAAGACAGCGACAGAATATACATCAACCGTGCCCACAGCCGGTGGAGAGTATGATATCTGTGCAACCATTTCCGAAACCGAAACCTTTGAAGAGACCGTATGTTACGGAAACTTCAAGATCAACAGGCTGACACCGACGATGACGCTGACGGTATCGGATGATATCGAACTGGATCAGACGCTGTATGTGGATGTGGTGACGGATTCGGACGGCAAAGACCAGGCGAAATATGAGTATAAAAAGACAACGGATACCACATATCAGCCTTCGCAACCGAATGCGTTGGGTGAATATGAGATCCGCGTAACCATTCCCATGACGGATAATTACGAGTCGATCTCCAAGACGAAGACCTTCAAGATCTTAAAGAAGAACGGCTACGGCCGTATCGAAGCCGGTGATGTGGAATACGGCGATCCGCTGGAGATCGATGTGGAATCCGGGTCGAACGGATTACGTGATGCAAAATACGAGTATAAGAAGTCCACTGATCCGGCAACTGCTTACGTTGGTGATGAACCGACAGACGTAGGTGAATACTCGGTTCGTGTAACTGTTCCCGAGACAGCTACATATTACGGTGAAGTTTACGAAACCGACTTCCGGATCAAGAAAGCCAAGCCGGATTCTTCGCTGACGGTGAAGAATATCGAGTTCGGCGGTACTATCGAACCGATATGTATTACGAATTCCAACGGAAATGTGACATATAAGTATAAGCGGTCCGATGAGCCGGCTTCAGCATATGCGGATGATGTTCCGACAGCAGTCGGGACCTACGATGCCAAGGCCATCATTGCAGAGGCTGCAAACTATGAAGCGGATGAAGTTACCACCTCCTTCCGTATCACAAAGACCATCGTAACGGCAACCGTGACCATCGCTGATATCAAGGTGGGCGGAACGCTTTCACCGGTGGTGGAGACTGTCTCGAACGGAGCAGTGTCCTACGAGTACAAGAAGACTACAGATTCCACCTATGGAACGGAGGTGCCTACGGCTGCGGGTGAGTATGATTTCCGTGCAACCATCGCCGAAACGACTGACTATGAGGAAATCGTCTGCACAGGTTCTTTCCGGATCGTGAAAAAGACCACAACAGCTACACTGATCGTGGATGACATTCTGGTTGGAGGAAAGGTCAGACCGAAAGTGGATACGGTTTCCGACGGAAAGGTGACCATAGAGTACAGGAGTACGGATGATGATGCTTCGGCTTATACCGAAAAGGTACCTACCGCAGCAGGAGAATACGATGTACGTGCCACGGTGGCCGAGACGGCAACATATAAAGCAATCGTATGCACAGGCGGCTTCCGCATCCGGAAGAAGACGGCTACGGGTACGCTGACGGTGAAGGACATCGTGGAAGGCGGAAAGGTAGATCCCTCCGTTTCGACGGATTCCGACGGAAAGATAACCTTCAAGTACAAGAAGGTATCAGACACGACATATACAACTGATGTGCCCACAGAGGCGGGAGAGTATGACGTATGTGCCATGGTATCCGCAACTGCTACCTATAAGGCATTTGAGTGCTATGGCAGCTTTACCATTACAAAGAAGAAGGTTCCGGAGAAGAAGACCGCAACGTTAACGGTTAGTATTGAGGATTGTGAAGTAGGTGACAAGGTGGCACCGAAGGTAAAGACGAATTCCGACGGTACACCGAAGATTGAATACAAGAAGTCCTCGGAAGGGGCTGACGCGTATTCTGAAACCGTGCCCACAAAGGCAGGAACCTACTCCATCCGGGTGACCATCCCCGAGACGGAGAACTACAAGAAGACCGCGTACGCCGGGACATTTACCATATCGAAGAAGAGACCCATGCTTTCGGTATCCCTGAATGATGTGTACAGGGGAACCGGGTATACTCCGGCTACGGCCACGAATTCGGATGGAAAGATCAGCTTTATGTATAAGGCGAAGGCGGCGGCCGACTCCGCGTATTCGGAGGTGAAGCCGACTGCAGTCGGAGAGTATATGGTACTTGCCACCGTTACGGAAACTGAGACCTATGCCAAGGCAACGGCAGTAGCGGAATTTGCCATCAGATATCTGGCCAAGCCGGAGGAGGATTGTGATCCGGAAGGTGAAGAGGGCGAGAACGGCTACTTTACCAGTGATGTATACCTGGATGCGCCGGATGGCTATCTGATCTCGGCAACCAAGGATGGCAATTATGCGGAGAGGATCCTGTACACACCGGGTATGACCGTGTACTACCTGAAGAGAGTTTCGGACGGAGCGCTGACGGATACAGTACAGATTCCGGGTGAGATTAAGATCGACAAGATACTTCCGGAAGGCGGTGCCATGCTGGATCAGGATGGTAACCCCATCAACACCAGCGGCCTTTCCTACGCGGATTCCGTTAAGTTTACCATCAGCGACGAGAACCTGGCATCCGTTACGGTGAACGGTTCACCGGTCAGCCTGGTCAACCATACGGCTGAAGTGATCCTGAATCCCGGAAATGATACGGTTTCCTTTAAGATCGTTGCGAAGGATATCGCCGGCAATACATTTGAGATCGGCGTGATCATCGCGGCAACCTGGATCCGGGAAGGAATCGTTCCCGAGGGAACACCGCTTCCGCTGAAGACCGGCAGGGCATACACCATGCCGCAGGGTAACTGGATCACGGATTCCAATGACGGAATGACCTATTCCGGTAACCGGCAGTTCTATGTAAGAGTGTCACAGGATTATACATTTACCAAATCAAAGTGATCAGGAGGAGTAAGACGGGATGAAGAAGGGCCTTCTAATCATCATCGAAACCATCATCGTCGGATTGATCTGCTTCCTTCTGACGGCAACCAATGCGCTGTCCCAGCTGGATTATATGGTGCGGGATACGGTTTACCAGATACCGAGAGGTATCGACAGCAGGATCAAGATCATCGGTATTGACGCGGAAACGGTCAACAAATACGGTCAGATCCAGACCTGGTCCCGCTCCAGATACGCGGAGCTTCTGAACAAGCTGAACGAGGATGAATCCACCCGGCCGGCTATCATCGGTCTCGATGTGTTCTTCCTCGGAAATGTGGATGAGGGAGACCAGGTGCTGGTTGATGCCGTGAAGCAAAGCGGCAATGTGGTCATCGTAGACCAGCTGATCTACAATCAGCGCATGGAGGAAAATGAAAACGGAGTTCTGGTCACCACCGTGGACCATGTGCAGGAACCCTTCGAGGAACTGCTGCAGGCAGCAAAGGTGGGTTACAGCAATGTGGCACAGGATTCGGACGGCATCGTCCGCCGGGTAGTGCCGACGGAGCAGGTGAACGGAGAGACCAGGCAGACCTTCTCGAAGGTCATGTATGAAGAGTACTGTAAGATCAAGGGGATAACTCCCACGGAGATCCCCACGGATAAGACGGGACGTTCCATCATCAACTATTCCGGAAAGCCGGGAGATTATGAGTATGTCTCCATGGCAGATGTTCTGGAAGGGAAGATCGATACCAGAGCCTTTAAGGACAGCATCATCTTTGTCGGTGCATATATGCCGGGCATGCAGGATAATTTCAAGGTGCCCAACGGCGGAAGCCGGCAGATGTACGGAGTGGAAGTCCATGCAAATGTATTCCAGTCCTACATGGAGGAACGGTTTGCCGTCAACGGAAACCCGGTGCTGTTTGCGCTGATCATTTCCGTCATCGCTATGCTGCTGCATCTGGCGTTCCGGAAACTGAAGCTGTGGATCTCACTGATCCTTCTCCTTGCAACGGTGGGTGCTGAGGTGTTCCTCTGCGTGATGCTGAACAATAAGGGAACTACCTTCAGTATCATCTATCTGCCGCTGATCCTGGTGCTTTCCTTCGTGTATGCCATCGTGATCCACTATATCGTGGAGCGGGCAAGAAAGCAGAAGGTGCTTGGTGCCTTCCGGAAATATGTGGCTCCCCAGATCGTGGAGGAGATCGCCGGCAAGGGTGACTTTACCATCAAGCTGGGCGGTGAGAACAGGGATATCGCGGTTCTTTTCGTGGATATCCGCGGATTCACCACCATGTCTGAGGCTCTGCAGCCGGAGGAGGTTGTGGAGATCCTGAATGAGTATCTGAGTCTGACGACGAAGTGTATCTTCGATAATCTGGGAACCCTGGATAAGTTCGTGGGAGACGCCACCATGGCGGTATTCAACTCGCCCTTCGATCTGCCGGATTATGAGTATAAAGCAGTCTGCGCGGCCATGGATATCGTGAAGGGCGGACAGGAACTGGAGAAGGTGCTTCTGGAGAAGCACGGACGGAGCGTAGGCTTCGGTGTGGGCGTAAATGTGGGACCGGCAGTCGTGGGAAATGTAGGCTGTGAATTCCGTATGGACTACACCGCCATCGGCGATACGGTCAATACCGCAGCCCGGCTGGAAGCAAATGCGAAGAAGGGTCAGGTTCTGATCAGCGATGCACTGTATGATCGTCTGAAGGACAGGATCGAAGTAAATGAGATCGGCCAGATCCCGCTGAAGGGTAAGAGTAACGGGATCATGGTTTACGAAGTAACAAAGCTGCTGGGCGAGCGTGACTGGATGTAGAGTCCGGCACTGCAACTCCGACAGAAAAACGGTGCAGGTACATGACAAAATGTACCTGCACCGTTTTTTTGTGCGGAATGTTCTTGGCTTGTGTGGAGCCTGCAGGGACGGTTCTTGTCTGACCGGTGGAAAGGTACATTTTTCATGTATCGCACCACCGGTCAGATAAGAACCGTCCCTGGGGAATTAAACAGTCTTGATTTAACCTGCGATCACACGATCACCCGGTTCCGTCCGCTCTCCTTCGCCAGATACAGCTTTGCATCCGCAACGCTGATATTCTCCTCGATAGTCTTCTCGGGATCGAACTCCGTAACGCCGAAGCTCATGGTATGGCGGATGACATGTCCTTCCGCCTCGCAGGAGGATGCCTCGATCAGCTTGCGGATCTCTTCGGCCTTAGCGGCACATTTGTTGATGTCCGCATCCGTCATGATCATGATGAATTCCTCGCCGCCCCAGCGGTACATGCCGTCGCATTCGCGGCAGTTCTCGGACATGAGCTGGGCTACATGCTTCAGCACCTCGTCGCCGGCATTGTGGCCGTAGGTATCATTTACGCGCTTAAACTTGTCGATGTCGCTGATGAACAGGGACAGGCTGAGATCCGGATTCTTGATGATCTTATCATACGTACGGTTGAAGTCGCTGAAGAAGCCCATGCGGTTCTTCAGGCCGGTCAGCTTATCGGTGTAGGATTCCTCCAGGAAGACGTCGGACTCCAGAGCCAGACCGCAGATGATGGCGGCCAGAGACAGCTTCCGGCAATCCTCTTTCTCATCAAACTTTCCGTCGCCGGACAGCTTGTTGATGACCTGGTAGGCGCCGATATACTCGCCCTTGATGTTGGATACGGGCATAACCAGGATGGACTTGGTCACGTAACCGGTCTTCTTATCTACCTCGGAATTGAAATCCGGATCGTTATAAGGATCATTTGTAACGATGACGCGGCCCTCGGAAAGAGACTTTCCGACAAGTCCGGTGTTGTCCGGGATCGTGATCTTTCCCGTGCCGGTAGCAGCCATGGTCCAAAGCGTATGGCTGGCTTTATCCCATTTCCAGAAGCTGGCCCGGTCTGCGGAAGCAAGGACCTTGCCCAGCGTGGTCAGATGTTCGAAGATCTTCGAATGATCACATTCGGTGGCGCCGCTCATGTCAGCGTAAAGCTGCTCGGAAACCGTGAAAATGTTCTGCAGTGACTGTTCGTTTTCGTATGGCATGTGTGAAACCTCCCCTGTATCATGTGATGGTTAATGTGGTTCTATGTATAACGGAGCCGGTTGTATACCGGTCCCTTCAATGGCGGTGAGGATATGTTCCTCATCATCCAGATGCATCAGGAATACTTCAACTCCCGCTGCAGTGAGACTTTTCAGTTCGTCCAGTGTTGCATAGATATAGAGATGCACCGGGGTGGAGAATACGGCCACCTCCGTATAGAACTGAGCTCCCGGAACACCCTCCAGATACGGAAGGAAGGGTGCCAGTGTATTGGTGTCTCCGGTGTAAACCACCGTCCGGCCGTTGATGACCAGGCGGAATCCGAAACAGCGGCCCTCCAGTTCTACCGTGTGACTGGTGGGGATCACCTGAAGTCCCCAGGGCATGGTGTCATCCGCGGTGATCAGTTCGTAGGTGTCTGATCCGCAGCCCTCCAGACGGTTGATCAGAAATTCCAGATCCTCCCGTACCTCGTCGCTGGGCGCGATCACGGTAAGCGGAATGTGCCAGATATAGTAAGCATAATGGATCAGCATGGGAATACCGCCCACATGGTCTCCGTGTGTGTGAGTAACAAGCACGTATAAATGCCGGATATCAGGCGTACTGTCCGGATCTTCGCCGGTTTCCGCGGGTGTGGAGGAGGATTCGCGGATGCTGCTCTGATAAGCGGCAGCTACCGCATTCGGTCCTTCTCTTCGTAAGACGTGGAAGGAGGACATGGGACAGTCGATCATGACCAGTCGTTCTCCGTCCACAAAGAATGCACTGTTTTGAATGTCGGCGAAGGCAGAGCCCCGCCCGAAAAATCTAAGCATGTTTTTTGCTCCTGTGATAAGTAACTCCAACCCCTTTCCGCCATGGATGAAAACCGGCGGAAACCTCCCGTTTAAAACGGGAGATACACTCCTTATATTATAGTCTTTTCGGCGAAGAATGGCAACCGGATTACACGAAAAACAAGGACCTTTAAGTAAGAGAAATATGGCACCGTTGTCAATATCCTGTTATATCATTTTCCACCCGGTTATGATAGAATGATTAAGGGGGTAAATGATCGATTTATGGGGTGACGATATGGTGGATAATTCTGAACGGTTTAATGATTTTCTTCAGCGATTGACCCGGTTGACCCACAGCCGGAATGGATTTGACAGAAAAGAATATGTGGTGCTGGTAAATGAGATCGCCAATCATTACGGGATAACAAAAGGGCTTACCGAGTTCTATGTAAATGTGGATCGGGAGCGTAAAGGTGACGGAGAGGTCTTCTGTGATGTGGATCGCCATGTGGAAGGAAAAGTTGCCATGGAGATCCGGATC
>Ga0265298_10011724_pt1 | contig 10229 bp, 5 predicted proteins | sample AusTroGonzalo_MG_3_FD_193486 | JGI IMG/M metagenome (GOLD analysis project Ga0265298, IMG submission 193486) | Bovine rumen microbial communities from tropical cattle in Woodstock, Queensland, Australia - Gonzalo_01 | ecosystem: Host-associated > Mammals > Digestive system > Stomach > Rumen ... | reverse complement strand
CGGCAATTCATCGGCCACATCCAGACGCCAGCCGCTGATGCCAGCGTTCAGCCAGTGTTTCAGTACGCTGTCTTCGTTTTTAATTATAAAATCCTGATAGCTTTCATCTGTTTCATCCACTTCCGGCAGGCTCTTGTCACCCCACCAGCAACTGTACTCTTCCGGATATTTTGTAAACCGGTACCAGGAATAGTACGGCGACTCTTTTGACTGGTGCGCTCCGGTTCCCGGATAATTTCCCTGCCGGTTGAAATAAATGCTGTCGTCCCCCGTATGGCTGAACACCCCATCTAAAATGATACGGATTCCTTTTCCTTTTGCTTCTTTGCACAAATCTATAAAATCTTCTTCCGTCCCCAGGAACGGATCGATTCTCTTATAGTTCCCGGTATCGTAGTGATGATTGCTGCGGCTTTCAAAAACCGGATTCAGATACAGACAGGTGATACCCATGTCTGCCAAATAACCCAGTTTTTCCCGGATTCCTTTCAGAGTGCCGCCGAAAAAATCAAAATAAAGGATATTTCCCGCAACCGGATCTTTGATGTAGCGGGGCAAATCGTTCCAGCTTCCGTGCAGCAGAGCGTTAGATTTGCCAGTGAATTGAGACAGCGGAACCTCCCCCCGGTTGAACCGGTCCGGGAAAATCTGATATACCACAGCGTGTTTCATCCATTCCGGCGTGACTGCGCCCCGGTCATACACCGTAATCTGGTACGAGGGCGGCTCCTGTTCATACTGCTGTCCCCGGCCTCCCATCTGGACATTATTATTGCCGTAATAATACGTTTTTTCTGCTGTTTTTACGATAAAGTAATACCAGAGCAGACAGCCCCTTTCGGGAGTGATAATCCGACAGGCATAACGGCGCCTTTTCCTCAACTCTTTTGTTGTAGGAGTAAGTGATGCGGCCGGGGTATTATTATTTTTCTCTGCTGTTTCCTGCTTTCGTGTCCAGGTTTCAGGTTGCATAACAGTTAACGTTTCTCCGGCACCCTCCTGCCACATGCGCAGGACAACCTGTTCCGTACCGTCTCCTTCCACATCACAGCGCAGCGTAATGGCAGAGCCGGCCCCAACAGCGCCAAAGGGATAGCGATATATTGTATTTCTTGAATCATGAGTGATTACAGGGTACATAAAAACTATTCTCCTGAATTTATAAAGAAGCGAAAGTGCTTCCGCTGTTCAGAAATCACTTTCGCTTCGTAGCTTCATTACTGGTCTTCCTTCTTTTTATTTTTTGTGCCGGGCTTTCGTCCCCGTTTTTTCGAAGCTTCTTCCACAGCGGCTTCTGCAACGGTTTCTAACGTCACGGCAGCACTTTTCTTCACAGCAGTTTTTTCGTCGTTGTTTTTTGGGCAGCTGTCTTTTTAGCCGGAGCCTTTTTTACCGCTTCCTTTTTATCTTCCGTCTTTTCCGCAGTTTTCTTTTTGGCAGTAGTTTTTCTTTTCACTGTCTTTTTAACGGCAGGTTCTGCTGCCGGTTCTGGTACTTTTACCTGCTCAGGTTCAACGGTTTCTTCCGGAGCGGCTGTCGCCGCTTCTTTTTCCTCTTCCTTAACAGCTTCCGTAGCAACCTCTTCTTGCACCGGTTGAGACACTTCTTCTGCCTTTTCAGCTACCTCGCTTTCCTCTGCTGCTGTTTTTGCAACAACTTCTTCTTCAGCTGCATTTTCTTCTGCTGTTTCGCCTTTCACCGCCTGCAGAATTTCTTCTTCCGCTTCCGCCACCTGTTCTTCAGTTACAGGCTCAACCGTAACCGTATCGCCTGCAATCCTGGCATACAAATCCGCATAGGCCTGCGCCGACCGGTTCCAGCTGTTGTCGCTGTGCATCGCATTGTAAACAATCTTCTCCCACAACGGTGTTTCCTCATAGCAGGTCAGGCCCCGCTTAATGGTAAATAACAGTTCATGAGCGTTAAAGTTAGCAAAGCTGAAGCCGTTCCCTTCCGGTGTGTTGTATTTGTCGAAATTAATCACGGAATCTTTCAGACCGCCGGTCTCCCGCACCACCGGGATGGTTCCGTACCGCATGGCAATCATTTGGCTGAGACCGCAAGCTTCATACCGGGAGGGCATGATGAACATATCCGCCCCTGCGTATACCCGGCGGGCCAGTCCTTCATTAAATAAGATATTGACCGAAACGCTGCCCGGATGACGCCAGGCCAGTTCCCGCAACGCATTGGCGTAATCTTCGTCGCCGGTCCCCACCACAACCAACTGTACCTGCTCTTCCATCAGCTCATCCATGATATGCATGACCAAATCCAGCCCTTTGGCTTCCACCAAGCGGGTGATCATGGCCAGCACCGGAATCTCCCGGTTTACCGTCAGGCCCAGTTCCCGCTGCAGGGCTTCCTTGGCCAGCGGCTTCTTCACAAATACATTGGCTGCGTCAAAGCAGACGGGAATGTTCGGGTCGGTTTCCGGGTCGTATTCTTTTTCATCCAGACCGTTTAAAATGCCGCTGATCTTGCCGGCGCAAAGCGCCACATAATCTTCCAGCCCTTCGCCGAAGTACGGGTAGGTAATTTCTTCCGCATAAGAAGGACTTACCGTGGTAATAAAATCGGCATAGCACATGCCGGCTTTCATGAAATTCACATTGCCTGCGTTTTCGATATTGCCGTTATACAGCAGGCGCAGGGGCATACCCAGCACGTCTTCCACGATTTCACAGCCGAATACCCCTTGATATTTCAGGTTATGAATCGTGTAAATGTTTTTCATTCCCTGATAGAACGGATCCTGCATGAAATCTTCTTTCAGGTATGCGCCCAGCAGACCGGTGTGCCAGTCGTTGGTATGAATCACATCGGGTTTGAAATCGATGTAATGCAACATGGTAAGCGCCGCTTTGGCAAAATAGGCAAAGCGCTCCGCATCGTCATCATAACCGTACAGTTTTTCTCTTTTAAAATAATATTCGTTGTCAATAAAATAAACGGGAATACCATCCTGTACCAACTTCTTTACACCCATATACTGGTTGCGCCAGGAAAGGTCCACCGAACCTTCGTAAACCGTCTCCATCCCATTTTTATAGTCTGCGCCGATTCCCTCATAATTGGGAATCACCAGAGCCGGTTCTACCCCCAAAGCCTGCAGCGCTTTAGGCAGTGCGCCCATAACGTCGGCCAGGCCGCCGGTCTTGATAAACGGAGCTGCCTCCGATGCAACAAATAAAACTTTCATTTTTTAATTCCGCCTTTCTTTGAACGAATCGGAAGGGCCTGCGCTTGTTCTGTTTTGCTTTCGCCCTTCTTCTTCCTTGTGGTTTTTCTCTTTTTCTTTTTGAAATTTATATACAGCACTGCCAATGGCGGCAGTGTCAGGGTAATTGACTGTTCTTTGCCGTGACAGGGGATTGCTTCGCTCTTTATGGGTTCCGGGTTGCCCACGCCGGAGCCTCCGAATTCATAATTATCGCTGTTGAAAATTTCCGAATAGGTTCCTTCCTCTTCCACACCGATCCGGTAATCCCGCCTGACTTCCGGTGTAAAGTTGCAGACGATAATCGTCTGGTTCTTCTCTTCTCTGCCCTTCCGATAAAAACTGATGACACTGTTATCATTGTCATCACAGCTGATCCAGTTAAAACCCTGCCAGTCGTAATCAATCTGCCAGAATTCCGGATGTTTATTGTAAAAAAGGTTCAGCGCTTTCATATAGCGCTGCATCTCCTGATGGGCAGGATAGTCCAGCAGGTGCCAGTCCAGGCTGTCGTCAAATTTCCACTCAATAAACTGTCCGAACTCGCCACCCATGAACAGCAACTTTTTCCCCGGATGACTCATCCAGTATCCGTAGAACGCCCGCAGGCCGGCAAACTTTTTCCAATAGTCCCCCGGCATTTTGTCCAGCAGGGAATGCTTACCGTGTACCACTTCGTCGTGGCTTAAGGGTAAGATAAAATTTTCCGCAAAGGCATAGTACAGCGAAAAGGTAATCAGGTTCTGAGAGCCTTTCCGGAACAGGGGATCCATGGACATATATTTCAGCATGTCGTTCATCCAGCCCATGTTCCATTTATAATTGAAACCCAGCCCGCCCTTGTCAGCCGGTCCGGAGACCATAGGCCAGGAGGTGGACTCTTCCGCGATCATCAGAGCCTGGGGAATGTTTTTAAATACCGCTGTATTCAGCTTGCGCAGGAAATCTACCGCTTCCAGGTTTTCCCGGCCGCCGTATTTGTTAGCCTGCCATTCGTTCTGCTTTTTTCCGTAATCCAGATACAGCATGTTGGCTACAGCGTCAATCCGCAGCCCGTCCAGATGGAACTGATCCAACCAGAAGCAGGCGCTGGAAATCAGGAAGCTCTGTACTTCCGGGCGGCCGTAATCAAAGTTCATGGTATCCCAGTCTTTGTTTTCCGCCAACATGACATTTCCGGATTCATATAAAGGTTCTCCATCAAAATGCCGCAGGCCGTGTGCATCCTTGCAGAAATGCCCCGGCACCCAGTCCAGGATCACGCCGATTTTATTTTTGTGCAACGTATCAACCAGGTACATGAAATCTTCCGGCGAGCCATAACGGCTGGTAGCGGCAAAATATCCCGTAGCCTGGTAACCCCAGGAACCGTCGTAAGGGTACTCGCACAGGGGCATCAGTTCCACATGGGTATAGTGCATCTCTTTCACATACTGTACCAGCGGCTCCGCAACGTCGCGGTAGGTCATCACCTTGCCTGACGCGTCCCGTTTCCAGGAACCCAGGTGAACCTCGTAGATCAGCATGGGATTATGGTAGGAATCGTACTCCTTCCGGCTTTTCTGCCAGCCGGCATCATGCCACTGGTAATGCAGATTCTTTACAATGGAAGCCGTATTCGGCCGCAGTTCGGCAGCGAACCCGTAAGGATCGCTCTTTAAGATGACCTCGCCCGAAGCGGTTTCAATCGCGTATTTATAAGTGGCGCCTTCTTTCAGGCCCGGAACATAGGCAACCCAGAGGCCGATGCCCTGTTTTGTCCGTTCCATGGGCGTCGCTTTGGAATCCCAGCCGTTAAAGTCGCCCACCACGCTGACCGCCCGGGCATGGGGCGCCCACACACAAAAGCGGACGCTAGACTTCTGTTTCCAGCTGGTTAAATGAGCGCCGAACAAACGGTAGCTGCTGTAATTGGTCCCCTGATGGAAAAGATAAGTACTGTACGCATCAATCGCGCTGACTCGCATAATTAATCCTCGTTACTTCTAAATTTTTACTGGTGTTAAATACCAGATATCTTTTGTATATTCCTGGATGGACCGGTCGCTGGAAAAGTAGCCCGCATGGGCGATGTTCACGGTACTGGAACGGAACCATCCGTCTGTGTCCCGGTAACGCCGCTCAATTTCCTGCTGCGCTGCGCAGTATGGTTTAAAGTCTTTTAATACAAAAAATTCATCGTTACGGTCAAGAAGCGCTTCCCGCAACAGACCGAACATAGGATCTTCTTCGAACACTTCCAGCATACGGCGCACGTCGGCGTCGCTGTTGTAGATATCCCAGGAAGAATAACCGCCTTCCTGATAATACCGCTGGACTTCTTCCGCCCGCAGGCCGAAGATCACACTGTGTTCATCCCCTACTTCCTGATGGATTTCCACGTTGGCCCCGTCCATCGTTCCCAGTGTAATGGCCCCGTTGAACATAAATTTCATGTTGCCGGTACCGGATGCTTCTTTGCTGGCGGTGGAAATCTGCTCGCTGACGTCGGCAGCGGGGAACAGCTTCTGTCCCAGGGACACATTATAATTTTCCAGGAACACCACTTTCAGCTTTCTTGCCGCCCGGTAATCCTTTTCAATGAGTCTGGCCACCGTGTTGATCAGCTGGATGGTAATCTTGGCTTCCCCATAACTGGCCGCCGCCTTGCCTCCGAAGATAAAGGTCCGGGGAATTATATCCATGCCGGGATTCTCCAGTAGCTGCCGGTACAGATGATATACATGCAGGATATTCAGAAGCTGCCGTTTGTACATGTGCATCCGCTTGATCTGGATATCAAAAATGGAATGGGGATTTATCGTGATATTTCTTTCCTTGTGTAAGTACTCCGCCAAAAGTTCTTTACGTTTCTGCTTCACTGCAGCCAGTTGCTCGCGGAATGCCTTATCTTTGCCAAAAGGTTCCAGCGCCAGCAGTTTTTCCGGCGCATGGATCCACTCATTGCCGATGGAATCACAGATAAGTTCCGTCAGTTGGGGGTTGGATTCTATCAGCCAGCGCCGGTGGGTTACGCCGTTTGTTTTATTGTTGAACCGTTCCGGGAACCAGGTATAAAAAGGCTTCAGAGTGTTGATTTTTAAAATTTCCGAATGCAGTTTGGCTACACCATTTATGCTGTGACTGCCGACTACTGCCAGGGCAGCCATATGCACCTGGTTATTCCAGAGGATCGCCACCTCCTGTGCTTTATCCTCTTTGCCGGGGAAACGTTGCCGCACGGCTTCCATCCAGCGCCTGTTGATTTCATCCACGATCAGGAAGATGCGGGGCAGCAGTTCCTGGAACATCGGTATGGACCAACGCTCCAGTGCCTCCGGCATAATCGTATGATTGGTGTATGCCACGGAATTTGTGGTAATGCGCCAGGCGTCTTCCCAGCTCAGCCCCTCTTCGTCCATTAAAATACGCATCAGTTCCGGAATAATCAGGGCCGGATGGGTATCGTTGATATGTAGCGCAATGTACCGGTCAAATAATATAGGCGAGCCATAATGTTTTTTAAAGTGACGCATGATGCTCTGCACGCCGGCAGAAACAAAGAAGTATTCCTGCATCAGCCGCAGCTTGCGGCCTTCATAGGTAGTATCGTTCGGATACAGGAAACGGGAAATCTGCTGGGCCAGATCCTTATAATGCAGGGCCCTGCGGTAATCGCCGTAGCGCAGCTGATCATACATGCCTTCCCGCGTGTATTCCGCTTTCCAGAGGCGCAGTGTATTGACCGTATGGTTCTGATACCCCAGTACCGGCACATCATAGGGTACGGCCCGCACAGTATTGTAGTGTTCGTGTACACAGACCAGCGTATCATTTTTTCCGGGGCGCATGTAGGCCTGCCCGCCAAAACGGACCTCTACGGCTTTGTCCGGTTTCCGTATCTCCCAGGGAAAGCCGTTCCGCAGCCAGGCATCCGGCAGTTCTACCTGCTGCCCGTCGATGATGCGCTGATCAAACAGTCCGTACTGGTAACGGATACTGCACCCGTGTCCCGGCAACTGCAAGGCAGCCATAGAATCGATATAACAGGCCGCCAGACGTCCTAATCCTCCGTTACCCAGACCAGGGTCCGGCTCTTCCGGAAAAATCTCCTCCAGATCAAAGCCTAAATCATGCAACGCATCGCGGCATAATTTTTCCATGCCGCAGTTCAAGAGGTTTGTATTCAGCAAACGGCCTATTAAAAACTCAATGGAAAAGTAATAGACCTGACGGACCCTTTTGTGATTATAAACTTTTTCCGTCTGAATTCGGTCATCAGTCACCAGATCTTTAATCATGGTGGCGATAATCTGGTACACTTCTTTATGGGATAACTCTTTGACGGATTTTTCAAATAAAACTTCCGCCTTTTCGATAAATAAATTCTTAAACTCTTTTTTGGTTTTCCAAGTTCGCATAGTCTGATAATTACCGTACCTCGTGTTTAATGATACACAACGGCTCCTTTTCTGTTCCTTCTAATACTGCCTCCGGCTGGATATCCCTGTCCTTGTCGCAGATTACGTAATCCAGGACCGCATCTTCCCCGATGTTGGTGTTCTGCATGATAATGCTGTTGCGGATCACCGCGTTACGTCCTACCCGCACTTTACGGAAAAGGATACTGTTCTCAACTATTCCCTCAATGATACAGCCGTTAGCTACCAGGGAATTGGTGACACGGGCCTCTTCCATATATTTGGCCGGCGCTTCGTCTTTAATCTTTGTATAAATACGGTTATCCTGATGGAAAATTTCCCGCCAGTTCTCCAACTTCAGCATATCCATACTGGACTGGAAATAACTGTCAATGGAATTGATCCGCTTGGCATAACCTTTAAAGGAAAAACCGAAAATGCGCAGGTTTTCCACGTTGTCGGCCAGTACTTCATTAAAGAATTTCCACTTACCCCCAAAATTGGCCCGGCGGATCATCCGGAGGAATAAATCACTGTCCATCAATACAGCGCCTAAAAAAAGGTTTTCATCTTTTTTTACGTTTTCGGCTTTTTTCATGCCGGTTACATGCCCGTTCGATTTTGTTTTCAGGACATATCCTTCACCCGGACAGTCTGCTTCCTGCTTCTTATATACCAGAGTAATGTTAGCATTATGCTTCCTGTGGAAATGCAGTACTTCTTCATAATTTATATTGGCCACCACGTCGCAACCAGAAAGCAGAAGATATCTGCGCTGACCCGCTTCAATATAGCGCAGGTTCTTGTAATAACTGTAAATATCGCCTTCCTTGGGATTTACAATTTCGTCTTCCTCATCCATGGGCAAATAGTACAGGCCATGCTGTTTGCGGGCCAGATCCCACTCTTTTGCGGAACGCACATGGTCCAGAACAGAACGGGAATGGAACGGCAAAATCAGGCCGACGGTATCGATTCCCGCATTGACCATGTTGCTCAGCGCAAAGTCCATAAGACGGAATTTAGCACCGAAAGGTTCGGAAGCCAGCGGCCGTTTTGCGCTCAATTCTTTCATCGTATTGGGGCACTGCAAATTAATCAATCCTAAAATATCCGACATTTTATTATGCCCCCTTTCCTTTTGTTTCCGCTTTCACTGTTTCATCATTGCCATATACAGCCACCTTGGTATTGGTTCCCTGAATCTGTACACCGGCACAGATGCGGCAGCGTTCTCCGATGATCGCCCTGTCAATTTCAGCGCCTTTCTCAACAACTGTTCCCGGCAAAATAACCGAATTAGTCACCTTTGCCCCTTCTTCAACTACCACATTATAGAAGATAACGGAATGGGAAACCTTCCCGGAAATAGCTGCTCCTTCACCTACCAATGAACTTTGCAGTTGTCCCTGCGGTCCTACATAATGGGGCGGGAAAGAATGGTTGCCTGCATAAATACGCCAGTTCGGATCATTCAGGCTCAGCGGCGGATCGTCTGCCAACAGATCCATATTGGCCTGCCAGAGACTTTCAAACGTCCCCACATCTTTCCAGTACCCTTCAAACGGATATGCGTAGACCGGCAGCTTGTCATTCAGCATGGCAGGTATCACGTTCTTGCCAAAATCATGGTCCGAATCTTTCCGTTTTGCGTCTGCAATCAGGTATTCCTTTAATACTTCTTTGTTGAAAATATAAATCCCCATGGAAGCCAGCGTGCTTTTCGGCTTTGCCGGTTTTTCCTCAAATTCATTAATCCGAAGGTTCGGATCCGTATTCATAATGCCGAACCGGGAAGCTTCCGATAACGGTACCTGGATCGTACTTACCGTAGCTTTTGCCTTATGTTTTTTATGGAACGCCAGCATTTTTGCGTAATCCATGGAATAAATATGGTCACCTGATAAAACCAGTACATACTCTGGATTGATCATATCCATAAAATTAAGGTTTTGGTAAATCGCATCTGCCGTTCCCTGATACCAGTTGGAAGAATCTTTATCATTCATATACGGGGGCAGGATAAAAGCGCCGCCGTGTTCAGAGTCCAGGTCCCAGCTGCTGCCGTTGCCGATATACCAATTCAGTTCCAATGGCTGGTATTGTGTTAAGATGCCAACCGTACTGATTCCGGAATTACGGCAATTACTTAATGTGAAGTCGATGATCCGGTATTTTCCGCCAAACAGTACTGCAGGCTTGGCGACGTTCTTTGTTAAAACTCCAAGACGGCTTCCTTTACCGCCTGCCAGTATCATAGCCAGGCATTCTGTTCTTTGCATATAATCAACTCCTTACGCACAGATTTATCCACTGTACATATTATAGCAAAAAAAACAGAAGAAAGATATAAGCAACACTTATCTTTTCATTATTATTTACATAATAAATCTTTAATAAGCGGCTTTCTTCACATACTTCAATTTTGAAGAAATAACCTCAGAAAGATAAACAAGGTATATTCCATCTTGGCAAACAGTAAAAAGCCCCCGCAGGTTATGCGGGGGCTTTATTGTGACCGGCAACAATCTATCCTCCCAGGCCGCTTCCAGCCCAGTACTTTCGACGCGTGAGAGCTTAACTGCTGTGTTCGGGATGGGAACAGGTGG
>Ga0265298_10011723_pt1 | contig 10229 bp, 5 predicted proteins | sample AusTroGonzalo_MG_3_FD_193486 | JGI IMG/M metagenome (GOLD analysis project Ga0265298, IMG submission 193486) | Bovine rumen microbial communities from tropical cattle in Woodstock, Queensland, Australia - Gonzalo_01 | ecosystem: Host-associated > Mammals > Digestive system > Stomach > Rumen ... | reverse complement strand
GCGCCTCGCGCGCATCGGTCAGACGCCCATCATCGAGATCTACTACACCGAGTACACCAAGGAAAACTTGTTCCCCTCCCTGGAGGAAGTGCGCAACTTCACCCATATCAACGTGGGCCACGTGCGTTTTGTGGACAAGGACAACGGTGTCGGCATCGAGATCGACGCCAAGACCATTCCGTTGGTGCAGAAGTTCGTCGCCTACAAGGCGGACTACCCGGAGCTGAAGGTCAAGCTGCAGATGGGCGGCTGGGGCAAGAACGCCGACGGTTGGTCGCAGATGGCCCGCGATGCCGCGAAGCGCAAGGCTTTCGTGGATGAGTGCGTGGCGATTTGCGAGCAGTACGGCATCGACGGATTCGACATCGACTGGGAATATCCCACCTATGCGGCCAAGGACGGCGACCATGTGAACGGCGCCAGTCCCGCGGACTGGGAGAACTTCGTCACGCTCTTCAAGGAGATGCGCGAAGCCATGCCCGACAAGATCCTCTCCTATGCGGCGTCCGACAGCGGCAAGTACACCGACAACTACGGTGTGCTTCCGTACATCGACTACATCAACGTGATGACGTACGACGAAGGCAACCCGCCGTACCACAATTCACCGCTCTACCGCAGCTCCATCACGGGTTCCCGCTGCGCCGCCGAAGCCATCGACGATATCTTCCATGGTCAGCAGGGCATCCCGTACCAGATGATGAACTTCGGTATCGCGTTCTACGGCCACGGGGACGGCTACAAGCTCAAGACGGGCAACCGCTATCCTTCTTCGGTCGACTACAGCAAGCTGGACGACATCTTCTTCAAGGGCACCTGCGACGGCTACGACGTCAAGGGCGTGAACTACCGCATCTGGGACGACGTGGCCAAGGTTCCGTACCTGGCTGACGCCCTGGGCAAGATGTACGCTTCCTATGAAGACATCGAGTCCATCAACGCGAAGGTTGAGTTCCTCAAGTCCCGCAAAATGCTCGGCGCGATGATCTGGGAGTACCGTCATGACAATGACGAGGGTACGCTCCGTCACGCCGTGAAGCATGCGATGGACGGCAATCCCGACGCGCCCGGCAAGTACGAGCGTCCGGACGAGTACCAGCCGAAGGACCTCCCGGTCATGGGCAGCCATGTCACTTATACGCTCCAGGCCAATGGCAAGAAGGTGGAAGAGCTTTCCGGTCTGTGCCTGAGCCTGGGTGAGGATTTCCTCTGGGGCGTGCATGACAAGGGAACCCTGTACAAGATCTACTTCGACGGCTCCTTCGAGCAGCAGTGGTACCACGACGCCGACATGGAGGGTGTCACCCTCGATCCTTCCACCGGCGACCTGTACATCGGCCTGGAGAGCAGCTCCAAATCGGCTTACAAGCTCCCGGCGCCCGGGTATAACTCCTATTCTTCGCTGTATGCGGTGGAAGGCGTGGAGTCGATGGGCAACTCCGGTATCGAAGGCATCACCTGGCACAAGGGGAACCTGTACTTCGGCTCGCAGACGGGCGCCCGCCTGTTCGAGTACACGCTGAGCGGCACCCAGCTGTCGAAGCGGAGCCTCCGCGACGTGACATCGACCATTTCCGAAGTGGGCGACCTGTGTTACGACCCTGTCAGCGACTACCTCTGGGTGATTGACTCCAACTCCAACAAGGACAGGCCCGAGTACCTGCCGTTTACGCTGTACTTGTTCAACGGAGACGCTACCAAGCTGCTGCAGACTTACTATGTGGGCGACTTCGCCCATTGGAACCCGGAGGCCGTTTGCGTGGACCACAAGAACAACTGCATCTGGCTCGGAGAAGACTGCGACAGCGGCAATCCGTCCCTCCTGCACAAGATTTCGTTCACGAACCTCTGACGATTCTTTGACGTGAGACTTCCTCCCTGCAATCCCTTGCGGGGAGGATTTCTTTTTGTAACTTTGGAAGGCTATAACCAATCGATATGAAAAGAATCCTTTCCCTTGCGGCCGTCCTTCTCGTGGCCGCCTGCGGGGCCAAGGCCCCGAAAATGCCGGCCGATGCGGTCGTCCTCCGCAGTCCGGACGGGCAGCTGGAACTGAAGTTCGCCGTCGTGGACGGCGTGCCGGAATATGCGCTGGACCGCGCCGGAAAGGCGGTTGTCCTGCCTTCCCGCCTCGGTTACTCCTTGCTGGACGCGAAAGAGGACCTGGACGGCGGGTTCACATTGACAGGAACCTCTTTCGGTTCCCTGGACGAAACCTGGGAGCCGGTCTGGGGCGAGGAGGCCTCCATCCGGAACAACTACAATGAACTTCTTGTAACGCTGGAGCAGGGGGCACGGGCAGCCCGGGCCGCGCAGAGCGGCGTGAGCGTGACGGATCCGGAGTATACCGGCGACCTGGGGAACGCCTCCGGCAAGGGCAACGTGATGCAGGTGCGTTTCCGCCTGTATGACGACGGCCTGGGCTTCCGGTACGAGTTCCCGCAGGAGAACGCATTGACCTATTTCAAGGTCAAGGAGGAACTGACCGAGTTCGCGATGACCGGCGACCATACGGCGTGGTGGATTCCGGGGGATTATGACACCCAGGAGTACAACTACACGGAGTCCAAGCTGTCGGGAATCAAGATGCGGAACGAGGCGATGCGGCTCGGGAATGCCTCGGCCGAGGGCTTCTCATCCAACGGCGTCCAGACCGCCCTGCAGATGAAGACCGCCGACGGCCTGTACATCAACATCCATGAGGCCGAGGTGGTGGATTATCCCACGACGAACCTTCTCCTGACGGACGGGAATGTGTTCCGGACGTGGCTGACTCCGGACGCCGAGGGCGTGAAGGGCCGCCTGCAGGCGCCCTGCAAGAGCCCGTGGCGCACGGTGATGGTGTGCGAGAAGGCCACCGACGTGCTGGCCTCCCGCCTGATTCTCAACCTCAACGAGCCCTGCGCCATCGAGGATGTCTCCTGGATCCATCCCGTCAAGTACATGGGAGTGTGGTGGGAGATGATCACCGGCAAGAGCGAATGGTCCTATACTTATGACTATCCTTCCGTGCGCCTGGGCGAGACGGACTATGCGGCCTCGAAGCCGCACGGCCGTCACGGCGCGAACAACGACAACGTCCGCCGCTACATCGACTTCGCGGCGGAGAACGGCTTTGACGCCCTCCTGATCGAGGGTTGGAACGAAGGCTGGGAAGACTGGTACGGCCATCAGAAGGACGCCGTCTTCGACTTCGTCACGCCCTATCCCGACTTCGACCTTCCTGGCCTGAACGAGTATGCGCATTCCAAGGGCATCCGCCTCGTGATGCACCATGAAACCTCTTCGTCCACCGTCAATTACGAGCGTCACATGGAGGCTGCGTACCAGCTCATGAACCAGTATGGCTACGATGCCGTGAAGAGCGGTTACGTGGGCAACATCATCCCTTACGGCGAGCATCACTACAGCCAGCCGCTCATCAACCATTACCTGTTCGCCCTCAAGGAAGCGGCGAAGCACCACATCATGGTCAATGCCCATGAAGCCGTGCGTCCGACGGGCCTCTGCCGCACCTGGCCGAACCTGATCGGCAACGAAAGCGCCATGGGCACGGAGTACCGCGGCGGCATCAATCCGGGTCATACCACCATCCTGCCGTTCACCCGCCTGCAGGGCGGTCCGATGGACTACACGCCGGGCATCTTCGAGCCCGACATGTCCGTCACCGCGCCCGGCCAGACCGGCAAGATGCACCACACCATCGGCAACCAGCTGGGCCTGTACGTGACCTTCTACTCGCCGCTCCAGATGGCGGCCGACCTGCCGGAGAACTACGCCCGCTTCATGGACGCCTTCCAGTTCATCAAGGACGTCGCCGTCGATTGGGACAAGACCCTCTATCTGGAGGCCGAGCCTGGCGCGTACATCGTCACCGCGCGGCACCCGAAGATGTCCACGCTGAATTCCGGCCGTTTCGCCGGAAAATCCAGCGCCTGGGAGTTTGCGAATGCCGGCGGCAAGGAGCATGACGTCTGGTTCGTGGGCGGCGTCACGGACGAGAACGCCCGTGAGGTGTCCGTGAAACTGGACTTCCTGCAGCCCGGCGTGAAGTACGAGGCCACGGTCTATGCCGATGCCCCCGACGCGGATTACGAGACGAACCCGCAGGCATATACCATCACGCGCCAGACGGTGACTTCCGAGACGACGCTCGAGCTTCGAATGGCGCGTGCAGGAGGATTCGCGGTTTCCTTACGGTCTGCCGAATGACGGGCGGGGAGCTTTCTTAGGCTCGCCGATGAAGGAGGCTTCGTTGTCTTCCTCGTCCAGGCAGAACACCATATAGTCCTTTTGGGCGGCGGTGACGGGTTTCCAGTCTCCGCCGTCTTTTCCGTTCGGGTCGCCGTACTTGGCGAAGTTGGACCAGGCGGTGAGCATCTTCTCGGAGAGATCCCAGTCACCCTGCGTCCAGGGCCGCCAGCAGTTCTTCAGGGACTTGAAGACATACCAGAGGTCGGAGGAGTGGAACGCGCCCGACAGGACGTTCGGACGGCCGTCGGTGGGCAGCGGACGGGCGAACTGATACGCCCATGCCTTCGCGCCGATCTCCTCGCGGTTGAGACAGAAATCGGTGATGCCCGGCTCCATGTTTCCGGCGTCGTTGAGGGTATAGCCGATCATGTAAGGAACGTCGGCCAGGGAACCGTCGATGCAAGCCTCGTCAAAGCCTTCCGTCAGGACGTAACCGTCGATGTAAGGGGAAATCGGGCTGGCGGAGAGGATGCTGCGCTTGCCCGTGGCGCCCGTGTAGATGGTGCCGAGGGCGAAGATGGTCTCGGTCGATGCGCGGCGGAGCTTCTGCAGGTCGGTCAGGCCGGCCCAGTCGGCCACCTCCTTGGTGGACTGCTCGGCTTCGGCGAGGGTCTTGGGGCCCTGCTGCGGCATGGCGGGCATGCCCGGGAACATCGGCTGGGCGGGCTTCCGGGGATCCGTGAAGCCGCTGCCGCTCATGATGACGGCCTTGTTGAAGAGACCCTTGGTGAGCGGGGAGGCGCACAGGAACTTGGTGCTGCGGGCGCCGGCGCTCTGTCCGAACAGCATCACGTTGTCCGGGTCGCCGCCGAACTGGGCGATGTTTTCCTTCACCCATTTGAGAGCCTGGATCTGGTCCAGGGTGCCCCAGTTGCCGGTCGCGTGCTCGGGATCCTCCGCGGAAAGCTCCGGATGGGCAAAGAAGCCGAAGGGACCTACGCGGTAGTTGAAGGACACCAGGACGACGTCCTTGCCGGCCCATTCCTGTCCGTCGAACTCGGGCTCGGAGCTCCAGCCTTCGCGCATGCCGCCGCCGAAGATCCACACGGCCACGGGCAGTTTGGCATCGACCTTACCGGGGGCCTTGGTCCAGACATTCAGATACAGGCAGTCCTCGCTGTAGGGAGCCTCGGCGCCGTAGCCCCATTCGGTGGTGTAGCCGCCGGGGTAGTGGGCCGCCTGGAACGGCGGATGGCCGAAGGTGTCGCACACGCGGACGCCGTCCCACGGGACGACGGGCTGGGGCGCCTTCCAACGGAGGTCGCCGATGGGCGGCGCGGCGAACGGGATGCCCCGGAAAACGGTGACGCCGGCCACGTCGGCCGGGACGCCCTGGATCTGGCCGCCCTCGACGGTGAGGACGGGCTGGGCGGGCTTTTGCGCACAGGCGGAGCCGGCCACGAGGACAAGCGCAAGGGTGATGAACAGGTATTTTTTCATGGTGTTTCGTGTTGTTTCACAAAGGTAGTGTTTTTTTCTCGGAAATTCTTGTTACCTTTACAAATAGAACCCGAACACTGATTTAATGCGTAAACTATTGACCTTCAGCGCGGTCGCGATAGCGACCCTGCTTTCGTCGCCTTGCCGCGCCCAAAATGCTCCCGTTATGACCATGAACGACCTCGGCTATTTCGAGGCCCGGGGGACCAATGTCCTGGTGTATAACAACCTCTACAACGGCGGTTTCTACGATGAGAAATTCGCCGGTCTGGAGATTATCCAGCGCGGAGAACGCATCGCCACCGGCGGTGGCGTCCGCCTGATGAACACCCCGGAGCAGTGGGACATTTTCGGCGTGGTTTCGAACCGCATCGTAGACCGTGAAGGCAACTTCGTGGAGGTGACGCTCACCCATACGGACTATGATTTCGCCGCCCGTTACCGGGTGTTCCCGAAGGACGGCGGCTGCGTGATCCAGGTCATCCTGGACAAGCCCGTGCCGGAATCCCTCGTGGGCAAGGCAGGCCTGAACCTGGAGTTCTTCCCGGCATCGTACTTCGGCAAGAACTACCTCGTGGACGGTCTCGCGCGCGTCCTTCCTAAGTATCCGATGCATGACACGGAGGTCCATCCGGTGTCGGAGAAGATCACGCAGTATTTCGGTGAGAGTACCTTCGACGATCGCGGCAGGGGAGACTTCCTCGTGGCGAAGCCCATGTCCACGGGCCATCAGATCGTGATGGCGCCGGAGGACGAGGCGCTCCGCGTGAGCGTGCGCTCCGAGACCGAGATCGGCATCTACGACGGCCGTCACCTGGCCCAGAACGGTACCTTCGTGCTCCGTTCGCTCCTGCCCGGCGGCAAGACCGGCACGGTGGTGGAATGGTTCCTGGAGCCGAGCGTTTCCAAGGACTGGATCCGTCCGGCCAACATCGGATTTTCACAGGTGGGCTATTCGCCCGCGCAGAAGAAGGTGGCCGTGGTCGAGCTGGACAAGAACGACACCCCCGCTCCCGCCGCCCGCATCCTGCGCGTCAATCCGGACGGCACCAAGTCCGTCGCCAAGACGGTGAATGTCAATGTCTGGGGCGAGTACCATTACCGCTACAACTACGTCCAGATCGACTTTTCCGATGTCCGGGAGCCCGGCCTCTACTGCATTGACTATCAGGGTGTGGAGACGAACGCCTTCCCGATCGACAAGGACATCTATGTCGACAAGTGGCATCCGTCGATGGACATTTCCCTGGTTGTCAACATGGACCATATGGAGGTGAACGAGGCCTACCGGATCTGGCACGGCCGCGCCAACATGGACGACGCTCTGCAGGCGCCCGCCAATGTCCGTCTGCACGACGGCTACACCTCGACCGACGAGACGCACACCAAGTACCAGCCGTTGGAGCACATCCCCGGACTGGCGGTGGGCGGCTGGTACGACGCCGGCGACTTTGACATCCAGGCGAACTCCGTCCTGAATACGACCGAGGACCTTGGCTACATCTGGCGGGACTTCCGGCCGGAGCGCGACCAGACTTTGATCGACGAAAAGACGCAGTATGCTGATATCCACGTCCCCGACGGCGTTCCGGACAACGTGCAGCTGATCATGCATGGTACGCTGAACATCAATGCGCAGGTCGAGAACATCGGCTTCGTGGCGAATGTCATCGGCCAGCCGGACATGCACCACTATCATCACCTCGGCGATGCGATGACGATTACCGACGGAAAGATCTACGACCCGTCGCTCGCCCCTTACGAGGTGAAGGGCGACCGCTCCGGCACCCCGGATGACCGTTTCGTTTTCACGAGCCGTTTCACCCCCGCGAGCGTGATGCAGGACATCGTCTCGCTGGCGGTGGCCTATCCGGCCCTCAAGGAGTACTATCCCGAGGAAGCCGAGCGCTCGCTGAAGAACGCTCTGATGCTGTGGGACAAGTATTTTGAGGATGCCGATCCGGCCAAGCGTCCGGCTGCGGGCGGCTTCGGCGGCTTTGGTTTCGGCTTCGGTGGCTTCGGCGGTGGTGCCGATCCTCGCCTGAACGCCGCCATCGAGCTCTGGCTGGCCACGGGCGACGACAAGTTCAAGGAGTTCTTCCTCCCGCTCGTGGAGAAGCAGCTGGACGCCAAGCCCACCGGCCCGCGCTCCATCGGCAACGTTTCGAACGGCATGTTCTCCACGCAGTATGTCGGCGGCCCGAACCTTACCGCCGCGCTCAAGCTCTATCCTTACATGGACAAGAAGTTCCAAGATAAGGTCAAGGCCCTCGTGCCCGCCTATGTGGAGGTCCTCACCCGCGGCGGCCAGGACAACCCGTACGGCGTGTCCATCGGCGGCTCCAGCTGGGCCGGCAACGCAGGCATCATCACGGTCGCCTACAACTGCTACCGCGTCTGGAAATACTTCCCCGACATGATCGACCCCGAGAACGTCCTCGCCGGCCTCAACTTCATCTTCGGCTGCCACCCCTACAGCAACGTCTCCTTCGTGACCGGCGTGGGTGTCAATACGAAGAAGGTCGCCTACGGCAACAACCGCGCGGACTACTCCGTCATCCCCGGCGGCATCGTCCCCGGCCTCCTCGTGAAGGAAGACTTCTTCGAGAACAAGGACGACTATCCGTTCCACTGGGGAGAAAACGAATGCTGCATCAACACGGCCCCGCAGTACGTCCAGCTTGTCCTGGCCGCTGACGAAATCGTGAAGTATCTGAATCGCTAGGACCTTTTCTTAGCACTGACAAAATTAACGTGAAATGATTCTTACAACTACTCCTACCATCGAAGGACGCACCATACGGGAATATAAGGGCGTCGTGTTCGGAGAGGTGATCTCCGGCGTGAACTTTCTGCGCGATTTCGCGGCGAGCATCCGCAACATCGTCGGCGGCCGCAGCGGGTCTTATGAGGAAGAACTGGTCAGCGCCCGCACCCAGGCCATGAACGAGCTGGCCGACAGGGCCGCGCGGCTCGGGGCCGATGCGGTCGTGGGCATCGACATTGACTATGAGGTGCTTGGAGAGAACAACGGTATGCTGATGGTGACCGCCTCCGGCACTGCCGTCAAGCTGGCCTAAAGGATCTCCCGCGCGATTGCGGCGCAGGCTTCCGCGTCAGCGAGGGCGTGGTGGTGGTTAAGGAGGTCGAAGCCGCAGGCGGCGGCGACGGTTTCGAGCCGATGGTTCGGAAGGACGCAGCCGAAGCGGCGGCGCGAGGCCGCGAGCGTGTCGAAGAAGACATAATCGGGATAGTCCATCCGATAGGTGCGGAAGACCGCCTTCAGGCAGCCTTCGTCGAACCGGGCGTTGTGCGCCACGAGCGGCAGACCCTCGATCAGCGGCTCAATCCGCTCCCATACATACGGGAACACCGGCGCATCCTCCGTGTCCTCGGGCCCGAGGCCGTGGACTCGCCGGCAAAACCATTGATAATACTCCGGTTCCGGATGGATGAGGCTGTAGAATGTGTCCACAATCTCCCCGTCCCGGACGACGACCACCCCGACGCTGCACACGCTGGAGGGTTGTTCGTTGGCTGTCTCGAAGTCTATGGCCGCAAAGTCAAGCATATATGCAAAGATACGGGTGTTTTCCCAAATAAACTGTATCTTTGATATAATTTAATCTGATAATAACGATGAAATACATTATCATGATCGTGTTCGGCTGCCTGCTGGTGGCCTCCTGCATCATCCGTTTCAACGGTGCAACCATCGTGAACTCCTGTTCCGAAGAGGGCATCGACTATACCGAAGTCCGCGAAGTCGGTCCTTTCAACGCCCTTTCTTCCAGTCTTCCTTGCACGATATACTTCTCCCAGGCTGACAAGCAGGAAGTCCGCGTGGAGACCACGGAGGAGTTTGCCCCCAAGGTCCTTACATTCGTAGAGGACGGGACGCTGAACCTGAAAATGGAAGAGGGCCGTTATCCTGAGCTCATCCTCCGCGTCGTCATCTCCGTACCTGACATCGAAAGCATCTCCCTCTACGGCAGCGGAGACTTGCGTCATGAAGGAACATTGGCTGTTAACAACTACTTGAGTGTCAGTGCTTCCGGCAGCGGAGACATCCAGATGGGCGATATCGTCTGCAAGGCTTTCGAGACACGTACCAGCGGCAGTGGAAATCTCCATTTCGGCCGTATCGACAGTGACGTCTTCCGCGCATCCGCCAGCGGTTCCGGAGACATAGCCATTGCTTCCGTCGCCGCATCGGGCAGCGCATCCGTCCGGGTGACTGGCAGCGGCCACATCCACCTCATAGAATCGATGTCTGTCAATGGTGACATGGACTTGTCCACCAGAGGTTCCGGCGACATCAGCCTTGAATCCCTCACCGCCTCCGGCAACGTCTCCGCCCGCTCGCTGGGCAGCGGCCATATCCGCCTCCACGAAGTGACTGTCGACGGTGACATGGACCTGAAAACCAGCGGCTCCGGCGACATCTCCGTCAACGGCTCCTGCCGCGATGTCACCGCCTCCACCGCCGGCAGCGGCAACATCACCGGCAACCTCTCCCATGCCGGCATGCGTGC
>Ga0265298_10011722_pt1 | contig 10230 bp, 7 predicted proteins | sample AusTroGonzalo_MG_3_FD_193486 | JGI IMG/M metagenome (GOLD analysis project Ga0265298, IMG submission 193486) | Bovine rumen microbial communities from tropical cattle in Woodstock, Queensland, Australia - Gonzalo_01 | ecosystem: Host-associated > Mammals > Digestive system > Stomach > Rumen ... | reverse complement strand
GTTCATGAAGCGCGGTGAAATCTCGATGACCATCGACGAAGAAAAGATGCACCGTTCCGTGTACGACTGCGAAATGCTTATGGAAGTGTTCGTGGCACTTTTGCGCCGCCGCCTCAAGGAAAAGGAATGGGAAATGGGCAGCATCATGCAGGCCATGGCCAAGTACAAGGGCATCCCGCAGTTTATCCGCAAATAATAATGAAAAAGGTGACCCTGCCCCGGAAAAACATACGAGGCGAGCGCCGCGACAAAATGCTTGCATTTTGGCATGGTTGAGCCGAAGGGTGTTGCGCTTGCGCAACAAGTCCGGGGTGACATGGAGTCCGGGATGACTAAGCATAATCGTCACCCTCGAGGAATCGAGGGTCTTTTTTTGTTTTGCGAAAGGTGATCCCGGCACGGAGGCCGGGGTGACAGACTGGAACGCGCGAAAGGTGATCCCGGCATAAATCCGGGATGACATAGTAAGGCTGGGGAGACCGCCGAAGTCGATAAAAACACAAAAGACCGCTATGCAGAACATAGCGGTTTTGCTAAACTTTTAATCTAAGAAAATTAGATTCCGAGTTCCTGAGCAACAGCCTGGATGCCAAGCTTGCTGATGGTGCGGAGACCAGCGGCGCTAACGCGGAGGGTCACCCAGCGATCTTCTTCAGGAATGTAGAAGCGCTTCTTCTGGAGGTTCGGAAGCTGCTTCATCAACTTCTTACGATTAGAGTGGGAAACCATGTTGCCCACGAGACCGGCTTTGCCGGTGACTTCACAAATGCGGCTCATATTAAACTCCGTTGTTTTTACAGGCAGCAATTTTAGCTAAAAATTTCAAAACTGTCAAGGCTAAACTTTAATCTTGCAGTGCCTTTGGCAAGCTAAACTTAGTATTTTCCACTAATTTTACAAGATTTTCAACCTGAAGACCCTCGATTTTTTCTTTCAAGAAGTCGACAACGCCCTGAACCAGCACTTCCGGTGCGCTCGCCCCGCTCGAAAGCCCGACCGTTTCGACGCCATCGAACCAAGACATGTCGAGGTCATTCACGTCGTCGATCAGGTGGCTCGGGAGCCCTTGTTCAAGTCCAAGCTCCATCAAGCGGGAGGAATTCGAAGAATTCTTGGCCCCGACGACCAAAAGCATATCGACCTTGGAGCAGAGTTCCAGAACGGCAGCCTGGCGGTTACCCGTCGCATAGCAGAGGTCACCTGCATCCGGCCCGATGATGTTCGGGAAGCGGCGCTTGAGGGCATCGATAATCTTGCGGGTTTCGGCCACGGAGAGCGTCGTCTGCGTGATGTAAGCGAGTTCCTTGCCTTCGGGCACCTGAACTTTTTCAACGTCTTCTTCGTTACGGATAAGCGTGATAGCGCCTTCAGGGAGCTGCCCTAGCGTACCTTCCACTTCAGCATGACCTGCATGACCAATCAAGATGATGTGGCGGCCAGCGTTGTAATGGCGCTTTGCGCTGTAATGCACCTTGAGCACCAGCGGGCAACTTGCATCGAGCACCTGAAGATTGCGGGCCTTCGCTTCATCATAAATGCGTTCTGCTACACCGTGCGCCGAGAAAATCACCACGGATCCTTCCGGAACCTGGTCCAGTTCGTCGACAAAGACAACACCCATATCCTTAAGGGTATCCACAACATACTTGTTATGAACTATTTCATGGCGGACATAAATCGGAGTCCCATATTTTTCAATCGCCTTTTCGACCACATGAATGGCGCGGTCTACTCCGGCACAGAATCCACGGGGCGTAGCCAAAACGAGTTTTTTCATATTTCACCTAATTTATTTGAGCAAGTTTTTTAAAAATTCAATTAATTGCAGATACGAATCATTAATCTTTGCACTTTCATGAGCCAAGAAAGTCTGCACCAAGCGGATATCAGGCTTGTTACGTCGAGAGTATTCCGACGCCGACTGGAGCTGCGTCACGACGCCTTCACGAACAAGCGTTGCCACCGTTTCTTTTTGCCCGTTCGCATACGGACCGACACAAGTCGCCACGCCTTGCTGGAGCGGTTCCCAGAAGTTATGGACGCCAAGAGTGCGAGAGAACGAGCCCCCGACAACGGCGGACTTAGAAACCGCAAGCACGTCTTTTGTCTTGCCGAACTGGGTTACAATCGAGACAGCCCTTTCTTGAACCTGCGGCCAATCCACAACGACAAGTTCTTGATCTCGCAACAGCTTGCGGAATTCCTCCACTTCGGACAAACGGCGTGGCATCAGAACCACAGCCTCTTGACGCTTGATCGATGATACGACCATCTGGCAAAGGCTCGACCATTCCTGGATATGCATCGAGAGAAACGACGTATCGACCGTCGGATTTTCAGGAGCTTCCACAACAGCACCGGAACGCACCCACGGCAAAAGTTTCCAGTCGCCGCCAATCATCATACGAGAAATATTCGCACGGGCCGCAACGCCTAAAAAGCGCGACAAGTCCGAGCCCGTCTGCATACTGGCATAACCCACCACCGAAAAGTCAATCCCGGGAAGAGCCCGATGGAATCGCCCTGAAACAACTGCAACGGACGGTTTCGTGGAAATGCGCTGCATCGACGAAAGATAGCCCGGCCAAAGTTCGTTTTCGGCAAGGATCAAACCTAACGGCTGTACAGACGAAATAAAAGACTTCATGGAAGCAGGCGTATCCGCAGGGGCGATACAAGAAGCCATGTCAGCCGCGACTTCGCGAATGTACGACAGGACTTCGACTTTCTGCGTTGTAATGAGGAGGCGCGGACAATCCGGCAAATCTTCCTTGATGAACTGTGCCAGGTTGAGGAGCATCTTGCATTCGCCAAGGCTTGCGCCATGCATCCAGAGGAAAGGTCCCTTGGGCCACGGACCGCGCAAACGATCTTTCACGTGATACTTGTTTTCTAGAACAGGCACCTTGACAGCTACATTGGCAACAGAACCAAGAGCCTTTCTCGCAATGTCCAAGACCTTAAACATAGAAAACCACTTTCCTCAAAATCAGTACTAAATTACAAAACAAGAGCCACAGCCATGTGGAGCGATCTGCAAAAAAGGCCTGCCAAAAGGATCTTTGCGGGCGATACGAGGGCAATTTTATAAAATGCGGGAAAAAAGCAGGCGTTGCACTCGCCCATTTGCGCCAAGTTTCGCCGAACTTATTTTCTAAAAAGCGGTCTTCGATTCGCGCAAGTACGACTTCGAAAAGCACAACGGCAAGCGTAAAGGGAACGACCCAAAGAGAAACTCCCAAGTGCAAAAAAGTAAAACCGACGGCGAAACCCGTATTGGAAACATAAAGCGGGTGTCGAATGCGGGAATAGACGCCAACAGTCACAAGTTTGTCTGCATCGTGAACTTTTCCGCGAGTGTGTTCGCCGATAAACTGACGCGCCCGCACACGCAAAACGGCACTTGCCAAAAAAAGTGGAATCGCAATCAAGAAGCCCGCAACACATTCATCGAGTTCAAAACGTTTCGGCAACAGACTCGGAGGAGCAGCAACAAGGGCAACCGCCAACAGCCCCAAGATGTATCCGCGGAAACGGTACAGAACCGCCGAGAATTTCGAATTCACGACAACGCCCTTATCTCGACTTCTTTCAGTCATGTTCCATCTCCACGACGTTAAAACGTTGTTGCAATTCTTGAGAGAGAACATCATGACTGACAAGCACGACCCATTTATGGAGGCTTTCTGCCGTATCGAGGAACGATGTCAAAAGCGGTTCGCGGTCGACGAGCGCCACAGAAGCAAACGGTTCATCTAAAAGCACCATCGGAGAGTCCGACGCAAGCGCCCAGGCCAACGCCACACGGGCACGTTCCCCACCGGACATCCCGTCCTTAGCCATAATCTGTTCCACGCGGGACATGCGGACAAATTCAGCGACAGCAGGCGAAGTCGATTTTGCGAGAAGCATTTTCAACAAGCGAAGCGGTGGCAATTCTAAATCTTGAGCCACAAAAAACACGTTATTTTTCAGGCGGGAACCACAAGAAATTTCGCCACGGTTCCATTCTTCGAGCCCGGCAATCAAGCGGAGAAGCGTCGATTTACCGACACCGTTACGGCCACGCACGAGCACCGGCTTCTTTGCGTTCCAACAAAGTGAGAAATTATTGAACAACGTTTCGAAAGCACCTTCATACGCAAACTCAGCGTGTTCAATTTTAAAATCTTGGGAAGCAGAATCATCGTGTACATGAACGGAAGATGCGTTTGATTTTTTAGAAGGCAAAGCTTCGAATTTTTCAAGAACGCGAAGCGCACTCATTGCCGAACGCGCCTGCGGCATCACGCGAGCACATTCCTTGACGGGTTTATAACAAAGGAGTACCGCAGAACAATACAACACAAGCCCTGTGCCGTCCATCCAACCTTTCGAAATCAAGAGCGCACAGAACGCAAGTACAAAGACCATCGCCAACACAGAAACCGATTCTGTCACGAGCGAAAGTACGCCCTTGCGAAGCGACACGGCAAGCCCATCGTCCCTGAGTTTCCGCACGCCACCAATCAATTCATCCGATACGGCTTTGCGTTCAAAGCGGGAACTCCAACGGCGGAACAGCGTTCGCGCATGGTAAAGCACCCCGCGAAAATCAGATCTTTCCGTCAGGATGTGTTCTTCGGCAGGGCCCATCTTATGAAGGCTACGCTGCATCCAGCTGACCAGCGGAACAACAACCACAAAGAGGAACAGCGTCAACGGCCACGAAATATAGAACAGCACCGGCAAGAACACCAAAAGCTGGAGCACCGCCTGAACCGCCTGGAAAAAGACTCCGCCATTCGCCTGCAGCACTTGCGTCGATTCGTAAGCGGCCTCGACATTCGCCTCGCCTTCGAGCGTATGGAACACTCGCGGAGAAAGCGACCGCAGCGTTCGCAAGAACCATGCCGTCACAAAAGAGCCTGCGCCGTAAAGCCATTTTTCGGAAAGATTCAATTTCCAAAAGAAAAAGACAAAACGGAGAACCGTCAACGCGATCATCAAAAACAACCACTGAGAAAGCGGCAAGATTGCTTCGCCTTGGAGAATCCCCATGAACGAGCGAATGCCCCAAAGCAGAGCCGCATCGGCCGCACTGGCGAGCAACGCCACCGGCATAAAGCGAAAAACGCCCCGCCAAAGTATCTTTTTCAGCTTATTTTTCAGAATCACGAGAGGAAAAATAAAAAATTTAAATAAAAACCCTTGACAATATTCTAGAAACATCTATATTTGGCGCACACAAAACGCCCCTATCGTCTAGTGGCCTAGGACTCGGGATTTTCATTCCCGCAACAGCGGTTCAAAACCGCTTGGGGGTATAAAAAGGACTAACCGCAAGGTTGGTCCTTTTTTGTATCTCCAAGTAAACCGCGTTAAAGGCGGGGAGAAAAAGGACTCAACGAAAGTTGGGTCCTTTTTTGTATTATACCGCACGCATGCGGGAGGGGCCCCAGCTCAGAGTGGACGCCTACGGCGTCAGCGGCTTCACTCGGTTATGAACGCCTGCAATAGTCTACAAGGCGAAGCAAGCAGAAAACATTATGTTTTCTATTTGTGAGCCGAAGAACTGACGCTGTAAGCGTCAACCAGTCGTTCGCAACACTCGTTTTGCACGCTACTGCGAAGAATATCCTTGGCCGACGTTTCAAAAAACTAGAAAAAGAAATAGAAGAACTTAAGAAAGGTTCATCAAAGCAAGAACAAGAAAATGATTCCGACTTTTGGAAAAGATACGAGGAAACAAAGCCTAAGTAAAAGTTCTCCCTTAACTTCAAAAATTTTTTATTTATTTACCCTTGACATTATTCTATAAAATCCTATATTTGTCCTCACAAAACGCCCCTATCGTCTAGTGGCCTAGGACTCGGGATTTTCATTCCCGCAACAGCGGTTCAAAACCGCTTGGGGGTATAAAAAGGACTCAACGAAAGTTGGGTCCTTTTTTGTATCCCCAAGTAAACCGCATTAAAGGCGGGGAGAAAAAGCTCAACCGAAAGGTTGGTTTTTTTTTTTCAAACCTTTTCAAAGGGTATAAAAAGGACTCAACGAAAGTTGGGTCCTTTTTTGTATCTCCAAGTAAACCGCGTTAAAGGCGGGGAGAAAAAAGCTCAACCGCAAGGTTGGGCTTTCATCCGTATAAAACGGGAAGCCGCCCTCGAGTGAGGGCGGCAGTATTTAACGAGTTGGAATGAGAGTCTTCTGAATAAATCCAAATACACCAAAAACCATTTTACGGTTTCCGATTATCACTGTTCATACCTGTTAGCAGCTATTCGCAGTTCGCTATTAACGCAAACAATCAAAGCTCCCCTCTGATACGTTCACAGGGATAATATAACTAAAATTTTTCAAAAAGAATACAATTTTATTACAAAAATTAAAATTTTATTAATTTTTAGGTCTTTTTCTCCTTATTTCTGTCCTAAATTACTCATTTAGCGCATTTCAGACAAGTTTTTAGAGGAAATACATATTTAATTTTTGTTTACAATGGATGAGTTGGACGGTTCGGTCACTTCGTTTCCCTCACCGACTTTTCCCCCTCTCTCGTGGGAATCGCATTTCCATTACCTCAATACGAGAGAGGGATGGGACAAGATGGTCAACTCCGTTTCCTCCCAACCCCTCCCTCACGGAGAGAGAAGGATGGGACGGTTCGGTCACTTCGTTTCCCTCACCGCCCTTCGGGTTACGGCCGGAGGCCGTAATCCTTGACCGCGCTGTGTTCGCTTCGCTCTCGCGCGGTCAATCGAACCCTCTGCGAGGGTTCTCATCACCCGTTTTCTAGTGAAACAAAAAGCGAAGCCTTTCGGCTTCGCTTTTTGTTTCAAGGAGAGAGAGGGATTCGAACCCTCGGTCCTGTGACAGACTCCGGATTTCGAGACCGGCCCATTCGACCACTCTGGCATCTCTCCGAGGTTTGCACAATATAGTAATAATCCGCAAAACTGTCTATAGCAGTCCGGACAACATTACCAACATTCTTTTTTCTTATTTCACACCCCCATCCCTTAAAAACCTTTGATTTCAATCCTTTATTTTCTACATTAGGCGCACATTTTTAGGGGACCCAACAGACTTCAGGTTTATAAGTGCGAGTGCACTTCGGGGCTTATTGAATGCTCGATCGAGCAAAATGATGACGCGGCACGTGCCGCAGATGAAGTTTACGGATCCCGAAGGTGACTTATGGTAGAAGATCTTTCTTACAACCAGGAAAACTATATCCCGGAGAACCAACCCCTCAATTACAAATTACAGAACGAAGCAGACGCTTTCTTGAACGCGATTGCCAACGGCGCTGATGAAGATCAGGCCGACGAAGAAGCTTTCCTCGCCACCAATCCTAACGGCGTTATCGTCGATGACAACGGCGAAGTTCTCAAAGCTGGCGCAGATTCCAAAATCAGCGAAGGCGAAAAGGTCGAATTCATCGAAGACGATGAAGCTGAAAACAAAGCTGCAGACGAAAAGGAATCGCACGATCACTTCGATAAACTCAGTGATCTTCCAAACGCTGAAACCGCAGAAACAAGCGACGTTGCAAATGATGACAATATCAGCGATGACGAAGAAGTCGGCGACGAATCTCTCGTGACGTTCGACGATCTCGGCCTTTCTCCGGAAGTTCTCGAAGCGGTCAAGCTCGCTGGTTACGAAACCCCCTCGCCCATCCAGGCCAAGGCCATTCCGGTTCTCTTGCAGGGCGTAAACCTCCTCGGTACCGCACAGACGGGTACAGGCAAGACGGCCGCATTCACGCTCCCGCTCCTCTCCCGCATTGACTTTAACGGTCACGAGACTTCTATGCTCGTGCTTACGCCGACCCGCGAACTCGCCATTCAGGTTTCCGATGCGATCCAGCAGTACGCCGTGAAGATGCCGAGCGTCCACGTGGTGCCGGTTTACGGCGGTCAGGACATCGCGATCCAGCTGCGTGCCCTCAAGCGTAAGGCAAACATCATTGTCGCTACTCCAGGTCGTCTTATCGACCACATCAAGCGCGGTTCCATTACGCTCGGGGCCGTCAAAGCCATCGTCCTCGACGAAGCTGACGAAATGCTCGACATGGGCTTCATGGAAGACGTCGAAACGATCCTGAAAGAAATCCCGGCCGATGCACAGCGCGCCCTCTTTAGCGCTACCATGCCGGACAGTGTGAAAAAGATTATCGACCAGCACTTGGGCAGCTACGAAGAAGCCAGGATCGAAGGCAAGACAACTACTGTCGAAAACATCCGCCAGCGATTCTTGGCCGTTAAAAACGAACACAAGATCGAAGCTCTCGCCCGCGTCTTGGAAGGTGAAGAATTTGACGGTGTGCTGATCTTTGTGCGCACCAAGCAGAACACCACCGAAGTTGCTGAAAAGCTCGAAAGCCGCGGCTTTAACGTGGCACCGCTGAACGGCGACCTCGCACAGACCATGCGCGAACGCACCATCAACCGTTTAAAGATGGGCAAGCTCGACATCGTCGTGGCTACAGACGTGGCCGCCCGCGGTATCGACGTCGACCGCATTTCGCTCGTAGTAAACTACGACATTCCTTACGACACCGAATCTTACGTACACCGCATTGGACGTACGGGCCGTGCAGGCCGCAGCGGTAACGCCATCCTCTTTGTGACGCCGCGTGAACGCCGCATGCTCAAGATTATCGAGAAGGCCACCCGCCAGCCGATCGAGCCGATGGAAATGCCGACTTCCGAACAAATTAGCAAGAAGCGCGTAGACGCCTTCAAGACTAAGGTCAAGAGCGTCGTGAGCTACGGCGAACTCGACCAGTTCAAGGAACTCGTCCGCGAACTCGTTGCCGACGGTTGCAACATGGAAAACGGCGTAGTACTTGAAGACGGGACTGTCAAAGAAATGACCGCCGAAGACATTGCTGCCGCCGTCATCAAGATGTACCAGAAAAAGCAGCCGCTCTTCCCGAACCTCCCACCGCTCGAAGCCCCGAAGGAACGCCGCGAAAAAGTCCGCAGCGGTAGGGACTTCCTTGGCAATAGCGAAGATTTCGGCCTTAACAGCGAAGAACAGAAGCGCATGAAGAAGGAACGCAAGGAAGGCCTGAACGGCGTTGAAGAAGGTTTCTTGCGTTATTACCTTGGCGTAGGCCGCATCGACCACGTGACCCCGCGAGACATCGTCGGAGCTATCGCTGGCGAAGGCAACATCAACAGCAGCAACATCGGACGCATTAAGTTGTTCGATAAGTTCAGTACGGTGGAGCTCCCGGAATCACTCCCGCAAGACGTTCTTGATCTCTTGTCTGCAATGACCATCCGTGGTAACGACGCTCGCTTCCGCGTGATGACCGACGAACCGCCCGAGGGCCCGGCTCCTGGAACAAGACCGCGCGCCAGCCGCGAAGAACGCCGCAGTTTCCACAAGGACCGCAAGGGTGGATTCCGTGATGACGAACGCCGTGGCGGTTTCCGTAGAGACCGCGAAGAACGTGGCGAACGCTTTGGCGACAAGCCGTTCGAAAACCGCAAGGCACGCCGCGAACGCGAATTCGCGGACCGCAAGCCCGGCAAGTTCGACGACAAGCCGTTCCGCAAGGACCACGACGAACGCAGCTTTGGCGATAAGCCATTCCGCAAGACTCGCCGCTTCGGCAGACATTAAAAAATTGGGCGACCCTCTGGGCCGCCTTTTTTGCATTTGCCATAAAAAAGAGTCCGTTTCCAACAATAACGGACTCTTTTTAATTTTTGATTTAACCGCCGATAAAGATCAGCGCAAAACTAGACGCCAGAAGAACTACGCCCCAGACGGTTTCCACGATTGGCCCAACTTTCTTGAATTCGACTTCTTTGTTTTCCATGGTTTTATCCTCACACCCTAGGCAGTGCAACATCGCTCGCCTACGTTCTATAATGTACAATCACGAACGATAAGGATAAACTACAAAACAGAAAGTTCCTTGGACAGTTTATCAATGTGGTAACTTGGAATATTCATCGTGCAAATATTGCAGGCGGACATATTACAAAGTAATATGGGACTGCCAAAGGCGACCCCGCAACGGGTGCGGGGTGACATGCAGCGGGGACCGTCACCGGATCCTTCGCGGCGACGGCCGCTCTGGATGACGCGGGCGGGGTGACGGTATAAAAAAGAAAGGGCCCCTCGAGGATTTTCCTCAAGGGGCCCGTGAATCCAGCGGCGACCTACTCTCCCGGATCCGAGGACCAGGTACCATCGGCGATCTGAGGCTTGACTTCCGTGTTCGGGATG
>Ga0265298_10011719_pt1 | contig 10232 bp, 2 predicted proteins | sample AusTroGonzalo_MG_3_FD_193486 | JGI IMG/M metagenome (GOLD analysis project Ga0265298, IMG submission 193486) | Bovine rumen microbial communities from tropical cattle in Woodstock, Queensland, Australia - Gonzalo_01 | ecosystem: Host-associated > Mammals > Digestive system > Stomach > Rumen ... | reverse complement strand
TTCAACATGAGGTTGAGCTGAGCGTCATCGTCAATGATGAGTATTGTAGACATTAAGCCTCCATTTTCTCGTTTCTTATAGACCAATATAGATTAAAAATAGTTCCTTCGCCCAAGGTTGTTTGTACCGTATAGCCCGCATTGCCTTCTTTTAGCAGTCTAAGTGCCGAAGAAAGGCCCAAACCGAGGCCTTCGCCCGGCGCCTTGGTCGTAAAGAACGGTGAAAAGATGCGTTCAAGGGTGGCGGTATCCATGCCGGTACCCGTATCCTCGACGGTAATCTTTGCATATGTGCCCGCTTCGATCTGCGGGGCGTACGGTGTGATGAGCGGCTCTGTTAGCACTTCTCGCTTTAGGGCGATCGTAAGCGTTCCGCCGTTTTCCTTCATGGCGAATATGGCGTTGTTTGCAAGGTTACTGATAATGCGGTCTAGTGCTGCCACGTTACCGACGATGCGAATGTTCTTGTCTATATCGTCTGCCTTTACCTTGACGTTTGGTGGAAGCGTTATCCAGAGCTTCTTTACCACATCGTCAATGATCATGTATGGGGCAAATTCGGTGAGCTTATCCTTTTCGGAGGTCTTTCCACGGATGGTGTTCAAGAGTTCCTGGAGCGAGTCCTTGCCGCGTGTGGCTGCTTTTCTTGCTTCCTGGATGAACATGTAAGCTTGGTTGTCCTTGTCGAGAACTTCGAGAGCAAGGTCGCAGAAACCAATTTGGGAACCGAGAATGTTGTTGTAGTCGTGTGCAAAACCGCCACAGATGGTGCCCAGTTCTTCGAGCCTCGAGTGGATGTGCTTTTGTTCTTGCAACATGTCTCGTTCTTTTTCGAGACGCATTTCCTTGGTGATGTCAATTTTGATGCCGATGATTTTGTACGGTTTGCGCGGGGCCATAATGGGGATAAACATGTTGTTGAAAATCATGATATCCTTGGCTATCCCTTTGCGGACGGCCATGTTGTAGTCGTCCTGCTTCAAAATTTCGATATCGTCTTCTTCTTCGTTATTTTCGTTAAACGTCTTCTTAATTCGTTCGTAAGAAATGAAACTTTGCGGTTCGCCTTCGTTACGGGCTAAAAGTTCTTGAGGCAAAATCTTGCTGTCCGGTTCTGATGTCTGCAGCAGGTTCCCGCGACTCTTGATATCGGTCTGGTTCTGAGTCATAAACACGCCCTGCTCGTTCTTGGACCAGAAGCGGAAGGGGAGCGTACTGATAAGTGTATCCAGGAAGTACTTACTTTCATCGACCTTCTTTTTCCAGATGTTCAATCGTTCCTGGTAGCGGATCTGGTCAAGCTGGTATTCCTTGAATTGCTCGTCGCGGGTCTTGATGATTTGCTGATAATGCAGCGTGTTCGAAACGTCGCTGAAAAAGGCTACGTTGTAGTTTGTTGTCAATGATTGACGGATCTCGAAAATAGAGACGTTAAAGATATGGTCTTCGTTGTCAATCTTGATTTTTATTTTATTGTATGTAGATTCTCGCGAAGGATCCTGGATTTGCGGGAATACCGAAGAAATCTTTTTGTTGTAAAGCGCTTCTTGCGTTGTGTGTAAAATGCTCAGAGCCGCTTGGTTCGCTAGTTGAATCTCTCCTTTGTAATTGTAATAAAGGAGACCGTCTACCATTCTGTCCTTTAATTTATCTAAAAACCAAGAGGCACTCTTGTTCTTGAATGATACCGATGTGAAATACTGCCCAGAAAGAATGGCCAAGAAAACCGATATGAATTGCGACCATTTGAGAAATTGATTGTACTCGCTGAACTTTGTCGAAACGGGAATCACAAAGTCAAAAAGTGCTGCCAGCAGAATAAAAAATGCGAACGAGGCCAACATGTAAATGCTTACTTGGTGGGGAAGCGTCGTATCGCTGGATTGCACGATATTGCGGAGGAAAATGTAACCAGTAACAATAAGGTTGGGAACGACAAATAAAAAGAAAAGGAAACCGTAGAAGTAGAATATCGGCCTTTCGGCAAATGGCCTAAAGCCAAAGAAATTCAAACTCGGAATGAAATTGGGTTCCCTGATAAAAAGGTAAGTCGATATAAGGATGGCCAGCGCTCCGAAAATGTTCATGAGCTTCCAGCCATTCTTTCGCTTTATCTTGAGACTGATTTCAGCGGTATGGTGTACTGCATTTCCAAGCTGAATCCATCCAAGCGCAGCTGCGCAGAAAATGATCTGTCTTGTGGTATAGGCTTTTGTCCCTGCAATAAAGTCGCTACCGCTAAAGAAAATGTCACCAATCAAGTTGCTCGCCTGCCAGAATATGCTGATGATGACCAGCTGGTGTATGGGGCGGGGGAGCTGCTTGACGGATGTCTTTTGCCCAAGCATTATGGGAAAATAGCATACGATGATCAACGCTATGACCGATAGCGCAATAACGTAAGGTGAGCTTGTAAATAGACTCTCTTGCATAATTTCCCAATGGCTTGTGCTGTTTTACTTGGATCTCTTAATACCGAAAGTCTTGGTCTGCTCGAAGGTGCTCTTCGTAGAGAAGTTGCTTATGATCTTTGCATCGCCCTTGACTTCGGGATTGTTCATGTTCGGGGTGAACCTTGCTTCGATTTCCGCCTTGTAGATGTAAGCGCCTGTGCCGACGGCTCTATCATCCTTATTGCGGATTCCAGATTGTCCCTTGTTCGCCCATTCGATGACGAATTCCACCTGGTTGTTGGACGAAAGGTAAATCTTGGGATCTATATTGAATCCTTGATAGAACCGGTTCACGTAGCTACCGAGATTCGAGTATATCGGGATGATGAACTTGACAAAGAGATTGCTCCAAGCACAATCATCGCCTGTGGAGGCTCCGCGAGGCACCGTAAGCTTAGCGTCGAAGATTGCACCACCAACGTCGGCAGAGTCGATTCCTGTCTGCGTGACTACGCCGCCCTGAATGAGGTCTAGCTTTTCCGTTGTCGGGTTCTTGACGTAGAAGCGTATGGTTTCATTCGCGTTAACTTTGGTGCGGTTGTTGGAATTCGCGTTCGTAACATTGTTGCGGAGCTTGAAGTCGTACTTGATTCTCGGTACGCCGTTTCCGTTGACAAGGACCCAGGGAACTTCATATTCTGGGTAGTTGCCATTTGCGTCCTTGAACGCGCTTGTCATCATGGAACCCATTCTCACAAAGTCGCCTTCCATGACTGTTCCGGTAAGGTCTCCCGTGTAGAGCAGGGTAATGCCCATCTTGTTCTGCAAGAAATTCCAGCGCGAGGCGTTGTTGCTGAACATGTTGGATTGCTTTTCACCGCGCTTGTGTCTAAGCAACTGCTGGGTAGAATCGGCAATGACGAGTGGTTCGCTAGCAATGAGGTTCACGGCGTCTGCCGTTGTTGTTTGGCCAATGGTTGCAGACACATAGACAGGCCCCACCTTGTCTTCGGCGAGGACCGAGTTCAATTCTGTTGCGGCACCAGTTCCAAGGTACTGCGTCACGAGGCCTGCGTTGGTGAGGAACTTTCCTCCGGGGAGGGTTCCTTCGTAATTACCGGCCGTGTTACCGAACCTGAAGGGCTTTTCAAGATCAATGGAAATGTTTTCGCCATTGATGACAAACTTGCTTTGTGCAACCGTAAGCGTTTCGGGCCTTGCCATGCCAAAGATGATTTCCAGAGTTTCAGGAGTGTGCTTAGGATCAAGCGCTTTCTGGAAGGTGATATCGATATGGCTTGCGTAGCCGTTTTGCAGCTTGTCGGTAATGACGGCGTAGGTCATCGGGATCGGCAGAATCTTCAGGAGAATTTCGACCTTTTCTGGCGTGCAGGCGCCTGCAATTCCATTCCCGTTCAAGTCGGTGATGTTTCCAGTCTGATCCAACTGTCCCCACATGCCTGCGGTGACCATGGATGCGTTACCGGCGTCAAAGGCGATTTCGAAGTCCCAAATGTTCTTGGACTCGTTATAGAGCTTAGCCGAAAGTACTGTCGGTATCGTCGCCTTTGTCGTTGCGTCTGTGCCGTAAAGGATGAGCGGGAAGCTTGTTCCCGGCGCAGAAATCGGCTCGCTGAATTGCAGATAGAGGTGGTCTGCTGTAGCGGAATCCTGGCGTTCGAGAACCGTTGCCGAAAGGAGTGCCGGCGGGATGCCATCGGAGTAGGAGTCGTCAGCCGACTTGAGATTGCCTTGAATATTGCTTGTGAGCGTAATCTTTCCGGTGGCGTTCGTCACGATTTCCTTCGGAACGTCAATTTCTACGATGAGCGATTTGCCGTTAAGGGACTTGACCTTGTTGGCGGTAAGCGTCTTGCCATCGTATGTGAACGAAATTTCGGAGAAACTCTGGTTTTCCGTGTATTCCGACGAAAGCTTGATATCCATGGCGTCAGGAATATGGTCGCAGTCGAGGTCTACGATCTTTGCGACGTCGATGATCGGCCATGGCGGGAGTTCCTCGATATCCAACACTGCAGATGCCGGAGCATAGGCGTATTCCGCCGTGTTGCCATGTGTTGCCGAGATCGTGGTCTTCACGGCGACCTTCGAGCTTACGTAAATCGTGGCGTGACCATCGTAAAGCGTAACGGTCGAGACAGGAATCGTTGCTGTCGGATCCGTGTAGAACTGGACGTTCGGGTCTTCTGAAACAAGATCCACGTTCAGGTTCTTCTCGTCCTTGAGCAGTTGAAGATTGCTGTCGAGGAGCGAAATTTCAACTTCGATGAACTTGTCCTTGTAGCCTACGATGTTGTTGTTGTCGAAGACGATGTATCTCTTTTCGAGAGGCTTGGTGATACTGTCAATTTCTACGTTCGTGCGGACTACGGTGCAAGCGCAGTCGTACTTGTTTTCGGTTTTCTGATTGGCGTTCCTGTTGTGCCAGGAGACCCATTCTATGTAGTTGTTGCCGTAAGCGAGCGTCGTGTCGATAACGCCGAAGGTAATGGCATCTGTACGCTTGGGATTTATGTAGTCAAATGAATAGGGATTGCTGTTCATTTCGACGGCGTCGAGGAACCCGTTCGGTGTAATCTTGCTTGTTGCCGAATAGGTTGTTATCGGGTCTTCCTTTTCAACAGAGTGAATCGGGCTTATGAACGGACTGGAGAACGTCGTTTCAATTATACGGTCAACTTGTGGACCTTTATCCGGTGTGTAATCCGGAGCGTAGCCGTAAATGTACTTGCCGTGGTAATATGCTGTGACGTAAGCCGTCTTTCTGAATGCTTTTTCACCAATACCATCGATGATTTCAACATACATATTGGAGTTGGATTCTTCTTTATATAGCGGTCCACGCTCCAAATTGATTCCTTCGAAGTATTCTGGATCATCATCAGCGATATGGGGTCTAAATGACCAACTGTTTACAATGCTTCCATATGTAGGGTTTATAATTAATTCAAAGAAATAGCTACCGGATACGGCCAGTTTTCCTTCAATGTGGACTGGCATATAATAGCCTTTTTCTATGGAGTCTTTCATCGATGTTACATTATAGGCAACAGGTTCGTCAAAATTTATGACAGGCCAGCCAACAGAAAATCCGGATCCATCCCAAATGGACTTGTTGTTGCTTGATCCTTGGACTGCTACGGGGAAATAGAATCTTAAATCAAGATCGTTGTATTCCACCGAGTCTTTGTTTCGGACGATGACGAGGAACGTGTTGCATTTGGTCCAGTCGGAAGAGTTCCTACATCCATCCTTGTTGAGCGGCTTGATGTTGATATCCATGTTGACTGTTGTTGCATATTGCTCGGTCGTGAAAGAATATTCTTCGGAAGTTGTTGCTCCGGATGATACGGTAAAGTAGTATGTCGTGCCAGCTTCAAGTCCGGTAAGGACTGCTTCGTGGAAAAGGGCTACACCGCCATTTGCGATTGTTTTTTCAGTATAGGTGCCTTTTGTCTTGCCAAAATCGACAACTCCGTCTAGACGGTCCGTGCTCCACCAGTAAATCTTGGCACTGCGATTATCCACTTGGCAAATTGTAACACCCTTGATTTGGGTGGCAGTCGATGTCATGGTGAACTTGTACCAATAACCGTGGTTGTCATCCGTGGTGATGTTTCCATGAGGATCGACGCCTTCAAGGAAGAAATAATACGTTTGTCCAGGAACGAGTCCGGTGAGCGTTACGGAACCTTCTTTGACCGCTTCTGTGAGCTGTATAGTTTTTGCCGTACCGGCATTTGGCGTTGCATCATAGGAAACAGTGACGAGGGCGAGTTCGTCGGTCTTCCAGCTGATAATTGCAGTAGTATCCGATGTAGGGATGCCAACGATGTCGCTGAAAACCGGTCCGTCGTTATCGGGCGGGAGCTGTTCTGCTAGGCTTTGTGCCGGGAACAGGAACTGGGCTGAAAAGTCGATACAGGTTTCTGTCGAGGTGTATTTTTCCCAGTCTTCAATCAATGGTAATTCCGGAGCGCGTCCACCCATCAATGCGCCAATAGGGCACTTGTAATCGTAAGGAATGCCGCCGCCTGCATTGTAACCATCGGGGTTTGCAGAACGGTTGTGCGGGTGTTGCGGGTTCTTGTCGCCTGCACCGAGCAAAAGTGAAATATCCCAGGGGTTAGCTCCCAGTGCATAGTACATGTTGTCCAGTGCGACCTTCAGATAACCTTCATCCTTCGTAAGTTCATACAACAGGAAGACTGCTACAGCAGAACCCATGTTGTAGCGCATCACGCCCCAGTCAAAGCTTGTCCATACCAAGTTGTAAGGGGGATTCACATGGAGGGCGGAGGAGCCTTCGCGAGGTTCTTTATTGCTGCCGGAACCCGGATAAAGGACGGCGATGGAGTCCCCCGTGGAATTTGTTTCGACTTGCTTGCGGAATGCTGCCATCACGCGCATTGACAAGGAATCTCTTTCTTCCTTTGACAGTCCAAATTTTGTTTCGTATTCGGGATCGTTCAAGATCAGCTTTTGCATGGCGAATAGAACATAGGCGAATAGATTCTGGTAGTCCGTTGCCCAAGAGTTGTTGAAGCCTTGGTCCATTGCAAGGATTCCTTTGGGGAAAAATGCCAAGTCAAATTTTGCATGCCCATTTTCGTTCATTTCCGGATTTTTATACAAGTCATATGAATATGTGGTGTCTCCGGTAGCATGCCAAAGCGATACTGCAGCCGCTGCGGCATCGTCTTCGCAAAGCCCCATACCGCTATAGTACCCTTTTCCGTTAAAGGTTATGCCATCTTCGTTATATTCGTATAAGGTAGCCTTGCCCCTTTTAGCGCATTTGTCACGACCTTCATAAGACTCTGTGTATTTTAAATATGTCGGCTTCACTATTTTTGCATAAATCGTTTTTGCCGCATCTAACAATTCTTTGGAGTAAGAAGGATTAATCCATTTAAAGCCTACGGCTACGTTTGCCAAAGTGGCCGCGAAAATACCGGCGACGTTTGTTCCAATACCTTTGAGAACAAGTCGGTCTGGACCTCCTTTGTCATAACTTTGCATATCCTGGTGCTCGGGCACGTCCCAGAAGTTGTGGTCCCAATCGCTCATGCCAACCGTATGGTACATATCGCCTTTTTCGATAAGTCCGTCGACTACAGAGGCGTTGTAAAGCTTCATGATATAATCGGCACCGATTTTAGCTTCGTAGAGAATGTCTGGGATGCCATCTGGAATCGTGTCTGCATACGAATTGCCAAAACGGTCTTCTGCCTTGTCGGGGTAGGTGAGGTAAACCATTGAAAGCACGTAGGCGGCATAACCGACGGTCTCGGCTACTTTAAAATGGTCACCGCAGTCATGCCAGCCACCGGTAAGGTCTTTCTTTACTTTTGAGCCGTCTTTCAGGTGACATGCTCCGTGGAAGTGCGAATTGGTATTGCCGCAACGCTGGATTCCAAAGAACATCAACGATTTTTCAAGAATGGAGTTGTAGATATAGCGACTGATATGGAATGTTGCCGATGTGTCCTTGCCTACGACGAGAAAGTATTCACCTGTTGTTGTAAGTGCCGTAAAATCGGCGCGGTAGAGCGTTTCGGTTCCGGTCGAGGTGGTGTCTCCAAGTCTTGCTAAGTCCTGGAGGGAGTTGAAAGATACTCGAACGGTTATACCTGGCTTTATAACCGTTCCTATTAGGGTGAGGTTTCCACCACCCGGGACTTCTTTACCACTGTTGGCGTCAATGACCTTGAACGTTTTTTCCGTGGGGTCTGCTACATAGGCATATTTGTAATGGTCAGGCTTGAAGCCGCTTTGGTTCAAGCGGATGGGACGTCTGTTAAAGACGTTGACCGAATCGTTGTGTATTCTCGAGCAATTTTTGCATGTCCTGTCAAGATTTGGGAGACTATGCGTATTTGCTGCCAGAGAATGATCTATGCAGAGTAAGGAGAATAAGAAAATGGCACTAATAATTTTTTTCATACTTTCTCTTTTTTCATAAAATAAAGAAGCCGCCTGAACGGTGAGGTTCAGGTGGCTATTTAATTTTTATTTCTTTCTCTTGAAGCCAAGAGTTCTTGTCTTATTGTCGGTTGCCTTTTCGTTGCGGGCGCCGATGGTCGGGCAGGATGCCTTGTAGTCGTTACTAGACTCGTCGAATGTCGCGGCGCAGAAGGATTCCGCCGTAAGGTCGAACTTTGCGATGTAGGCACCTGTACCAATCTTGTTGCCCTTCTTGGCGACCGGAGCTTCGTTATCCTTGGCTGCCCATTCCACGTTGAGCTTGAGGATGCCGTTGTCTACGAGATTTCGCATAGATGCGAATTTTTCTCGCGGAACATCAAGCCTGTATGTATTGACGTACTGCCCAAGGTTATCATAGAGGTCCATGATAACTTTCAGGTGGAAGTCATACATCGGAGTCCCTTCACGAGTCATGAAATTAGAGGACGGCATTGTGATTTCCACATCGAAGTTCGGACCCGATCTGAAGTACGTGGCCGTATCGGCTGCTTCTCCGAGAATGTTGCCGTTTCCACTGATGAAGGTGTTCTTGCCATTGGCAAGAACCGTTGTAACGAAAGCATCGTTTGTAATCGTCTGCGGACGACCCATGTAGGCGCCAGACTTCGGCGTGGATACCGGATTCTTGAGCGTAACAGTGAAGTGCATGTTGTCGTTACCGAGAATTCGCACATAGGGGTTCTGGCTTGTCGGTGCATTGTTGTTCTTGTCGAGGTAGGCAGACCCAATGGCTTCAGGAACAAGGCGGATGCGGTCGCCAGCATGGACGATGTTATCCTTTTCGTTGAAGGTGAAGATCTGAGTCTTGCCCGGACCCTGGGACTTTTCTTTCACAATGTATTCGTCTCGTTCGCGCTGGATATAATCGCCAGTGGGGAGTATGGAGACCGGTTCAGATACAGCGATGGTGAGAATGCCTCTGAGCAAACGCGCCGTAGAAATGACCGGCGGGCACTTGTCATACAGCGTGTAGCTTGTTTCAAAGAATCCGCTAGCTTCGCCCTTAAGCGGGGAGACCGTACCATTGCCATCGTTTTCGCCGTTCGTCGTTGCGTAAGGATAGGCGAGGTTTTCAGGAATCCTGATTCCGATAATGCTGTACGTGTTGACAGAATCCTTTGTCGTAGAGTCGGGGAGCATTACAGTGAACGGTGCCGACAAGGAATCGCGGATCGTCCAGTAGCTTTCTTTCGGCTTGATGATGCCGCCTGTTGTATCGGCCGTTGTAATGAACGTGCGTGTAATGCCCGGATTGCCCCAGACCGTGACGATGCTGTCGAATACGTCCTTTGTCTTGAGCTTTCTTTCGAACATGATGAAGACGGAGTCTGGGATGCCGTCGCCTTCCTTGTCGATCATTTCGGCGTGGTAGACCGGTACCGGGCGAGAAATGAGCGTTATAGGCACATTCGGCTTACAGCTGTAGACGTCTATGGCGTTGAGACTCTGGTCGGTGATGGAGAAGCCTTCTGTTCTCGGGCTTGCCTTTGCTCCAACAGGGACGAGGGAATTGTTGGTGTTTCCGCTGATGATGTATTGCCAGCTCTTGCCGTTGTTGGAGGTGGTTGCCTTTCCGATGACGGTCGGGGCAGAACTTGCTCCGGCAACGACGAGCGGCCAATCGCTCAGGGACGAGAAGATGACCGGTTCCGAGAAGGCTACCATGACGGTATCGTATTCGCTGAAATCGTCTTCTGCCTTTTCAAGGATGGAGACGCTCGTGAGCGTGGGGAGGATGCCGTCAGTAATCTTTGCCACCTCGGCGTTTGGCGTTCCGTGGTCGGCGACAAATGTCGTAATCGTACCAGACGGGCTTGCATTCGTCGGGATG
>Ga0265298_10011718_pt1 | contig 10232 bp, 7 predicted proteins | sample AusTroGonzalo_MG_3_FD_193486 | JGI IMG/M metagenome (GOLD analysis project Ga0265298, IMG submission 193486) | Bovine rumen microbial communities from tropical cattle in Woodstock, Queensland, Australia - Gonzalo_01 | ecosystem: Host-associated > Mammals > Digestive system > Stomach > Rumen ... | reverse complement strand
GAAAACATGCCGGAATCCGAGGCTGCGTTCGCAATCGCCAAGGACGGCATTCTTTCACGGATACGCACAAAGCGTGTCACAGGAGCGAATGTGCTCAATCTCTACCGCCAGTGCCGCAGGCTCGGTCTGAGCGAGCCCACCGACAAGGCCGTGTTCGAGGCCATCCAGGGAATGACGCTTGAGGATGTGAAGGCGGTTCAGCAGAAGTGGGTGTCCGGACGCAATTATATATATGGATTGCTCGGGGATCCCGCAGACCTCGACCGCGGTTTCCTGAAGACCCTCGGCCCCGTAAAGGACGTTACGCTGGAAGAAGTGTTCGGCTATTGATAATATGAAGGCACTTCATGTAATAGCCTGCACGGCGCTGCTAATGCTTGCATCCTTTGCTGCAGACGCTTTCCCTTCCCTGGGGGACGGGCTTTACACGGTGGCCCACCGCGGGTGCTGGCTGCGCGAAAACGACGGGGAGTTCTACATTCCGGAGAACTCCCCCGTCGGAATCGCCATGGCAAAGAAATTCGGCTATCCCGCGATAGAGTGCGACGTCAAATACACACTCGACGGCGTTATGGTGGTGATGCACGACAATAACATCAACCGCACCATGCGCAACGCATCCGATTATTCAAAAATAAAAGAGCCCGTCAGGGTGAGCGAAACCACCTTTGCGGAACTTCGCGAAAAGTACGTCCTGGAATCCTCCGATCCGGCCCTCCGCACCCCCATTCCCACCCTGGAGGAGATGCTTCTCGCCTGCAGGGAAAACGGCATAGTTGCCATGCTGCACAGTTCCGTAGTGGAATCCTACGGCCTGGCGCAGCGCATCCTGGGCGACAGTGGGTTCATCGCTTTCAGCGGAGATGAAGAGGCTGTGGCCCGGGCCCGCGATGTGTCCAAATGCCTGATACTGCTCGATCCGGGTATGGCCACCGCGGAGGAGACCGTGGCAAGGCTGAAAGCCATCGGGGGCAGTTGCGGGATGAGCACGATGAAATACAAGATGCTCGACCGCAATTATATAAAGACCGTCAGGGATGCAGGTTTCGAGGTCCAGGCTTCGATTTTCGTCACCCCGCACGAACAGCGTGCCGTACACGATGCCGTAAGCATCCAGCTGACAGATTTCTGGTGGTTCCAGACAGATGGGCGCAAGCCGTTCTGGACTGCGAGCGAGCCTGTCCGACTGCAAGCGGGAGAAAAGCATTTCGTTTCACATCCGGCAGCGGACGGCGATTTCAATGCAATGACGCTCCGGCTCTCCTTCTGCGGCGACATCACGGTGACGCTCACGGACTGGCGACAGACCAGGGAAGGATGGAAGAAAGTCCCCTGCACCTACAGACTGCACCGTGACTCCCACGGGGAAGAAATCCTTGGCCTGCGCCTTTACAAGACCAGTCCGGAAATCACAGTCACCTGCGGGGAGGCTCCCGCCGACGTTTCCATAAGGGCGGCTCTGTATAAACTTTAAACATGAAAAAAGCACCGCGGCCACGGTGCTTTTTTCGTACCCCCGAGGCGAATCGAACGCCTATCGTCGGAACCGGAATCCGAAATTCTATCCATTAAACTACAGGGGCGGTTTTTGTGCTGCAAATATACGAAAAAACACCAAAAGAATTATTATATTTGTAAACTTAAACCTGAATCGGAATGAAAGCGTACGTTTTCCCGGGGCAAGGAGCGCAGTTTCCCGGAATGGGGAAAAACCTTTATGATACGAGTCCAGAGGCCAAGGCCCTGATGGACAGCGCAAACGACATCCTGGGATTCAAGATTACCGATATAATGGCCGGAGGTTCTTCCGAAGACCTGAAGGCGACCAGGGTCACCCAGCCCGCCATTTTCCTTCACTCGGTGGCGCTGGCCCTGTGCGGGCCCGACAGACTGACGGCAGATCCCGGGCAGCATATGGCCGTAGCGGGCCATTCACTCGGGGAGTTTTCCGCCCTGGTGGCTGCGGGAGCAATCAGTTTCGAAGACGGGCTGAGGCTCGTGTCGGTGCGTGCCAACGCGATGCAGCGTTGCTGCGAGAAGGTTCCCGGCACAATGGCCGCCATCATCGGCCTTCCTGCAGAAACCATAGAAAAAATCTGCTCTGAAACTCCCGGAACGGTAATTCCCGCCAATTACAACTGCGACGGCCAGATAGTCATCTCCGGAGAAAAGTCCGCAGTGCTCGCCGCGTGCGAGGGCTGCAAGGCAGCCGGCGCCAAACGCGCCCTTCCCCTCGCGGTGAGCGGAGCCTTCCACTCCCCGCTCATGGAACCCGCCCGCTCCGAACTCGCCGATGCCATCGGAGCCACGGAAGTCAGAATCCCGCGCTGCCCCATATACCAGAACGTTACGGCCCTTCCTGAAACCGATCCGGCACGCATCAGGGAGAACCTCCTGAAGCAGCTCACCAGCCCCGTCCGCTGGACGCAGAGCGTGCGCAACATGCTCGCCGACGGTGCCACGGAGTTCGTGGAGCTCGGCCCCGGTACGGTTCTGCAGGGCCTGGTAAAGCGTATTGCGGATTCGGAAGGAAAAGAAGTATCAATCAGCGGCATAAGCTAAAGCTAACAACTGTTTATTTATCGATAAATTATGGCAAAAGAAAAAAAATTCATCACTTGTGACGGTAATACCGCGGTTGCAGGCATCGCATATCTCTTCAGCGAGCACGCGGCGATCTACCCTATCACACCCTCATCTCCCATGGCAGAGAACATTGACGAATGGGCTGCCCACGGGAAGAAGAACCTTTGGGGCGAGACCGTAAAGGTCACCGAACTCCAGAGTGAGGCCGGCGCCTCGGGAACAGTGCACGGTTCCCTCCAGGCAGGTGCCCTCACCACCACTTACACCGCCTCCCAAGGACTTCTGCTGATGATTCCGAACATGTACAAGATTGCCGGCGAAATGCTTCCCGCAGTGTTCCATGTGTCGGCCCGCGCGCTCGCTTCGCACGCACTTTCAATCTTCGGCGACCATCAGGACGTGATGGCATGCCGCCAGACCGGTTTCGCACTCCTCGCATCCGGTTCTGTTCAGGAAGCCCAGGACCTCGCCGCAGTGGCACACCTCAGCGCCATCAAGAGCAGCATCCCCTTCCTCCACTTCTTCGACGGTTTCCGCACATCGCACGAGATCCAGAAGATTGAGGCCATCGACGAGGACGATCTCCGCAAGATGGTCAGCACCAAGGCTTTGCAGCAGTTCCGCGACAGGGCGATGAACCCCGACGCTCCAGTCACCCGCGGCACCGCCCAGAACGGCGACGTCTATTTCCAGGCCGTCGAGTCCCGCAACAAGGTCTATGACGAGGTTCCCGACGTGGTAGCCCGCTACATGGGCGAAATCGGCGAAGCCACCGGACGCATCTACCGTCCCTTCGACTACTACGGCGACGCCAAGGCCGAGAATATCATCATCGCCATGGGTTCCGTCACCGAGACCATCCGCGAGACCATAGACTACCTGAACGGCCAGGGCCGTAAATACGGTCTCGTGTCCGTCCACCTCTACCGTCCGTTCAGCACCAAATACCTGATGAAGGCGATTCCGGCCTCCGTAAAGAAGATTGCGGTGCTCGACCGCACCAAGGAACCCGGCTCGCTCGGAGAGCCCCTCTACCTCGACATCAAGGCCGCATATCAGGGTGTCGGCAACGCTCCCCTCATCGTGGGAGGCCGCTACGGTCTGTCCAGCAAGGACACCACTCCCGCCCAGATCATCGCGGTTTACGACAACCTCGAGCTGAAGGCCCCCAAGAACGACTTCACCATCGGAATCGTCGACGACGTAACCTTCAAGAGCCTTCCCACCAAGGGAGAGGTTTCCATCGTGAAGCCCGGCACCACCGAGTGCAAGTTCTTCGGCCTCGGCTCCGACGGCACGGTAGGCGCCAACAAGAACACCATCAAGATCATCGGTTCCCACACGGACCTCTACTCCCAGGCATATTTCGACTACGACTCCAAGAAGTCCGGCGGCTACACCTGCAGCCACCTCCGCTTCGGAAGCGAACCCATCCGCGCACCCTACCTGGTATCCACTCCCGACTTCGTCGCGTGCCATGTTCCTTCCTATCTGGAGAAGTACGACGTGCTCAAGGGCATCAAGGAAGGCGGCAGCCTGCTCCTCAACTCCCTCTGGGATGAAGCCGAAACCATCGAGCGCATCCCCGACAACGTCAAGAGCATCATAGGCAAAAAGCATATCAGGCTCTACATTATCAACGCCACCAAGATCGCGGCTGAAATCGGCCTCGGCGGACGCACCAACACCATCCTCCAGAGCGCATTCTTCCGCATCACCGGCATCATCCCCGCTGAGGATGCAGTCAAGTACATGAAGGACGCAGCCCTCAAGAGCTACGGCAAGAAGGGCGAGAACGTCGTCAACATGAACTATGCGGCCATCGACCGCGGCGGCGAGTACACCGAGGTGAAGGTCCCTGCAGAATGGGCATCCATCTCCGCCAAATTCGAGAATCCCGGCAAGGCACGCCTGGCTCCTCCTTTCGTGAAGGAAATCGCAGACGTGGTGAACGCCCAGGAAGGTGACACCCTGCCTGTGAGCGCGTTCCTCCCCTACGCCGACGGCACCATGCCTGCTGGCACTTCCGCGTTCGAGAAGCGCGGCGTGGCCGTGGATGTTCCCGTCTGGAACGGCGACACCTGCATCCAGTGCAACAACTGCGCATTCGTCTGCCCTCACGCGGCCATCCGTCCCTTCCTGCTCACTGCAGACGAGGCCGCCGCTGCCGGGGCCGCGGGCGTGAAATTCGTGGAAGGCAAGGCCAACCTTAAAGACTACAAGTTCGTCATGGGAGTTTCCGTCGCCGACTGTACCGGCTGCGGCAACTGCGTGGACGTCTGCCCTACCAAGCCCGAAAAGAGCCTGGCAATGAAGCCTTACATCGACCATGTGGCAGATCAGGAAGCCTTCGACTATCTGAACGCCAAGGTCGGATACAAGACTCCTCTCGATCCCAAGAGCAACCTCAAGGCCGCCCAGTTCAGCCAGCCGCTGTTCGAATTCTCAGGCGCCTGCGCAGGATGCGGCGAAACACCTTATATCAAGAACATCACCCAGCTCTTCGGCGACCACATGATGATCGCGAACGCTACCGGATGCTCTTCCATCTACGGTGCCTCCTTCCCTGCATCTCCTTATTGCACCAACGCACAGGGCCACGGTCCCGCATGGGCCAACTCCCTGTTCGAGGACTTCTGCGAATTCGGCCTCGGCATGCATCTCGGCTCCGACCGCATCCGCGAGACGGTCGCCGACCTGATGAAGAAGGGTCTCGAATGCGGGAAGTGCTCCGACGAAATGAAGGCCCTCTACCAGAAGTGGTTGGACAACCGTAATGATTATGCGGTTACCCGCGAGGTCGCGGACAAGCTCGTTCCCCTTATGGAAAAGTGCGGCTGCGACGTCAGCAAGGCCCTGCTCAATCTCAAGCATTACATTCCTTCACGCAGCCAGTGGATTTTCGGCGGTGACGGCGCTTCCTACGATATCGGTTACGGCGGACTCGACCACGTGCTTGCCAGCGGCGAGAACGTGAACATCCTCGTGCTCGATACGGAGGTTTACTCCAACACCGGCGGACAGTCTTCCAAGGCCACCCCGGCCGGCGCCATCGCCAAGTTCGCAGCATCCGGCAAGAAGATCCGCAAGAAGGATCTCGGCATGATGGCCATCAGCTACGGCTATGTCTATGTGGCCCAGGTGGCGATGGGTGCAAGCCCCGTGCAGTACATGAACGCTATCAAGGAAGCGGAAGCCTATGACGGTCCTTCACTCATCATCGCATACGCTCCCTGTATCAACCATGGCCTCAAGGCCGGCATGGGTCTCAGCCAGAAAGAAGAGAAACTTGCAGTTGAATGCGGCTACTGGCACCTGTACCGTTACAACCCTACCCTCGAAGGAACCGACAAGAACCCGTTCAGCCTGGACAGCAAAGAGCCCGACTGGACCAAGTTCCAGGATTTCCTGAAGGGAGAGGTTCGTTTCGCTTCGCTCTACAAGCTCTTCCCCGAGCGTGCAGAAGAACTCCTGCAGAAGACGGAAGAGTTCGCAAAAGTGCGTCTCGAAACCTACAAGCGCATGGCAGGGAAGTAATTCCCCGCATCCGTTACGGAAACGGCCGGCGAATCAATTCGCCGGCCGTTTTTTATATCGCGTCTATGAACCGCTGCAGTATCATGAATGATTCGCTGCCGACCGTGTCCCAGAAGTTCTCAAACTGTCCGAGCCGGTCTTCTTCGTTTGCAGTGTCGCTGATGACACGTATGCTGAGGAACGGCATGTCGAACATCCTGCACACCTGGGAGATGGAACCGGATTCCATGTCGCAGGCAAGGGCGTCGGGGAAATGCGACAGGACCGCAGCCGTGTCGGCCTTGCCGGAGACGAAACGGTCGCCGCTCGCCATCAGGCCGAAAAGCAAGCGGCCAACCATCCCGGCATTGCCCGTCCGATCGTCCTGACCCGCAAGTGGCCTACAATTGGTATTTGCTACGCGTTTCGCTGCGGCAAGCAGCTTCGGATCGGCGTCGAAACGGGCCGGGAAGCCCTGCACCTGTCCGTATTCATTAGGCTCGCCGTACCAGCAGTCGTGATATGCGACCTGCTCCGCCACCACCACGTCCAGAAGATGCACATCAGAAGCTATTCCCCCTGCACATCCTGTGGATATAATGCAGTCCGGATGATGCTCCGTGATGAGCCGGTATGCGTTTACCGCGGAATTGACCTTCCCCCAGCCGCAGTGGACCGGAATGATTTCGTGTTTGCTGTTGTTCGCGAGGACCTTCTGAGCCATCTCGTACTCTTTGTCCATCGCCGTCATTAATCCGATTTTCATAGTGCAAATATATACATAATAATCCGCAGCAGCAAACTGTCATTTATTATTACTATATTTGCGAATATGCTGGAAGACAACAGAATAAAAGTATTCCTGGCCGTTATCGAGTGCGGCAATTTCACGGCTGCGGCGAACAGGCTCGGCATCACGCAGCCTGCGGTGAGCCAGAACATAGCGGAACTGGAGCGCCTTCTTGGCGTGCAGCTTATGGAGCGCTCACGCGGAGAAATAATCCTGACGGAGCAGGGAAGGCTGTTCGAAGGATATGCGCGCCAGATAGCTCATTGGTACGCCGTTGCCGACAAAGCCTTCCATCCCGATCCTCTCGCCCTGCATCCAAAAGCCGTCGAACCTGTAAGGCTTAGGCTTGACGACGGGTCGGATGCCGAGGTCTGGACATCGGGGCGCGACATCCACATCACCCTGAAATAAAAAAGTTCCGTGCTCTTGCGCGGAACCTTGAAGCATTGTGTCGCTGAAGGATTACTCCTCGGAGATAGCTCCCATAGGGCATGCTCCGGCGCAGGTGCCGCAGCTTATGCAGACCTCGGGGTCGATAGAGTAAACATCTCCTTCCTGGATGGCGCCGGTAGGGCACTCGCCCTGGCACGTTCCACAGGCAACACAGCTGTCAGGTGAAATTTTGTAAGCCATATCTTTTGTTTTAGTTTAGTTTCCCGGACGCAAAGGTAAGGTTTTTGTATTACATTTGCAATATGAAACTGTTTTTGATTCTTTTGAGCGTTCTTATAGGCGGACGGGCGGAATTCGACCGCACGGTCCATGACTTCGGCACCATATCCCAGGCGGACGGACCGCAGCAGTGCACTTTCACCGTCACCAACACATCAGACGCCCCCCTCACGATCCTTTCCGCCATAACATCGTGCGGATGCACCAACGTGAAGTGGACCCGCACCAGCATCGAAAAGGGAGGCAAAGGCACCATCGAAGCCACCTACGCCAACGAAGACGGCCCCTACCCTTTCGACAAGACCATAACCGTCTATCTCTCGGACATCCGGAAACCTGTCATCCTGCATCTTCGCGGTATAGTGAAAAAGTGAAAAATTCGTTATTTTTGTAAGATGGCTAATACTACGAATTACACTGACGACAACATACGCACCCTGGAAGGCGTACAGCACGTCCGGATGCGTCCCGGCATGTATATCGGGCGCCTCGGCAACGGCAACAACCCCGGGGACGGCATCTACGTGCTCCTGAAGGAAATCATCGACAACTCAGTCGACGAGTTCGCCATGGGCTTCGGGAAGCAGATACAGGTGGACATCAGCGATGACAACCGCGTCTCCGTACGGGACTTCGGCCGTGGCATTCCGCTCGATTCCGTAGTGAAGGCGGTGAGCATACTCAACACCGGAGGCAAGTTCGACGACAAGGTCTTCAAGAAGAGCGTCGGCCTCAACGGCGTGGGCACCAAGGCTGTCAACGCCCTGTCCGAGACCTTCCACGTGTGTTCTTACCGCGACGGCGAGAGTTCATGGGCCGATTTCGAACGCGGAGAACTCAAGGGCAGCGGCAAGGCGCCGGCACCGAAAGAGAAGAACGGTACGCTGGTCACCTTCTGCCCCGATTCTATGATGTTCGGCAAATTCGCCTACAATCTCGAGTACGTGGAGACGATGGTGAAGAACTACTCCTACCTCAAAAAGGGCCTCACCCTCGTGCTCAACGGCACTCCCTACAAGAGTGAAAACGGCCTTCTCGACCTTGTGAACGAGAATCTCTCCGAAGAGCCGCTCTACCCTCCCATCCATCTCGAAGGGGAAGACATAGAGATAGTGCTCAGCCACGGGCGGGACTACGGCGAGAACATCTCCTCCTTCGTAAACGGGCAGAACACCCGCGACGGAGGCACCCATCTCGCGGCCTACCGCGAGGCCATCGCGAAGACATTCAAAGACTTCTTCAAAAAGAATTACGCCCCTGAAGACTGCCGTCAGGGCATAGTGGGAGCCATCAGCATACAGATCCAGGAGCCCAACTTCGAAGGCCAGACCAAGACCAAGCTCGGTTCCAACTACATGTGGGAGAAGCAGACCCACGACGAACACGGATTGCTCAAACTTGACACCGGCCCCACCATCCGCAGCTACGTCAACTCCTTCGTCGCCCAGGAACTCGACAACTACCTCCGCATCCACAAGGACATTGTCCCCGTCATCGAAGAAAAGATAAAGGAATCCCAGCGCGAGCGCGAGGAAATTTCAGGAATACAGAAGAAGACGCGCGAACGCAACAAGAAGACCAACGTCTACAACAAGAAACTGCGCGACTGCCGCTATCATTTCAACGACAAGGTGACCGACAAGACTCCCGAAGCAATCCAGGAGAGCGTCGCGAATTCTTCCATCTTCATCACCGAGGGCGATTCCGCAAGCGGGACCATCACCAAGGCCCGCAACGCCGAATTCCAGGCAGTGTTCAGCCTCCGTGGCAAGCCCATCAATTCCTACAAGGAAAGCCGCAAGAAGGTGGCCGAGAACGAGGAACTCAACCTGCTGATTTCCGCACTGGGAGTGGAGGATGACCTAGAAAACCTCCGCTACAACAACATCATCATAGCGACAGATGCCGATAACGACGGCATGCACATACGCATGCTCGTCTGCACCTTCTTCATGAAGTACTACCCCGACCTCATCCGCCGCGGGCACGTGCACATACTCCAGACTCCCCTCTTCCGTGTCCGCAACAAGACCGCCAACCGCTACTGCTACTCCATCGAAGAGAAGGAGCAGGCGGTCAGCGACCTCAGGACCAAGGTGGAGATTACCCGCTTCAAAGGCCTCGGAGAGATATCTTCCGACGAATTCGCCGACTTTATCGGCGAAGACATGCGCCTCGACCCCGTCCGCCTCGCGGACGAGGAGTCCATCTCCGAAATAATGGAGTTCTACATGGGCGACAACACCATCGAGCGCCAGCTGTGGCTCCGCCAGCACCTCAAGAGCGAGAAGGAACTTGAAGACATCGACCTCATACAGTAAGGGCTGGGCGCATTTCTGCGGATGGCTCCTGCGGCGTCTCGGATGGACTGCCGTGGGCGGCCCCGTGCCGGAAGACAAAGCCATAATCCTCGGGGTACCGCATACCTCTTTCGCGGATTTCCTGATAGCCTACCTCTTCTATACTTCCTTCGGAGAAGTGGCTCATGTGATGGTAAAAAAGGAAATGTTCTTCTGGCCCCTCGGGCCGGTACTCCGCGCCTGCGGCTGCATCCCCGTAGACCGCAGCAACGCATCCGAACTCGTCCGCAGCCTTATCGAACACATGCAGAAGGATGATGTTTTCAAGCTCGCCATCGCACCTGAAGGCGCCCGCCTTCCAGCGTTTC
>Ga0265298_10011717_pt1 | contig 10233 bp, 9 predicted proteins | sample AusTroGonzalo_MG_3_FD_193486 | JGI IMG/M metagenome (GOLD analysis project Ga0265298, IMG submission 193486) | Bovine rumen microbial communities from tropical cattle in Woodstock, Queensland, Australia - Gonzalo_01 | ecosystem: Host-associated > Mammals > Digestive system > Stomach > Rumen ... | reverse complement strand
TCACTGGAATCACTGCAAGCGGCAAAGAACGTCGCCACCGCCAAGGAAAGGGCAAGTGAAATGTATTTTGTTTGTTTTTTCATTGATGAACTCCTTTAGGACGGGATTACCTATCCTGGATTAATGTTTTTAATTTTCACTTTGGCGTTTGTCTACGCACTCTTCCTTCATCCTTTCGGCCACACGGTCCAAAACGTCATTCGCACTTTCAGACAGATGGCCCTTGAAGGTGGAACAGGTCAGGCGCAAGCCTCCGACTTCGCAGTTTGCAAAATGGCGATACAGGGTCCCGCCGCCTCTCTCGCAAGCCTCCGTAAAATCGGAAAGTTCCTTTTCGCAGCGTTCCTCGAAACCCAAGTCAAAGTCCAGTTTCTGGTGGTAGGTAACGCCGCTGTCGCTTGCCGTAAGGAAGAAGGTCCGTACAAAGGAACCCTCGTTATTTGCAAGCCATTCTATATTCCACACGCCATATTCCGAGCGGTAAATGCTGATGTAGCAATCGGCATACGGATTTTCTCTTTCGTATTCGAGGTATTTTTCCCTTTCTCCGGTAAAGTTAATTTCGAACCAGAAATTAGAAGAATCCACTTCATAATCGCCCAGGTCCGCAGGAGCACCTTCCACAAGCCTCTTGGTGGAATCCAACTGATTTTCCATGATTGATTTTTCATCGGCAGAAAATTCCGCGACGGAGTTTTCGTCTATGGTTCCGCCCGCCGTAGATTTTTCGGAACAGGCGAGAAGGCCCGTCAAAAGGCAACACAGCACAAACAGGAACCCGACATTTCCAAACACTCTATTTTTCATTATCTGCAGCCTCCAACTTCTGGCTCAAGGGGAACAGTTGCAAGTTCAGCCGCAACACCCGACTCACCTTGTCGTCGTTGGCAATGATTTCCTGAACTTTTTCACGGCACTTTTTGAGCACGTCCACAATCTTCACGTAAGCATCGTCCGACACGCCCATGGTAACGCCCGATACAAAACGTTCCTCCGGCGAAAAGCGTTCAATGGCATCCCATGCAAACTCCGCCATCTGCCTGTTCATGGAACGGACCGCCAATGAAATGGACTGGGTGTCGCCCGCAAGCAGTTTGTCCGCCTGCCGGTAGCCGCCCTCTTCCGTAGTTTTCAAAATTCCCGCCTCCACCAAAAAATCGATGGAGTCCCGCACCTCTTTTGCAGAAACCTCGTGGGTGCACTTGTCCGCGATTTCCTTGGGCAACGCCCCCGGCATGGCGGGCGCCAATTCACGCACCACCGGATGCACCCAGGAGTCGTAATACTTGTAGGCATCTGCACCCAAAAGGCTCACCTTGTTCGCCCCAGCAATGGACTGCATCTCGGCAAAGGCGAACCGCTTTTTTTCGTCCGTCTTGGCCTGCGCATACAAGACCATGTTGAAGAAGTAGTCCCGTTCCATGCCGACAAAATTGAAGGCATCTGCCACCTTGACGGTCGCCTTTTTCCCCAAGTTCGCCTTGCCCTCGCAAACCTGCTTCATGAACACCGGCGAGGCAAAGCCCGCCATCTTTGAATAGTCCCGCCACGAGAACACCGACGTGCGTTTTTTCCAGTCGTAAAAGTCCTGCAAAAATTTGCGGAAATCCTGGTAGTTTAAGATTGATTCCATACCTTGAAAACTATAATCTTTTTCGCTCATCCGTCCATTTTTTAATACATAATTTTGACTTTTATTTGTTTTTAGCCATATTTTCAAGATATTTTACAAAACACAAAATTTTGAATACGGTTTGAATACAGACAAAATTTCCATGGCAAAAAACCATCAGTTTTTTTATGCCCCAAGGAAGTAATTAAATTTGGGCATATCGAGATTTTTATTCCTATGAAAAAAGCACTATACCGTTACCCCGCAGAATGGGAAGAGCAGGAAGCCACCTGGCTTGCCTTCCCCCACAATAAACTCAACTGGTCCGGCGAGCGGGGCGTCAAAATCCGCAAGTTCTATGTGGAACTGATCCGCACCATCAGCGAATTCCAGCCGGTGAACGTGCTGGTTCCGAACAAGAACATCTTGACGCTGAACGAAAAGTTCGCCGTGGCAGATCGCCCCTTCCCCGCCAGTTTCTTTACCATCAAAACCGACGACATCTGGATTCGGGATTACGGCCCCTTCTTTGTGAAGAAAGGGAATGTTACCGTGGTTTCCGAGACGGTCTTTAACGCCTGGGGCGCAAAGTTCCCGCCGTGGAAAAACGACAACCAGATTCCCGGACGCATTGCGGAAATGCTGGAATACAAGAAGGGTGTAAGCGTACCCTACATCTTTGAGGGCGGAGCCATCGAGGTGAACGGGGACGGTCTGGGAATGACCTCTCTCGACTGTCTTATCGGCAAGAACCGCAACAAGGAAGAGGACCTTTCGAAGGTCATCAAGGGAATCTGCGACATGCTGGGGCTCAAGGCCCTGCTGGTGCTCCCCAAGGGACTTGTGGGCGACCATACCGACGGTCACATCGACAACGTGGCCCGATTTGTGGCCAAGGACCGTGTGGTCATCGCGGCGGCAGCTCCCAAAAGCGCAAACGGCAAATACTTGGAAGAAGCCCGTGCCGCCATTTTTGAATTCCTGAAGATCCACTACGGTAAAAAGGCGAAGGTGGACACCCTGCCGCTGCCGCCGCAACGCAAGTTGCCCGACGGACAGATTCTCCCTGCCAGTTACATGAACTTCATCTACGTGAACGGCGGATTAATTTATCCGAAATACAAGTGCAAGGCAGACGCAATCGCCCAGAAATACTTCGAAAGCGTTTACCCCAAACGCAAGGTCATCGGGCTGGACTGCCGCACCGTCATTGAAGAGGGCGGAAGCCTGCATTGCATGAGCAAGCACGAGAGTGCCTGATTTGCGCCCTCGCGCGGCACTTGTTTACAGGGGCAGAGACATCTGCCCCGTTTTTGGATCTTTGACCGGCTCTGGCATGGGTTCTGCAACAGGTGCCGGTGTGGACGGCGCAGGTTGTGCGGCAGGCTGTTCTGAAGCAGACTGCGCGGACGGCACGGCTTCCACAAGACCTTTCTTCGCTTTGGCAATGGCATCCTTAGCCAGTTGGTCCACAGCCTCGTTCCACTTGACTCCCGTATGTGCCGCCACCTTCTCGAAACTCACCCGATGGACCAGCGGCCGGCAAGCCTCTACATATTTCTGGGCAATGGAACTTTTGGCCTTCCACTCCCCTTTGGCCCAGCGGGCTACACCCTCGTAGTCGTGGCATATCACAGCGGTTTTGTCATGGGCTTCTAGCCACTTCATGGCCTGGTAACTGGCCATGACCTCGCCGTCAATATTGCGGCTCTCCGCATCAAAAACAGTCACGCCGGAACCGTGTGCCACTTCCACATCGTTTTCCACCACGATAAAGCCCCAGCCCGCCTTGGGGAACCCTTCCAAAAAGGAACCGTCCACATAGATTCGAAGACCTTTAGGCACAGGAGCAGAAATTCCATCCAGCCAGTTTTGAGCTTCGAGCCGGCTTGCAAACGACTTGAAAAGCACGCCCTTTACGCCGTGGGTCAATTTCTCGCATTCTTCCCAAGAAAGCACGATTTTCCCGCCCGTAGGCGCCTTTATCGCGTAAAACTTCTGTTTTGCCATAAGCTCAAATTTATATATTTCCCCTGAATAAAATTCTGGAGACCCTTTGAAACCTTCGCCTTACTTTGCCGATCGGTTCAAGTTCTTTTTTAAGCGATTCGCCAGCCCGCAATCGCTTTTCCGCTGGTTCCTGAAACAGGCGGGGGAAGAATCCGGTGCCTTCAGTTTCCCCGACATATTGAAAAACCACCCCAAGACCCTGGTGTTTTTGCCCCGCAACTACGAAAAGGCGGTGGCGTTCTTGAGCCCCATGCCCCAGGGATGGTTCAACAACGTGCAGTTTTTTGCCCACGAGAGCCTCCACGCCATGATTTCGGCAAAGCGGAGCCATGCCTTCTACTTCAGCGACATGGAATGCCGTTTTGGGGAGGCCGTCTTTGAAAGGCTCCAAAAGAGCGTAGAGGATTACGCCCCGGAAGTATGCATCTACCTGGACGAGCCCTTTTTGCCAAGGCTGTTCCTTGCCAAAAAAAGCGGAGCCGCCTGCCGTATCGGGTTCAATAGCGAAAGCCTGTACCCCTTCCTGAACATCAGCCTCCATCCGGACCAGACCAAGGAAGCCATCCTTATCGCCAAGTATTACGGGGTCATCCAATGAACAGGGGCATAAAGGGAGAGAACAACGGCTACGCGGATTTGCATTTGCACACCCGCCTTTCCGATGGTACCCTGTCCGTAGAGGAACTGCTGACCCTTTGCAAGCGCCGGGGCCTCAGGTGCATCTCCATTACCGACCACGACAATTTGGACAGCTACAAGCTGGCCGAGGGTCCTGCCAAGGACATCGGGCTGGAAATCATCCCCGGAATCGAAATTTCCGCCGTTTGGCAGGGCAAGGACATCCACATTCTGGGCTACTTCTGCGACCCCACCAACCTGGCGTTGAACATGGAGATGGAGGACTTTACCAAGCAGAGGATTACCCGCGCCAAGGCAATCATCAAAAAACTGAACGCCCTTGGGATCGACATCACTTTTGAGAAGGTCAATTCCTACTGCAAGGGAAAGGTCATTGGCCGCCCCCACATTGCCATGTCCCTGGTGGACGAGGAGTACATCGGGAACTTTGCGGAAGCCTTCACCAAGTATTTGGGGGACGGCTGCGTGGCCTTTGTGGAAAAGAAGGGGCTGAACCCCCAGCAGACCATACGCCTTATCGAAAACGCCGGCGGTATTGCCGTGCTGGCCCACCCCTACAAGTCGGGACTCAGCGACGAGTTCATCGAAAACATGGTGGAATGGGGAATCCAGGGAATGGAAATCTACAGCCCCGCCCAAAAGGGTGCCGTGGGTCGCAAGTACAAGGAAATGGCCCAGCGTTTTGGGCTGGTAGGGACCGGCGGTTCCGACTTCCATACCGAAAACAGCGCCTATATGCCCGGCTGCATGAAAATGCCCTATTCCGTGGTGCAAGCCCTGCGAGAACGGCGTGAAAAGTCCAGGGCGGAGTGGTTCTAACAAATGTGGAATGTGAAATGTGGAATAGGTCTGCTTGCCACGCTGCTGTTGGCGGTACCTGTTTTAGCAGAGACCCTCTGGTCTAGGCCCTACGACATTCCGCACCCGCAAGACAGCGTGTGGGACGCCCCCGACAGCCCCGACCCGCAAGTACGTGAAAACGACGCCGGCCGCTGGGTGCTGCCCCTACGAGAACTGATGGAAAGGACCTACGACGTGTCAGGACAGAAGGCGGAATGGGTGCTGGGAACCTCCATTCTCGGGAACCCGGAACTGGACCCCTTCGCCTTTGGCATAGGGAGCCTGAGCAGGCGATTCCCCAGCAAGTTGGCAGGCATTTACACCACCCGTCTTGGTTATGACGGTTCCACCCTGAGCCTGAACGGCGAAAACGGAATCCTTACGGAACTGAGGCACGGCACCCCCGTGGACACCCCCATCACCGATTTAGCGTGGGAACGGGGAGCCTTCGAAGGGAACGCCCTGCGGCTAGACTTTAGAAGAATCATTACCGACTCCGTGGCCCTGGATTTTGGCGTCCAGAGCAGGTCCAACAAGAACAGCAAGGAATACGAATACCAGAACGTGACCCATTCCCCCTATTTTTCCATGGGCCGCGATTCCACCTCTATTCCCTTCGCCGGGCGTAACATCGCCATGAACAGCATTCACGTACAACCCATGCTTACCTGGCGATTCGGGTTCGGCAAGGCTTTTGTGAAAGTGAACTACATGGACCTTTACAACGCGGACAACACCAGCCACGCGGTGATTTTGGATTCGCTGGACAAGGCCAAACGGACCTTCCAGACGGACCCCTACGGGATTTCCATCGAGAGCCGCGGCTACGGCGGGGGTTTGGAACTATATCCCATCAAGAACCTGACCCTGAGTGCCAGCATCTATTCTGGCACCCACGAGATTGAAGAGGACTCCCTGCCCCACCTGTACCGTGGCGACACCACCTGGACCGATACCTTGGACATTGTGCACAAGGACACCCTGTTCTACGACACCCTGAGGGAATACACCTACGAAACCATGCTGGGGGATTTCGGCATCCGCTACAATACCTTGCTCAATCCCACATTGAAGTTCGAATATGAATTTTTGGACGGCTACGAATACTTCGAGGAATACCGCAACCAATACCTGCAGGACCGAGAAATCGGCTATTTGGAACTGTCGGACACCTTGGGAATATTGCTGTTCCGCACCCAGGCCGGAATCCAGCGGAATAGTTCCATCGAAGACGACGAGGACTACGCCAAGGCCTATTCTGCCGACGCCACCCTGCTTTTGCCCTTCCACTTCAGGGTCAACGGAACTGTACGCAGGGACAACAAGTTCCCCGACTTGAACCAAATGGCCTTTACCGAAGTGGGCCGTGTGGCCTTCCCTAACCCCGACCTGACCTACGAAAAACGGAACCGCCGCACCTTTAACATAGGCTGGTATTCTCGGGAAGTGTTCTACGGGTTTGGCCTGCGTCAGGAAAAAGGCAAGAGCCTGCTGAAACAGCGGTGGGTTACCGGAAACACGGAATCCGTCGAGAAGGCGTTCCAATGGATCAACATCAAGCGGGCCAGCACCTTGGACTGGATGTTCCAAACGGGGTTCCGCCTGGGTAACTGGAATTTCTACCTGGAAAGGGGACAGGTTTTAAAACGCAGGTACGAGCTCATCGACACGCCTGAACTATACTACAAGGGCAGCATCCACTGGCAGAATCGCTTTGTGAAGGACAGGCTGGGCGTAAGCGTGCGTGTGGACTGGCAATGGTTCGACCACCGTTACGACTGCACCATCAACAAGTACGGCGAACCCGAAATCGCCCTCCTGAAGAAATACCTGGCTCTTGATTTTGAAGCCCGCATGCAGATTCTTTCCTTTGAACTGTACAACCGCATCGAGAACTTCAACCACAGCATTTACATGCCCGAATCCGGCTACACCCCCGAAGGGCTCCGGTTCGCCTACGGCATTGTGTGGACTTTCAGGAACTAGACGGGCGCATCTAAAAATGAGCGGCATTGAAATCATCATCGTGGCGATTGTGGAAGCCATGGACTGCTTTGCGGTAGCCGTCTCTACGGGGCTTTCCAAGTCGGGTATCAAATACAGCCGGGCCCTGCTGCAAGCTGTCAGTTTTGGCGTATTCCAGGGCGGCATGACCTTGCTGGGATTTTTCCTGGGCAGTTTTGCGGAACGCTGGTTCAACACCGTGGGCACAGCAATCGCCTGCGGCATCCTGTGCATTCTAGGTGGTCGCATGATTTGGTGCGGTTTGCGTGAAGGTGCCGGCAAAGAAAATGGCGAATTTGCCGCCGTAAAAAACTTGACCCTTGCAAACATTCTGCTTTTGTCCGTAGCCACCAGCATTGACGCCTTTGCCGTAGGAATTTCCTTCGCCTTTATCAAAGCGAACATGGTGTTTGCCACCACGGCCATCGCCTTGGCCAGTTTTACCATGGGCGTTGTGGGTTTTGAAATCGGGAGGCACACCGCCAGGCGTTTCAAGACAAAAATTCCCGAAATCGTCGCAGGCATTATCCTTATAGCCGTCGGCGTAAAGATGTTTATGTAGTTTACTACATCGTCATCCTGAACATTGTCCCAGCGTCATCCTGAGCCGCAGGCGAAGGATCCAGAACCCATTCTTGAAAAAAACAGTAAAAACTTTCTTACTATATTGAATCATATGAGCGACCAGAAAGACATTGACCGCACCCGCTATGTAGAACTGAAAAAACAACTGGAAGAAGCCAGCCGCCTTTACTACAAAGACGGGTTCTCCCCCATGAGCGACCAGGATTTTGACTTTGGCCTCAAGGAGATGGAAGCCCTGGAAGCCAAGTATCCGGAATTCCGTGGAAAGGATTCCCTTACGCAGCGAGTGGGCAGCGATTTGACCAACGATTTTGCCAAGGTCTCCCATGCGGTACCCATGCTGAGCATTGCCAACGTGTACAGTGCCGAAGAAATGGCGGAATTTGTAAGGGCCGCGGAGGAAGGAATAAACGACAAAAAGGCGGAATGGATTTGCGAGCGGAAAATCGACGGCGTAAGCCTTTCCATTGTCTATGAAAACGGTCGTTTAAAACAGGCGGCCACCCGTGGCGACGGTGCGCAGGGCGATGACGTGACATTGAACGCCCTTACCATTGCAGACATTCCCGAATATTTTGATGCCAAGAAACTGAAAATCGACCCGTCGGAAATCCCCCAGGGCACTTTCGAAGTCCGTGGCGAAGTCTATATGGAGCGGGAAGCCTTTGAACGCCTGAACGAGCAGTTTGTGCTAGAAGGCAAAAAAACTTTCCAGAACCCTCGCAACACGGTTTCGGGTTCCCTCAAGCTCAAAAGCGTGGCGGAATGCAAGACCCGCCCCATGCGATTCTTTGCCTACCACATTCCCCAAAGCAACAACGCCACCCACGAACAGAACTTAAAACAGTTGCAAAGGCTCGGCTTCAATACCAACGAATTTTGGAAAGCCAACACCGTCGATGAAATCATGAAGATTTCAGAGGGAATCGGTGCCAGTCGCGACAGCCTCCCCTTTGAAATCGACGGCATGGTGGTAAAACTCAACGACCTTGCCATGCAGCGGGAATTGGGTTCCACCAGCAAGAGCCCACGCTGGGCCATCGCCTACAAGTTCAAGGCGGAGCGGGCCTACACGCCGCTCCTTTCCGTGGAATTCCAGGTGGGCCGCACCGGTGCAGTGACGCCTGTGGCGAACCTTGCACCCGTGCGCCTCGCGGGTACCACCGTCAAACGCGCCACCCTCCACAACTTTGACGAAGTGGCCCGTCTGGACCTGCACTTTGGCGATATGGTGGGCGTGGAAAAGGGTGGCGAAATCATCCCGAAGATTACCGACGTCAAAAAGGAATTGCGCCCAGCGGGGGCACAGCCCGTAACCGCGCCCACCAACTGCCCCGAATGCGGAGAACCACTTTCGCACATAGATGGCGAAGTCGTTCTCCGCTGCGAAAACCTGCACTGCAAGGCCATGGTGCAATGCTTGTTCGAACATTTTGTGAGCCGCGAGGCCATGAACATCGAGAACTTGGGGCCATCGCTTATCGCAAGCCTCCTCTCCACCGGCAAAATCAACCGCATTCCCGACCTGTACCGTCTTACGCTAGAAGACTTGGAATCCCAGGAACGCATGGCCAAGAAGAGTGCGCAGAACGTGTATGACGCCATCCAGAAATCCAAGGAACGGAGTCTGGAAAACCTGCTCCACGGTCTGGGAATCCGCTTTGTAGGCCGCACCAGCGCCAGGAACATCGCCAAGCACTTCCGCACTCTGGACAAAATCCGCACTGCAACGGTGGAAGATTTGCAAAACGTCACCGATGTGGGCGAACGCATCGGGAAATCCGTCTACGACTTTTTCCACACGGACCGCTACACGCAAGAAGTCGACGAACTTGTGGAACTGGGCTGCCCCACCGAATTCAAGGGAGTGGTAAAAACTTTATTCCAGGGGCAAACCGCAGTCATTACCGGAACCCTCCCCAACATGGACCGGGACGAGGCCCGCAAGCTTATCGAAGAAAACGGCGGTAAGGTATCGGGGTCCGTCAGCAAAAAGACCAGCTGGGTCCTGGCCGGCGAAGCGGCAGGCAGCAAGCTCACCAAGGCAAACGAACTGGGAATTCCCGTACACGACGAAGCCTGGCTTTTGGAACAGATTGCAAACAACGACAGCAGCGATAGCGGTGACGAATCTGCCGACAGCACGGCGAACAGCGACAGTAGCAGTAGCGGCGAAAAAAGAAAGCCCGCCGCACAAGGCAACGGGCAACTGAGTCTATTCTAGGCGGCAGTTCCGCACGGCACAGCTAAGCTATTCCGCCACGGCTCCCACTTCGGCAGCGTTAATCACACGGATTTCAATACGGCGGTTAGCCTTGCGGCCCGCCTCGGTGGCGTTGTCGGCCTTGGGCTTGCTGGAGCCATAACCTACGGCGGTAACGCGGTCCGGAGAAATTCCCTTCTTGATCATGTAGGCCCGCACGCTGGCCGCACGTTCCTCGGAAAGGTTCTGGTTCAACTCGTCGCTACCCTCGGAACTGGTGTGTCCTTCGATTTCCACCTTGGCCTTGGTATTGCGCTTGAGCCCTTCAATAGCCATGTTC
>Ga0265298_10011716_pt1 | contig 10233 bp, 10 predicted proteins | sample AusTroGonzalo_MG_3_FD_193486 | JGI IMG/M metagenome (GOLD analysis project Ga0265298, IMG submission 193486) | Bovine rumen microbial communities from tropical cattle in Woodstock, Queensland, Australia - Gonzalo_01 | ecosystem: Host-associated > Mammals > Digestive system > Stomach > Rumen ... | reverse complement strand
ATTCTCCGACGGCTCCGGGAGTGTTCCATCTGGTGATCTCTTCCAGTGCCTGCGGACTCACATCCGGTTCCATACCGCATCTTGCCTGCAGGATGTAGGAGATGCTGAACATCGCGGTGTTCAGAAAGCTTCTCCCGATCTCAGCTTCATCATATCCGGTAAAGGAAGAACCGGCAACGCTGTCGACTATATCTTTGAAACTTTCGTTCATATAGCTGGCAGCGCCTTCCAGTGCGACTGTTTTCAGTCTGTCACGTAAGCCGTTCACACCGGACAGATCATAGGCATGATCGAGCATCCGGCTGACAACATCCGTATGCTGTTCCTTCATTTCCCAGATTTCTACCGGACGGGAATGAAGCAGTTCACCGGTATCAGCCACATCAAAGACATAACGTAGCTGTGTTCCGTTGTCAGACGGAGTGATCAGCGCGATTCCTTTGGCCCCGCGCCGGACATACCGATGCATGGTATTGTTCCAGACTTCATAGCTGGCACAGGCCGTAGCTTCAGGACGCTGCGCATAAATCAGCAGCTGATCATTAAATGTGTATTTGTAGAATCTCGCGGAATGGCGCAGAAACTGCATCCATGCCTCAACATCCTGTGTGATGCTGACGGACATTTCGCTTGCCATTTGCGCGTAAGCCTGTACCTTCGTAGGCATGTTAGTCCTCCGTTTCGTCAGTGATATCCGTCATTTCAGACGGGAGCCCCAGATCAAAATGCAGCCCTAGATCGGGTGCACAAGATTCACGCAAATGCTTGTATTCTTCTCTGGTCAGCAGATTGAGTTTGTCGATAGTCCCTTTTGTCAGGTTGTAGAGTGCCTTTTCATCCGGCATCAGAACACCCATCATGGCGCGAAGCTCATAGATTACTCCTGAAAGGCTGCCAGGATCATAGAGAAAAATGAGATTCATTTCCTCTTTGGTAAAATCAGCCATAGGCATATCCTCCTGTAAAAAGAAAAGGAGGCGTGATGCCTCCTCGAATTGGTTGTTATAAGTATTGCTTAAGTGTCTCCGGTGTCTCAATGAAATTAAACTTCATAATCTGAGGAATAACTTCATGGGAGCAGGAATAATCCACCATTGGATTGATTCTGGCACTCTGCGCAAAAATAGGCTCATTCATCGTTTCGCCACGATAGATGTCATAGCGCGTCATCCGCGGCATCTCGTTTTTGTCGCACAAGTAGTCAATCAATCCAATCATATAGAGAGCTTCCGGATAATAATCCCTGGAATATGCATCCTCAATCACTTTCTTCTCCATCACAAACTTGATGAAACCCTTTTCTCCAAGGCGATCAAGGAAATAAAGCATAGAGTTTCTGAAAAAGATGAATGCATGAGGGGCAATCAGTTTGTGTACTGGCCGGATTGAAGGTGCGGGCAGATCCTGCGTGAAGGCTTCCAGGTCAAGAAGATCTTCGATACTAAGTTCGAGCCCATTCGCCAGTTTCTGCAGTGTCCTTGCCTGACAGCGTGAAAGGTCAGAACGACCGCTCATTATATCGCTCAGGGTAGAAGCCGGGATTCCGGTACGTTCCACCAGTCTGTCAAAAGAAATACCAACATAGTTCGTAACATCACGAATATTCATTAATTCATATCTCCATTTCTCTAGATTTGTTTTTACCGGGAATGTTCCTTTGAGAGTGCTTTTGCAGTTCACTGCGTATTGATGGCTTTTCCTGTTCAGCAGTTTTCAGAAAGCCAATTATTGATTCCAGCTTAATTCGCGCAACATCAGCCACAGCCAACGTATCTTCATGCTCAAATGAAACGGGTTGAAGGCAAGACATAGCTTTGAAAATCTTGTCTGCCTCATCTGGATTACGAACCGTTATGGACAGTTTGCCTTTCGCATCTGTGTATTCACAGCGAAATTTTGTCCAGATGTTATGCCACCCATTAAGAGCATCACACATCCTGTCAATTGTCCGTTCTGAAAGTCTGAAGAATTCGACCTTGTAACCTTCTCCGACAATAGTTGCATCGTCGAGTTTCATCCAGCCTTCGAATACATTTTTGCGGTACCCGCTATAGGATTTCAATTCGATCGCTGAAGGCATCTTGGGGTTGCAGATCGGAGACTCTTTCTCAAGCTCAATTTGCATCATCGCATTTTCAAACGCATACAGGGAAGTACGGGAAAACTCCCCGTAGTAATCATCCAGATCATGGATGCCATCCTTCGGGGAGTTTCCCTGCTGTTCATAAAAACTGCTTGTGTCCTGGCGGTTTAAATAATCCGTGATTTCCTCTCTTGTCTCGCTGACGAGTTCAGAGAAGGATTCGCCACCGTCGCTGTTGACAACCATTTCCTCAGTGCCCATATCAGGGTCTTCGGATTGGAAAGTCAATTCCAAATGCACATTCTGACCTGTTCGCGTATAGGTCAGATGAGTATCATTTGGGTAATCATGCGAGTACTCGCGCTGGATGATCTCATCCGGCGCTTTGGCTGCTTCAGACATCAGCCTCACCTCTGCACATCGCCGGCCCGCAGAGGCTGCGGGTTGGAACCGTGCACGGGAGGCTTGGCCAGAGCGTCCTTGATGGAAGTGCGCTCACGGTTCTTGTAGCTCTCCAGCATGCCCTTCAGATCACGGTTCGTAACAGTGCGGGAAGTGGTTTCATACACGTTCTTGCCCTTTTCGTCCTGACCGGTGATGATGGAACGGGACACTTTGGTCTGACCGTCGGCAGGCAGTTTCATCCACATACCCTTGCCAAACTTATCCTCATGCACACGGTTGGCAGGTACGACAATAGCCTCCCAGGGCGTTTTGTCCGCGGGATCAGCGTTCGGGATCTTGATTCCAACGCATTCCTTGCCGTTCTTGGTCGTGAAGGGTTTGCCCACCAGACCTTTGCCAAACTTGATCGTAACTTCTTCCTTGCGAGGGGCATTCATTTCAGTGGTTTCCATTTTCTTTGTCCTCCTGTTATTCGTGTTCAAGAGCTGTTTGCTCTTTGGTTTTGATGTGCCGGGGACGCTCATGCGCCGCGGCAAGTTCCTGGCATTCCTTCAGTTCGTCTGCTATGGACTTTCGGGGACCGTTGTTTATGATCCCGTCGATCATGTCGTAGTCATCCTCAACAGACATCTCCGCATTACGCAAAGGGTTCTCGGGCAGCAGAAAATCCTTGATCTCCTGAAAGCCAAAGGGCTCTACGTAATAACTGCGGATTGTTCCGTTCTGATTCAGCACCACAACATCGCTGACACTCATGCTTCGGCCTGTATAATCCTGATCGTGATTGACATTGAAGCGCATATACAGATCTTCCAGCGTTTGATTGGTATTTCCGCTCTGTTCCTGCGCAAGGCTGCCCTGATAAACCAGATCATAACTGTCCGGATGAACCAGCCTGTCAAGCTCGCGCGTATCACAGCCGTCCACCCAGCAGCAGCCATCGCCGTGTCCCAGGCAGAAGGCTGCAATTCGTCCGCTGTCATCCTGCACAGGGATCAGATGGATCACCGTCTGCGGAAAGACATGAAAGCCGTCTTTCTCCAACTGCTGCCGGATCTGAGATTCGTTGCTGAAAACCTGGTCATACAGGGAAACCGTTTCATTGTGCATCCGTTCGCGGAAACGCATCGCGTCCCGCTTCAGCTGATTCAGAGAAGAAAACCGGAGGAGATGAAACTCTCTTCCGGCTTTAACCTGGCAGATTGCGAATGAATTGTCAGGGAGATCTTTCAGTTGCTGAATCATCTCGTCAACAGGCTGTGTGTTATCCGGCATAATGCGTCCTCCGTCACTTACAGAGTACGAGTCCGCTGGCATGTCCGCTCTCGGAAAGAATCAGGGCATACCCGGCACCGTTGGCACCATAGGGTTCCCAGCAGATACGCAGCCCGTAGTGGAATACGCCGTCTTCCCGGGAGATCGTCAGCTCAAACTCAGGATCATTCCAGTAAGTCATACGGCTGATATCATACTGGCTGATGCTCCACTGTCCGCTCCATTCCGTTGTATCAGCGGAAAGGCGGCCGAAGATATCGCCGTTTGAAACAAACTGCAGGTGATCGGCATTTCCGGCATCCCCGGCATAGACATTCCAGTTTCCTTCCAGAATGCGCATTGCCTCATCCACAGAGAGAACCACAGTGGAATCAGTGAGCGTGCTGGACAGCACAAAACCGCGAAAACGCTTGTCATCCTGCGTGCCTTCGATATAGCTCCAATCACCCATAGTGCCGAGCTTCGTCACCCGCGTTTCGGCAGGAAGCTCAACCAGGACACCCTGCTTGCCCAGAGGATCATCCGTCACGCTGACAGCTTCACGCGTCATGGCGGCAGTATTTGTCAGGTTCAGATCGTCTACTGACATTCCTGTGGGAATAGCTTTGGCGGGAATATAGCCGATCCGATAGAAGCTCTTTTTCACATCATACTGAACCATAAGCCAGTCGCCTTCGCGCCCGAAAACCTGTACCCAGTCATTTGTGCTGACCTTGGATTTCCCGTCAGCACCGCGGACACTCTTTACATCAGGAGCAGAATAGACAGCGTAGACCTTGCCGGAATCAAACCCGAAGACTTCCGCGGAAAGCGTTCCGTCAGGAATCTCGGGCACATTGCTGGTATCAACGGCATCTTCAGAAGTCGTTGTGATCTGCGCCGCAACCTCGTACTCTTCAGCAAAAGCGCCGACCATCAGGAAAACAGTAGCTACCAGGACCATAAGGGCAATCAATACCTTTTTCATTATCTTTATCCTCCATGTTTTATTTTTCGAATACCGGACGGACACGGGCATTGCCGTCATCCGAACAATCAATCATGACAACCGCTTTATAGCGTTTCCCCTTTTTGGAGATCAGGTCTTTTACCTCGACATACCCGTCAGACAAAAGCTTCTCAATCAATTCACGGGTAGGCGGTTTCCCTCCGGACATCAGCAGCCGGTTGTCCTTCCACAGTCCGAACCGGCAGACGCGGTTTTCACAGAAAAAGCCTTTCTGTTTCTCGATCACCGCAGCGCCGCAATTGGGGCATTTTCCGATCTTGTTTTCATTCACAGGGAACAGCTTGTCAGCATCGGGAACGCGCTGGGCGGTTTGAATCAGATTGCGGATCATCTGGCTGATTTCCGCAATAAAGGCATCCGCGCTTGCGTTGCCCTGCTCAATCAGTTGGAGCTTTTGCTCCCATTCAGCAGTCAGAAGCGGCGACTGAAGCTGTTCTGGGAGAACAGCAATCAGGGAAGCGCCTTTCTCAGTCGGGATCAGATGCTTGGTTTTCCCATTGCCTTTGCGTTCGATCAGTCCGTCAACGACCAGTTTTTCCAATATGGAAGCCCTGGTCGCGGGCGTCCCGATTCCTTTTCGCTCAGCATTCTCAGGCATTTCCGCGCTGCCCGCGTTTTCCATGGCAGCCAGAATACTGTCCTCCGTATAATGCCTGGGCGGTGTGGTCGTTCCTTCCTGAACATTGGGAGTAATCCTGCGGAGAATACTGCCTTGTTTCAGTTCATCTGGAAGCGGCAGAATTTTTTCCTCTTCAAAGGTACCCATCCCGCCATAGCTTCCCCTGAAGGTTGCCCAGGGAGCTTTCCAGCCTATCTGAAGCGTATTGCGGGTTTTTGCTTTGAATTCATGATCTGCGCATCTGACGGTAATGATCTGATCCTCATAGATGTAAGGCTCACTGACAGCGCAAATCATTCGGATCGTGATCAGATTCAGAATGGCGCGTTCACTCTCGGAAAGCTTGATCGCGTTGGTAGCGGCGTTTCGCGTCGGCAAAATCGCGTGATGATCCGAAACCTTCTTGTCATTGACCGCCTGAGCTGTCCGGATGTTCAGCTTCATCCCGGATGTAAAAGGCAGAATGCTTGCCATTGTACTGGCCAGACCTGCCAGACGGCCTTCCATGTCATGAGTGACAAACTGGCTGTCTGTCCGTGGATAAGTCACTAGCTGCTTCTCATAAAGGCTCTGGGTATAATCCAATGTCTGCTGCGCTGTATATCCAAAATACCGGTTCGCGTCCCGCTGCAGTGTGGTCAGGTCATACAGATGAGGCGGGTTTTCCGTCTTCCGCAGGGTTTCGATCCCTGTAATCACCGCATCCTGGCCTTCGCACATGCGTGCGAGAGTATCCGCCTGCAGTTTGCTTTCCAGACGTTCAGACTTTGCCATCAGGGCATTGGTCAGACAAACGGTATAGAACTTTTCAGGCACAAAAGCCTGGATGTTCTCTTCACGATTCACAATCATTGCCAGTGTCGGGGACATTACCCGACCAACCTTGAGCGTTCTGCCATAAAGCAGCGTATACAGCCGGGTCGCGTTGATTCCAACCAGCCAGTCGGCATGATCCCTGCACAGGGCGGCCTTATACAGATTGTCGTATTCCGATCCATCCTTCAGGGAACGGAAGCCTTCGAGGATTGCTTCTTTTTCCAGGGAAGAAATCCACAGGCGCTTGACAGGCAGCGTACAGCCGGTTTCCTGATAAACCAGCCGGAAGATCAGTTCGCCTTCACGTCCCGCGTCTGTGGCACAGATCACGGTTGTGATCCGATGATCATTCATCAGCTTTTTCAGGATTGTGAACTGTTTCATGGTTTTCGACAGGACAGCGTACTTCCAGACATCCGGCAGGATCGGGAGATCCTCATAGCGCCATGTCTTATATTTTTCATCATAAGCGTCAGGCTCGGCAGAACCTACCAAATGGCCAATACACCAGCTGACCACATATCCGTTTCCGCTGATATACCCTTCATGCTTTTCCCGGGCACCGAGCACGGTCGCGATGGATCGTGCAACGCTGGGCTTTTCAGTGATTACAAGCTCAGCCATAATCTCATACCTCCATTTCAAAGCCCCGGCCTGTTATGTCAAGCCGGGGCGAATTGTGTTTACGATTCTTTGTCGGGGTCTTCTTTGCTGTCTTCCTCTTCTTCCTCTTCTTCGTCATCCGCATCGTCGAAGTCGAATCCGGAAGGAGAATTCTTCGCGCCGTTCTTTCCCTTGTTCTTCACGAACCAGAAAGCAACTCCGCCGCCCGCGGCAACGATCACAACCAGGGCAATGATGCCGGTCACGGGATTCTTTTCCTGTTTTGCGGCAGGCTCTTCAGAAGTTGCCGGAGTCGGGGCAGGCGTTGCGGTGGGCAGAGGCGCGGCAGTGGGTTCAGGCGTCACGTAGACAACCTGCGGTGTCGGACTCGGCTGTTCCTCTTCGCTCATCAGAGAAAGCAGGTCCCGCTCATCGACCAGGTTCAGGAAATACGTTTCATACATTTCCGCTTCCTCATCAATCGGTTTGTCATAATCGATAACGAGGTAGAAAGTGTTTCCGCTCTTGGTCTGCATTGTGATGAACTGCTTGTTTGTGGCTGCTGAGTACAGCACATCCAGCGTATGTCCGTTGCCGTCTGCGAGATAAGGCATACCGGGACCGATCGGAACGTATTCCGTCTGAATGACCGGCGTAGGCGTAGCGGCTGGCGGTTCAGCCGTCACATAGATGATCTGCGGTGTTGCCGATGCTGTCGGATAATAATAGGGTTCCGAGGTCGGATAGTACGAAGGCTGTGTAGCAGTAGACTCAGGAGTCGCCGTTGCAGTACTTTCCGGGCCGGGAGTGCTCTGCGAAGCAGGCGTGGATGTTTCCGGCTGATAATACGGATTATCCAGCGTGATAGGATCACTGAAGTTGCCGGCATAATCGAAACCGCGTACAGCCAGATGATCATACTTGCTGAGCACATCCGGAATTCTCACACTCAGGGCTCCATTTTCAACGGTCGTGAACAGCAGGCCGTTCACCTGAATACCGCCGATACCGGAGCCGTCATCCTGCGCTTGAACCCGCAGGTATTCACCTTCGATTCTTGCCTGGATCGTAGGAGCGCTTCGGTCAAAAATGCTGATTCCCGTGCTTTCCTCAAAGCTGTGTCCATGAGGGTCAGTGATACGAATTGTGAGCGTTCCGTTCTCACTGACTGAAACTGGGATATCACCATTTGCGGCCAGATAATAATCTGTGGTGATATCCTGCCAGGAACTGTTCAGAGAATACTCAATACTCTGAATGCCAATAGCAGTCAGATCATTGATCTGCACAGACACAGTGCTCTTGGCAGCATTCGTCCATACGGAAGGAACGGAAAAGGATACAGAGTAGAGCTGTTCCGTTTCCTGCGGAATCTCTGTAGGCAGCGGAACCGCCGTAGGCGCGGCAGTCGGCTGGATGACAGGTTCTTCCGTTTCTTCTTCCATACCCGGATAAGTGACTTCCTCGAACTCTTCATATCCGCCGTCCGCGTCCCCGGAATAGTCCCCAGCAGTCGGTTCACTGACTGTCGGCGCTTCGACAACCATTCCAGGTTCCTCTGCCATCGCACAGGGAATGATTCCCATTATGAAGAGTGCAAACGCGGTCAGCGCTGCAACAATTCTCGTATTTTTGTGTTTATTCATCTTCGTTTTCCTCCGGTTCAAATGAACCATCTTTCTTCGTTTCTTTCCTGGCCTTTTCCATTCCGGCGAGTTTTTCTTCCTCACTTGGAAGCACTGGCATAAGATTGCCGGATCGAATCATTTCGACTACCTGGACAAGTTCTTCAGGAGTGATATTGTGTGTTTTCACAGCATTGACTATGGCAGCATTATCAGCAGCCACAGCCAGTTTTCGGACTTCTGCCAGCCTTTCCTGGCGTTCTGCGATCTCGGCTTCCAGACGTTCACAGAGCGCATGAAGCTTATCCCTGTCCGCGGGATAATGCCGTTTCCGAATGTCATTCATTTTCGCTTTCCTCCTCGTAAGGCAATCTGCCATAATCAACCAGGCGCTTTTCCCATTTCGGATCGGTTAAATCAGCGAAACCAACAGGATCGCCTGCGTGGAGCATCATGTTGTTCCCGACATAGATTCCCACATGTGTGATCCCCTTTACATTCGGGCCCATGGTATCCTTGAAGAAGACCAGATCACCGGGACGGATGTCTTCCGGATCTACTTCCGTGCAGAGCGTATGCAGTCCGGTTGCGCCGCGCCGGCCAGTGTTGTACACGCCTGACTGGATGAACACCCAGGAAACAAAGCCGGAGCAGTCAAAGCCTTCCGCGGGATTGGACGCGCCGTAAACGAACGGGTACCCGATGTACTTGTCTGCTTCCATCATGAGCATCGCGAAATACGGATCATTCAGCAGAAGCTCATCCGGAATCGTGTATTCCAGCAGTGTGTTCTTGGAAATCATGCCGTTGATTTTCACGTTTTCCCGTCCGACAGTCGTGACCGTGTGAAGCGGAATCAATTCCTCATAACCAGTCTCTTCGTTGACCAGCAGATAACAGTCTTCCTCTATCAGGCTGAAGGTTTCACCATATGCCGCGTAAGTGGGAAGAATCCATACAAACAGCAGCAGGAAGACAATTCCGAAAAGAACGCGAATGTGCCATCCTTTTCTGATTTCAGAACAGTTCAATAAGCATTTCTCCTTTCAACGGATTTGAAAAGGGAGCCTCGAAAACCGAAGCTCCCCGGAACATTAATAAGGCACTCTTCCAAAGGAATGGAAGTGCTGCACCCAGTAGGAATCATTCAGGTCCGCATAGCCGCAGGGCGAACCGCAGTGGATCATGTGGTGATTGCCGACATAAATCCCGACGTGCGTAATACCGCCGACATCTTCGCCCATGGTGCCTTCAAAGAACACCAGGTCTCCGGGCCGTGCTTCTTCAGCTGTGACAGTTCTGCACATGCTGTGAAGTCCGTTCGCGCCGCGCCGTCCGATGTTATACACACCGGAAGCAGTGTAGACATAGCTGACAAAGCCGGAGCAGTCGAAGGATGTTTCAGGAGACGCGCCGCCCCAGACATACGGATATCCGACATACTTGTTTGCTTCTTCCATCAGCTTCGCAAACATTGGATCTGCATCCAGCGTTTCCTGTGGGATCTCGTAGATATACGGATCTTTCAGGGGAACCGCATACCTGCCGCTGAAAATGCCTTCCATATTCCCGTGGGTTGCCATGTACAGTGCGTACATGCCCATGGTGTGATGGCTCATGCTGATCACCGGGGTATGCGACAGATCGTAGTTCTCCAGCGTCACATTGCAGATTGTATACTCGTATGGCACTTCCGCGTCATAAGTGTAGGATTCCAGCGTTTGCTCTCCGGTGTTTGGATCTGTTACCCAGCGCGTGCCGGATTGCTGCTCAGTTCGGTAGCGGGTTTCAGTGACAA
>Ga0265298_10011714_pt1 | contig 10235 bp, 7 predicted proteins | sample AusTroGonzalo_MG_3_FD_193486 | JGI IMG/M metagenome (GOLD analysis project Ga0265298, IMG submission 193486) | Bovine rumen microbial communities from tropical cattle in Woodstock, Queensland, Australia - Gonzalo_01 | ecosystem: Host-associated > Mammals > Digestive system > Stomach > Rumen ... | reverse complement strand
AGACGTTTCCATTCGTCGAAGTGCAAGTTGAACCGTCTCTTGTCCCTGGAAATCTCGACTCAATGAGTTTTGACTGCGATAGTCGGCTTGAGAAAAGGTTTGGAACTCAGTATTTGATGATCATTCAGGACGACGGTTTCCCTCTTCAGTCTGGCATTGACCGTTTTCTTGGAAAATATGACTTTATCGGGGCTCCATATGTGAGAGATAAGTTTCTTTCGCGATTTGTGGCCGGGTTGTTGAACTTGTGGACTTCCAACGGCGGGTTTTCAATACGTACTCACCGTATGTGTGAGATGGCTGCGTATTATTGGAGGAAGAAATACTGTGATTTCAAAGGTGACGTGCATTGGCTGGGTGAGGATGCCTATTATACGGAAACCCTTTTGAAACGCGAGTGGAAGTACAACCGGACAATGAAGATGGCCGACAACAGATCGGCGATCAAGTTCGCCTACGACATCATAGTCCCTCAGCCGATCAAGGAGCTGCCATTCGGCTTCCACCGGGCCGAGACGTTCGTTGATTTCTTGAAACGAGGTTGGATATCCTAGCTTCCCGAGTGGAATGTGGAGGTGTTTCCATGGACGATACCTATTATCAAAACACGCGGCCGGAAGTGTACGGGCTTGTCCCCAAGGCAGCCAAGAGGGTGCTGGAGATTGGCTGTGCTGCCGGAGGGTTTCGCTTGAACTTTCCGGACCAGGTGGAGTATTGGGGCGTGGAGCCCGTTCGGTCAGCCGCTGAACAAGCCAGCCGGAAGAACATGAAGGTCCTGTGCGGAACTTATGACGCTGTGCAAGCGCAGATACCTGATGCCTACTTCGACGTGATTGTGTGCAACGATGTAATCGAGCATGTCGCGGACACAGAGGCTTTCCTGGAGTCGTTGAAGGGCAAGTTTGCCGCAAATGGCGTGCTTGTAGGGTCGATCCCAAATGTGAGGTTCTGGGGCAACTTGGCCAACCTGCTCCTAAAGCGAGACTGGAAGTACGAAGACAGCGGAGTTCTCGACAAGACGCATCTCCGGTTTTTCACTGGCAAGTCGTTTCGGCGGTTGATGGACAAAGCCGGATATGGGCTGGAGTTGATGGAGGGTATCGAGTCGACAAGGATGAAGATACTGAAAGTGATCTTCGCTCCGATTCTGCTGCTAGCTGGTTTTGATGTTTGCGACATGCAGATCATGTTCAAGGCAAAGTGCCGCTTGCCATCGGATTGAGCTATGATATTCGACTGTTTTTCATTTTTCAACGAACTAGACATCCTGGACATTCGCCTGAATGTCCTGTCGCCTGTAGTTGACAAGTTCGTTCTCGTGGAGGCGGTGCGCCGCCATTCAGGAGAGCCAAAGGAACTTTGCTTTGAGAAGAACAAGCAGCGCTTTGCGCCTTTCCTTGACAAGATTGTCCACATAATCGTCGACGACGAGCCGGAGTTGCCGCCGGACTGCCCGAAGCTGATTGCCGCGTGGGCGTACGAGAACCATCAGCGGAATGCGATTGTCCGAGGGCTTGGAGGCATCAAGGGGGACGATGTCGTCATCATCTCGGACCTCGACGAAATTCCCAATCCGGTGCAAATTCGCAAGTATGCGGCGCGTTGCGTTGAAAGGCGCGAGGTTGCCGTCTTCGGCCAGATGTCTTGCCGCTACTACCTGAATTTTGTCAGCATGCCAATGCCGGAGTGGCGGGGGAGCAAAATGCTCTCATGGGAGACGTTTTGCGCGAATGAGACGTATGCTGGCATGGGGCATCACATACCGATGCCGGAGTTCGCGAACAAGGGGCCTACGCCTACGCGCGTCAGGTTCCTTCGGCCGCGTCTTGTGATACCGGAGGGAGGCTGGCATTTCTCCTACTATGGCGGGGCCCGTCAGATCCAGCTGAAGATGAAATCCATCGCCGACTATGTGTGCGATGCGGCGGCGGACATGTCGCTCGAGGAGATCGAGCGCCGGGTAAGGGCGGGCGAAGACCCCTTGGGGAGAGGCGAGCGACTTTATGCGGTTCCGCTCGATGGACGGTTCCCCGATTATGTCCGCAAGAACAGGGAACGGTTCGCCGCAGGGATCCTCCCGTGCGACCGTGTCGCGATAAGGACGCGCATTCTCTGCATATGTCTGCGGGTCAAGGCATGGCTGGTGAGCGTTCTTTCCAGATGTGTCCCGGGCTGGGCTAAGCCTGCGGTATATGCCGTATACCGGCGCTTGGTCAGGAACCCTATTCCGCTGATGAAAGATCAGCTTTCTCAAAAAATCGATAAAGGACGATAGAGACATGCACTATGGTCGTGAATTGCCGGGCTACCCGTACAATCTCAAGGCGAAGTTGACGCGATGCCTTGTTGTGGGGCGGCGCATCGTGTATGGGAAGTGGCTGGCGCGCTTTTCCAACCACGCGCCGCTGTCGATATGCGCGAGCGGGCAGGACGCGAACGACTTGATTCGTTCCATGCTGGAGGCCCCTGATCCCTGCATGATCGCGCGATATGGGTGCGGCGAGCTGGAGGCCACTTTGCGCGGCATCGACGTGCAGCGAGAAGGCGGCGTGTTGAAGAAGCTTGCGCGAATGGCGATCGGAACCGGCGGGCCGTTCTGGTGGGACAACTCCATCCGCGGAGGCGTGGTCTGGGTCGCCGGATTCTTCCCCGAAACCGATGACGCGCTGAACGCCTTTTCCAGGCGCGTGTGCGCCGATACCCGCGACATAGACCTTCTCGGCAGCTGGTGCACCGGGGAGACGCAGATGCAGCGCGACTACTGTCCTGGCATGCGGGGGATCCCGATCTCCGACCTGGAGCCGTTCTGGTCTGAACGCCCTTGGACTGCCGCCTTGGCGGGGAAGAAGGTGCTCGTGGTGCATCCGTTCTCCGATACGATCAGGGCGCAATATGCAAAACGCCGCCTCCTGTTCGACAACCCCGACATGCTCCCTGATTACGACATTCTAACCTATCGCGCGATTTCGTCGCTTGCCGGGACGAAAACGCCGTACAACACGTGGTTTGATGCGCTGGACAAGATGTGCGCGGACATATCGAAGATCGAGTTTGACGTCGCGCTGATAGGATGCGGCGCCTATGGCATGAGCATCGCGGCCTTCGTCAAGCGCGAGCTCAAGCGGAAGGCCGTCCATCTCGGAGGGGCGTCGCAGCTGTTTTTCGGGATCAAGGGGCACCGGTGGGAGGTTGTGCCTCGCTACGCGAAGCTATTCAACGAACATTGGTCGCGTCCTCTGGAATCCGATACAATCGCCAACACTTCGACGATAGAAGGCTCGGCGTACTGGTGATGCACACGGGCGTTGCCGGAGCCAGTCTACGCGGGAACCCCGTTGTCTTCGCCCTGGCCGTGAGTAGAGGGCTGTCGCATCAGCTCATATAGCGAAATCGCCGTCCGGAGGAGCGTGGTGGCGGTAAACCAGACGAGCATCGCCTTTAGCGAGGTAAAATTGTGCGTGGCCAGGAACTCCTGCCATGTTGGCGGGATGTAGTCCGTAAAGTAGCCGTAGCCTGTGATTGCGAGCAACCCCGCCGCGAACACGGCATGGAGCGGAACCCACCATTTCAGGAAGCCGAAGCGCCCGGCGGAAGCCTCCGTGTTGGTGTGGAAGGTCTGTATGGCGGAAAGCGACGTGATGCCGATCAGCCAGGGGATGGCCCATGCGTAGTTTGCGTACTGGTCGCCGTTCGGCAGGACGGAGAGCAGCGGCTTTCCTGCGAGGGCGAACGCGATTGCCAGCAGTCCGCCCGTCGTAAGCATCGCGAGCGAAGACTTGACGACAAGGGGGCGGGTGGGCTTGCCTTCGGCCGCAAGACTGGCCGTGAAGGGGAAGAGAACCATTGTCAGGGTGCCGCAGACGAAGCTTGCGATGTCCGAGAAGCGGGTTGTCATGTAGTAGGCGGCCGACTCTATTTCAGGGAGCCGCTGGCGAAGGGCGGTCTGCTCTACGAGGCTGAGGAATCCGCTGGACATCTGGTAGGCTGCCATGCCGATCAAAAGCGCGAGGAAATGGCGGAAGACCGACCGCGACCAGTATGGCACGGCCGGGACGGCGAGTTCTTTTCGGAGTGCGTACACGGAGGCGACGATCGTGAAGGCTGGAGGTGCCGCCTGGCCGACGAAATATCCCGAAAGCGCGCGGAACGGCATTGTAACGACCATCGCGACAAGGCGGATTGGCGCGCCGATTATGTTGAGGACGGAGATCGTCTTGAATCGCTTGAGCGCCTGTAGCGTGTTTTGGTAGACTGGGGCCACGGTGCTGATGAAGGCGGATGCCACGACTAGAAAGCCAAGAGAGCCTTCTGCGATGCGGATGCGTTCAAGGAACGCTGGCAGTGCCATCCTGGATATTACGAGTGCAAGAACGAGGAAAATGCCGGCGCCGATGAAGACTCCTCGCATGAGCGATTTCATCTTGCCGTATTCGCCCCTTGTCGCAAGTCCTGTCATCTCCTTCATGAAAGTCATGGCGAAGATGCCCACCGGAAGCGCTAGAAAACCCGCGAACTGGGTGAGTGGCATGACGGCACCAAGCTCCTTCGTGTCAACATACTTCGGCACAAGCCACAGGCCGACAAAGGCGTTGAGCAGGTCGGCCGCGCGGCAGGCGCAGAAGAGCATCAGCGAGTACCACCAGAAGTCGCCGAGCTTGGCATGGAGTTTGGATAGCATTGGCAAGTATTATACCATATTGGCTGAGGGGAAGCGGGGCAGAGCCCGCTGTGGGGTGAAGCAGGTCTTAGAAAGTTGACATGTCATTTGTGCGGAAGCGGCGGAAAATGATATAATTCAACTTATGAATAATACATTCGGACTTAGACGTGCCGTTTTGACCGCAGTGTTTGCGGCAATGGCCGCGTGTGCGTATGCCGGCGCGCTCGACGATGCGTGGCTCAAGGGAACGACCGACAAGGCGCCGATATGCTACAAGCCGGGCGAGACGATGGTCTTCACCGTCGAGCCTCAGGACATCGACGGCGTGCTCCCCGCGGGCGAGTACTTCCTCAAGTGGGAGCGCACGGGCGACGACGGCGTGACGGACAAGGGCAAGGAGCCGTTTGACGGCAAGCAGCCGTTTGTCTACAAGACGAGCATCGCGACGCCCGGCTTCGTGCGCCTCTACGCCGAGGTCGTGGGGACGAACGGCAAGCCCTACACGAAGAAGTTCACCGGCGACGCCACGACTCCCGAGGGCAAGATCGCCATGAACAAGTTCGAGAAGGCCAAGAAGCTCGTCTTCTTCGACGGCGGCGCGGTGGCGGACATCGACACCCTCAAGCAGGCCGTCCCCGAGCCGGACGACTTCGACGCATTCTGGGCGAACGAGAAGGCGAAGCTCGCCAAGGTCCCGTTCAACGCGAAGCGCGTCGAGGTTCCGTGCGAGAACCCCGACGTGAACCTCTACGCGGTGTCGTTGGACTGCACGGGCGGCGCGCCGGTGACCGGCTACCTTTCGATTCCCAAGGCCGCCGAGAAGGGCAGGAAGTACGCCATTCGCGTCGGGACCTTCGGCTACGGAGTCCGCGAGCAGGTCGCGCCGAAGAAGCCGCACGCTGCCGCGATTCTATTCGACGTCAACGCGCACGGCATGCTCCTCAGGGAGTTCGGCGGAACCGACGAGTACTACAAGGAGCTCGGCAAGAAGGTGTCGTCGAACGGCTATTCCTACGGCTTCGATCCGCAGCAGAACTCCGACCCCGAGACGGCCTACTTCCGCGGTATGATCCTCCGCCTCATCCGCGCCATCCAGTACGCGAAGTCGCTCCCGGGATGGGACGGCAAGACCCTGCACGTCGCCGGCGGCAGCCAGGGCGGCGCGTTCGCCATCTGGGGAGCAGGGTGCGGCGAGGGCGTGACGTACGCTTCGAGCAGCATCACCGGCTTCTGCGACATGGGCGCGGAGCTCATTGGGCGCTTGCGCGGACCGTGGCCGAAGATTCAGTACGTCAAGCCGCTCAGCTACATGGACCCCGTCAACTTCGCTAAGCGCGTCCCCGCCACCTGCCGCGTCGAGATTCCGCGCGCGGGCCTTGGCGACTACACCTGCCAGCCATCCGGAATCGCGGTCCTCTGGAACAACCTGAAGTGTCCGAAGTCGATCCTCTGGATGCAGGGCTCGGAGCACGGCTATGTCCCGCCGGAATACGGCGGACGCGACTTCAGGCGCTCTGCGGCGCCCACGGACGGCAAAATCCAGATCCGCAACGACTATCCGGGCGGCAACGCCGCAGTGCTCTCGATCGACGAGAAGAACGGCGTAGTCAATGTCGCCCCGGACTTGCGCGACACCGAAGGCAGGTGGTTCCACTGGGACTTCACGATCTCCGGCGCGGCCGGAAGGAAGGTTCACTTCCAGTTCCCAGAGGGATACGAGTACCTCTCCTCCCTCGGCCCGGCGATCTGCCGCGACGGCAAGACCTGGACGTGGCTCAGGCCCGACGGAACGCGCCACGAGCCCGCCAACGCCTTCGACTACGAGTTCGGCAAGGACGAGGACAACACGCGCTTCGCGGTGGCGATTCCCTATTCGCAGAAGGACTGGGACGAGTTCATGGCGAAGTGGCGCAAGAACCGCGACGTGAAGTTCGACGTCCTCTGCAAGTCGCAGAACGGACTGCGCGACACCGAGCTCGTGCGCGTCCCGTGCCGCGGCAAGGCGAAGTGGCTCTTCGTCTTCACCGCGCGCCACCACGCTTGCGAGACCTCCGCGAGCCCCGTCGTCGAAGGTGTCTTCGAGGAGCTCATGTCCGGCTCGCCCGAGGCCAAGTGGCTGCGTGCCAACGCCGACTGCCTGTTCGTCCCGTTCATGGACAAGGACGGCGTCGAAGACGGCGACCAGGGCAAGAACCGCAAGCCCCACGACCACAACCGCGACTACATCGCCGAGCGCTACAACTCGGTCAAGGCGCTCAAGGCCCTCATCGAGAAGGAGTCGCAGGGCAAAAAGCTCGTCTTCATCGACAACCACTCGCCGCACGTGAGGAGCCTCCCCAACGGACCCGAGCAGGACGAGATCTTCTCGTTCGGCTCCAGCGACAAGCAGCAGGACGCTGTCTGGAACGCCTTCCGCAGCAACTGGATCGACACGCAGAAGGGCGGCAAGCTCAACTACGACGGCAAGTTCGACATCCAGGCCGGCGAGGGCTACGACAAGCAGCTTGAGGCGGCGCGCGCGAAGGGGCTCATGGGCTCTCGCGCATGGGCGGGCTCTCTCCCCAACTGCTACCTCGCCACCTGCTGCGAGTACGGCTACTCCCGCTGCGGCGGTGTCTTCTCGTTCCCTGCCGCGCGCGAGCTCGGACGCAATATGATGAAGGCCCTCGCCCGTACGGCTAAGTCTGGACCGAGTGCAAAGTGATGGAGGTTAACATGCAGAAGCTAAGGATGACGACTCTTTCCGCCGCCGCGGTTGCGTGTGCGGCCTTCAGTTCTTTTGGCGGCACGTTCGCCGATGACTTCGCCAATCCCCCGCAGAAGGCGGGTGTCCACGCGTGGTGGCACTGGGTCGGCTACAACGTCAGCAAGGCCGGCATCACCCGCGACCTAGAGGCGATGAAGTCCGCCGGACTCGGCGGCGCCACGATCTTCACCATTGCGTCCCACTCCGGACGCTGGAACGGCGAGGCGATGACCAACCAGTTCTGCGCCGGCATGAGCTACATGAACGACGTGTGGTGGGACCACGTCAAGTTCGCCGCGGAGGAGGCGGCGCGGCTCGGACTCGAAGTCGGCATGCACAACTGTCCCGGCTATTCCGCCTCGGGCGGTCCCTGGATCGACGCCGAGCACGCGATGAAGGAACTCGTCTGGACGAAGTGCCGCGCCCCCGAAAAGCCCGCCGAGCCCGACCACGGCAAGCTCGGCTGGTACCGCGAGATCGGCGAGGCGTCCTTTGACGGATGGAACTACCGCTTCGGCTACCGTGCGAAGCCCAAGGGCCCCTCGCCGTGCCCGGAGGACATCCAGGACAAGTCGCTCGAGTGCGACAAGCTCTCCGCCGAGGCGGTGAAGCTCCACCTCGACAACGTCCTTAAGCCGCTCGTGAAGAACCTCGGCCCGCTCGTCGGCAAGTCGTTCAAGCATCTCCTCATGGACAGCTACGAGGCGGGCGACTGCAACTGGACGCAGACCTTCCGCGAGGACTTCATCGCCTCGCGCGGATACGACCCGCTGCCGTACCTCCCCGTGATGGCGGGCGCTAACATGCCGAACGCCGCGCGCTTCAAGGAGGACATGAAGCTGGTCGTTGGCGAGCTTTTCACGAAGAACCACTACCGCCAGTTCCACGACCGCCTCGCCGAGCTCGGGCTCGACTTCCAGATGGAGCCGTACGGCGGACCCTTCGACAAATGGGAGGCGGCGCGATACACGGACGTCCCGATGGTCGAGTTCTGGTTCTACGCACCGTGGTACAAGCCCGGCCAGTTCGGCGGCTATCCAATCCACGTCGGTGCGACGGGCCGCGCGTTCGGACGCAATATCGTCGCGACCGAGGCATTCACCGGCGGATCCAAGCAGTCGCGCTGGACGATTTCGCCGCGCGACCTCAAGGACTGCGGCGACGCCACGTTCGCGCGCGGCATCAACCGCCTCGTCCTGCACCACTGGGCGCACCAGCCGTTCGACCCGAAGTGGTCGCCCGGCAACACGATGGGCTTCTGGGGCACGCACTTCGGCGAGTGCAACACGTGGTTCGAGCCCGGCAAGGCGTGGTACCGCTACTTGAACCGCTGCCAGGCGCTCCTGCAGCGCGGCGAGCAGGTGGTGGACGCGATCGCGCTCAGGGGCTCGCCCAAGGAGAACGAGTTCGACGCAATTCCCGAGTCGGCGTTCGTCGCCGACCTCAAGGTGCTTCCGAACGGAGACGTTACGCTTCCTTCCGGACGCGTCTACCGGCTCGTCATCCTCCCCAACACGGACATCGCCTCGCCCGAGGTCGCGCGCAAGGTGCGCGAGCTCGTAAAGGGCGGCGCCGCGGTATATGCGCCGCGGAGGTTCGCGCGCGTGCCCGGGCTCAAGGGCGGCGCGGAGGCGGACGCCGAGGTCAAGGCGATCGCGGCGGAGCTGTGGGACAAGCCCGCGAAGCGCTTCTTCACGTCCGGCACGGCCGACGACGCGCTTGCGGCGCTCGGCGTGAAGCCCGCGTTCGAGGTCCTGGGCGAGCAGGACGCGATGCGTCCGGTCCTCGCCTCCTCCCGTCGCGAGGGCGACGTCGACTTCTTCTTCGTCTGCAACACGTCGACGAATGCGGTCGCGCGCACGCTCGCGTTCAGGTCCGTCGGCAAGATCCCCGAAATCTGGGACGCCGAGACCGGGAAGACGCGCAAGGCGGACGCCTGGCGCGTCGAGGAAGGACGCACGCTGGTGGACACGGAGTTCGATCCGCTCCAGTCGTTCTTCGTCGTCTTCCGCGAGAAGGGCGAGCCGCCGGCGGATAAGGCGAAGAAGTTCGCGCTTGACGGAGCGGCGGTCGTGAGCGGACAGTGGTGCGTCTCGTTCCAGGAGGGCCGCGGCGCGCCGACGTCGCCGATCTACGTCGACGGACTCCAGTCGCTTTCGGAGCTGCCGATTCCAGGCGTAAAGTACTTCTCGGGCACAGCAACCTACCGCCTGAACGTGCAGCTCAACAACTGGCGCGCGATTCCGTGCACGGACGGCGTTTCGCGGAAGAACTTCATGGATCGCAATGCGCGCTACTATCTCAACCTCGGCGACGTCGGCGTGATGGCCGAGGTGTTCGTGAACGGCAAGTACTGCGGCACGGTGTGGCATGCGCCGTTCAAGGTGGACGTCACGGGCGCGATTCGCGAGGGCGACGTGAACGACATCGTCGTGAAGGTAACGAACACCTGGCGCAACCGGCTCATCGGCGACGAGCAGGAGCCGGACGACTGCGAGTGGGGGATTCCGAACGCGAAGGGCGGCGTGGGACGCGGCCTCAGACGCCTTCCCGACTTCGTGTTCGGGAACGGGGAGCGTCCGTCGAAGGGACGCATCGGCTTCTGCGTCTGGAACTACTTCGGGGTCAACTCCGAGCTCCAGCCGTCCGGCCTCATCGGACCCGTCTCGATCGAGAAATACAAGGGCAAATAAAATCACTTTAACTTAAGGAGGGTAGAATATGCGAATTCGAAGCGTTCTTGTCTTGGCGGCCTTGTCGGCGTCTCTTTTGTTGCATGCCGACGAAGGGTCGCGCGTGTCTTTCCCGGGATGCAAGTGGACGGAGACG
>Ga0265298_10011713_pt1 | contig 10235 bp, 7 predicted proteins | sample AusTroGonzalo_MG_3_FD_193486 | JGI IMG/M metagenome (GOLD analysis project Ga0265298, IMG submission 193486) | Bovine rumen microbial communities from tropical cattle in Woodstock, Queensland, Australia - Gonzalo_01 | ecosystem: Host-associated > Mammals > Digestive system > Stomach > Rumen ... | reverse complement strand
TACCGTCCTCGCGACGATAGAACTGTCCGCTGGCTAAACCTTTCTCCACTTCCGACTTACCTTCGAGGTACGTATTCGATTCATAGTAGATCTTATCGAACGAAACACCCATCCGTTGGTAGGTCTCATCAAAACCCGCGTACACCCAACTGTTCATCTTTGCCCAGAGTTCACGTACTTCCGGATCATTCGCTTCCCATTTGCGGAGCATCTCCTGTGCCTCCTGCATCAACGGTGCCTCTTTTTTCGCCGTCTCCTCGTCGAGACCCTTTGCCATGAGTTCCGCTATCTGCGCTTTGTACTCTTTATCGAAACGTACGTAGTAGTCGCCAATCAGGTGATCCCCTTTCTTTCCGCTCGTTTCCGGCGTCTCACCATTACCGTATTTCAACCATGCAAGCATCGACTTGCAGATATGAATTCCGCGGTCATTGACGATATTGGTCTTGACTACTTTCCATCCGTTCGCTTCTTGGATCTTGGCAATCGAATAGCCCAATAAATTATTGCGAACGTGCCCCAAGTGCAGTGGTTTATTTGTATTCGGCGACGAATACTCCACCATCATTAACTGCTGGCGGTCGGGTTGCTGTCCGTAATGAGTCTCCGCTTCGATGGCTGCAAGTTGTTGTACCCAGAAAGCGTCCCCGATAACGAGGTTCAAGAATCCCTGTACCGCATTGTATTTGGCAATCAGTCCTTGTCCATTGTCCAATATCCATTGTCCAATCTCCTCTGCCACCTGTGCCGGTGCTTTGCGAGCCAGTTTAACGAAGGGAAAGACCACCAGTGTGATGTTTCCTTCAAACTCCGGACGGGTCTTCTGCAACTGGATCTGATTATCTGCGGCCTCTACCTCATACAGCGCCTTCACCGCCGCTTTCGCCAACGCACTTATCTTTTCTTCCAATGTCATAACTTAGGATATTTTCTAAACCAACTGCTGATCTTCAACCGTATCACGCCGAACAAAGCTTCGGAGAAGATACCTCCGCTCATCTTACTGGTACCCAGTACGCGGTTGACAAAGACGATCGGTACTTCGATGATCTTCGCCCCGCATTGATGGGCGGTGAACTTCATCTCGATCTGGAAAGCGTAACCTTTGAAGCGGATCTTATCCAACTCTATCGTCTCCAGTGTGTGGCGTTTGTAGCACACAAAACCGGCGGTTGTATCATGGATATTAACGCCCAACACGGTACGCACATATTTGGAAGCAAAATAACTCATCAACACGCGTCCCATAGGCCAGTTAACTACATTCACACCCGTCACGTACCGACTACCGATAGCGAGGTCAGCACCCTCGTTGGCACAAGCGTCATACAACTTCAATAGGTCTTGGGGATTATGACTGAAGTCCGCGTCCATCTCGAAGATATAGTCCGCTTTATGCTCGATGGCCCATTTGAAACCAGCGATGTAAGCGGTACCGAGACCCAGTTTACCGGAACGCTCGATGAGGAACACACGGTCTTTGTACTTACCTGCCATCATTTTTTTCACGATAGCGGCCGTACCGTCGGGCGAACCGTCGTCGATCACCAGCACATTAAACGCGATAGGCAGATCCATCACAGCCATGATGATCGCCTCGATATTTTCTTTCTCGTTGTAAGTAGGAATGATAACCAGTCTTTCCATATTACTCCTTTATTATTTGATCATTTAATTCGTAAACAGGGCTTGGCGTGGTACGCTCAAGGGCCTTCAAGAAAATCTCCTGACCCGGGATGATATCTATTTCCTCCAGGTAAGAAGCTACCGTGTTATACGCCACCTCCGGATCGTTATTCTCCAGCGACAGGTGACATAACCATACGTTTCGTAACTCCGGATGCCAGTTGCGCTCCAGCAGTTCGCCGCATACATCATTTGATTGATGACCTCGCGGACTTAAGATACGCTCCTTTAGATAAGTGGGATACGGACCGTTGAGCAACATATGCTCATCATGGTTCGCTTCGATGACCAGATGATTCGCCGTACGGATATAGGCCTCCATCTCTTCATTGATCGAACCGCAGTCGGTCATCAGCACGAACCGCTGTCCTTTGAAATCAATGCAGTACCCCAAGCAGTCAGTAGAATCGTGCTCGATATGGAAAGTATTGATTTTCATACCAAAGAGTTCCCATTCTTCCCCGCGCTCGAAATAACGACGACTCGTACGCAGTTTCTCCCGCACGCCGTAATTACGGTCAATGCCTTCGTGAATCTCAGCAGTCGTATAAATCGGCAGTCGCACACGTTCTCCCAACGTACCTACCGCGCGGATATGGTCCGCATGGTCGTGGGTAATAAGTACACCCATGATATTTTGAAAATCCAGACCCATCTCGCGCAGACATTTCTGTATCTGACGCGCCGAGATGCCCGCATCAATCAGGATCCCCTGACGACGCGTACCGAGGTAGTAACAATTACCGCTACTACCGCTGGCAAAGCAACGAAAAATAAGTCCGTTTTCTTCCATACTATCAAAAAATCGCACAAAGGTACAAAAAAATTTTGATATATCAAAATAATTTAGTAATTTTGCAGCGAAAATCGATATTTTTATGAAAGTTATTGAAAAAATTGCAGCTTTGCGTGCCCTTATGCGCGAAAATAAGTTAGCTGCTTACGTAGTTCCGGGAAATGATCCCCACGCCAGTGAATACATGGCTTCGCATTGGTGCGAGATGCAGTGGTTAAGTGGTTTTAACGGTGAAGCAGGTACCATGGTGGTAACCCTGGACCAAGCTTTCCTTTGGACCGATAGTCGTTATTACCTGCAAGCAGGTATCGAGTTGAAGGACAGCACGATCGAGTTAATGCGGGAATCGGATGTGGATTGTCCGAGTGTCATCGACTGGTTGAGCGAGAACGTGCAGGGAAGCGTAGGTGTAAACCCCGAGATGTTTTCCGTCAATGATTACAAAGAATGGAGTGAGAAAGCGGAACTCCAATCCATCGACCTCATCAAAGGTCTTTGGACCGAAGGTCGTCCTGCCATTCCTGCCGATAAACTCTATCCCTACGCTGCTGATTTTGCCGGTGAGAGCGTAGAGAGTAAGTTGACCCGCATGCGCGAACAGCTGGCTAAGAAAAAAGCCGACGCGATGATCATCAGTGCCTTGGATGAGATAGCTTGGCTACTCAATATCCGCGGAAATGATGTGGAATATAACCCGGTAGTGATCTCATACGTGGTGCTGGAAGCGAACAAATGCACGCTCTTTGTAGATGCCAATAAGATTGATTCGCCCGCGCAGAACTACTTGGATTTCAATAACATAGATATCCAAGCCTACGAGGCAGTGTTCGATTATATCCGTAGCCTCAGCGGTACCGTTCTCTACGACGGTGCACGCGTGAACGAGGCACTCTACGAAGCGATTCCGGAAGGCTGCAAAAAGATCAATACCAAGTCACCCATCCTGATTGATAAAGCGAAGAAGAATGCCGTCGAGCTGGAAGGTGAACGGATTGCTATGCGCCAGGACGGCGTAGCGCTTACCCGGTTCTTCAAATGGCTCGAAGAGGAGGCGTTTAAGACGCCGCAGACGGAATGTACGCTGGCTGACAAACTGCACGAGTTCCGCGCGATGGGTGAGAACTTCGTGGAAGAGTCGTTCGGTACCATCGCCGGATACAAAGGCAACGGTGCGATCGTCCATTATGCGGCTACGCCCGATAACTGTGCTGTCGTCAAACCCGAAGGGATGTTATTACTTGACTCAGGTGGTCAGTATTTGGATGGTACCACCGATATCACCCGCACCGTTTGGTTAGGTGGTCGTATCCCGCAACAAGCCAAACTGGATTATACTTATGTCCTTAAAGGACATATTGCATTGGCTCGGGCACGTTTTCCGAGAGGTACACGAGGAAACCAGATCGATGCGTTGGCTAAGCAGTATATGTGGGAAGCAGGTATCACCTACGGTCACGGAACGGGTCACGGTGTAGGTCATTTCTTAGGATGCCACGAAGGACCGCAGAACGTACGAACGGACAATAATCCCACCGCACTGGAGATAGGCCATATCATCTCCGATGAACCGGGTATTTACCGTACCGACATGTGGGGCATTCGTACGGAGAACCTGATCACCGTCATTCCGGCCAAGCAGACCAAAGCCACTACGACCGAAGATGAGTGGCTTGCTTTCGAGACCCTCACCCTCTGTTTCTACGACACCTCCCTTATCGAGATGAGCCTGATGACGGAAGACGAGATCGACTGGCTCAATGCGTACCATGTACGGGTATATAAAGAAATCTCTCCGTTGTTAAACAACGAAGAGAAATCCTATCTGGCCTACAAATGTGCCGCGATTGAGTTAGAGTAACTCTACACTTCGGTTCACGAATTTCGCGAGCGCCTCACCTTTCAGTTGACCGCTAGCGAGAAGCGCGATATCAATCAACTGCTTCATCTTATCATCCTGTCCTTCGGTTTGGTCTACCAACGCCTGAATGGCAGGATGGTTCGTATTCAGTACGAGGTTATAACTGTCCGGCATGTTACCGTAGAAATTCATGCCTTGTTGATGCGCACTCATCTCCTTCATACGACGCATGAACTCATTCTGCGTCAGGAAAACAGGCAGGGCATCAGCCGCAGCCGCTTCGCAGGTAACCGTATATTTCAGTTTATCGGCATCGGTCGGCAGCAAGGCTTCAAACGCTTTGCGCAGCCCCTCTTTCTGTTCGTCGGTGTAGTTATCTTTGGCGGCATCTTCTTTCTTAATCAGGTTCTCGATCGTATCCGAATCGATACGCACGAAACGCAGTTTCTCATGTTTCTGTTCGGCCTGCGACATACAGTGTACATCCAGTTCGCCGTCCATCAACAGCACGTCATATCCTTTCGTTTTGGCCCGCTCGATCATGGTATAATGCGCATCCGGATCATTGGTATAGAGCAGCACCATATTACCGTCCTTATCCACTTGATTATCACGCACTTTATCCATATATTCGTCCAGCGTTGCATAGTTACCGTCCAGGTTCTTTACCAACGCAAACGAAGTAGCTTTCTCATAGAACTTCTCATCCGTCAACATGCCGAATTGGATGAACATCTTGATATCGTCCCATTTCTTGGCAAAGTCCTCTTTATCGGCTTTGTATAACTCTGCTAATTTATCTGCCACTTTCTTGGTGATATAACCCGATATCTTCTTCACGTTATTATCGCTCTGCAAGTAAGACCGACTGACATTCAACGGGATATCCGGGCTGTCGATCACACCGTGCAGCAGGGTCAAGTACTCCGGAACGATATTCTCCACCTCGTCGGTCACATAGACCTGGTTGCAATAGAGTTGAATCTTATTGCGGTGCACATCGAGGTTGGTCTTGATCTTCGGGAAATAGAGGATACCGGTCAAGTTGAACGGATAATCGACATTTAAGTGAATATGAAAGAGGGGTTCATCGAACTGCATGGGATACAACTCATGGTAGAAGTTCTTATAATCCTCTTCGGTCAGGTCAGCCGGTTTGCGCGTCCAGGCAGGATTGATATCATTGATGATATTCTCCTCGTCCAGTTCTACCTCTTTACCGTCTTTCCATTCTTTCTTCTTTCCAAAGGCGATCTCTACCGGTAAGAACTTACAGTATTTGCGAAGCAAACCTTCGATGGTAGCGTCCTCCAGGTACTGCGAGAACTCATCATCGATATGCAGCACGATATCCGTTCCGCGTTCCGCTTTGATGGTGTCCTCCATCGTGTATTCGGGATTCCCTTCACAACTCCAATGAACGGCTTTTGCGTCCTCTTTATAACTCTGGCTGAAGATCTCCACTTTCTTACTTACCATGAAAGCGGAGTAGAAACCCAGACCGAAATGACCGATGATGGCTTCCGCCTTGTCTTTGTATTGGTTGAGGAACTCTTCGGCACCGGAGAACGCGATCTGGTTGATGTATTTATCCACTTCTTCAGCCGTCATGCCGATACCATGATCACTGACCGTCAAGGTCTTTTTCGCCTTATCGATCGTAACGCGTACACGGGTGTCACCCAACTCACCTTTCACTTCGCCTACCGAAGACAAAGTCTTCAACTTAGACGTAGCATCCACGGCATTGGATATCAATTCTCTCAAGAAGATCTCATGATCCGAATACAAAAATTTCTTAATCACGGGGAAGATGTTATCACTCGTTACCCCAATATTTCCTTTACTCATATCTATATAAATTTGCGATTTTCAATGTTCAATGTACAATTATCAATTCCCGTGCCAAGCACAAAATACTGACAAAATGGCAGAAAATTTGCACATATCAAAAAATTGTTGTACCTTTGCAGCCGAAACACAAATGCAGATCACTTATGCGGAAGTTCACCTTATTCATATTGGCGCTCGTATGTACCTGTGCGCAGGCGCAGACGCGATACGTAGGCGGAGACATCTCGATGTTACCCAAATACGAACAGTATAACAAAGCCTATAAAGATATCAACGGCAAGAAAATTAATGACCTCATCCCATGGTTCATGTCCGACTGCGGATGGAATACATTCCGCGTACGTATCTTTGTGCATCCGGACAAGAAAGCACCGGATTATAAAACTGCCGACTTAGCGGTTTGTCAGGACTTGGAATATGTGACGGCTTTAGGTAAGCGCATCAAAGATGCGGGGGCGTATTTCATGTTGGATTTTCATTATTCGGATAGTTGGGTAGATGCAAGTCATATCCAAGCGCCTGCTGCATGGAAAGGTGCTTCGGATGAGGTGATGGCAGATAGTGTAGGTCGCTATACCCGCGAAGTGCTGACGGCACTCAATGCCGCCGGTGCCACACCCGATTTAGTGCAAGTAGGAAACGAAATCATGTACGGTTTATGCGACCGTCGCGTACACCCTTATAGCACTACAGGCGATAACTGGAGCGGTTATTTAATGCTACTCCGTGCCGGCTGTAATGCAGTACGCGAATTATGTCCGAATGCGCAGATCATTATTCATACCGACCGCCCAACCAACCGCGTGTGGAACAAGTGGTACTATTCGACCTTAGTCAACAACAATGTCGATTTTGATGTGATCGGTCTCAGTTATTATCCTTTCTGGCATGCAGGTATGACGCCTTCGGAAACCAACACCGGCGCGGAGGTACTGCAACCGCTCGTGAACGCTATCAACCAACTGGCAGTGGATTTTCCCACCAAACGCGTACAGATTGTGGAGTTTGCCTATAACTACCAATACTGGCCTACTTCCGGCGTTAATTATGACACGCGTCCTGTATGGCCTTGTCAAGATGACGACAAAGGCTCAGAGGGCACTAAAGGACAGTTTTACTTCGTTAAAGATTTGGTGGATAACTTAAAACCGCTGGCCAACTTAGACGGCATCAATTACTGGTTCCCCGAAGAAGCGGGAACGGGTGATACAGGTACGGTCATGGCAGGTTATCTGAACCGCGGTTTCTGGAATCCTACCGCCGGTTCAAGTGGACACAGCATCCTCAAAGTGGGTGCAGCATCGTTGGGTCAATGCGCACCGTACTACATGCGCAATTTCCATCATTCAGGAACAGGGATGGAGAGCATCAACCTCCCGTCTGATATACCGTGCCAAAAGATTCTGAAAGAAGGTCAGCTTTTAATACGTCGTCCCGACGGCTCTCTTTACGGTCCTGACGGTATCCGGCGATAAGGAACATCAGTATCGCCAGTGCGAAATATCCGGCCGTCAAAACCCATAATGCGATATAATCCACGCGGGTCTGCCATAAGGTAGCACCCATGGAATTGATATGAATAAACCCATTCGCTGCCCAAGTGTACGGGATGAACCATGATGCCACACGCCATCCTACCGGAATCATCTCTTTCGGCCAGGATATACCGGCGATAAAGAGGAACACCAGGGACGTGGAGATCAGCAGCACAAAGCCCGCTTCGCGATTACGGATAAAGAATCCCACGCATATCGACATGAAGATGACCGACAGGATGAAGGGCACGTTGAACGATAAGATATCGATGATCGAACCCACATGCGGCAGGTCGAACAGGCGCGGCAAGAAACCTAACAAGATAGCCGCCAACGCATAGTATATAAGGAAGTACGCAGCACCGCGACCGAAAATTGTTCGGAAAGCCGAATAACCGCGTTTACGGCCCGGCAGACGATAGAGTTCTTTGCGTTCCTCACGCACCGTTCCTGCTAACATACAGATACCGAAGAACAACGTCTGATGAAGCACCATCACCAATACCGCCGGGATAAGGAACGAACCGTATCCGCCGGTAGGACTGAAGAGCGTTGTCTCCGTATAAGGCGAAGCCTGCACTAACTCCCAAGAGAACTCTTCGCTGTACCCCATTTTCTGATACCGGTCAATCTGTATATTCCGCAGCGACTCCAGCATCACCATGTTACAACTGAGGTAAATACCTTTCATGTAGAGGAAAGAGGACATATCGCAGTAGAGCGATATATGGGCTTGTCCCAGCGGATCCGCTAACTGCTTGGCATAATCGCGCGGGAAATAGATGATACCATGCACTTTCTGATCACGCAACAACTCCTCCGCATCTTCCATCGAGGCACAACTGTACGCCAATGTAATATCCGGCGCGGCATTCCATTTATGCAAGAACTCCCTACTCTCCGGACTGTTACTCAGGTCCACTACGGCTACCGGGATATTCGTGATCTGTTCATTCCAGTACATGGCTTTGTATAGGAAGGGGTACACCAAGGTCGCAACAAAGAAAATAAGAATCACTCCCGGATCATGGAAGATACGGTAGAGTTCATTCGCGAAGATCGAACCCGATTCTTTCAGTCGCAACCAATGAAGATATAGATAACGCCACATAGTTTACTTAAGCCGGTAATTTTGATGAATCAATGCATGGTGCAGACGGGGAGCAACCGCCAGTGCAGGGATGATAAAGGCTGCCAACGCCAAGGCATGCGGGGTACTGTTGATAGGCGGTGCACCCAAGAGCGCATCGTTGACATAGATCAGGTAATAATGCCGCAGCGGTTCCAAGTAACTCAGTGCCCGGATGAAAGGCAGCATCGCCATGTTCGGATAGGTGAAACCCGACAAGGAGAAACCCAACATCGCGTACAACGCTCCTACCGACAGAGAGTCGCGTAAGATAGGGATACAACCGATAATCACGATACCCATGATCTCCATCGCCATGATAAAGAGCAGCAGGCCCAACAACAGACGCGTATGGCTACCCTGCACCGGAAAATCCGCGATGTTATACAAGATGATATGACAAGCGATACCGAGCGCCTGATAAATGATCGTATAAGGAATCAATTTCCCGATCATCGCTACCGTGTAGTTCTCTCCCGCCAGTTTTAACCAATCCCGCGACGTGCGGTTCTTCAGTTCCGAACCGATGGAGTATATCGTCAGCATTAGGGCGATCAGACCGATGATACCCGGCATGATGGTGCTCACCAGATAAACCGTGTAGTTTCCCCAGGGGTTGGAGAGCATATGTCCCTCTATCTTGACGGGTTGAATACGCTTCAGGATCACATCGTCCGGCATGCCTTTCTTACGCAGCACCTCCCGTTGGAAAGCACCGCTCACGAGGTTTGCCACCGTGATCATCTGCTTGTACGCCGTATTACCGCCTAAGGTATAAGCATTCGTGATATAGAAGTCCATGCGGGGACGTTTGAACGAAGCGATATCGCGGTAGAACCCTTCGGGTACGATGAAGATACCGTATATCTTTCCCTGCTGCATCGCTTCACGCGCTTCGGGAAAGGAATTGGTGATAATCTTCACATCCACGGAAGGCGTAGCCTGCATCTCATGAATCAGACGCCGGGAGATAGAGGTCTGGTCCAGATCCACTACGGCTACCGGCATATCTTCCGCTACACCGCCTTCCATCAGCGTCATGAAGAAGAACATCGATACCATCACCGCACCTACCGACGATGTCAGGTACAGCGGACGGGAGAGAATGATCTTCACCTCCCTGATCAACACATTCCAAATATTAATGAAGATTTCCTTCAACTTTCACTCTTTCAACTTTCAACCCTTAGTCTCTCATCACAATAGCTGTCATACCCGGACGGATTCCGTCAATCGGGCTCATCGGACGACATTTAACGTCGAACGTACGCACGTCATAACCGCCGTTCTGACGGGTGGTACGCCATGTAGCATAGGTTCCCATCGCTTTGATATGGGTCACTACTACCGGGAAGCGTTTATCTTTTCCCAAACCCG
>Ga0265298_10011712_pt1 | contig 10235 bp, 13 predicted proteins | sample AusTroGonzalo_MG_3_FD_193486 | JGI IMG/M metagenome (GOLD analysis project Ga0265298, IMG submission 193486) | Bovine rumen microbial communities from tropical cattle in Woodstock, Queensland, Australia - Gonzalo_01 | ecosystem: Host-associated > Mammals > Digestive system > Stomach > Rumen ... | reverse complement strand
AGCATACATGCATCGCCCGACAGGCCACTCCCGACTACCACATCACGCTGATTGTCGTGTCGGCCGACCTTTACGCCAAGATGAGCCGCCTCAACTTCAGCAGCAAACGCTTCGATTATGAGCAGTTGCCCCATTTTCACCTCACCGACAGCCAATACGATGACATGTTGGCCTATATCGACACCTTACGCCGCATCGCCCGGCTTGATTTCAAGAGCCGGGAGGACACACTGGTGAGCTGCATCTACACCTTGTCGCAAATCATCGACCACTACCACGACACTGCCGTAGGTCCCGCAGCCGCCAACAACAAGTGGCTAAGTCACCGTTTCTACAATGCCATCATCGAGAACTGCCACCAGCACCGCGACGTGAAGTTCTATGCCAACCTATTCTGCATCTCGCCCAAGCATTTCAGCAGCGTCGTGAAGCAGCAGACTGGACATACCGCCAGTTATTGGATACAGCACTACCTTGTTATACGGGTAAAGCTGACGCTCGCCTATGAACCCACAGCGAGTGTGCAGTCCGTTGCGGATCGCTTCGGTTTCCCTGACCAAGCCTCTTTCTGCCGCTACTTCAAGCGCGAAACTGGCCTTTCCCCCACGGAATACAGGCAATCGCTATAGAAAACCGCCGCAAAGGCACGAAAACCCTTGCGGCGGTTGGTTGTTGAACGATAGCTCGTGAGCCTACGCTTTATTGAACTTTTCCTTCGGCTGCTTGCAACGGGGGCAACGCCAGTCGTCGGGAAGGTCTTCGAAGGCGACACCGTCGTGCTCTGCGGGGTCATAGACGTAGCCGCAAACGGAGCAGACGTACTTACCGGAGGCTTTCTGTTTGGAGAAATCCACTTCGGCCAAAATGGTCGGTACGGGATGGTCAAGATCCATCACGCGCTTGGCCTCCAAATTCTCATAGCCCTGAGGCGTGTGGGTGCCGCAATAGACGGTGGGGTGATTGCGGACGAACTCGCGTACTCGGTTCAGCGTCTCGCGGGCGGCAGGCAGGTCATCAAAGACCACCGAAAGTTTGTCCTCGTAAAGTGCCTCGTCCTCATAAGTGATGTCGCCGTGAATCATGTAGAACAGTCCGTCCATCTCCACCACGATGATGCTGTTGCCCTTGGTGTGACCCTTGGCCTTGATAAGATAGATGCCGTCCTGAATCTTCTGACTTTCGGGGAAGTTGTAGTAGGCACCGTCGGTGAAGCTGACAGGCACGAGGTTCGTCAGTCCCTGCAACTCTGCGGCGTCCATCTCTTCCTGGTTCACATAGACCTTCGCGTTGGGGAAACTTTTCAGTTCACCGCTGTGGTCGGCATGACGGTGGGTGAGCAAAATCTTGGTCACCTGCTCAGGCTGGTAGCCGAGAGCCTTGAAGGCTTCCATATAGCTGCAGATGTCCTTGCCGGTGAAGATGGGAGAGTTCTCGTCTGGCACCTCTTCGGGAGTCCCAGCAGGGATACCGGTATCCACCAGAATCACCTCGCTGCCTGTGTCGATCAGATAGTTCTGAAGACTGCCGCGATAGCGGATGTTCTTGTCGAACTTGTCCATTCCTTCCTCGCCTCCGAACACGAAGGGTTGGGTATAGAATCCGTCTTTACGGAATTTTACTGCTTTGATTTCCATAATCGAATGTTATTACATCATCGCCATGAGGAAATTATCATAGCCAAGTTTGTCGATGAGATAAAGATACTGCGCCTCCCAAGCCATGTGGTCTTTCTCACCGTCAATCCATTTCAGGATGAGTTTCTGGGTGGGGTAGTCGTCGGCGAAGGCCTGTGCCATCTCGCTCATGATCTTCACTGCGTCGGGATTGTAGTCAGACTCGATCTGCTGCTTCGGATCGTCGTAGAACGGGAACTCAACGGTCTTCATCAGCTTCTGCAACTCAGCGGGTTTGTAGCCCATTTCCACCAGGCGGTTTAGCACTTCCTCGGCTTCCTCCCATTCCTCTTCGGCTTCCTCTTTCCACTTGTCGGCCAACTTGTTCCAGCCTTGCAGACGGTCGTATGCCGAGAAAGCGAAATGTTGTTTACTGTTTCCAAACCAAACAGCTCCAGCCATAGCGAACTGTTTCAATGCTTCTTTTTTTGTCATAATTGCAATAATTTTAATGTAAATAAATTTGTTAAGTTTTATTTTTTTGTTCGTTTTAATCCTTCAATAAGTTTGTCAAGCGTGGGAATCATCTTCAACATTTCTTCCTCCTCGCCCGTTTTTATCGCCACGTCGCGGCGAAGGCAATCGGGGATTTCCTTCGTCTGCTCATACAGAGCTTTGCTTTTTTTTGTCAGCGAGACAATGCGCTGGCGTGTATCCACTTTGCCTTTGGTGCGGCTGATGAGTCCCGCTTTCTCCATCCGTTGCAGCAGCGGGGTCACGGTATTGGTGTCCAGCAGCAGTTTCTTGGCGATGTCACAGACTGGCTGTTTGTCCTGTTCCCAGAGCACGAGCATCACGAGATATTGAGGGTAGGTGATGCCTAACGGATCCAAGTATGGGTGGTACGCCCCCATAGTGAGTCGCGCCGCCGTGTAGAGTCGGAAGCAGAGTTGGTTTTCCAATTTTAGTTGATTATCAGTCATTTCCTTGTTCTTTGGTGACGTTTTCTATTTATATCGTTCACGATGCAAAAATACAAAAAAAAATTATATCGTATGCGATACAAAAATTTTTTTTGAAAAAAAAACGCCGCAAAGGCAGGAACCTTTGCGGCGATTGACTCTGGGAAGTGACCGATTGAAATGTCTGAATTTCTCGAAAAATTTTTATTTTTGCAAAATGAAAAATGAGCAGAGAAAAGAAATGTACAAGTATGAAATTCCTTTCTTAACAGCTGCTGTGCAGGCTTTCGGACAACGCTTTGCGATGACTCGCAAAGCGGCATTCAACTATCTGCATCAGCATAAGGGTCTTGCGTTCTTGATAGAGTTTTACGACGTGGAACACTTACAGTCGATGGATGAAACTATCAATGACCTGCTCATCATCTGCCAACAAAACGGAGGAATACTGGCATGAAACTATACCACGGCTCAAATGCAGACATAGAGACCATAGACCTTACCAGAGGCTTACGTCACAAAGACTTTGGCAAGGGTTTCTATGTAACATCCGACAAATCAACGGCCATCCGCATGGCACAAAAGAAAGCGCGACTTTTCGGAGGAACGGAGCGAGCCTTACAATTCCTTCACAAGATAAATGTTGAAGCCCTATGAACCAACCTACCCACCACCAAATAGCGACCTATCTCACTGATTATGCTTTAAGCGAATTGGTGAAATATGTGATGGAGGACACAGGGTGCAGCATAGAACAGGCCATGGAAAAGGTTTACAAATCCCCGTTGATGGATGCCTTGCAGGACGAGGAGAATGAGTTGTATGTACAAAGCCCCGCTTATCTGTATGAGCTGATGAATCGAATGGATTAGAAAGTGGACAACAGCAGAATTAGTTAAACAGTTAACAAAATCCTATTCATCTTTTCTTTGTTTGTTCATAACTGCAAAAAACATTATTCTTTCGTAAATATGTAAACGGCCAATGTAGGCAGAATGACCAATAGCAATAGCGCACCCTCCACCAATGCGTACGACCCGAAATAGTCAACCAATGTCTGAAATTTCAGAATGCCATCAACCAGTATGACTAAAAAGGCAAACCAACAGAGAAAGAATATTGCCGAATACTTGATTTTCCGCTTTTTAAGTTTCATTGCTTTGTCTCTTGAATTTCATGATAATCAGATGGTTATCATTTTATTTTAATTTTTTACCCATCATTCGTGAATAGATGCGTGCAACAATCGCGCCACTGATGTTGTGCCACACACTAAATACTGCACCTGGAATGGTGGCCAAGGGGAAAGAAGCAAAATGCATGACAGCCAATGAAGTAGCTAATCCAGAGTTCTGCATACCGACCTCTATGCTGAGTGCCACGCGCTTGGGCTGTTGCAGACGCAACAAACGACCGACAAGATATCCTATGCCCAAACCGAGCAGGTTGTGAATCATCACTATGAGCACTACGAGCCAACCTGCGGTCATCAGCCGGTCGGCATTGTGCGCCACAACAATGCCTACTGTCAGTGCTATCGCAATGGACGAGAACGCAGGCAGGTAAGGCGTGACGCGTTGTGTCATCTTGGGGATAAAGCGTTGGCAGAGTAGTCCACCCACAATGGGCAAGATAACCACACACACGATGCTGAGCAACATACCTGTCGTATCCACATTGACCATTGTGCCGGCTAGCAGCCATACGAGAAACGGTGTCAGTAGCGGGGCAAGCAAGGTGGATGCAGCGGTCATACCCACAGAAAGAGCAAGGTCTCCTTTGGCTAAATAGGTGATCACATTCGATGCTGTTCCGCCCGGACAGCAGCCGACAAGAATGACACCTATCGCCAGTTCTTGCGGAAGCGAGAAAGCCCGAGTCAAAGTCCATGCCAGCAGCGGCATGACGATGAACTGCGTGAGACAACCAATGAGAATATCTTTCGGACGACTCAGCACAATTTTGAAATCCTTCCCAGTAAGCGTCAATCCCATGCCGAACATGATGATGCCGAGCATAGGATTGATCACCCATGTGCTAATCCATGCGAGCGATGCAGGCACTATGAGACTCAATGCGGCTACTATCACCACAATCGCCCCCATCCATTTGGCTATGAAATTACAGATTCGTTGCATAAAGATACGCTTTATTTGGAAATGCTGACAAAACAAATACCGCCGCAAAGCTGCTCACTAAGTTCAAACAACCGTTTAGCATTTTCCGTCGTCACCTGTTTATTATACTTTATTGACTTGCAATGATGAAAATACAAACCAGCCGGCGGCTCGCATTGCTCGCATAGGTACAGATAGTCCTGTGCGGGGACGGTCGGACGCACTCCGAAGCGTTTGCGGATTTTCCACACAAAATCAACGATTCCTGATGTTTTGTTTCCGATGTCCGTATTCACAAGGCCCGGATCCACACCGTATGCATGGAGTCCCTTGGCCCCGTATCGGTCGTTCAGTCCCTGGGCGAACAGCATGTTGCAAAGTTTTGACTGTTTGTAGGCGAGAAGCGGATTGTAGTGCTTTCTCATCATCACATCACTCCAACGGACTTTCATATTCTTATGGGATTCGCTGCTTGTCATGATTACGCGCCCTCCTTCCTTCAGAAGATAAGGCAGTAGTTCATAGGTAAGCCGGAATCCGGCAAGATGATTTAAGGCAAATTGCTGCTCATAGCCATCTTCGGTGGTCATATACCGGCTTCGGACGCATCCGGCATTATTGATGAGCGCATACAACGATTCGGTGCCATTCTCATTCAATCGTTTTTTTATCTCACTGGCTAAGCGAACGACCTCCCGCTGCTGCATCAGGTCTGCAGCAAGCCAGGAAATATCGGCATCAGGCATGCTGAACCTGATATCCCGGTCGGCTTTTTCACAATTGGCAGTGCTGTGGCCTACGGCGAGAATGCAATAACCCTTACCTGCCAGAAGACGGGTGGTTTCAAGGCCTATTCCAGATGTGGCGCCGGTGATGATGATGGTCTTTTTCATAAAGGCTGCAAAAGTACGTTTTTTCGCGCTATGTAGAAAACCAACACCGCCGCAAAGGTCACGAAAACCCTGCGGCGGTTACAGTCTTATTCCTCAAAAGCGATAATCACACCTGTTTGCCTAATTCGTAAGCTTCTTGCAACTTTGCGTTGCCCTCAATCTCTTTCGGGCCGCCAACGTCACCGCAGAACAGATGCGCTTTCAGCTCACATTTCTCAAAGCATTCTATCCAACCCATCAGACCGCTTTCCACGCGCTTCGGTGTGAAATCCTCGTTCTCGGCAGCTGTGGTCAGCAGATAGACATCGCGGAACTTATAGTCCTTGGGATACATCGCGTTCATGCGGTCGATGAGGGTCTTCATCTGGCCGCTCATCTCGTAGTAATAGATCGGCGTGGCCCAGCACACCACATCGGCATTCAGCACGCTCTCCATAATGGCGGGCACACCGTCCTTGAAGACGCAGGCTCCCGTTTTCTGGCACGAGAGGCACCCAATACAGAACTTGATTTCCTTGCCTCGCAGCGAGATGAATTCCACTTCATTGCCAGCGGCTTTCGCCCCCTCGGCAAATTGCTCCGCCAGCGTATGGCTGTTTGAACCAGGACGGAGGCTGGTGGAGATAATGACTACTTTTTTCATTTCAGGTTCGTTTTGTAAAATTCTTCAATATAATCAAACGGAATGTAATTACTATCCCCACCATCATACAGGTCGCAGTGGGTGGCATTCGGAACAATGTACAATTGCTTGTTGTCGCGAGTAACAATGAACGGTTCTGCGAGAGGTTTGTTCAGCGGTTGCAAATTCGCATCCTGTCCTTGCAAATCAACCTTTGCGCCCGTCATGTTCTCATAGGCAGTGATGCCGAAATAGCGGCTGTGGGCTTTCTCTCCGTGTAGAATCAGCACGGCATTGTCAATCTCGTTGGTAAACTTGAGGAAACCGGCATTGAGCCACGGCATGATGGATGTTTTGTTCCAGCCCTCGTTGCTGTTGAGGCTTCGCTTGTGGTAGCCACGCGAGGTCTTGTAGTATGCGTGATACTGCTGGACGAACCACGGCGCATCGGTCGGGTCTTCCACCACACCACCTGCACGCTCGTAGGAGCCGTTGCGGAGGTCTGTAAGCCGCTGTTCGGCCAGGGCTTTTCGCATGGCATTGCGAGCCTCCTTGCTGTCGCCCTCGTCGTTGTAGCCGTTCTGCGACACGCGGCTCATATCATACATCGTTGTTGCTACGGTGGCTTTGATGCGCGGGTCAAGAGCGGCGGCGTTAAGGGCTATGCCACCCCAACCGCACACGCCGAGAATGCCGATGCGGTCGGCATCCACATTCTCCTGCAAAGAGAGGAAATCGATGGCAGCGCAGAAGTCTTCCGTGTTGATGTCGGGCGACGATACATAGCGCGGTTCACCGCCGCTTTCACCAGTATATGAAGGGTCGAAGGCGATAGTGATAAAGCCGCGTTCAGCTAACGTTTGTGCATACAAGCCGCTCGATTGTTCTTTTACGGCACCGAATGGACCACTTACGGCGATAGCAGGCAGTTTGCCTGTGGCATTCTTGGGTGTGTACATATCGGCCACCAGCGTAATGCCGAAGCGGTTCTTGAAGGTGACCTTTTTGTGGTCCACTTTGTCGCTCTGCGGGAACACTTTGTCCCACTCCTGTGTGAGTGTCAATTCCTGATTCATATTATCCTGTTTTGGTTCTTGATTTTTGTTTCCGCAGGCGGCAAGACACATCGCTACCGCCATCATCAGTATTGCTGTTTTCTTCATAATTATTTGTTGATTGAAAGTTACTTATTATGGTCAATGGGACGTATCACCTTGGCGGGACTTCCAGCTACCACCATATTGTCCGGCACGTCTTTCGTCACCACACTTCCTGCGGCCACGATGGCGTTCTCGCCAATGGTCACCCCGGCCAGCACCTTCACGTCGGCACCGAGCCAAGCGTTACGCTTAACGACGATGGGCTTGGTGCGAAGTTCGTGGCGATGGGCAGGGTCTTCGGGATGGTATTCGGTGGCCAGCACGCAATGGGGGCCGATGAAAACGCCGTCCTCGACAGTGATGCCGCCGAGGGCGAGGAACGTACAGCCGAAGTTTACGAAACTGTCCTTGCCGAAAGTGGTGCTTTTGCCGTAGTTGATAAGGAACGGCGTGAACACGCGCACCGTATCGGGGATGTCGCTACCGGTTATCCGGTGCAGGTATTCACGCACCTCGGCCTCTGTGTGCCAGCCGGTGTTCATCTCCGCCGCAAGCTGCATCGTGCGCTGCACGTCGGCGTAGTCAATCTCTCCGGAGTATCTTATGTCTTCTGCCATAAAAGGAATCGTCAATGTTTTCTGTTTTATCTTAGATTTTGAGCGCAAAGATACGCATTATTTTGGAATGCAGGCAAAACAAAACCTCCGCAAAGGTCACGAAAACCCTTGCGGAATTTTTGACGGGAACAAGCTCGGACATGGCACTGATTATAATAAGTATGGCCCCGTAACAGAAACCGCGCTCTCGGCCATCGCCTTGGGCGTTCCCGTGAAGAGGATGTCGCCGCCCATGGCGCCGCCGCCAGGACCAAGCTCGATGAGCCAGTCGCAGGATTTTAGCATCTCAATATTGTGTTCGATGAGGAAGATGGTGTTGCCCGCCTCCACCATCGAGTCGAAAAGGCTCAGGATGCGCTTGATGTCGCCCGCGTGGAGACCGTCGGAGGGCTCGTCCAGGATAAAAGTTGAGAGTTGAGAGTTTAGGGTTGAGAGTTTAGAGTTGAGGTAGGAGGCCAGTTTGATGCGTTGCAGCTCGCCGCCGGAGAGGGTCGAAAGTGACTGGTTCAGATGCAGATATCCGAGGCCGACCTTGCGCAACGGTTCCAGCTTCTCGGCAATCACACTTCCGGCGAACAGCTCGGAGGCTTTGTTGGCAGTGAGGTCCATCACCTCGGCAATGTTGAGGCCATTCACCTTGTAGGACAGGACTTCCGGCGAATAGCGCAATCCGCCGCAGGCCTCGCATGTGGTCTCGATGGCATCCATGAAGGCCATGTCGTTGACGATGACTCCCCTACCCTGACAGACGGTGCAGCCGCCCTTGCCGTTGAAGGAGAAAAGGTCGGCCTTGGTCTTGTTGGTTTTGGCAAAGAGTTTACGGATGTCATCGGCCACGTCCAAATAGGTGGCCGGGGTACTGCGCAAGCTTATGCCGATGTTCTTCTGGCTGATATAGACAATTGATGAGTGATTTGTATGGAAAGAAGACATGAAGCATTCCATCAGCGAACTCTTGCCAGAGCCCGCCACACCGGCGATGCCGCACATCACGCCCAACGGCAACTTGACGGAAACATTCTTCAGGTTGTGCAGGTTGGCGTTCTCCAACAGGAAAAAATCCTTGGGCTTGCGGACGTTTTCCTTTATCTTGCTCGTCGCGCAAAGCATGGTGCCCGTAAGCGTCTGGCTGTGCAGCAGTTCCTCGTAAGTGCCCTCAAAGACAATCTCTCCACCCTTCATGCCCGCACCGGGTCCCATGTCAATGATATGGTCAGCGATTTTGATAATCTCCTTGTGATGCTCCACGAGGATGACGGTGTTGCCGTGGTTTTTGAGCTTCTGCACCGACTTCTGCATCAGCAGAATGTCGTGATTGTGCAAGCCTACGCTGGGCTCGTCAAGGATGTACATCACGTCCGAGAGGGGCGAATTGATGTATTTGGCAATCTTGCAGCGCTGCGCCTCGCCGCCCGAGAGGGTGCCGATGGCGCGGTCGAGGGTGAGGTAGCCGAGTCCAATCTCCTCCAACGCCGACAGCCGCTCGGTGGTGGCCCGCTTGATGTCCTCCGCCAACGGGTTGTCGATGGTTTCCATCCATTGTCGGCAGTCACTGATGCTCATCGCCGTCACCTCGGCAATGTTGAGGCCGTTGATTTTGCAGGAACGTATTTTCTCGTTGAGACGCGTGCCGCCGCAGTCGGGACAGGTGCCCATGGTCAGCATGGGATTAAGCACGGAGGCGTGCAACAGTCCCTCCTCCGAGTTGATGATGCTGCGGTACATACGCGGGATAAGTCCTTCGTATTTGGCCGTCTTGGGCCAGTTGGAAGGCGGGTTCTTCAGTTTGATTTGCGGCGAGTTGAGGAAGAGGTCGAGTTCCTCGGGCGTGTAGTCCTTGATTTTCTTGTCGAGGTCGAAGAGGCCGCTGTGGGCATAGCGTATCCAACGCCAGCCGCCCTTGCCGAAGGCGATGTAGTGGATGGTGTCCTCGTCGTTCAGCGACTTGTCAAAATCAACCAGCTTGTGGATGTCCAACTCGCGAATCTCGCCCAATCCGCCGCAGCGCGGACAGCTGCCTGACGGGTGGTTGAACGAGAAGGCGTCGCTGTAGCCCACGAAGGGCTGTCCGATGCGCGAGAAGAGCAGACGCAACAGCGCATAGATATCGGTGTAGGTGCCCACCGTGGAGCGTGAGTTGGCAGTCGGCTTGCGCTGCTCAATCACGATGGCGATGGGCAGGTTCTCGATTTCGCCCACGTGCGGCCGCCCGTACTTGGGCAGGTACTGCTGCGTGAAGGAGGGGAAGGTGTCGTTGAGCTCCCTCCGCGACTTGGCCGCGATGGTGTCCAGCACCAGCGACGACTTGCCC
>Ga0265298_10011710_pt1 | contig 10237 bp, 5 predicted proteins | sample AusTroGonzalo_MG_3_FD_193486 | JGI IMG/M metagenome (GOLD analysis project Ga0265298, IMG submission 193486) | Bovine rumen microbial communities from tropical cattle in Woodstock, Queensland, Australia - Gonzalo_01 | ecosystem: Host-associated > Mammals > Digestive system > Stomach > Rumen ... | reverse complement strand
GTCCACCGAGAACCAGTCAAAAGCAAGTGAACCGGCGTCGATATTATGGCGCAGCTGCTCGGCGATGTCCGCTTCGTGGGGCGGCAGGTCAAAATGATTGCCGCCGCGGCGATGGTCCGTCGTATGATGGTACTCAGCGGTAATCTTCGAATAGGCGCTGGTCTTGAAAAAGACGCGTGCGCCGGCCGTCGTGGAACGCAGCAGCGGCACCTCAGAGAAGCCGTCGTTGTCCCGGTCATAGGGACTGCGCGTGCGGTTGGCAGCGAAGATATAGGCGCCTATCTTGCGGTTCTCGCTCATGACCGAGCCGTTCAGTTCGGTATTGATGTCATACGTGCCGCGCTCGGTGATGCCCGATGTATTGGAGATGTTGACAAAATTACGCACGGGTTCCTTAGTGATGATGTTGACCACGCCTGCCACGGCATTGGCGCCAAAGAGCGCCGAACCGCCGCCGCGGATGACCTCGATGCGGTCAATCATCGCCGCCGGTACCTGCTCCAAGCCATAGACGGACGCCATAGAAGAGAACACGGGACGCGAGTCCATGAGGATCTGGCTGTACTGGCCTTGCAGACCGTTGATGCGTATCTCCGTCTTGCCGCAGTTGGAACAGGAATTATCGACCCGCAATCCGGGCTGGAAATTGAGGGCGTCCGCAACGCATGAGCCGGCCGTCTGCACGAACAGTTGGGGCGAGAGCACATTGACGATAGACGCCGCTTCCTGCCGTTTGGTGGCATAGCGGTTGGCGGTCACAACCACGCTGTTCAGCTGCTGGGAGACCTCGCGGATGACGGCCTTGAGCTCGATCGTTTTGTCCTCGGTGACGGTCACCGGCAGTTCGAGCGTCTCATAACCGATATAACTGAACACCACCGTCTGTTTGCCGATAGGTACATCCTTGAGGAAATAGTGACCAGACTCGTCCGTGACCGTGCCTATGTTAGTGCCTTTGAGTTGCACGTTGACGTAAGGCAGGTGTTCGCCGGTCTTCTCATCCAGCACGTGGCCGGTGAGGTGCGAGTCATATTGCGCGCATATGGGGATACAGCATACAAAACACAGAATACAGACTAATCTACTTCTCAATGCTTTCATTCTCTTACTTATTCATTCTAAACATTACTCTTCTTTTTTCTCCAGATCATAGCGGAAACCGAGATAGACTTTCCATCCGGTGGTCGGTCCATAAACCATGGACGCGTCAAAGTCCGTGCCGTAAGGCTCAAAACTGCCTATAATAGGCGAAGCCTGCTTGAAGTTCGTCATGTTCTCTGCGCCGAGGTATAAGCTGCAGGTACGGAAGTATTTGGTGATCTGCGCCATGAGTTGCGGATACCACGTAAGGGCTTTCGGCGCGCCGTAACCGCCCTTGAGGTCACCCATCGCATCGAACCCGTCCGGCATGCGCGAGATGCCGTTGAACTGCGCCGTGACATCGAACTGCCATTTCTTAAGCGGCGTCTGGTAACTGGTGGTGATGATGCCCTTGAAACGGTTGGTGAGCGCCTGGGGACGCAGCTCGTAGGCCTTCTTGGCGGCATTGAAGGTGGTTTGCTCCACATCCGTCCAGCGGAACGCCGCTGTCCACGTCCAGCCGCGCAGCACCTCGATGGACGCCTCTATTTGCGCGCTATGAGCAAAGGACTTGCCGCCGATGTCCGTCTGATTATAGATATACACGGCGTGCGGGTCTTGGTCCATATCCACAATGAGCGAGTTGAGGAAATGGGTGTAGTAATATTCCAAGGAAAGCTGCATCTGTCTGCTGCCCATAGGAATGTCGAAAGTGGTGCTCAGACCGGCGTTGACCGCCCGTTCCTGACGGATATTCTCCGCCAGATGGAGCACCCTGCTTGACGGCAGGATGAAGGCATTATCGGCGATGGCGTTCGGCGAACGATAGCCCATGCCCACACTACCGCGCAGGTTCCACCATTCGAAAGGCGTATAGCGGATGTTGGCGCGCGGCGTAACGAAGAAACCATAGCGGGTCGAATAGTCGGCACGCACGCCTGCCACGAGCGACAGCATCTCCTCGTACTTGAGGTTATACTCGGCAAAGATGCCCGGCGTCACTTCGTAACGGCCGAGGTTGGCTATTGGCTCTTGGCTATTAGCTATTGGCAGAGCCAAGGTCTCCTTGTACTGGTCAAAATTGACGGACACGCCGGCGTTGAGGCGATGGTCGTTGTCCGCCTCGCCTGTCCCTTCCCAGTTACGCTGCCAAATGCCGTTGAGATAGGCATTCAGCTGGCTGGCCTGCCAGTTGCGCAGACCGTAGGTGTTGTCGAGGTTATGGTAACTGACAGCGGTGATGAGGGCGACGGACGAACCGCTCTCGTCATCATAGACGTAGCCGTTCTTTATGAAGCCCTCGATGCGGTAGGTATTGAGCTTGATGCGGTACGGATTGGCTATCGAGTCCGCCATCTGTCCGCCGCGGCGACGGTCATACAGGCCGCGCACGAAGGCTTGGAAGGTATAATCGCCGTGATGGTAGAACCAGCGGTTGGCCAGATTGGCGTTCTGCACCTTGGGCATATCGACGAACGAGTCCTTGTTCTCATCCATGCCCATGAACGCGCCGGTATAATGCGCCATGATGCCCGTGTAGAGCGATTCGTGATGGCAGTGCTCACCGTCGGCATGCGTGTGCTCGTGCTCCTTGAGAGGAATCTGCCAACCGCCCATGATGTTGGCTTCCGCCATAGCCTCGCTGTTGCACATCAGGTTGAGAGAAAGCGGGTTCTGCAGCTGCGGTTTGAGCAGTTCGACGTTAATCTGCCCGGAAGTGGCCTCGTAACCGTTGATGACGGACGAGGTGCCTTTGCTCACTTGGATGGACTGCATCCACGGACCGGGGATATACTCCAGCCCGAAGTTCTGCGCCAAGCCGCGGACGGCCGGCGTGTTCTCTTGGATGAGTTGCACATAGGTACCGCTCAGACCGAGCAGACGAATCTGCTTGGCACCCGTGGCGGCATCGGCGTACGCAACGTCCACCGAGGCGTTCGTTTCAAAGGCTTCGCTGAGATTGCAGCAGGCAGCACGGCACAACTCTTCGCTATTGATTCTCTCCGTGTCAAACGCCTCTGTACGGCTCTTGACTTTTCCTTTCCTGCGCTGCACAACCGTGACCTCCTCGATGCGGAAGTCACTGGCTTCTTGGGCTTGTGCCCAAGCGCTTAGAAATACTATGCAAAATAATAATACTTTTTTCATTGTTCTAAAATTTGGTGCAAAATTACTGCTTATGCGCCAAATGCACAATACCAAAAAATGGTGAATCTTACTTTTGCAATGTACGTTTTACAGCATTCAGAATCGGGTCGATAGACGGGGCATGACCGACTGCCTGTATCATCCACTCCTTTGGAGTGAGGCGTCCGAGACGGTAGATGCGGGCGTACTCGTTAGCAAACTCCGCCTGCGTCTTGCATTGTGCCAGATGCTCCTCCAACTGGTACTGGACAATGTGGCCCAGCGGATAGTTGGGCAGGTACATCGGCGCATTGACCATATGGCTGTAGATGGCCAGCAGGATACAGTCGTGCTCACCCAGCACGGGCTCGTAGTACCGGTTCCAGACCTCCTTGGCAATCTGCTGCGTAGCTTCGCAGAGTTCTTTCGGCGTCGCCTTCGGATGAGCGTATATCCACTGCCACATGCCCATATCGACGAGGCTCACGCCCATGATTTCGTACATGGACCAGAACTGGTCGAGGACTTCGTCACCCGACATTGAAGATTGATGATTGATGATTGAAGAGTTAGGAAGGAGCTGCAGGTCACGGTGCTGCCAAAGGAAGGCAGAGGCCTCAGTATAGGCGGTATTGGGCACGCCGGAGAGCATGTAATGGTCAATGAAATACAAGTCGAGGATCTGCTCGACACAATGACCGAACTCATGAACGGCGATATTATAACCCTTGTAATCCATGCCGGTGGCGGGAATACGCGTACGCAGGCGTGCATCCTCCTGACGGCCAAGGCTGGGCCATGCGTGCCCCGAACCGCGCGCCGGTTCTACGGCTATGTGCGATGCGATGGCTTTCGCCTCATCGGCCGCAAAACCCATCCGGGTCAACAGACGGGGCATGTCGGCAGCAAACGCATCTGCATCGGGGTATAACTTGCGCGTCTGCGCGGTCAGTTCGTCCTCGTTGAGCGATGCGCGTGCCTTGAAGCCGTCGTACCAGATGTCATACGGCCGCAGGTCACGTCCCAGACGCTCACGGATTACCGAAGCAACTGCCGCCACCTGCTCCGAGCCGACGAGGGCGCGGAAAAGGCTGTCCAGTTCGGCTGCGGGAATCTCGACTCCTTCCTCAAAATTGCGGATGATGCCGGTGGGCGCGGTCGGACAATACGGGTCTTCGGCAAAATATGCGTGCGCGATATCAAGGATACGCGCGTATCGCGTGTAAGGCTCCGGATTGTTGGCTATTTGCTCTTGGCTTTTAGCTATTAACTGATTGCTATAGGGCTGCCAGAGGACAGCGTCGCTATTGATAGCCGACTGCGGTATGGTCTGGTTGACAATACGCTGCATGACCTGATATATCATCTCCTGCTTCTCCTGTCCGTCTTCCTTTCCATACTGCGCTTTGAGTTCGTCGCGCAGGTTCCAGTGGCTGAGCAGCACGGTCTCTTGCGGCCATAATTGCCGCTCATCCTCCGTGCGGAGATTGCCCATATAGATATTATAATCGGCGATGTAGTTCTCCGCCTCGGCGAGTACTTGCGCCATGCGTGTCTTCACTTCCGCAGGCACACGGGTGGTGAACACATCACCCATGCGGGCGTAAGCCCACTCCTGCCGCGACCAGTGGCGACCGAGCGTGTTCTTCTCCTCCAAACTGTAGTGGGGAAAATTGATGATGGTGATGAAGGCCAGCTTGTTGGCAAACAGATCGTCCGAAAAATGCGCCAGAGGACTGTAGCCGGACATAATCCAGTCCGGCACCTGCGGTTCAGCTGCATTGGTCAACTGGGTGGGACGCAGCAGCTCCACCGTCAGTATGTCCGCCGACTGAAATACATTCTCAAAGATGCGGCTGAGCGATTCGTAGAGCGCCTGACGCGCGCTGTCCGTCGTACAATAATAATCGCTCACCAATTGTTCGAAGTCCTGTTGCGAGCCGTCTTGGGCCGTCCATAGCGCGGCCGCCTGCTCCACTCCACGCGGTTGTTCCATACGGTTATGGGTGTTAGATTGGCAGGACACAAGGGCACAAAGCGCGCCTAATGTCCCTAAAAGAAACATTTTTGCTTTCATAAATTCCTATTTTGCGTGCAAAGTTACAAAAAAAATTGCATATGTGCAAAAATTTTTGTACTTTTGCAGCCGATATGAAAAGAATTCGTACTTTTATCGCCCTTATGGCGCTTTGTGCGCCTGTTTTTGCGCTTCCGCATTATGAGTTGGCGTACCGCTTGAGCGGTTCGGGTGCCGTCATGATGAAGGACGGCAAAGTGGATCAGTTCATCCAGCGTCCGGTGGCAGGCGGTTCGTTTGCCGTGGAGTTCCTGCCGACAGGCCGGTGGCACTGCCTGCAACAGTGGAATAACGCGTCCATCGGCGTGGGCGTCAGCTATATGAACTTGGGCAATGATGCCGCATTAGGCTCCGCATTTGCGGCGTACGGCTATATGAACCAGCCATTCTATAACGGCAATCATTTCCGCATCGGCCTGCGTCCGACGGTGGGTCTGGCGGCGGTGACGAAGACCTATTCGAACACCCTGCCCGACGAATATCCGGCTTACAGCATCGCGCAGAAAGACGGAAAGTATCTGGCCAACTGGTCTATCGGCTCCATTCTCAACGCCTATCTGGCATTGGAACTGTATATGGATTTTCCAATCAAGAAGGGTTGGGAGATCACGCTCAACGGCGGCTGGCGTCACATCAGTAACGGCAGTTTCATGCACCCGAACGCGGGCTATAACATGTTCGGCGGAGAGATAGGACTAAGATATCATCCGAATAATCAGAATAATCCGAGTAGTCAGAGTACTCCGAAGAGGATGACCACCAAGGAGTTACACGAAGAGGTGGAGAAAGCATGGGCGGTGGAGATCAGTGCCACCGGCGGCGCCAAGCAGAATTACTACAAGGACAACATCAACGGCCAAAAGTTCTTCGGCGCGGCGACGCTCAAAGCGGCTGCATACTGGGTGCCGGTGTCCATTTTCCGCATCGGCGGCGGTGTGGACGCATTCTATGACGGTTATTATGCCTGCGTGAGCAAGGATTACGCGGAAGCGAACCCCAATGCGCCTGTCACCCATTTCGGCAAGACCTATCTGAAGGAAAGCAATGTGGCGAATTGTTTCCGCGTGGGTGTAAGTATTCAGCCGGAGTTCATCATCGGCCATCTGACCGCCGGTATCCACATCGGCTTCTATGTATATGACCCCATTAAGAACTTAGAGCCGTACCAGAAGGCGAAAGAGGCGGACGAGGCAGGCACACCGCTCAAGCGCGGCGTATTCTATGGATATGATTTCTCGAAAGCGAGCAACTACCAAGACGGTTGGTGCTACATGCAGTTTGTGATGAAATACCACGTGCTGGACCACCTGTTTGTGCAACTGGGTCTAAAAACCCACGGTGTCCGTGCCGAGTTTATCGATGCCGGTATCGGTGTGGCCTTTTAGGCGTCCTCCGGCCGTTCCCTTTTCTAATTGTTAATGAGCTGGTCCTCCATGAGATAGACCTGCTCGACAGGTATGCCGTGATCCACCAAGGCACGCCGGTCGGGACGGAAGAGGGCGAAGAACTCCTTGGGTCCTTTGCACAGGTTGCGTGCCTGATGGTAGTACTCGTACGCCATCATGCGGTCGCCCTGCAGCAGCATGCAGTGGGCATAGTTGATATAGTCCATGGGCGACTTGCTGCCCTCTCGCAGCTGGTTGAGCAGCCATTTGGCGGCCGCATCGGTATTGTCCCAGAGCAGGTCCATGCGTCCAACGGAGAGATAGATAATGGCCATATGTCCGGCCCGTTCGGCCGAGTCGCCGATGAGGGCGGTGTAAATCCATGTGTCGGGAAGAATCTCCACGATGCCCTGCATGTACTCCTGCTCGGACGCCGGCACCCACGACGCGACACCTTCTATGTTGTCTTTCTCGCCGGTCAACTCCAGCAGACTTTGTAATTCTTCCGGCAGGTCCTCAATCTTCAATTCGCCCGATGCAATATTGTCCCTCCAGTTCGTTTTGACGGAGCGGACTAGCGCGCATAATGTATGGAAGGCCTGCTCTCCTTCGTCCTCCATTTCGTCCACAGCGACAAGGAAGGCGTTCTGTAATTCGGGGAAGAAATCAATGCGAACATCATAATGCGCCAGCAAAACAAGTGCGTTCGCGAGACATTGCTCCGCCACTACGTCATTCTCACAGTCGATGCCGTCAATGAGCGCATACATTGCGCGTTCGCTGAAACACTCACGGATATTCTTCGCGAGCGAGGCCACCGCCATAAGGGCGATAGCTGCATGGTCGGAGTTGTTATAGACCTCATGCAGCCAGTCAAAATCCTCGTCCTTGAACTGCAGACAATTGGCGAAATAATGCATCACGGACTGCGGGTTGGCGCGGTTGAAGCCGTGCATCTCGGGTGACAGTCCGCGCTTGAGGCGCAGCGAGACGTAGGACGCGTCCACAAGGCGGTAGGTGTCGCCGGTGAGCTTGTCCAAGGTCTCTTCGCGATGAGGGTCCTCGGAGGTCAGCCATTCGTCGAACAGGGTGTCATATTGCGTCCGGATGGTCCCATACGCTTCTTCATAAGGATTGTTCTCGCCCAGCTCGTTGAGCCACGCGCGCACAATCACCAGCGCATGGTGAATCATGCGTTCCCCCAATGCCCGTTCGATGGTCGTTATCTGGTCCTCAAGGCTCTGTGCCATAAGCTGCTTTCAGATTTCAGCATTCAGATTTCAGATTTGCTCCTTGATAAGGTAGTCATTGCGGCTCGGGCTGTTGCGGATCACCAGTTCGGCGAGGAAGCCGGCTAGGAAAAGCATACAGCCGAGGATCATCATGAGGATGGCAATGTGGAAATACGGATTGACGCCCACCAGCATAGCATGTACGCCGTTCGAGAGGGCATAGAGTTTCATACCGCCTACCACAAGCACAGCGATGAAGCCGATGAAGAACATGAGGCTTCCCACCAGTCCGAAGAAATGCATGGGTTGCTTGCCGAACTTGTTGAGGAACCAGAGCGTCATCAGGTCCAGATAGCCGTTCACGAAACGGTTGAGACCGAACTTGGAAGTGCCGAACTCGCGCTTACGGTGCTGCACCACTTTCTCGCCAATCTTAGTGAAACCTGCGTTCTTGGCTAGGTAAGGTATATAGCGGTGCATCTCGGAGAAGACCTCTATGTTCTTTACCACCTCATTGCGGTAGGCTTTCAGGCCACAATTCATGTCGTGGAGCTGAATGCCCGTCACACGGCGTGCCGTGGCGTTGAACAGCTTGGACGGCAGGTTCTTGGTCAGTTTGTTGTCGTAGCGTTTCTGCTTCCAGCCGCTCACAAGGTCGAATCCGTCCTCCTTGATCATCCGGTAGAGTTCGGGTATCTCGTCCGGGCTGTCCTGCAGATCGGCGTCCATAGTGATGACCACGTCGCCTTCCGCAGCCTTGAAACCGCAGTACAGGGCAGCCGACTTGCCGTAATTGCGACGGAAACAGATGCCGCGGACAAGTCCGTTGTCATTGCTGATGGCTGATTGCTGACTGCTTAATGACTGAATGACCTGCCATGAGTCATCCGTACTGCCGTCATTGACAAAAATGACCTCATAGGAGAACTTGTTCTCCTTCATCACGCGTGCTATCCACTCGTAGAGCTTCGGCAGCGATTCCGCCTCGTTATACAGAGGCACTATAATTGAGATGTTTACCATATGCTTATTTGTTGTAGTCTTGGAATTTGCGTAAGGAGGTACGGTAGGAGATGCGGGCGTCGGTGTATGCGTTCTCAGCCTGCAGCAGCAGGGTCTCGGACTCCATCAACTCGGTCATGGTCCCCACTCCGGCCTTGTAGTTCATCAGGGACACGCGGTAGTTCTCCTTGGCGAGATCGCGGCTGGCGCGGTGCTGCTCCACCAGTTTGACAGACTCGACGAGCTGGTCGTATATCTGCCGGTTCTGGAGGTCCATTTTCTGGCGGTAGTCACCGAGCATCATCTGTGCCTTCTGTATCTCCAGCTTGTGCTGCTTGAGCTTGTGGCTGGTCTCTCCCCAACCGGTCAGAGGAATGGAGAGGTTGACGAACGCGAGGGCGTTGCCTTTGTGCTTCTCAAAGAAGTTCGAGTATCCTCCGGAGGCGCCGAGGGCAAGGTGCGGCAGGGTCTCGCCGAGGGTTATCTTGCGCATCAGCTGGTTGTAGCGGACATTCATCTCCAGCAACTTGGCTTCCGGACGTCCGTCTATCGTTATGTCCACCGGTTTGGCGGCCAGTTCGTCCAGCGTCTCTTCTTCGGGAATCTGCTCCAGCAGCATCGGCCCTTCGTAGGGTATGCCCGTCAGATGGCACAGCAGACGGCCGGCCAACTGGATGCCGTTCTCCAGTTGGAGTTCCTTAGTGCGTATCTCGTTGTACTTGAGTTGTACGCGCAGCAGGTCGTTGCTGGTGGCCAAACCGTGGTTATAAGCCGTGTTGGCCACATGGGAGATGGTGTCCAGCAACTCGACAGCCTTCTTCACCGTCGCGCGTTTCTCCATCAGTCCCGCCACAAGCCAATAGGTCTCCGTCACCTCTTGGAGCACGTCGCGTTCGGATACTTCCTGCTTGAGTTCGGCGGCATCGATACCGAGCTTGGCAAGCTTGTTGGCGTTGACTATCTGTCCGCCCCAATAGACGGGCTGCACGGCGCGCAGCTGGGCCGACACGCCCCAACGGATCAGCCTCACTTCCGAACTGATCTGCGCAGTCGAGTCCACCGCCTTCGCCAACTCATTGAGCATCTCGAAGGCGTCCTTGAGGAAATCGCTAGTTGTGCCCTGCAGGCCGAAATCAGTCACTTCCGCGTCCACCAGATGGCGCGCCGCACCGAAAGCGAAGCCTTGTATGCCTACCTGCGGGAAGTATTTCCATAGCATTTGTTTCTTCACCTCCCGCGCCACGAGTACGTCCAGTTGTGCGGAACGGATGGTACAGTTATGCTGCTTGGCGCTATTTAAACACGAATCGAGCGTCAGCACCTGCATCTGGGCA
>Ga0265298_10011709_pt1 | contig 10238 bp, 8 predicted proteins | sample AusTroGonzalo_MG_3_FD_193486 | JGI IMG/M metagenome (GOLD analysis project Ga0265298, IMG submission 193486) | Bovine rumen microbial communities from tropical cattle in Woodstock, Queensland, Australia - Gonzalo_01 | ecosystem: Host-associated > Mammals > Digestive system > Stomach > Rumen ... | reverse complement strand
TGCGGCGTCCCGGATTCCGGCGTCGCCCACGCCATCGGCTACTCGAACAAGAAGGGGCGTCCCTATCTGCGCGCCCTCGTCAAATACACGCCTACCTGGCTCCGCAGCTTCATGCCGCAGGTGCAGTCCCACCGCAACCTCATCGCGAAGATGAAGCTGCTCCCCGTGCAGGACCAGATCGAGGGAAAACGCCTGCTTTTCTGCGACGACTCCATCGTCCGCGGCACGCAGTTCCGCGACGTCACGCGCCGCCTGCTCAACCGCGGCGCCAAAGAGGTGCATCTGCGATCCGCCTCCCCGCCGCTCGCCTTCCCCTGCCTTTTCCTCAACTTCTCGCGTTCGCGTTCCGTCATGGACCTCGCCGCACGCCGCATCATCGCCGAACTCGAAGGCGGCGAACCTACGCCGGAGATCCTGCTCGAATACATCACCGCCGGCACGCCGCGCTATGAACGCATGGTCGAGCAGATCCGCAAGAAACTCGGCCTGACGACCCTGAAATACCAGACCATCGACCAGCTTGTCGAGGCCATCGGACTCCCGAAGTGCAAGCTCTGCACGTTCTGTTTCGACGGCTGCGATCCGACCGGGTGCGCCGACTGGATCGGCTGCGCCTGCCCGCCGCATGACATGCCCGCATCCAAAACGCAACCGGAAAAGGGCAAATCCGCAGAATAAACTCCGTCCTGACGGGAAAGCATCAACAACAACCATACGCATATCCGCACACATCCAAAAAGGAAAGGAGCGCATTGATGAAACCGAAGTTCTGGAACCGTTTTCTGGCCGCATTCATGATCGTTTTTGCGCTGCTCCTGGGCGCCTGCCGGAGCTCGGCGCCCGAGGAAGAGGCGGCCGCCGCACAGGATGAAACCGCCGTCGCGGAACCCGAAGGCCCCTGGCCGACCGCGCGCCTGATCGGCGAGCTCTCCGGGCATGATCCGGTCGAAGGCTTCAACCGGAGCATGTTCGAGGTCGATTGCGTGCTCATGGACTACATCGCGCGTCCGCTCGGCTGGATCTGGACCAGCATCCTGCCGCGTCCCGTGATCCAGTGCATCGAAAACGCCTGCCACAACCTCGCGTTCCCCGGCCGTGCGATCTCCTCGCTCGGCAGCGCCGAATGGGAATGCGCCGGCGTCGAGACCGGGCGTTTCCTGCTGAACTCCACCATCGGCATCGCCGGTCTTTTCGACCCCGCGGAATACTGGTTCCACCTCTACAAGACCGACGCCGACTTCGGGCGCATGTTCGCCACCTGGGGCATCGGTCCGGGCTGCCGCCTGATCATACCCGGCAGCAAACACATCAACGTCCGCGACGACATCGGCAGCATCTTCGACTACCTGCTGGACATCCGCACCTACCTGCCGTATTCCAGCTGGGCCTACATCAACAACGTCGTGTCGCTGCATCCGCGTTTCGTGAACGTCATCAAGGGGTCCGCCGACCCGTACCGCACCTATGTGATGATGGCGCTTCTGAACCGCGAGCTCCAGCTTGACAAGTGGTACTACGACTACGCCAAGGACGTCTACCACAACCGCCTGCCCGAGCTTCCGCCCGAACAGGTCACGGCGAGGCCAGAAGGGCTTCACGGCCGCTACAAATTCCTTGACGGCTACTATTCGCTCGGCCCCGTCGCCGATACCCTCCGCGCCATCTATTTCGTGCCGCAGAAGGACCGTGACTGGTGGTATGCGCGCCTCTCCATCTTCAACTCCGACTTCGAGGACAAGATCCACACGCGGAAAATCAATCCCGGGATCGATCCCGAACGTTCCCGCCTCAGATACGGCTTCTTCGAGGCTCCGAAACCGAAGAAGGGGGAGGAAGTCCCGCCTGAAAAGCTCGCCATCATCATCCCCGGCATCGGCAGCATCTACAACGGCCAGACCGCCCTCGCCACCGCCGAGGAGTTCTACAACGCCGGCTACAGCGTCGTCCTCGTCGACAACGGCTTCAACTGGCGCTTCATGACCGCCACCGACGGCAAGCTGCCCGGATACACCCCGCGCGACGCCGAGAAAATGCGCATCGTGCTGCAGAAGATCCTCGCCGACCTCCGCGAACACGAAAAGATCAAGGATCCGAGGATCGTCCTCGCCGGCTGGTCCATGGGCGCGCTCGAACTCTGCCACATCGCCGCCATGGAGGAGAAGGAAAACACCCTCGGCATCAGCCGCTATCTCCCGATCAATCCGCCCGTCGACCTGCTCGTCACACTGAAAGTCGCCGACTCCTACGCCACCGTGACCAACGACTGGACGTTCGACGACGCCGTGGAAAAGGTCTCCACCGGAGCCGGGCTCCAGTACGTCCTCACCGACCGCGTGATCCCGCCGTTCGATTCCGAAAAATCGGAGACCTTCACGCGTCCGCCGCTCGTCCCCGACGACACCGCCAAGTTCTTCGTGGCGTTCTCCCTCCAGAGCTGCCTCGACGAGGTCCTGGAGAAGACCCAGCGCGAGGGCAAGTATCCCCTCCCCGGCATCGAATCTCCCTGCACCATGTTCAACCGCGAGGACTTCTACCGCGAGATCGGAAACGTCGGGTTCATGGAGTACATCACGCGCTTCCTCTTCCCGCAGAACGGCAAGACCGAGGCCGATCTCGACCGGCTCGCCTCAGAATCCGGGCTCCGCGCCGTCGAGAAGACCCTCCGCGAGAACAAATCCGTCCGCATGATCCATTCCTGGGACGACATCCTCATCAACGACGCCGACCGCAGGTTCCTGGACGAGACCCTCGGCGACCGCATCACCTGGTTCTCCAACGGCGGCCACTGCGGCCAGTTCTACACCAAGGCGTTCCGCGAAGAGCTCCTCACCCGCGCCGAAGAGGAGTAAGCGAAGCGGCCTGCCTGAGTGGTCTGTGCGTTTTTTGCACGGACCACTTTCAGGGCATAAATCGCCCCCGACTGTTTCCAAAATGGAAATAGTTCATCAGAAGGGAAATGACGATGGATTGGAAACGGCAGTTCAAGTTTCATGGTCTCAACGCCTGGAATACCTGCATCGTTTTCCTGTTGATCGCGTTCAATTTGCTGATCCTGATCCTGTTCACCCCCTCGCAGCCGGATTCGGAAGTGGCCTGCTGCGCCAACTGCGCGAGCCGGCAGAATTGGATTTACAGGACGTTGAGCAAGGTCCCGGACGGGGAAGGGTTCGAAATTCCGCCCGAATGGACCGTCGCCGACCTGATCCGGGATGCGGCAGGGAAGGATTTCCAGACGCACCACCCGCAGCAGGGGGAATCCGTTGCCGAAATGGGACGCCGCCTGAAAAGGAATTATCTCTGCCGAAATGTTCATTGCGAGCGCAAATTCTTCGATCCTCGCGGCAAACGCCGGGAAATCGTCCAGCCCTATCTGGTGTTTCCGGTGCCCGCATCGGCCGTGTTCGATCAATCGCTACCGCAGCCCGTTCCGATCCTCATGTGTCCGCCCGGCGCGCACGGCAAGTACGGTTCCCTGGTCCTCTACTCGGACGGTTCCACAAAAAAAATGACTGCTGAGGAGGCCGAAAAACTCGTCGCGGAGCAATCGCCCGTCTCGCTCGAAATAGACTTCAAAGCCCTGACGGAGAAGGAATAAACGCCATGACGACGGAAAAGAACGAAACTCCCGCCCCGAAGAAGCCGGAGATTCCCCGGGCGCACTTGGATTCCCCGCCGGAAGAGCCGGAATACGATGATGACATCCTTCGGAAGGATGTTTCCCTGCTCCGCCTGACAGCCGCGATCTATCTGACGGGTCGTATTCTGAAAACCGGGTGTTTCACACTCCTGATCATCTTCGCCGCGTTCATCGGGTGCTGTTCGTTCATCGATTCCAGGTATCATCACGATGCCGACAGGATCATGGGGAACGCGTCGGACTGCTTGCTCCAGCTTAAATGGATCGGCGAAAGCCTGTATTATCTGACGCATCCCGACAAGATACCGGAATCCCTGCGCGGCGAAATCGAGCTGGTGGAGGTTACGCCGGACATGACGGTCGCCGATCTGATCCGGGAGGCCCTGCGACAGGAAATCCTGAAAGGGAAGTATTTATGCTGTGCGCGAACCGGGGAACCGTATCTGGTGTTTCCCGCTCCCGCATCCGTACTGCTGCTGGAAGACGATCCGCGTAATCCGCATGACCGGATCCCGATTGTCATAGATCCGCCGGACGCCCATCAGGAAAGCAAATCGCTCACCTTTGTTTGCCGGCTGTTTTTTGGCTACAGTGCGAAATACATTTCCACAGCGCGGGTGCTGTACGCGGACGGCGGCATCGTGACGATCAGCTCGGAAGAAGCCGAAAGACTTGTTCGGAAATACCATCCCGAATCGTTAAAAATGCCGCAGGACGAAACTACAGGGGAGATGGGAGCAGAAGACGCGATGCGGGTTGATTGACGTTTTGACCGTCATCCATAATCCATTCCAAATCAATCTTATGACGGAATGACGGATGGATTTGACGATAGTTTCGTCATTTTCGTCCGTTTCTCTTCTTCTGCTTCCTCAGGTAAAAATAAAAACAAGATAACGACTTGTTCTTAAATTTTGTAAATGGGGAGGTAAAAAAGGCGGGATTATCCGTTTCCCGGAAACGAAAGGCGGATGTGTTCGAATCTGGAAATGCCCGGATCCGGGCGTTCCGTCCGGTGGTCAGCGGCGGGTGGAATTACCGGATTTGGTGATCTGATCCGGTTCCGTCAGGGCGTTGTCGACCGCGCGGACGGTGCAGCCGGAATCGTTCCACACGAGGTATGCGTAATTGCTGTCCAGTGTGAAACTCTTTTTCGTGTTTTCCCGGATGGTGTTGTTTCCCGCGACGGACTCCGCATCCAGCACGACGGTGTATGTGACCGGGACGTCGCCTTTCGCGCCGCTTTCCGTGACGGTTTCCACGGAGTCGAACATCGTGAGGATGACATAACGGCCATCGGTGACGATGTCGGTGATGGTGCCGGAGATCGTGAGGTTGGTGTTGGACGGGATGGTTTTTGCGCGGATGCAGTCGGCGATCTTGCAGTTCGTCTTCCAGCGGCGTGCCGAGGCGGATCTGGTGCGTGTGGATGTGGTGCCGAACGGGGAGGCCGTGGCGGTCGTCGTCCTGCCCGTGGCGGTGGAGGTCGCGGCGGAGCCGTTGTTTTTGCCGCTGTCGGGCGAGGTGGCGATGTCGAAGATGCCCTTCCTGGCTGTGCCGGAGGATCTCGCGACGGACCTGCCGGAGGACGATGAAGCCGGGGACGTCAGAAGGCCGTTGCGCGAAGCATCCTGCGCGACGAGGGCGCAGCATGCCGCCAGGCAGAAGAAAGCCGAGAGTGCGACGCGGATCCTCATGTGTCCAATCCTTTCCGGTTTAAAGTGCTGTCCGTGCACGGGATGCGCGGGAGTTACGACAACTATAAAAATATCATGCGAAACCGGAAAAGCAAGCCGATTTTCCGAAAAAACTTGAATTCCGGGAAAAAACGTGTAGATTAAGAGGTCGATAGTTCCCGCGGCTTCCGGTGCAATATGGCTGGCCGGTTCACGGATCCGGGGCGGGAATCCGTATTTCAGATGTTTTCAGGGAGTTTGAATCGCATGCCGATGCTTGATCTGTTCCGCAATCTCGGACTGGCCGTCCTCGGGGTGGCGCTGCTGTACTACGGGGCGGATTTCCTGGTCCGCGGCGGCGTTTCGCTGGCGCTGAAGGCGCGCATCTCCCGCCTCGTGATCGGGCTTACGCTCGCGGCGTTTGCCACCAGCTCGCCGGAACTTGTCGTGAGCATTGACTCGGCGCTTCGCGGCTCGGCGGACATCAGCCTCGGCAACATAATCGGGTCGAACATCTGCAACGTGGCGTTGATCCTCGGCCTGTGCGCCGTGCTCCGCCCGATGCCGTTCCACGCAAACCTGAGGAAGTTCGACCTCCCGGTGATGATGTTCGCCATGCTCGCGCTGACCGGGTTTTATTTTCTGAGCCACGGCATCACACGCTGGGAGGGTGCGTTCTTCTGCCTGTGCATCCTGACTTACACGACGCTGAACGTGATCCTGTCGAAGAAGCAGGAGGCGAAGAAAGCGGCTGAGGGCAAGGCGGATGAGGCGGACGGGCTCGATCCCGAAATCGCGGAAAGCATGGAAAAGCCGCTCGGCGTGCCGCTGGCGGTGCTTGCGGTCGCGGGGGGCGTCGCCATGCTGGTGCTCGGTGCGAAGTCGTTCCTGATCTCCGCCGTGGCGTTTGCGAACGCGTTCGGCATCAGCGACGCCGTGACCGGGCTGACGATCGTGGCGGTCGGGACGAGCCTGCCGGAGCTCGCGACGTCCTTCGTGGCGGCGCTGAAGGGCGAAAACGACATCGCCATCGGGAACATCGTGGGATCGAACATCTTCAATGTCTTCTGCATCCTCGGCATCGTCCCGGTGATTTCGCCGCTCGCGGGGCAGTCGATCCGCGGACTGGATTTCGCGGTCATGCTCGGGACTTCCGGCGCGCTGTTCCTGTTCGGGATGTTCGGCAAACGCCTCAACCGCGTTCAGGGCGCATTGCTGCTGGCGGCGTACATCGCATACACCGCGTATCTGGTGATGCGCCACGCCTGAGGTGGAATAAGACTTCCCGGCTCAGAAGATCACATCGTCGGCGAGGATCAGGAAGACGATCATTGCGCCGAGCTCGGCGGTCTCGCAGACGGCTCCGGCGAATTGCGGCGCGGGACTGATTTTCAGTTTTTTCGACGCCTCGGTGTTCCAGTACAGCACGGACAGGAATCCGGTCGCCAGGAAGGAGGCGGCGTCCTGGATCCCGATGCAGATGATCGCAAGGAGCGGAGGGACGCCGGAAGCGGCGCTGTTCCGGGCATGGAACCCGGACATCGTAAGCCTCATGGACCGGAATGAGAAGAAATCTCCGCCGTATATCCGTATCATGCCCAATACCAACGCCAGAAATCCCAGCGCCAGCAAAACCCACAGAATCCTGAGCGCATCCCGGACTTCGGGGCGTTCCCTGCCTGGTCCCGACGGGTAACAGAACAGCATTGCGATCCGTCCGAAGAACGGCACGGAAACGAGCGTGAGCGCGAGCATCAGGTTGTCGCCGAAAAGTGCGGTCCGCATGAAGACCAGGTACAGCACCAGGAGTTTCAGCCCGATCAGGATGACCGTGCACGGGGAAAAGCCCGTCCGGTCGGCGCGGGCGAGGCGTTCTTCGGGGGGGACGTCCGTTCCGGCGAGCATACGGCAGGCGGTATCGAACGCCAGGAGGTTGTCGAACCTCGAGAGCCATTCCAGCAGGAAAAGATAGATGCCGGATGTAAACAGGACCAGTCCCTGCAACCCGCGGAAATGGGCGGTGACAAGCACGACCGGGATAGTCGCGAGGATCCCGATCCAGAGGCCTGCCAGAGGCTGGAACAGCAGCGCACGGGAATACAGGATCGGATCGGCGGGTTTCACGGGGCCGTGGAACCGCGTGCCGAAGCTGATCGAGGCGAAAATGACTTGCAGGAGACGTGACATGGTCTTTGGTGCTTACAAAAATTGACCGCCGGACGGGCAGTCGGGGCGCGTCCGGCGGACGGTATTGCGGAGATCACCTCATCAGGTCGAGCTGGACGACGTCGCCGGGGCGGGTCTGGACATCGGCCCAGATCTTGCGGCCGGGGTAGATCGCCGTATGGATGCCGGTGTGGACGTTTTCGCCGATGATGGAGCCGAACTTGCGGCGTCCGGTATCGATGAGACAGCCCTGGACCATGGAACGGTGATTTTTGCCGTCGTGGCGGAAATTCGAGGTGATGGTGCCTGCGCCGAAGTTGACGTTCTGGCAGACGATGGAGTCGCCGATGTAGGAGAGGTGTCCGGCGGCGACATGGGTCATGAGGATGGAGTTCTTGATCTCGACTGCCTGACCGATGTGGCATTTGTCGGAGATGAAGTTGTAGCCGCGCAGATAGCAGTTCGGGCCGATCTTGCAGTTCTTGCCGATGACGGCGACGCCCTCGATGTAGACGCCGGGGAGCAGCACGGAGCCTTCGCCCAGGATCACCACGCCGTCGAGCGTGACGCGTTCGCGCACGGTGCCCTTGATGACGTTTTCGGTGTAGCCGGCGAGGTATTCCTCGTTGATCTTCAGCAGATCCCACGGATAACGGATGCGGAAGGACGCCTCATCGGCGGAGATGGCGGCTGTTTCGGAGCCGCAGCCGGTGCATTCGGCGGCGACGCCGTCGGCGTCGGTCACGGAGAAGGATTTGCCGTCGGCGATGGCGGCGGCGGCCTTTTCAAGCAGGGCCTTCGACGGCCAGAAATCGGACGCGAGGCGGAGATGTGCGCCGGGTGCGGCGTTCTGGATCGCGGACCAGCGGCTCAGCAGGGTGGATTCCAGGGTTCCCGCGGCGAGTTCCAGCTCCAGCGCGGGCTTTTTGCAGGTCAGGGGTTCCAGCAGGACGGGGTTGCCATGCTCGAAGATCTCGAAAGTGAACGGTGCCATTATGGGATTACCTCCAGTTCGCGGGTTGCGACGCCCGCTATTTTGTCATGCCAAAGCCGTGCGGCGGATTCCGTTTGGGCTTCGGCGAGAATGCGAAGTTTGTTTTCGGTGCCGGAATAGCGCACGATCACGCGTCCGGCGTCCCCGAGGTCCCGCTTGGCCTCGCGGATGCATTTGGAGAGTTCCGGCAGGTCGTCGAACGGGACACGTTCGGCGATGCGGATCGAACTCTGGATCTGCGGGTACTCGCGCATGAATCCGGCGAGTTCGGCGATGGATTTCCCGGTCTTCTTCATGATGCGCATCACGTGCAGGGCGGAGATCAGGCCGTCGCCGGTCGGCGAGTGCTCCAGGAAGATCAGGTGTCCGGTCTGTTCGCCGCCCAGGTTCAGCCCCTTTTCCCGCATGCGTTCGATCACGTAGCGGTCGCCGACGTTGGTGACTTCGACCTTGATGCCGGCCTGGCGCATGGCGTCGTGCAGTCCGAGGTTGCTGATGGACGTGACGGCGATCGTGTCGCTGCACAGCTGGCCGCGGGACTTGTAGTCCAGCGCGCACAGCCCGATGATGCGGTCGCAGTTGATGACCGTGCCGGTGTGGTCACAGAACTGCACGCGGTCGGCATCGCCGTCGAACGATACGCCGATGTCCGCGCCATGCTCTTTCACCAGACGGCACATGTTTTCGGGATGGAGCGCGCCGCAGTTGTCGTTGATGTTAAGCCCGTTCGGGTTCACTCCGGCGGTGATGACCTCGGCTCCCAGTTCGCGCAGGACGATCGGCGCCACATAGTAGGATGCGCCGTTCGCGCAGTCCAGCACCACTTTCATGCCGTTCAGCGAGGTGAACCCGATGGACCGTTTCGCCATATGGATGTAGCGGCCGCGGGCGTCGTCCACACGGAACGCCTTTCCAATGTCCGGCGTGCCGTCGGTCGGCTGTTCCATCATCGTGAAAATGGCGCGTTCGATATCATCCTCCACCTCGTCCGGAAGTTTGAACCCCTCTGAATTGAACAGCTTGATGCCGTTGTCCTCGGCGGGGTTGTGGGAGGCGGTGATCATGACGCCGCAGTCGGCGCACAGGGATTTTGTGAGGCTGGCAACGGCGGGGGTCGGCAGCGGCCCGATCTCGTAGGCGTCCATTCCCATGCTCACCAGTCCGCTGATGAGGGCGGTTTCGAGCATGTAACCGGAGATGCGCGTGTCCTTGCCGATGATGGCGCGCGGGTTGCCCCGCTGGCCGAAAGCGTTGTTTCGGGACGTATTCCGGCAGAAATGCCGCGCGACGGCTTTGCCTGCCAGCAGGGCCAGCTCAGGCGTGATAGGATATTCATTGGCTCTGCCGCGGATGCCGTCGGTCCCGAATAAACGCCCCATACACTACTCCTTCCGTTCCGGACAGCATGCTCAGGCGCGCCCGGACGATTTTGTTTTCAGATTTCCGATAGACTATGGTTCCGCTCGCGTTTTTCTTCCCGCGAACAGTCCCATAGTGTTAATATACGTTTTTTTCCTCTATTTTTCAATATCCGCATGTCTGTTTTTTTAAAAAAACAGAGAGGGGGGCCGAACAGGCTGCCGGTGAGCCGTGCCGCCGTTCAGAATCCGAGGAGTTTTCCGATGCCGTTCAGCAGGACGGACAGGAAACGGTCCAGTCCGCTTCCGAGGACTTCCTTTTCGTTCCGGCCGACCAGATTCTGCGTCAGGAAGGTGCCGCCGCAGAGCTTGTAGTCCAGCAGCGAGGTCATACCGCGGAAATACGC
>Ga0265298_10011708_pt1 | contig 10238 bp, 6 predicted proteins | sample AusTroGonzalo_MG_3_FD_193486 | JGI IMG/M metagenome (GOLD analysis project Ga0265298, IMG submission 193486) | Bovine rumen microbial communities from tropical cattle in Woodstock, Queensland, Australia - Gonzalo_01 | ecosystem: Host-associated > Mammals > Digestive system > Stomach > Rumen ... | reverse complement strand
CGCTGTGATTTCAGTACCAAAAATAGCTTTCAACGAATCAACTTTTGACGAATCCACCAAAGTATAGAACGACCTTGCCAAAAGCGCCTTCTGTTCTTCGGTCAAATTCGCGGTTGGCGATGTGCTCGGTTCCGTCGTAGCCCCTGTAATATCAGGAGTTGCCGATTCATCTGAACAGGACATCAAGAACGCGGCAAGTCCACTCATGATTATCTTATTTATAGTTTTCATCTCATTCCTCCTTCCCTTTCGTAAGCGGGAACAGTTGTAAATTCAATCGATAAACTTTATCGTATTCTTTTTCTTTAGCAGCCATGGCTACCACCTGCTGCCTGAGCGTTTCAAGCTTTTGCACAAGCCATTGGTAAGTCTCTTCGGAAATACCAAGCGTCACGCCTGCGATATGGCGTTTTTCGGGCGGGATCTCGTCAATGGCCTCAGTTGCGAGCTTCGACATTTGACGGTTCATGGAACGCAACGCCAAAGGAATAGCCTCGGAAGATCCCGTCACGACCTTTTCGGTCTGCTCGTAGGTATCTTCGTCGACCTTCTTGAGAAATTCCGCATGACACATAAAGTCAAGCGAATGGCGTACTTCGGCGGCACTCACGACTGGATAGCACCTACGCGCAAGTTCCAGCGGTTTTGCACCCGGCATAATCGGCGCAAGTTCGCGCAACACCGGGTTCACCCAAGATTCGAAATACTTGAACGCCTCGGCATCGACGACTCGCAAGCGATTTTCCTTCGCGATTTTCTGCATTTCATTAAACGCCTGGATTTTCTTGGCATCGTTCTTAGCGTCGCCAAAACGTTCCATCGCAAAGAAATAGTCGCGGTCAGCACCTTCTAGCCCCATGGCATTGGCCACTTTTCCGACGCCGGTTTTGCTCAAGCGGCTTTTGCCTTCGCAAACAAGCTGCATAAAGTTTGGCGAGGTAAACCCTGCCAATTTGGAGAATTCACGCCACGAGAACAAAGAGCTGCGTTTGCGTTCTTCGTAGAAGTCTCGCATGAATTCTCGGTAGTCTTGATATTCGGTTATTGGTTTCATACCTATAAATTAGATTTTGCGGAGCAAGCCTGCAATAGATTTTACTATACAAAACAAAGATTTTTAAAGAAATTTAAGCAATTTTTCATTTTTCTAAAAATTTTTAGAAAAATATTATACAGAGCGTATTATAAATACGAGATGGCGCCCCCGGCACAGTGGCCGGTGTGACATAATGCGGGGCCAGGGTGACAATGCGGCCGGTTCCATTGTCTATAGACAACACTTAAAAGAAATTCATAACAAAAATCGGCCTATTATAATGTAGATTATAGAAGTGGTGTGGGGTTAAAAACTCTTCTATAGGTTTTTTATGAAGAATTTTGGGTTTGGCAACTACAAGCTTTTTGTAGCGGCAATGTCTGTCGCGTCTTTTTCATTTGCGGCAAGCTATGCGCCCCCGGCAACGGCTGTTTCTAAAATCAACAGCTATCGCGGCTATTCAGAACTCACCGATGCGGCATCTGGCATGGATATTGACCAGTACACCTACAACATGACCACATGGCAAATCGCAAACGGCGGTTTTGACAAGGCTCATGCCGACAAGTACAAAAGCGCATATACCGGTGGAGCAAAATCCTCCTGGACGGCAAAAGGCGGCGGCGACCTCGGCACAATAGACAACAACGCCACCATTCAAGAAATGCGTTTGCTCGCCGTACGTTACAAAGCAACGACAAACAGCAATTACAAATCCGCATTCAAGACTAGTTTCAACAAAGCAGTCAACTTTCTTTTGACAATGCAGCGTTCCAAAGGCGGCCTTCCGCAGGTTTGGCCCAAGCGCGGCAACTATTCCGACCAAATCACGCTGAATGACAACGCCATGATACGCGCGATGGTCACCATGATGGACATCGCCAACAAAACGAGTCCATTTGACTCGGACATCATTGACGATGATACCCGCAGCAAGATGAAATCGGCTCTTGACAAAGCCGTCGATTACTTGCTCAAAGCGCAAATCGTGAACGACGGAAAGCTCACCGTCTGGTGCGCACAGCATGACACCAACAGCCTCGCGCCGGTTGGCGCACGCGCTTATGAACTTGCAAGCAAGTCCGGCAGCGAATCCGCAGGTGCCGTTTGGTTCCTGATGAACTGGCCAGAACAAACTGAAGCCATCCAAAAATCCATCAAGGGCGCCATTGAATGGTACAAGAAAACGCGCGTGACAGGGCTTTACTTCAACAAAAAACAAGGGCGTTTTGAGGAACGCGAGGGCAACGTTCTCTGGTACCGCTTTTACGAAGTCAACAACGACAACTACTTCTTCTGCGACCGCGATGGCGCAAGCACCAAGACGCAGGATTTCACCAAGATTAGCGAAGAGCGCCGCACCGGCTACCAGTGGGCAGGCGACTACGGCACAGCCCTAATCAACACCGAAAAAGGTTACCTTGAAGCGCTCGCCAAGATGGACGACAGCTATGTTCCGCCTCCACCAGCCCCCGCCATGTGCGGAAAAGACACTTGTGCAACATACATTGACGGCTTAGACTTTATCGACATTCAAGGAGTCAAGGAAGCGAGCAACACGGGATTCGTCGGCGAAGGCTACGCAAACGTGGATAACGAAGCCGGAAGCTACGTAACTTATGGCATAACCGCATTCAAGAAAGGCAAATACACGTTGTTCATCAGCTTCGCAAACGGAGGCGGCTCCGCACGCAACTACAGCATTTCTATTGGCGACAAGATGCTGTTTGACGAAGGCAGCATGGAATCTACAGCCGCATGGACCACATGGAAAGTGCAATCCATCGAAGTGGATTTGCCACAAGGCTATAGCGAACTCAAGTTCACAAGTCTTTCAAAAGAAGGCATGGCGAACATTGATTACATCGGCTGGATGAGCGACGACTTGAAAGTTGGCGAAGTTGAAATTCCGCCAACATCTATTAACGCTTTGCGCACTGAACGCAAAGCACAACACGGCAACCGCTACTTTGTAGACTTCAGCAGCAAAGCCAACGGCGCAGGAGCTTACTTTAAGCGCGGGAACGGGAAAACGTACCGCGTGAATGGGAAATTGAGGTAATATGTTGAATAGTTGGATTTATAGGTTTGCAGTTTGTATGCCGCTTGCAATGGCGGTAAGCACGTTTGCCGTTACAAAGCATGGATTTGATTTTGTGCTAGGCGTCGATGGAGATTTCAAGGCGGCTATCGCCAAAGCCTCTTCTTCGGGCGCAACCGAGTCCAATCGCTTTATCCTCTTTGTGCCAAACGGTGAATACAACATCACCAAGGTTACCGGCGACGAGCACGGCAAATCGACATTCAGCGGTTCAAACATTTCCATCATTGGGCAGTCCGCCGACAAAACGATCATCTGGAACACAACAGACACCGAAGGCATCAGCACAACAGCAACGCTCTACTTCCCGAGCAATAAGAACATGTACATGCAGGACATCACCCTGCAAAACAGGAGTTCCGTGAGTTCCAAGGACGCCGCGCGGCAAGTCGCCTTGCAGCAAAACGCAGGCGACAAGTTCATCTACAAGAACGTTCGCCTCTTGAGCGGGCAAGACACCTACTACACCAAAAAAGGCCGCACCTACTGGGAAGGCGGCGAAATTGACGGAACAGTAGACTTCATCTGTGGTGGCGGTGACGTATTCTTCGAAGGCACCAAGCTCGTGATGACGCGTAACGGCGGCTACATTACAGCTTCGCAAAACCCCGATACATGGGGTTACGTTTTCAACAACGCCATCATCGAAGTCAGCAATTCCGGATTCAACAAGACATTCTATCTCGGGCGCTCCTGGGGCCGCGCCAAAACGGTCTTCCTCAACACCATCATGCGCGCAGAACCCAAAGCAGAAGGCTGGGGTCCCGACATGAATTCCGCCCCCGTTGTTTTTGGCGAATACAACAGCAAAAACGGAAGCGGCGGCGCCATCAACACGAGCCAACGCAAAACATATTTTAACGGAGGCAAGGACGGTTCAACAGCGACAACGCTAAAAACCGTCTGGAATGCAAGCGATGCAGCCAAATACACGCTCAAAAATGTTCTTGGCGGCAGTGACAACTGGGATCCGACCAAGTTCACAGCACAAGTATCCGCCCCGAAAATTTCACAGGAAGGCGCCAACATCATCTGGAACGATGACGACAACGCCATTTGCTGGGCCATCTTTGTGAACGGCAAATACCACAGCAACACCACGACCAATTCCATCGATGTCGGAGGCATTGCCGCAGGTTCCAAAGTTACAGTCCGTGCAGCAAACTCCATGGGCGGTCTCGGCGCAAGCTCCAACGAAATTACCGTCCTCGAGGCAAACGTCACTTACTACAACTTAACGATCAATTCTTCTATTGGAGGATCCGTCATCGCCTCCCCGAATCGCGAAAAAATTGCCGAGGGCACCTCAGTCACGTTTAACGCAAAACCCGCCACCGGCTGGAAATTCGCAGGCTGGACCGGCAAAAGCGCAAGCGACGCTGGCACCGAAAGCTCTTGGAAAACCACAATGACCAAGGACATTGAACTCGGAGCCATCTTTGAAGCCAAAGGCACAACCACCTTCCAAGCCGAAGACGGCATCATAGACAACGCCATCAACGAAAGTACAAACGCAGGTTTTGCAGGCACCGGCTACATCAACTTCGGTACCGGGAAATCAACCGTCCAAGTTCCCATCTATGTGGAATATCCCGGCGAATACACCCTAGAAATGACATACGCCAACGGAAGCGGTAAAGCGCGCAACCTCGCCATCGTTGCTCCAGGTACATGCACCGCAGGCATTGACGGCTGCAAAGGAGCGAACATCATTTCGTTTGAAGCCACAGACAATTGGACAACATACCAGACAAAAGAAACGACAATCACACTCCCCAAAGGCGCAAGCTACATCACATTTTCCATCGTTGACGGCAATGACGGCCCGAACCTTGACCAAATCAAGCTCACTGAAAAAGACGTCGATAAAGAATCCGTCAACATTCGTAGGATTGTGCGCAAAGGCGATGCCGCCACAGAAACACTCATCTACGACACGAAGGGCAAATTGGTGCGCCAAACAAACGGCAACGCAAACACGACTGGCCTCACCCCCGGAATCTACATCGTAAAGACCACCATGCATGGGATCAACAAACAAAAAATTGTCCATGTCCATTAGAATTTGTTAATTTTAGGGCATGCTTGGAATAGAACAGAAAAAAGGAAACGACGATCAGCTTTGCGGCAGGATGATTGCCTACGCAAAAATTTTGCCATCTCCCGACGCAGAACCCAACGAGACCCCGTTTGACGACATGATCAAAAACGGGCTGTTGACATTGGAAGGCGATTTTCGCCAATTTGAACAAAAGCCAAGCAGAAGAGAAGTGAACCGCGCCGTTGACGCAAAGTTCAACAACTTCCTTGAGACCATGGAAGAAAACGGCGTGGAACTCCCTGAAAATCTGAACGTCGACGCCATGCGCGAACGCCTCCATGAACTCGCCAATATGGAAGTGATTCCCATCCCCGCCCGCATCGGGAACTTCAACAACGAAGAAGACATCCTCAAAGAAGATGCGGACATCTACTACATTGGTGAATTTATTGGGGCAAATCAGGCACATTACTGCCTTACGACGCTCCCCATCTATTACCAAGCCAAGTATCGCGAACAAGCTAAGCGAAAAGAGATGGATTTGCTGAACGAAGCGCTTTTGCAATTTGAAGAAGGCGACTTCGTTGACACCGAAGAAATCCAGAGAGACACAGAAGAACTTTTCCCGAAGGGACTCACACTCAACACATTCATGGGAGACCTTTCAAAGCTCCTCAACGTGCGCGTAATCCCGTTTTTGCTCGCCTGCAAATCCGACAGCGACTACGACACACAAATTCAGCTATTCTACACATTCATGAAGGGCTACCCCGACCAGAAGGACATCAAAAGAATCGACAAGGCCTTGCGCGAACTCCGCAAGAAAAGCGATTCTATTGAAGCCCGTAATCTGCTTGAACTCAGCTGCAAGCGAATCAACGCTATCTACAACGAGGATTCCCAGCAAGCAAGCGAACTCGGCAAGCAGATCGAAGCGATTGAAGAGGTGTAATGTCATTCCCGTGAAATGACGGGAAGCATTTTTTATAAAGCATATCACAAATGAATGCATCCAAGAAGGATGCAAATAGCATACTTGCCCAAAACGACTTCCTACTGGTAGTTTCAACACACGCACCCGCGAGGGGTGCGATCTGTGGCTATTCGGTACGTCAATCAATGTATCTGTTTCAATTCACGCACCCGCGAGGGGTGCGATGGGCGGACTGAATTGTAAAAGTTTTTGCAATCGTTTCAATTCACGCACCCGCGAGGGGTGCGATAAAAACCGCAATACACCCCTTCTTTGCACTTAGTTTCAATTCACGCACCCGCGAGGGGTGCGATACCTTCTCCTTCGATTCCCCGTTGTACTCCACGTTTCAATTCACGCACCCGCGAGGGGTGCGATTAATTAAATTATGTTCATGTTCTGCTATAATTGTTTCAATTCACGCACCCGCGAGGGGTGCGATAATAATTCAAGATGCCCGCGAAGATTGCCAGCTGTTTCAATTCACGCACCCGCGAGGGGTGCGATGCAACGCCGTGACAAAATTGTCCTTTAGTGTCGTTTCAATTCACGCACCCGCGAGGGGTGCGATCCTCGGAACAAGCAACCGAGGTTGAAAAAATTGTTTCAATTCACGCACCCGCGAGGGGTGCGATAAGAGAGAGCCAAGCGACCAAGAGAAATCAAAGTTTCAATTCACGCACCCGCGAGGGGTGCGATGCAGGAAAAGGCTACTTTCGCCAAATGTACCAAGTTTCAATTCACGCACCCGCGAGGGGTGCGATGATTCTTCACCCGTTTCTTTTTCAACATTTATGTTTCAATTCACGCACCCGCGAGGGGTGCGATGTCTGTCACCTTGACGAACTCCTGATCTGCAAAGTTTCAATTCACGCACCCGCGAGGGGTGCGATCACAGAAACGCCCTTTGCAGCAATGGCGTCAAGTTTCAATTCACGCACCCGCGAGGGGTGCGATTTTGCACATCTTGCGAAATCGACCCGGAACACTGGTTTCAATTCACGCACCCGCGAGGGGTGCGATTCTGTTCTCGCCGGGGTTTTTCATTGGTCGTATGTTTCAATTCACGCACCCGCGAGGGGTGCGATATGTACATTTTCTAAATATATGGATAAATTCATGTTTCAATTCACGCACCCGCGAGGGGTGCGATACATTACCGAACCTCTTGCATATGATACTACGGTTTCAATTCACGCACCCGCGAGGGGTGCGATTCGGATGCGCTTTCGGCCTTGCCTAGCCTATCCGTTTCAATTCACGCACCCGCGAGGGGTGCGATTCTTCCGCGAAATCCAGAAGCAGTTCCCGGAGCGTTTCAATTCACGCACCCGCGAGGGGTGCGATTGCATAGTTGTAATAGAAAGTCGCACCGCGAGTCGTTTCAATTCACGCACCCGCGAGGGGTGCGATTGTTTAATCATCGTTTGAAAATTCGGTTATACAGTTTCAATTCACGCACCCGCGAGGGGTGCGATATGGGTCGAGATATAAAGAAAGATCTAATAACGGTTTCAATTCACGCACCCGCGAGGGGTGCGATACGAGGATGATGCTATGAAAACCTACACTATTGTTTCAATTCACGCACCCGCGAGGGGTGCGATTATCCAGTGCACTCAAATCAACAAGCGTCAAAGTTTCAATTCACGCACCCGCGAGGGGTGCGATTTCGATTGCTGAAACATTTTCGAGGTTCAAAAGTTTCAATTCACGCACCCGCGAGGGGTGCGATTTCACGATCCTTATCGCAGTCAAGTCCAGCAAGGTTTCAATTCACGCACCCGCGAGGGGTGCGATCTCGTATCCACATATACCCAAATTACCTTATCGGTTTCAATTCACGCACCCGCGAGGGGTGCGATGCTTGAATCGCGGATTTCGCAAATGGACTCCTGGTTTCAATTCACGCACCCGCGAGGGGTGCGATACGACGCACTGGCCGACAATAAGCTTAATGCGAGTTTCAATTCACGCACCCGCGAGGGGTGCGATACTGGAATTTATACGAATACATACCTGGACAATGTTTCAATTCACGCACCCGCGAGGGGTGCGATTTCTGTTGATAACTATGATGGCTGGTGGTACGAGTTTCAATTCACGCACCCGCGAGGGGTGCGATTCACCGGCGGACAAAATCGCATAGTTGTAATAGTTTCAATTCACGCACCCGCGAGGGGTGCGATTAACTCGCGTCTTCGCTGTATGTGACCGCAACGTTTCAATTCACGCACCCGCGAGGGGTGCGATTTGTGTGAAAACAGAAGATATTATTTTGATTGAGTTTCAATTCACGCACCCGCGAGGGGTGCGATGCTTCGCCCGGACTTTTTTTGATTCCCTTCCGGTTTCAATTCACGCACCCGCGAGGGGTGCGATGTGAATGTAGATTCGCTACCGCCGTTAAGACTGTTTCAATTCACGCACCCGCGAGGGGTGCGATATCCAGTAGGCAGCGGAACACATTCTGCCAGCGGTTTCAATTCACGCACCCGCGAGGGGTGCGATCCGATGAAACTGCTAACATTACCTACATCAAGGTTTCAATTCACGCACCCGCGAGGGGTGCGATGTCGAACTTGACCCGAATGATCCGTATGCAATGTTTCAATTCACGCACCCGCGAGGGGTGCGATAAAAACTTTTATCAGATGCAAGAACTTGTCTTGTTTCAATTCACGCACCCGCGAGGGGTGCGATATTGCACTTGTTGCCACTGCAACGGGTCTAACCGTTTCAATTCACGCACCCGCGAGGGGTGCGATCGTCAGCATCTTTTTTGCCATAGACTTTAGTTGGTTTCAATTCACGCACCCGCGAGGGGTGCGATTAGTGCTGACAAATTCAGTAACATCACGAATTGTTTCAATTCACGCACCCGCGAGGGGTGCGATCCCGTTCCAAGGCCAAGGAGACGCTCAAGATGGTTTCAATTCACGCACCCGCGAGGGGTGCGATGATTGTAGGGATGAGCACGATTGCCATGCGCAAGTTTCAATTCACGCACCCGCGAGGGGTGCGATGGAGCATTACTTTTCGATAAATCTTGATACTTGTTTCAATTCACGCACCCGCGAGGGGTGCGATATGAGCAACACAATCAATACAACCGAAGAAAAAGTTTCAATTCACGCACCCGCGAGGGGTGCGATTGGTGGACGATGGGAATTTAACGACTTTAATGGTTTCAATTCACGCACCCGCGAGGGGTGCGATAAACGCTGACCAGACTGCAAAAGCCGATTCCGGTTTCAATTCACGCACCCGCGAGGGGTGCGATGATGGATTGCGCATATATTGCGCGCCTTACGCGTTTCAATTCACGCACCCGCGAGGGGTGCGATCTCTATCACGCCCAAATCGACAAGCAAGTCCAGTTTCAATTCACGCACCCGCGAGGGGTGCGATTTTTTCCAGTCGCGAAGTGGCGCAAAGAAGGGGTTTCAATTCACGCACCCGCGAGGGGTGCGATGATAACACGATGAAAAACGAAAAGCTCTACATGTTTCAATTCACGCACCCGCGAGGGGTGCGATTCTTGTTTGTTGTTCTGTGCGTTTTCCATTTTTGTTTCAATTCACGCACCCGCGAGGGGTGCGATACGATTGCCCTGAAACGGAACAACCCAAGGAAGTTTCAATTCACGCACCCGCGAGGGGTGCGATGTTCAGTACGGAGGTCGCCGACGACACTTACCTGTTTCAATTCACGCACCCGCGAGGGGTGCGATGCAGCTAGGCACCAAAGCGCAGTTCCACCAAGGTTTCAATTCACGCACCCGCGAGGGGTGCGATTCGTAATCTTGAGTAGTTACCCCGTCATTGATGTTTCAATTCACGCACCCGCGAGGGGTGCGATAAGAGGCTGTTTGAGCAAGCTCAAAAGCTTAAAGTTTCAATTCACGCACCCGCGAGGGGTGCGATTTGTAAGCCGAATAATACCGCTTGTCAAAGCGGTTTCAATTCACGCACCCGCGAGGGGTGCGATGAAAAACAAGGGGGCTAAAAATGCTTAACGACGTTTCAATTCACGCACCCGCGAGGGGTGCGATAATCGTGTTCAGCATCAATGGGAGCAAGTGTCG
>Ga0265298_10011706_pt1 | contig 10239 bp, 11 predicted proteins | sample AusTroGonzalo_MG_3_FD_193486 | JGI IMG/M metagenome (GOLD analysis project Ga0265298, IMG submission 193486) | Bovine rumen microbial communities from tropical cattle in Woodstock, Queensland, Australia - Gonzalo_01 | ecosystem: Host-associated > Mammals > Digestive system > Stomach > Rumen ... | reverse complement strand
AAGACCTGACATCGAGTCTTCAACTACTGAAGATGGTATCGAAGTACAGACGGTCAGCGGCGAGATCACCGCTTCACCGAGAGCATTTGACAACATCGTCAAGGCTTCATGCGCTTCGACATCAGCTACGGCGTACACCCAGTGGTTCACTACCGTTCAGGACTAACACACACATGCCGCCCAGAGGCTCTAAATCGGCTTTTGGGCGGCTTTTGCACTATTATTGAATAATTTATCGTGGAGGCAAAATATGTTCAAAAAACTGACGATAGACGGAAAGGAAATCGAGTTTGCTGCTAACGCGGCAACACCATTCCGTTACAAGCAGGTGTTCCAGAAGGATCTTTTGCAGACCTTGGGGAACGAAGAGAAGGCGGAGAAGGAAGGTGTCGAAGCCATTACACAGTTAGCGTTCATCATGGCCAAGCAGGCCGAGAAGGCTGACATGGCGAAACTGACCACCGACGAGTTTTTGACATGGCTCGAAGATTTTTCAGCTATGGCATTTGTTGAGTCGGCCGAGGACATCCTGAACGTGTACATGGATCAAACGCAGAACACTTCTACACCCTAAAAAGAAACAGAGGGCGACTACCAGGAAGATGACCATCGGGCTGTTCATGCTTCGGTGCAAGGAACTGGGGTTGTCCATCGACGAATTAGAAAATATGGACTATGGGCTTGTCGAGGATATGTTGACTGAAAGGGGCAACGACGAATATCAGTATCCGTACAAGGCAAGCCAGGAGGATTTCGATAAATTCTAATGGCTGGATACATCAAGGGAATAACAATTGAATTCGGTGCGGATACATCCAAACTGAACGGCGCACTTAAAAAAACGCAGGGCACACTGAACAAGACTCAAGCAGAGCTGAAACAAATCAACCGCGCCCTGAAATTTAATCCAGGCAACACTACGCTTCTGAAGCAGAAATTTGAATTGTTGCAGCGTTCTGTCAAAGAAACGCAACTCAAATTGAAGCAGCTCAAAGACATGCAGCGCAGCATGGATGCATCTGGAGTCAGCAGGTCATCTGCACAATATCGCCAATTGGAGCGCGAGATTATCAAAACCACAAGCCAATTGAGAATGGGCGAAGCGGAACTTAGGAGTTTCGGCTCAATTGGCAAACAACAAGCATTGGCTGTTGGTGCTGCGTTTCAGTCTGCCGGTGCGAAGATAAAATCTGTTGGCAGAACAATCACAACAACACTTTCGGTTTACGGATTGGCCGGTCTTTATGCCGGTGCAAAGCTGATTGACAGTTATGAACAACAAGCACAGGCAGAGCAAAAGCTTGAAGCTGTTTATAAGTCAAGTATGGGTGCATCCAAAGAGGCGGCGCAAGCCACAATGGAATATGCATCAGAGTTGCAGAAAACAGGTGTTATTGGTGATGAAGTCACGCTTGCCGGTGCTGCTGTATTGGCGCAATATGCAAAGACACCTGAAGCGGTCAACGGCATTCTTCCGGCTATGGACAATTACCTTGCCAAGACAAAGGGCATGAATGCCACACAGGAAGATGCAGAGGCTGCCGCCAAGATTTTCGGCAAGGCCATGAACGGCAACACAACAGCTCTTGAGAGACAGGGGTTTGTCCTGACAGAGCAACAGAAGGAATTGCTGAAAACAGGCACAGAAGAAGAGAAGGCTGCGCTTTTGGCTGAAGTTGTTGCTCAAAAGACAGGCAACATGAACGAAGAGCTTGCCAAGACCGATGCCGGAAAAATCCAACAGGCAAAAATGGCACTTGGAGACATGGGCGAGGAAATCGGTGCTGTATTGCTGCCGGCTGTTGCTGATTTGGCTAAATGGATCACCAACAATCTTTTGCCAAAGATTCAGCAGCTTATTGAATGGCTAAAACAGCATCCGGCTGTGGCAAAATTTGCGCTTGCGTTCGCTGCCATTACGGCTGCGCTCGGTCCGGTTCTGATGATGATAGGCAGCCTTGTTTCGATAATCGGCAGCCTGATTATGTTTGCGCCGGCACTCGGCGGTGTGTTTGCAGCATTGGCGGGTCCGGTCGGTATTGCAGTGGCGGCTATCGCGGCGGCTATCGCGGTCGGCATCGCACTATATAAGAACTGGGATACCATAAAAGCGAAGGCAAAGGCCATCTGGAACAGCATTTCAAATGCCGTGTCTACAGTGGTCAATCGTGTAAAGACAAACTTCAACACGATGAAAAACACTGTGATAAGCGTATTCAACACAATCAAGAGTACGGCATCAAGGGTGTGGAACGGAATCAAGAGTGCAATCACAAAGCCTATTGAAACGGCAAAAGCCACTGTCAGGGGAATCCTGAACAAAATCAAAGGGTTCTTCCCTCTGTCAATTGGCAAGATTTTCAGTAATCTGAAGATTCCGCACATCAAGATTCAGGGCGGCAAAGCACCATACGGCATCGGTGGCTTTGGTAAAGCACCAAAGATTTCAGTTTCCTGGAATAAGAAGGCCATGCAACAGCCTTATATGTTCGGTAATGCAACACTGTTCGGTGCCGGTGAAGCCGGTGATGAAATGCTGTACGGCAGAAGCGCACTGATGAACGACATCGCAAAGGCATCAGGCATAGACTACACACTTATGGCGAATGCGCTTGTATCAGCACTGTCAGAGGCTGACGGAAACATCTCACTGTACATTGACGGCAAGCAGATGGCACAGGCGCAGGCTCCGTACATGAACATCGCGATAAATCAATTACAGTCAAGACAGGCAAGGACACTCGGCCTTGTAGGAGTATAAATCATGGCAAAAGCAAATAACTACTTGCCGTCAGCGGCTTTCAAAATCAACGGTACGTTCCTGGAGAATTTGGTTACAGGCTACCACACGCTGAACGCATCCGGGAAATGGACACTGCCGAAGGAACTGATCACGGCAGAAACGAGCATCCGTTCCGGATCCATTTTCATGAACTCGCGGTATCCGGCAAGGGAAATCGAGATCGAGTACTTCCTTGACGGGTCCGGATGGGACTCACTGCAGACGGCATATACGAGCCTTATGCGTTATTTAGATACCGAGAATGCCGAGATCATCTTCAACGGAGAGCCGGACAAGTACGTCAAAGGCTACTTCGTGATGGGCAAAGACATCGAAGAAACAGTCTGGACAAGGCACGGAACATTCACGATCGTGTGCATGGATCCGTTCAAGTATTCGACTACTGAGTACGAAACAACGGCGGTCAGCAACCAGTTCAGCGTGACGTACAACGGCACCTACAAGGCATACCCGACATTCGTAACGGAGTTCCCGGCATCGTATGACTCTGACGGCGACGATACAAGCACAAGCCAGTGCGGTTATGTCGGTTTCGTTGACCAGAGGGAGCACGTACTGCAGTTCGGTGATCCGAACGAAACAGACTGGAACGACGTGACCTATCCGGCAACAGTTCCGGTCAACAAGACGTTCAGCTCGAAGAACGGCTGGACACAGAACAATTCACAGGTGCATACAGGTACGCAGGTCGGTACGATTTCCATCGGCTCAAGTATCGACTGCATCTATCCGTCAAGCTACGGAACAGGCACAGGATGGCACGGGCCTTCACTGTCAACCATCATCACGGGCGAGACTCCGCCGATTGGCACGAACTACAATTTTACCTGGAAGACCAACTTCAAAGGTACGGCTGCACAATTCGGTGGTGCAACAGTATTGCTGTGGCACAATGACAGCGGAACAAGGACATTGATGAGTGCCGTGAGGTTTGAGAAGACCACAAAGGACACCAATTGCAGAGTGTTCCTATATGTTGGCGGAACAGCCAACAAGAAATATTTCACAGTAGCATGCTCAAAGATTGGCGCGTGCGCCATGAAGAAAATCGGCAATAAGGTGACGTTCTCGGTGGCTGGATATACCTATACGTATGCCAGCGACAACATCACAGACCTTGTTGCAAACGAGATAACATTCCATTTCACGCAGAACAAGACACAGGCAACGATGGGAACGAACAATGTTCCGTACTGCAAGCTCCAGAGGCTGTCGTTCAACAACTACGAGGACGTGGCAAACATCTTCATGCCAGGCGATGTCCTGACGGTTGATACCCAGGATGCAGGCGTGTACCTGGACGACGGATCCGCAACGATTTCCGCAACGTACCTGGGCGCTCTGGGCAACGACTGGGAGGACTTCGTGCTTGTTCCGGGGTCCAACACGATAGGCGTGGATTATTCTGACTTCACGACAAGCCCGCCGACATTCACTATCAAATACAGGGAGAGGTTTTTGTAAATGATCGTATATTTTGCAGATAGAAATCTCAATGTTCAAGGGTCTGCATCAACGCATCTGCCTAAAGGTATCACGATACTGGATGACGAGAAGAACGAGACACTTGAAACGGGTGTCAAGACGTTCAGCGTTACGTTCGTTTACGATGACACGACAAGGAACCTCGTAGTCGAGAACGTGGCGGTCGGCAATTTTCTGCTGCGGTCTGCGGATGACGAGAACGAGCTATATACCATCGTTTCAACGGAACACAGCACAGCGGAACAGACCGTCCAGGCATACTGCGAAGATGCAGGGCTTAATCTGCTGAACTGGATGCTTCCGGCATACACATTCACAACGGCTCACGACATCAACTACTACATGACCACGTACCTGAATTCGGGGTGGGAGATCGGTGTCAACGAGCTGGAGGGTCCAACGCTGGCATTGTCATGGGATGGCGAGAGCACGGTCCTTGAGAGGCTGGAGTCCATCGTCAATTCGTTCGGCGGAGAGATGGACTTCTCGTATGTCATTGACAGGCTGACACTTGTTAAGAAATACATCAATCTGTACAAGCATCGGGGCAATTCGGTGATAACGCACCAGCTTCGGCTTGGCGGAGACATCTCAAGCATCACAACGAACACAAGCATTGAGAACATTGTGACAGTGTTCAATGCGACAGGCGGTACGCCTGAAGGGTCAAATACGCCTATAAACTTGGTCGGTGCTAACTATTCAAGTGACGGAACAACAACACATTCACCGGCCGTGCCTACTGATGACTATCAGATCGTCAGCGGAACGATACAGTGTAAGAGCGCAATGGCCAAATGGTCAAGCAAACTTGATTCTGACGGCTACATCAAACGGCCTTACACCTATGACACGCTTGACAAGCAGACCCTGTTTTCTCATGCGGTTGCGGAAATGCGGAAGGTGGTTGACGAAGAAGTCACCTATGATTTGGAGTTCATCACTTTCCCTGATGATTTGAGGCTTGGCGACAGGGTGAATGTTGTTGATGATAAGAACAATCTTTACCTTGAAGGCCGTATCCTCACGCTCACGAAGTCAATATCACAGAATTCAACGAAGGCAACACTTGGCGAGTGGGTGAAGAAAACAAGCGGTATATCAGACAGGCTGTTAGCATTGGCGCATGAAATACGGCAACAGGTGCTGTCGGCCACATCGGTCACAGTAGCAAGCAGCGGTGGACTGATATTCAACAACACGGCTATCAGCACAACACTGACAGCCACTGTGTATTACGGAGATGAGGCTATCACCACACAGACACGGCTTGAGGAAGTGTTTGGCACAGGGGTGGCCGTCAATTGGTACAACAACGGCTCATTGGTTGGCACAGGGTTTTCATACTCGGTATCATCAGCCAACACGAATGAAAGTTATATAGTGAAAGTGGAGGACTAAATGTCAGTAAGAGCAGAAACACAAATTGACCTTGCGAGAGTTGATGACGGTTCACCAGGCGCAAATGGTGCGACCTTTACACCTTCAGTTGATTCGTCAGGCAATATCTCATGGACAAACGATGGCGGACTCCCAAATCCGCAAACGCAGAACATCATGGGGCCTTCAAGCCAATACTTTTGGTATGAAACTTCAGGCGCAGATGCGGGCGCACACATTACTGAAGTGCCACAGGACGAATGGACAGATTCATCTGATCCAAACTATCACAGCGGTGGCAACATGATTGCACAGTCAACGAAGATTGCGATTCGTGATGGTATGACGGAGATGGCAACATTCGGTGCAGATGGTCAATCTTTCAACAATGACAATGGATATGAGGTTTTAAGGGTTGGCAAACTACCAACAGACAATTATGCGAGTAAACTGAATTGGACGGCATATAACAACGAATCGCCATTCTCTTATGAGTTGCCGTGGGCATGTGATAGCATCAGTAGTGTGAAATATTATGACAGTTCTTATGCTTTGATTAATGGAGTGACAGCATCCTATACATTGAGTGGGAATTCAGTGGTATTTGATGCAGCTGCTTGCTCCATATTGCAATCTAACAATGTTGCATATATAAGAGTTACTTATTCCTGTGATGGGAAATTTCCATATTTCACATTTGGAAGTGATGGTCTTGGCGACATTGGAAAGTATTCAATACGAGAAGGTGAAAACTGTGTTGCAAGTGGAAACACGAGCCATGCAGAAGGGGAAAGCACAACGGCAAGCGGCAGCAATTCTCACGCAGAGGGTTATATAACAACAGCAAGCGGACTTGAGTCACATGCAGAAGGCGCAAGAACAAGTGCAAGTGGAATTGTTAGCCATGCAGAAGGCAGCGACACCATTGCAAGCGGTGATATTGCTCATGCAGAGGGTAGCTACACTACTGCAAGCGGTGATATTGCTCATGCAGAAGGCTGCTACACTATTGCAAGCGCAGCATATTCCCACGCACAAAATTTGTACACAAAAGCATCATCAAATTCGCAAACAGCTCTTGGCAAATTCAACATAGAGGACAATGCAGACACCTATGCTGTAATTGTTGGTAATGGCACAGCAGACAACGCACGAGCCAATGCCTTCATGGTTGATTGGAACGGAGACATCTACCCACAAGCCACCAAGATGACTGACTTCATCGTGGAGACAGGCTCAACAACAGCCGGATCTGTTACATGGAAATACCGCAAGTACAAAAGCGGTGAGCTTGAGATGTGGGGAGATGCAACAACAACACTTGCCATTGGTACGGCATCAGGTGCTATCTACACAACGGCAAGCGAGTACGATGTAGCCGTGCCGACATTCGTGGCAAGTACGGACTTCATCACAGGGGAGCTGTCAGGTGGAGGTTGGCTTGATGTTACAAGTTTCGGCTCATCATCTCCATTTGTAGCACCAAAAATAAGGTTGTATGCACCGACTTCGTATGGTTCTGCATCAAGGTATATCAGATATTACTTCAAAGGTACATGGGCATAAGGAGATAACAAATGAATTTTGGAACAAAAATAAGAACTATTCTTGCGATTGCGACGTCGCTGAACACAGCATTGATGGCGACTGACTTGACAGGCTTCCACAACGGCACTCTGGACACTATCTACAAGGTAGTGTCTATTATTTTGAACTTCGTCATCGTGGCGTGTGTCACTTACTATAACAATGACTATACGCCGATTGCTGCCGAATACACGGGCGAGATGAGAGCCAAAAAGGCAGAACTCAAAGGCACTGTAAACGGCGAGTACTTCCATGTAGATGAAGAGGAGGAGCCCGAAGATGAACAGTAAGATTTACAGACAGGCAGACTCCAGATGGGGCAATCTGCCGTACCCAACAAAGTCGTACAGATTCGCATCTAACGGCTGCGGGTGCTGCGCTTGTACTCATAACATCATCGAAATCCCGAAGTATGCGAGCTACACGCCTGCCAATGTCAGACCGTACATGGTAGGACAGGGGTTCGCAACAAATGGTCACGGAACTACCTGGAACGGCATCACCAAGACGCTCCAGCACTATGGGTTCGAAGTCAGCCATCCGAGCATCAGCAGTTCAATGACACCAGCATGGAACGTACTGAACAGAAGCGGCGCACCTAAACAGGGTGTGCTTTTGTTTAGAGGCGGAGTCAAGGGCGGAGTGCGCTGGACTAACGGAGGTCACTACGTTGCGTTCCTGAACTACAAGGTCGCAAATGGCAAGCACTACTTCTACACCAAGGACAGCGGCGGTCGTCATCATGACGGCTGGTATTGCTACGAAACTACCATGCGTGGATTGCTTCCGCAGATCTGGATCGTGACGAAGAAGCCGAACACGCCAGCACCGGCACCAACGCCAACGCCAACACCGAAACCGACGCGCAAGTATTCCGGCACGATTCCGTCCGGAACCCTCAAAATGAAGAGCCACGGCACGAAGGTAGAGCAGCTGCAGCGTTTCCTTAACTGGTACGGCGGATACGGACTCGCAGTAGACGGAAAGTTCGGCAAGTACACCAAGAACGCCGTCAAGAAGTTCCAGAAGGCGAACGGACTCAAGGTAGACGGCATCTACGGACCAAAGACTTACGCAAAAGCCAAATCATTCAAGTGAGGTGATAGGTCATGACATATCTTGAATACATCATCCCGGCAGTGGCCCTGATCATCGTGCAAATCATCATTTCAGCCAAACAGCAGCGCGTTCAGGACGTTCGTTTTGAAATGACCATCAAGGAGATCCGGGACGACATTAACCGACTCGAAACAGCCCAGACTAAACACAACAACCTCATGGAACGTGTCGTAATGCTTGAGGCTAACGATAAGGCGCAGTGGAAATACATAGATCAGTTCAAGGAAGAAATCAAATAGGAGTACAATCATGCTCAAAATCAATGGAAACAACATCACGCTGACGAGAGGGGACACCCTTACGCTCACGGTCACTCTGCTTCACGAAGTGGATCCGGTTCCTCCGGCAACAGAGCCGACCATCGAGCCGTATGTTCCGGAAGCAGGCGACGTGATCCGGTTCGCAGTCTCTAAAGGCTACAAGAGCCAGCCAGGCTACGAACTGATCCTGTCGAAGGATATCCCGCACGACACGCTGACCTTTACGTGTTCATCAGACGAAACGTCGATAAGTTATGGAACCTACAACTTTGACGTGGAGATCACACACACGGACGGATGCGTGGATACTTTCATCAGCGGCAAGCTCACTATCACAGGCGAGGTGAAGTAAATGCACGTTTACGGAGAATTATCGGGTACGCTGACGGCTCCTCAGGGCATCATCGGTACTCTATCAACACCACAAGGTATAGAGGGCATGCTCACGATCCCGCAGTACGTTCTGCCACCGTCATACAGTGGCTCGTACGAAGTGACACCAAGCGATACCGAGCAGGTCCTTGAAACCGAGAATCTGTACATGACAGATAACATTACCATCAATCCAATTCCCAACAACTATGGGCTGATTACATACAACGGCTCAACAATCACAGTATCATAAGGAGATTTAACATGGCACAGAACGTAGTAATTAACGGAGTAACTTACCAGGCGGTACCTGAAGTCGATATTCCAAAAAGCGGAGGCGGTACGGCAAAGTTCTCTGATACTTCTGATGCGACACTTGACGGTGGTGGAAAACTGCTGGACGGTGTTACGGCTTATGCTAACGGCACGAAGTACACAGGCACGATTGAAAGCAAGACATCATCTGACCTGACGGCTTCCGGAGCGACAGTAACGGCACCGGCAGGGTACTATGCATCGAACGCAACGAAATCTGTTACAAGTGGTTCCGCAACGGCACCGGCTACCATCAGCGGTACGTCTGCAAGTGTTTCAACCGGAACTAACACACTTACACTGTCAAAGACGGTATCAGTAACACCAACAGTTACGGCTGGTTACGTTTCCAGCGGTACGGCCGGTAACAGTTCGGTATCACTGACCGCATCGGTGACCACAAAGGGCGCTGCGACAATCACACCTGGAACATCAAACCAGACGATTTCAAGCGGCACATACTTGACAGGAACGCAGACCATTGAGGGAGATGCTGACCTCATCGCAGCCAATATCGTAAGCGGAAAGACCATCTTCGGAGTATCTGGATCAGCTACACTGCCTTCAATCAGCCAAGACAGCACGACCAAAGTACTGACAATCTCGTAAGGGGGTGTTCGTATGTCACAGAACATTTCCTTATGGGGAGCAAACTACAGCGCGGTTCCGTCCGTGAATCTGCCGAAACAGGGCGGTGGCACTGCGACCTTTACGGACGTGACCGACACAACCGCAACGGCAGCAGATGTTGCTACTGGCACATATTTTTATACTGCTGCCGGAGTCAAGACCGAGGGAACAAACAGCGGTGGTGGGGGAGGGCATCTTACCCAAGACCAGGACGGTTTCCTTGTAATTCCACCTACTGGTGGAGGCGGTGGAGGTGGCGGTGATTTTAGCACTGCTGAATTGACGATA
>Ga0265298_10011704_pt1 | contig 10239 bp, 11 predicted proteins | sample AusTroGonzalo_MG_3_FD_193486 | JGI IMG/M metagenome (GOLD analysis project Ga0265298, IMG submission 193486) | Bovine rumen microbial communities from tropical cattle in Woodstock, Queensland, Australia - Gonzalo_01 | ecosystem: Host-associated > Mammals > Digestive system > Stomach > Rumen ... | reverse complement strand
ACGGGCGATCCGCGAGCGTTTCGGCTCGGACGTCCTTGCGGGCGCCGGCACGGTCCTGACCGAAGAGCAGCTCACGATGTGCATCGACGCGGGCGGCGAGTTCATGTTCTCGCCGAACACGAACGTTGCGCTCATCCGCTCGTGCGTCAGGCAGGGCCTCGTCGCAATGCCGGGCGCGCTTACGCCGTCCGAGGCCGTCGAGGCGTGGGACGCGGGGGCAAGCTTCGTCAAGATCTTCCCGGCGTCCGTCATGGGGCCTGGCTACATAAAGGCGATAAAGGCGCCGCTCTCCCACATACCGCTCATCGCGACCGGCGGCATCTCGCCGGAGAACGTGGCGGACTTCATGCGGGCGGGATGCGCCGGAGTGGGCGCGGGCGGGAACCTCGCGAACAAGGAGTGGATCGCGTCCGGCGAGTGGGGCAAGATCACCGACGTCGCCCGCCGGCTCGTCGAGAACTCAAGGGTCTGACCGGCGGCGCGAGAATTCGCATCCGCAGTAGGACTGTCGGTACAGCCCAAGTTCGGCGGCGCGTCGGGTCGATTCGAGGAATCCGTCGCGCTTCTTGAAGTCTTCGTGCAGGAATTCCGCCTTGGCGGACGCGGACGCGCCGTCGCCCGCCTCGAACACCGTGCCGCTGCGCTTGTGCGGAGAGACGGTCAACGAAGTGGTGAATGAATCTGCGCCGAGCGCGTCCGCGAACTTCGCTGCGCGCTCGAGGTTGTATCTGAAGCACCTGGCGCAGCGTGCGCCGCCTTCGGGCTCGTCCTCGAACCCTGTCGCGACCTCCTTCAGCCAGGATTCGTGGTCGTAGCCGTCGAAGTGGATCGGGACGCCCTCCGCCTCCGCGAGCTGCTCTGCGGCGGCCTTGCGGCGGTCGAACTCCTCCTCCGTGTCGATGTTGGAGTTGGAGAAGAACATGACGACATCGCGTCCTGCCGCCTTGAGGCGCGGGACGCAGGCGGACGCGCACGGCCCGCAGCACGTGTGCAGGACGGTCGTCACGCGGGGAACTTGCCGTCGGCCACTTCCGCGACGTACGCCGAGAACGCGCCGCGCACTTCGCCCGCGAGGTCCGCGTACTTCTTCACGAACGACGCGACGTTTTCGTTCAGGCCGAGGAGGTCGTGCATGACCAGCCACTGCGCGTCGCATCCCGCGCCGGCCCCGATGCCGATTGTGAGGGCCTGCACGGCGTCCGTCACGGACGCCGCCAGCGGCGCCGGGATGCATTCGAGCGTTATCGCGAAAGCGCCCGCGCCGTCCACGGCCTTCGCGTCCGCGAGGACTTCGGCGGCGGCCGCCTTCGTCACGCCCTGGCGCTTGAACCCGCCGTATTCGTTGACGCTTTGCGGAGTCATCCCGACGTGGCCGATGACGGGAATGCCCGCCTCGGTCATTCGCTGGATCAGCCCGCAGACCCGTCGCCCGCCTTCGAGCTTCACGGCGTCGGCCCCGGCCTTGAGGCACGCGACGGCGTTCGCCATCGCGAGGTCGTCGCCGCACTGGTAGCTGCCGAAGGGCATGTCCGCGACGACCATCGCGCTCTTCGCGGCGCGGGCGACCGCCGCAACGGCGGAAAGGGTCTCCTCCATCTTGACAGGCAGGGTGGTCGAATACCCCAGAGTCGTCATCCCCATAGAGTCGCCGACGAGTATCACCGGTACCCCGGCCTCGTCGGCGAGACGCGCGAAGCAGGCGTCATACGCCGTGCAGCAGCCGAGCTTTCGGACGCCTTTCGAGGCGCGAACGGTCGCGACATTCCATTTCTTCATTTCGTTTCAGGCCTTTCCGGACCAGCCGGTCAGTACATTTTCTCGTATTCGCCCTTGGACACCTTTTTCAGGCAGTTGAATCCCGCCCGCTTGGCGCGGTAGTGGAGGTCTGTCTTGGAATGCCCGAGTGCCGGGGCCTTCACGACCCTGAAGATCTCCGCGCCGCACGACGGGCATTTCGTCAGGCGCTCGGCGGAAAGCGGCTGCGTCACGCTGAAGCCGTCGCGGCACTTCGGACAGCCCCGCGCCGGGTCCTTCGCCTCGTATTCGTACAGCGGCATTTTCAGGCGTCCTTTCCTGCGAGATGGCGTATCGCGTCCGCGTAAGACTCGAAGCCGCGCCCGGAGAACGTCGCCTCCGCGACCATCCCGACGTAGGAGACGCGCCGGAAGTCCTCGCGGCTCTTCGGCTCGGTGAGGTGCACTTCCGCCACGCGGGCCTTCACGGCCTTTATCGCGTCGAGCACCGCGACGGACGTGTGGGTGTAGGCGGCGGCGTTGAGCGCTATCGCGTCGAACTTTCCGCGCGCGTCCTGTATCCATTCTACTAGAGTCCCCTCGTGGTTCGTCTGTCGTACTTCGACCTCGGCGCCGACATCGGCGGCGACGGACTTGCAGAACTTCACGAGGTCGTCGTACGTGCCGCTGCCGTACAGCTCCGGCTCGCGCAGTCCGAGCAGGTTCAGGTTGGGTCCGTTCAGAACAAGTATCTTCATTCCTCGAAACCTCGTCAGTGTATGTTGCCGCGCGACGGGTGCGACTTCGCCTTCGGCTTCTCCAGCTTCAGGAACGTCGCGTACTTGAGGGCCTCAGCCGGGATCTCGTCGCCGGTCGTGTCGGGCATGTCCTTGAGGTCGAGCGCGGCTGGGGCGTGCGAATGGTGGAACTTCACCTTCGGGTTGACGACCGCCCTGAGAGCGTCCTTGAACGCGTCGAGTCCATCGCGGGTGACGCACGAGACCGGCACGGGATCGACGCCGGTCCTCTTCATGAACTCGGCGAGCGCGTCCGCCGCGCCGTCCGCGTCCATCTTGTTCGCGACGACGATGGAGGGGCGCGAGGACATCTCCGTGGAGAAGCCGTCGATTTCCTTCTTGAGGATCTCGTAGTCGTCCCACGGGTCGCGCGCGTCGGTTCCGGCCATGTCGATGACATAGATGAGGACCTTGGACCTTTCGAGGTGGCGCAGGAACTCAAGCCCGAGGCCCACGCCTTTCGATGCTCCCTCGATTATGCCAGGTACGTCGGCCATCGTGACCTTCGCCCAGTCGTCGTAAACGATGGTCCCGACCATGGGGTTCAGCGTTGTGAAAGGGTAGCTTGCTATCTTCGGCGTGGCGGAGGAAAGCGCGGCGAGAAGGGAGCTCTTGCCGGCGTTGGGAAAGCCCAGCAGACCCGCGTCGGCTATCGTCTTCAGCTCAAGCCTGAGCCGCCGCTCCTCCGGCTCGCCGCCGGGGGTGTGCTCGGTGGGGGCCTGGTTGACGGACGACTTGAAATGCACGTTGCCGAAGCCGCCGGCGCCGCCTTTCGCGACGACGGCCCGCTGGCCTATCTCGGTGATGTCCGCGATGAGCAGCCCCGTGTCGGCGTCATAGACCTCCGTGCCCAGCGGGACGTCCACGACCAGGTCGCGTCCGCGCCTGCCGAACATCTTGCGGTTCTGACCGGGAGCGCCGTCCTCGGCGAAGCACTTCGGGTCGTAGAAGAGCGACAGGAGCGAGTTCACGTGCTCCGACGCCCGGAGGACTACGTCGCCGCCGCGCCCGCCGTCGCCGCCGTCCGGCCCGCCGAACGCGACGAGCGCCTCGCGCCTCATGGTGGCGGCGCCGTCGCCGCCCCTGCCCGACCGCACCTGTATGGTTACGTTGTCTATGAACGTCTTCGCCTTCATCAAGGCGATATTATACCATTTTTTGATTTGGGGATTTTGAGATTTTTGGATAACTTCTCAAGCCTCTCCCGACTTTGCCACTTCATGTATCGCCAAAGAGCGATTTCAGCTAATGTTTACCGGCATGGGGTAGATATTCACAGCATAATTTCCTTGTTGTCACATATATTGTCCGGCGTTTATGACCGAGTCCGCCCTGTGCTTTGGCTGGCCAACATCAAAATCGCCGACAACCGTCGAAGTGGCTCTGGGGTTGCGAGCTGCCACTCGGTCTCGTCGTCCGGTGTTTTGCGCTTCTCACTTGAGACAACAAGCCGTCTTCAGCCTGTCCAGCCTAGACAAGACGTCTGGTTGCATACATCGTCATTCCTACGCTTGCAAAACCCCGTCCTCCTCACTCGTGGCACTCTCCACCCCTCCGCACAAGGTGGCGGCTGACGCCGCAGAGCCTTGTTTTGCTGTGGCATCATCCAGCGTCAGACCAAGAAGGCTGGACGCTGTTGCGAGAAGCAAGTTGACGCGCCGGGGAGGACCGCGTACGGCGACGCACAATGCGGCGCAAGCGGAAAGACTAGGCGACGGCGCGAGAAGCGAGCATAGCGAACACGCCGGGCACGGTTCGCGTCGGACGCGCCAAGGCGCGAGCATGGCCAGGAGCGAAGTCATGGAGCGAAGCGGAATGACGAAGCGACGACGCCAGGCGACGCGGATCGGCGACGCCCGGCGCGGGAGTGCCCGGCGGATGAGCGGGTGCGAGCGACGAGCAGCGGAGACGGGCTTTCCGCGGTGTCGAAAGGTGCAAGCTTGGCCACGCTCGGCCCCGCGTAACCGCCGCTTGTCGGTGGTCAGCGCGGCGCGCTGACCAACCCGAAGCGTAAGCGAGGGCGAGCCGGACGGACGCCTTTCAGATGAGCCGATTTGCGCAGGACTGCGACCCGAGCCTAATCTGAAGATTGGCGAGAGGTCGCAAGGACGCGCAAATCGGCCATCTCAAAGGGGGAGTACGGTTGGGTTGAGCGTGGCCAAACATCGGACAGCACAAGGCATCCCATACATGGACGGAGTTGTGACTACATGAAAATTATGGCTCGCATCGACGCTTTGTCCCCGTAAACATTGGGTGAAACGCACTTTTTAACCCAATCAAAGTGGCAAAGTCGGGTTGTATCATATTGCTTCATTATGGGCAATCTGAAGTTCTAGCGGCTGGGCGCAGGGCATGGCGGATGTGGCTTCCAGAAGTAAACGTCGGTGCGTCGGCACCGGAAAAGAGGACACGCTAGAATCAGGCCTGCGGCGGAGGTTTCGCGGCGCGAGTCCTTCCGCCGCGCGGCAGGTCAGTACTCTATGAGCCAGGGGCCGCGGGTGCGCCAGCATTCGCGGACGGCTTCGATCGTGGGCTCGACGTAGATCGGGGTCGCCTGGTGGCGGAACCAGGTGTCCTGGCGCTTCGCCAGCTGGCACGTCCGCACGAGTATCTTCGCGGCGTCGTCGCCGTCGCGGTATCCGATCGCGAGGGACGCCGTCCGCGACCACACGGGGTATTTCTCCCTGAGCCTTTTCTTCTCGTCCTCGAGCCCCGCCATGAACATTCCGTCAAGCCGCCTTCTTATCCTTTCGCGCACGACGGATCTGTCAATCGAGATCACAGGATACTCCGGGGGCGGATTCGTCCACTTTCTGTCGAGTCCGCGAAGAAGCGCTGAGAAATACAGCCCCGTGCCGCCGACCACGACAACGGGAGTATCCGCCGGAACGGACGCGAGCCATGCCGACGCCGCGCGCAGCCAGGCCCCGGACGAGAACTCCTCCGCCGGCGTCACGAGGTCAACTCCGCCCATCCCGAACTCCGCGATTTCCTCCGGCGGGGGCTTCGCGGTGCCGATGTCCATCCCCCTGTACACAAGCATGGAGTCCGCGCTGAGTATGCGCGCGCCCATTTCCCTGGCCAGCGCGGCGGATATCGCGCTTTTGCCGCTCGCGGTCGGACCGGCAAGCAGATAGGCGCGCCGGGACGCCATCAGCCGCGTCTCCGTTCGCGCGGGAAAAGCGAAGCGACCACAAGCGCGCCCGCCGCGACCGTGATGCAGATGTCGGCGACGTTGAAGCATGGAAAGTGCCAGGCGTCACCCCAGTGGAAGTCGATGAAGTCGATCACGCATCCGCGGAAGACCCTGTCTATGAGATTGCCCAGGATGCCCGCGTAGAGGAGGCATTCAGAGACCGCGCCGAGCCTTCCGCGCCAGTCCTTCTCGCCGAGGCCGAAGAACTCGCGCCGCTTCCAGACCAAAAGCGCCATGACCGCAATCGCGAACGCGGCGAGCGGCCATACGCTGCCCTGGAACATCCCCCACGCGCAGCCTCTGTTCTCGACGTACGTGAGAGACAGGAACCCCGGGATCACATGGACGGAAGGACCGCCCTTCAGCGTGGCGACGGAAATCTCCTTCGTCACCGCGTCCAGAAGGAGCAGATGCGCGACGGCTACCGCGAGGACGAGGGCTTTTCGCATCGAATCAGCTGTTGCCGCGCTCCATCTCGCTCTGGCACTCCATGCAGGTCAGCACGAACGGCTGGTTCATGAGGCGCGGCTTGCGGATGAGCTGGCCGCAGACGGTGCAGACGCCGTAGGAGCCGTCGTCGATTCGATGGAGGGCTTCCTCTATCTGCTGGATAGTCCTGTTTATCGCGCCCATCTGCCCGAGGGCCTGGAGACGCAGCGTCTGGTTGGTCCCGTCGCCGCCGTCCGCCTCATGGTCGTCCGACTCGTTGAAGCCCGTGGCCTTCATGGCCGCCGCGCCCGACATCGCCTTCTCGCGCGCCTCCAGAAGACGCTTGCGGAACATGGCGAGGTCAGCGTCGGGGAACTTCACGGTCAGCTCGCCCTGAGACCTTGTGACGGGTCGGCGGGAGAGGCGGATCTCGTCGCTGGTGCGCTTCTCGTCCTCGTTGCGGGCGGAGCGCTTCATCTCCTGCGCGATCGACATGGCGAACGCGACGGCCTTCGCAGTATCGACCTCGGCCACAGGCTTCTGCACGGGCTTGGCTATGACCGGCGGCTTGCGCGTTATCTGTATCGAAGCGTGCTTCTTCTGGTCGGCGGCATTAACCTGCTCCTGCTGTACCGGCTTCTTCGCGGGCGCGGGCTTCTTGACCGGTGCGGGCTTCTTGACCGGTGCGGGCTTTTTCGCGGGCGCCGGCTTCTTGGCGGGAGCCGGCTTCTTCGCGGGCGCAGGTTTCTTCGCTAAAGCCGGCTTTTTCGCCGCCTTTGCAGGCGCAGGCTTGGACGCGGCCTTCTTCGCCGTCGTCTTCTTCGCCGGAGCCGGTTTCTTCGCAGGGGCCGGTTTCTTCGCAGGGGCCGGCTTCTTCGCGGGGGTCTTTGCTTTCTTTGTCGAAGTTGCCATTTCGTCGACTCCTTTCACCTTGACGTTGTCATATCTGCATCCCGGCGGGGAGCTTCATCCATTCGACGATCTCCGCGGGGAGCGGACGAATCTCCTTCACCGTGCCGAACTCGACGGAGCCCTCGGTGCCGGGCATCTCGAACTTGTCGCCGACCTTCTTCGCGAGCATGTTCTGCGCGAGCTTCGCCTTGAACGATATGATGCCGAGCTCGTAGTCGTTGTCCCACTCGCCCAGCACGTGGTAGGTGCGCTCGCCGTCCGGCGCGTCGATGACCACCGTGACGCCCGGCACGACCTCCTCGGTTCCGACGCCGGCGAAGTCCGTGGGCTTGACGGCCTCGAGGTCGGCCTGCATGAGAGTCTGCTCCTGCATCAGCGCGCGCTGCTCGTCCTTGGCGTACTGGTACTCCGAGTTCTCGCTGAGGTCGCCGTAGCTCTTTGCGAACTCGATGCGCTTTATGTTCGCCGGCATCCTGACGTTGATCAGGTTCAGGTAGTCGGCCTTCTTCTGCGCGAAGCTGCGGTAGGACGTGACCCTGGCGTAGTCGCGCTTCTTCTCCGCCTTGACGAAGTGGGACGCGAGGGACGGGTCTATGTGGGTCATCCTGACGACTATCGTGCTGTGCGTGGACGGGTCCCACGCGATGGACGCCTGGAAGCGCTCGAACACGAGGGCCCTCTCCGACTCGGTCAGCCACGAGAATATCTTCTCCACCCACTTCCTGTCGGAGAACAGGCGGCGCACCATGTTCTGCATCTTGAGCGTCTCGCCGTTCTGGCGGCCCTCTCCGAGGGCGATCGCGTGCGTGAGCACCGTCACGAGCGACGGAAGCTCCGTCCACTCGCGGAACTGCTCGTACTTGCCCGCTATGAGAGTCGTGAGCGTCGCCGGGGCCTTGGGAAGGCGCATGAACGCGCCGACGGCCTCGCGGCAGCCGGAATCCTTCCCGAACCTGGCGACGACTTCGGCGACGGCCGTGAAGCACATGTCGGGAATCGCCGCGTAGAGACGCTTCCTGGCGTCCTCGGAGTCGGCTAGGAAGGCGATCATAGCCCCGACCTCGCGGGACGGCAGCTCCGCCGCCGCGCGCACGAAGCGCCGGTGGTCCCAGAGATACGCGCGCATCTCCTCCGCCGGCGGCTGCGCGAAGCCGAGGTCGGCCACCATGCACGCGAGCCTTGCGTAGAGGGCGTCGTCCACCTTCCTTGACGCCGTCACCGCGAACGACAGCCTCTCGCCGATCTTCGAGCGCGCTCCCTCGTCCGCGTCCTTGAACCTGCCGTGAGCGACATACTCGCGCACCCGCGCCAGTATGAGCTTCGGGTCGGTCTCGTGCGAAAAGGCGGTGAACCATCCGTCGCCGTAGTCCTCGTCCGCCGCCTTGAGGCGGATGGGATCCGCGCGGCGCGCCGGGATGTCGGCCAGGCCGTTCTTCCTCAGGTCGGCGCGCGCCCTGTCCCAGAACGCCTTCCAGTTGGCGGGCTTCACAAATCCGTTCGCGGCGCAAACGTCCTCGAGCTTCGTCACGGTCATGTCGCCGTAGCTCTTGAGGACCGCGACCACGAAGTCGCCGGGCCGGTCCTTCAGCATCGCCTCGAACGCGTCGGGGTCCGCATGGCGCAGCACGAGCACATGGCTCTCGGGCGCGCTCTCCAGCGTCTCCACCGCAGCCGAGTACGAGAACTGGTGGCCCTTGCGGATGCGGAAGTCGACCGTTATGCGCCTGTAGAAATAGTCGAGCCGCTTCACGACCCCGAGCCCCCACGCGGGGCTCAAGACCAGCGAGCCCACGGTGAAGCCCAGCAGCTTCTCGAGCGCGACTACGGCTTTGTCGAGGGGCAGCGCGCCGAAGCCCGCGCCGTCCAAAAACGAAAGAAGAAGACGGTCTTTCGTCGTCTTCTTCAATGCATCCCTCACCCCTTCCGCGCTGAGGCTCTTCCCGAGCGCGGCCTGATTCTCGCGCACAAGCCTGAAAGCAGCCTCGAAGTCCTGCCTCTCCGCGCATTCGGCCAACTGGTTCGCCAACTCTTCCGTTGCAGCCATTTCTTTGTTTCTCTCCCTTTTGAAATTTGACGTCGGGTCATTATACCAAAAACGCTTCGGCGGCGCAATGGGAAATTCCCCCTTGCGCGGCGACGGAAGTTGTGATATACTATGCACCGTTTCGCGTTCGGGCGTGGCGCAGTGGTAGCGCAGTTGACTGTTAATCAATTGGTCGCTGGTTCGAATCCAGCCGCCCGAGCCAGTTGGTGGGATGGCCGAGCGGTTAGGTAGCGGACTGCAAATCCGCTTACAGCGGTTCAACTCCGCTTCCCACCTCCAAACAATGGCATAAAGCACCCCGTGAAAGCGGGGCTTTCTTGTTTTTGGAGTCTTAGGGCATGATTGTTGCTAAAAGCACTCGTCAAGTGCATCGCGGCCTTTCAAGTTCATCTTTTGCTTGTTCATTGTGTATTTGCCTTTCTGCCGAGTCTTGTCTGCTCTCCTTATTTGTTGCTGATGATTGTGTGGACATAGATGTGTTTCGGATGGTCGCCGCCGATGAAGCGGTGGGTCTGGTTGCAAAGCCATGCGAGCGGAAGACCCAATATGCCGCGGAAGCGGGGAGCCGTGCCTGCATTGCCGTCGGAGATGCGGTAGGTCGCACCCCATGCATCGTGCTCGATGCGGCGGAGCTTCATGATGTGGTCGCCCGGCTCCTCGACATCGCTGGAGAAGACCATCTCCACACGGCTGCCGCCGCCGGAAAGGGCCTCGATCATCTTGTCCGCCCCGCTGACCATGGTATTCTGGGCTCGGGTTCCCTCCATGTCGGCATACCAGCCGGCGTCGTCCTTGAGAAAGACGATCCGCCTGTTGACGACCGTCGTGTTTGGCTTGCTTGTGCTCATCGTTTCTTCCTTTCATTTTAGTCAAGGTTCACCAGGAATGGGGACAGTCCCCCTCAAACGACCGGCCGCCCACCTTGGGATCAAGACGAGCAGCCTTCTGGAACATGTTTTCCCTTTCGGGCACATCCCCGCATCTCGCGGGAACCACCGTGGCGTTCCGACTCGGTTGGTATGATTCGCCTTTCGGCTCCTCAACTCCTGATGTCTTGACGGTGGATAGTATATCATATTGCGGATTTGACTGCAAGGGGGTAAATGAATTTTTTCGCCTGGGCGT
>Ga0265298_10011703_pt1 | contig 10239 bp, 6 predicted proteins | sample AusTroGonzalo_MG_3_FD_193486 | JGI IMG/M metagenome (GOLD analysis project Ga0265298, IMG submission 193486) | Bovine rumen microbial communities from tropical cattle in Woodstock, Queensland, Australia - Gonzalo_01 | ecosystem: Host-associated > Mammals > Digestive system > Stomach > Rumen ... | reverse complement strand
CAGTTAAATGTATGATACAATCCTGCTGAATCGGGTGGTATAATGACCGCATTCGTTACGATAAGTTTCTCTTCTTTTCGAAATTTCTGGTTAAATGTCAATGTATCTATCGGATTCCATCCAGCGCCAGCATACTCTATCGGATACTTTACACTATCAATACAACAATCATTTGAATAGCATATTATAACAGAATCTTTAGTTTGATTCTCAATGAGGATACCTTCTCCAAAGTCACATGATACAAGGAATATGACTGCGGAGGCAAATAATGCGATAAGAATGTTGCGTTTCATTAACTTCAGTTTTTAGGTGTGTAATTCATATTATTCAGCATACTTTTGTCCGTTTTTACAATAAAATCAGGATTATTGTTCCTTCAGGAGTTCTTCTACTGTCGCTCCGTCTCTCTGTTTGCCGTTTTTGTCAAAGAGGACAATGAACGGAATGCCACTGAACTGGAACTTTGCCTGCATATAACCCCATTCTGCCTTAGTGACGTAGATGTGATTGCCCTTGATGTTGTTGGGTTTCAGGAAGTGGCGGCATTGCACTTCCGGATCAGCAGTTATATATAGGTACTTCACGGGCTTATCCTTGTTAGCTTCCACCTCGTCGCGCATCTTTAGCATTTTATCGCGGCAAGGCGAGCAACTCATACTCCAGAAGTCCACACACAGCACATTGCCTTTGTACGGCTCTATAATACGCTGGAAGATAGAGTCACCCTTGGTCACAGGTCTTTTCTCTCCAGCCTTCAGCTCGTGTGCCTTGACGTATTGATGATATGACAGTACCGCCTGACGCTGGAGTTCAGGATAGGTAAGGAAGGATATAGTCTTAGCCACTTCCTCTGTCACAAAATCTGCAAACTTCATAGCTTCTTCGTCTGATGCATTGTCTTGGGTTTGACCATAGACGTCAAACATAACATCGAGGAGACGAAGCGTTGTGACTTGTACGCTGAAATCCGTAGGGCTGAGGTTCAACTTTTCAGCAAAACCGTCCATTGCCTCCTTCCAACTATTCATATCATTGCCTGTTGCAGATTCAAGTGCAGGCCTCATAAGGTTGCACATTATCCTACTGAAGAAAAATTCGTCAGCACCAATCATCAGCAGCGGATTATCCATCAGATACCTTTCTCGTGGGGCGACAAAGCTGAAATACTCTTTCCAGAAAGCCACTTTATCCAATTCTTCATCATCCGCAACCTTGTCTATTGCATCGCAGATTCTTTCCATGTGCTCAGAAATGATATAGGTACGCAGGATGTCCGACGCCATAGGCGAGCAGCCTTCCAGTTCGGGCAAGCCGGCATTCATCTTACGCACCAAATCATCCAAGCGAGCCACCTGTGCATCTTTCCATTTCAGGAGCATTTCAGGCGTCTTTTCTTCGCTATTATAGTCCTCCGAAAATTCGCAGTAGGCTTTCCTTACCTTGGGTATTAACCTAGTCACTTCACCGCTTAATCCTGTAGCATCATAGGTGACACCTTCCTCCCTAGGCTTTGTGGGGTCAATGATGATGGTCATTGTGTCGCCAGGGCACGCAAAAGAACCATCTGGTAGAGGGTCAATGAGCAATTGCATCGGATAAGGTATCTGAAGGTTGAGTAGGAACGTACCATCGTCATTGATGTTGATAAGTACGGATTTATCGTTTTGGGTGGCGATGTAATTATTCACAATGACTTCGTACAGGCCCTCGTACTGTTTGGGGTCTTCGCCCATCACGCGCCCCTTTATCACAAATTCGCCTCCATGCAGGGGCAGCTGATTCATATCTGCACTGGGATAGTTCAACAACTGTGGTACTTCCCCTTTTCTCATTCTCTCGCATCCGTACAACGTGATGGCAGCCAGCAATGCGATAAGGATGTTTCTCTTCATTTTTTTTGTATTGTTGTTTGTGTTAGGTTTATTTTTCCATTATGAATAAGAAAAACTCTATTTCTTCTTCAAGTCCTTTGCCACCCACAGCACCCATTCGTCTATATTGTCTGTGAGCTTCTTAGGATAAGGAAGAGGAATGATGACATCGGGTTTGTAACCAGGATTCTTGTCACGACACAGCTTCTCGAAGATGTCGTCAACAGTTATGGGATAGCGCATGTTGATGTAGCTATGGGGCAGACGAACCTCATAGTAATTACCCGTCTGCTCGCATCCATTGGTATTCTCACGACCATACACCTTGGCATGGGTTTTAGAGTGGTTGTGCACGAAGCGTACGGGTGTCTCGGCTGCGCTGGCACTATTGCCATCAACGATGATGGCTCCCTTACGCACCAGGGGTTTATATTCATATCCGCCCTTGGGGGAACTGCCCCACATGATGAGACTACCATCCTCAGTTGTCTTTGATTCCTCCCAAACGCGGTCAAAAAAGTTGCCTGGCGCAGCCTCACAATACTGTTTCAGCCGTTTTTCGTTCTCGGCGCCCACACGATAGAAGTAATATTCATCTTCCATCGCGCTACAGTCGCACATGAAATAGGTGAAGACAAGGCCAATATCGTCGTCGCCACCACCATTGCCGCGAAGATCCAGAATCAGGTATTTGCAGCCCGACTGCTTGAACTCCTCGGCTTTCTTCTTTACCCACTCCATTGTGGGCACTTTGCCCATGCATGATGGCAGGCGCAGCAGATAGGTCTCGTTGTCCACCAAACAGGCTACAGGCTCTGGTGCATATTTGCCTATGAGTTTATGGTAGTCGGGATGGCATTCTTTCTGAAGTTTCCTGAAGGTTGGAGCCGAACAGTTAGTATGGCGGTCAAAGTTCTTATAGAACCAGAAGACATAGTGGGCAACGGCCTCCTCGGCAGTCTTCTTGCCGCTCATAAGTTCTTCCAGGAGCGCATCTCTCATCGCCTTGTATTCGCCTTCGAAACCGCACTTCATCAGGACGGGGAAGATGGCATTGTTCTTCTCGTTCACATCAACGGCATAGTTGAAGGTCTCGTAGGCTTTGCAAATGGAATCGGGCTGAGCACCATAGCGTTTCTCGAACTCATCTCTCATAAAGCGCGAGATGTCTTTTGTCATCGGAGCCTGACTGCTGCCAAACACTTGCCGGATGTTCTCTGGCAAACCACAACGATCCCAAACGGAGACTGTCGGGCGGCCTTCCTCGTCGAGTGTCGTAATCGAAATGGTCTCATAGTCGAACCAGTTCACCATACAAGCCTGCTCCGTCAGGTCAACGAAATTGTCGCCCAGATACTTGCATGGCGTATAGTGACAATACAAGTTATCCTTCGGGAATTTGTCATTGGCAACGAAGGAGACAGTACAGTTGCTACCGAATACCATATATTTCTCGTTATCGGCACGCTTAATCCAGTACTGCGAGGTGGCGATATTATCCTCCTGAACGCCACGCAGTTTCCACGCTCCCAGCAGACGATGCTGTTTCGTTCCCGTCTTCATCTGCAATGCATTCAGCGCCTTCACGATGTTATCGGTTGAATCTGTTACCAGTTCGTATAGCTCATCAATATTTGTTCCGTAGGGGAATAGGTGTTGGTTGATGTTTTTCCATTCATTGAACCAGCGCAAGGTAAAGGTACTTTCAGTAACGTCAAAGATCTGGAGACCTTTGTTCTCAGTCTTCGACAATTCGCCTGTGTATAGCAGGGGCTTACCATCGTTAGATTTGTAGAAGGTGAAATTGAAAGGTAGGCATGAAAAAAACGGTTCTGTATATTCCAGCATAAGCGACAGACTATCTTGGCATAACTTATATTGCTTGAAAGGTGCTTCCAAACGCTTACCGTCCTGATGGACAATTTCCGTGAGTTTATACAGCCCTTTGGGATTGGAAATTTGTGCCTGGCCATCCAATGCGAAGGCTGCCAGCAATGCAATAAGAAGAGTCTTCTTCATTTTGTTTTTGTTGTTAGTGTGTGTAGTTTTTAAGTTCGTTGGATGCAAAGATAAATAATATTCCTTAGAAATACGGCAAGGCTATTCTTAAAAAAAACAAAAACATCTTGCCTTGAAGTATGTTGAGCCAGCCACACCTTCCTCTGAAGTAGTACAGGCACCACAAACGTGACTTTGTGACTGTGACTTTGTGACATTAAGGTGCTCCCACATATACAAAGTCAAAGTCAAAGGGGGATAGGAGAGATAAATTATATAGTATATATTAAATAATTATTTTATTATTCCTGCTATTGTGCCTCTCTGTGCCTGTGCTTTGTTGTGTATGGTACATACTAAATGTCACAATGTCACAGTCACAAAATCACATTACGAGCGGTACGTTGTCCTGATTTTTCAAAAATGTCGTTTTGCTGCGAGCAATAGGCCGTTTTGCTGCTATTAATAGTAACACTTGCTACTATATTAGGGCGCAAAAATTCCCTAGTTAGGCAGTAAATTTTCCCTCGTGGGGGAGATTGCGACGGTTCATAGAGTTTCTGAAATATGTAATGATTTTTCCTTGTATAGCATCTATAAGAAAGCAAGAGATGTGCCCGACAATAGCGTCAGACACATCTCTTTTGGGCCTTGAGAGGGGCTCTCTACTCTGTTATGATAGTCAGATTACCTGCTTTTAGCATATCATTATGGTTGATAAACCAACCTTTGAGGGGTTTGCTGCCACAAAGGATGCGGGTAATCTTCTCGCCATTTCCCTGACGCTGGATGCTGACACTTCTGCCATCGCCCATCGTGAAACGGACCTTGGGGAAGAGAGGAACGGTGACGATGTACTCCGGGTCGGCAGGCGAATAGGTGTAGAGACCTATGGCATTCAGGACGTACCACGAGGAAGTCTCGCCTGCATCGTCCATTCCTGCATAAGCCAGATGATCCTCGCCCATATCGTAGTACTTGTCCATCAACTCATTAAGGATATGCTGGGTCTTCTCCTGCTTATCTATAAAATAATAGGTATAGGGCACGCTATGGTCGGGCTGATTGCCATGACAATAGTTACCCATGAAGCCCGTCATGTTCCAAGCCTCGTAGCCTCGCCAGGGTTCTGTGAAGAGACTGTCCAACTTAGCCTCTACAGCTGCCTTGCTGGGATAGAGGGCTACCATACCCTCTGGGTCATGTGGGGCAAAGAAGAGGCTCTGCCAGCCATTGGCCTCGCGATACATATAGGCATAGTAGGGATAGTAGGGGTCGAAATCCTTTATCCACTCGCCACTCTCAATCTTGCCTCGCCAGAAACCTGTGCTGGGGTCGAAGAGGTTCTTGTAGTTGCCTGAGCGCTGCATGAGCAGCTTGTAGCTCTGCTTGTCGCCCAAGACCTTGGCCACCTGAGCCACAGCATAGTCGTCATAGGCATATTCCTGCGTCTTAGTAACAGCTGCCTTGTACTCGTCCTCAGTAGGTACATTGACAGTATCCTTCTCAGCTATCCATCCACGGTCTATGTATTCCTGCAGGAAGGGACGACCACCTCTGCCAGGAACGGTAGCGTTCTTCAGCATCAACTTATAAGCCCTGTCCAAAGGAAAGTCCTGAATGCCTCTGCCCCACATACCACTGACCATCGTGCTGGCATGGTCGCCATGGAAGAAAGTAGGCATATAGCCGCCATGCTTCTCGCCCCTGTCGATGCAGGACTTCAGGATATCGCAAGCCACATCAGGCGTTATCATAGCCAGAAGCTGCAACTTGTTGCGATAAGTGTCCCAGAAAGAAGGATCGGTATAGTAACGGAAGTCGCCCTTCACCACCTGGTTGCGGGCATCCAGATACTCACCATTGACATCGCTCCTCAATACAGGCCACAGGAAAGCACGATAGAGGGTACTGTAGAGAAGTCCCTTCTGACGCTCCGTGCCACCCTCCACCTGAATGTGCGAGAAGATTTTCTCCCAAGTCTCATCGGCAGCCTTGTAGACATCGGCAAAACCGATATTGGCAGGCAGTTCCGCCTCCAGGTTCTCCTTGGCATTCTCTATGCTGACGAAGCTGAAACCAATCTTCAGCTCCAGAGGCTCGGCACCCTTGTTGTTCTGGAAATCAACAACGGCAACGGTCTGCTTCTTCTCTGTCAGGAGCTGAACATCCTTGACAGGCAGATTGGCCGTAGCATAGAAGTACATGCGTCCGTGACCGTCCTGAAAGCCCTGAAAGGCATTGGCAGCTGTAGCTTTCTCTACACGCCAACGACGGGGACGAGCATTGTTCTTGGTGATATCCACCAACAGGCGCTTCTCGTCCTGCGGACGGAAAGTATATCTATGGTAGGCACAACGCAAGGTGGTTGTCAGTTCAGCCTTCACATTGTATCGCTGCAGGAAAACACTATAGTAGCCAGGGTGCGCCTCTTCCTGCTCGTGACTGAACCACGAGCAGTAGTTATAGGGATAGAACCGTCCTGTAACAGGCAGCATGGGGATGTGCAACTGGTCCCAATGTCCTTTGCTGGAGTGGGCAAAGCCATAGATCTGATGGTCCTCGTACTGATAGCCGCTACCACTATGGTACATAGTAACGGGTGTACATTGCACCATAGCATTGGGAACGGAAGCACCAGGGAAAGTCTCAGCTCCCCAGGCACGCTTCACCTCAGTACGGGTATATCCCAAATCCTCTGGTGTCCACAAAGTGGCAGTACCGAGCAAGGGATTACAATATTTGGTGAGGTCACTTGCATTTGCAGCAAGAGCCACAAATAAGAGAGCAACCCCTACCCTGACCCTCCCCGAGGGGAGGGAAAAATAGTTATTCTTTATATTCATTAAACAGTTATTATACCCTCCCCCGACCCCTCCCGTAATGGAGGGGAGAACCGGTAAGGGGTTATTAGTTAGTGGTTAGCGAGCAAAGCGGAAGCAAATTCTTCACTCTTCATTCTTCACTCTTCACTTACTTGACGCTGGCTTCTTTGAGAAGATAGCTTTTATACGTGCCATATCGAACTTAGAGGTACGGTCATAGAAATAGATACCGTTCTGCTCCTGCTCTACGTCGGTAAGCTGGGTATAGCAGTAACCCCATACATTCTCAGAGATATTCATGAGAGCATCCACCTGTCCCTCCAGACGGGCATAGAACTCCTCCAAGGAATGAGGAGGCTCGCCATAGCCCCAAGAGGCATTGCTGTTGCCAGTGGCCTTATCCTGACCCTTCACCCACTTGATGCCGCCGAACTCATCCAGGATATAAGGCATGGTGGGTTCTGTGTAGCGGGGATAGTCGTAGCGGTTCACATCGGTAGGACGGTTGTAGCCCACATTGGTCCAATACAGGTCGATGGGTCCGTGAGGAACCTGGAACCACTTGCCATCCTTGTATATCTGCTCCTGCAGACGCTGAGGATTCTGCTCGTAGTTGTGGGTTGAGTAGATATCCGTCTTGACATGCACACCACCACTGACATCATGGAAAGGACGGGTGGGGTCGAGCTGCTTAGTCAGATTATACAAATCAGTTACGAAGCGAGGGAACTGAACACGGTCGGGCCAGAACTCCTCGTTCATAGGTGTCCAGGTAACGATGCTGGGGTGGTTGCGGTCGCGAACAATCTCCTCTGTCCACTCAGCCGTAAAGTTACGAGCCACCTCGGGGTCGTTGGCATTCATACCCCAAGAGGGAGCCTCGCCCCAAGTGATATAGCCCAACTTGTCTGCCCAGTAGTGGAAACGCTCCTCGAAGACCTTCTGGTGCAGACGGGCACCATTGAAACCTGCCTGCATAGAGAGCTCGATGTCGTGCTTGAGAGCCTCATCGCTGGGAGCCGTCCAGATACCGTCGGGATAGAATCCCTGGTCGAGAACCAGACGCTGGTAGAAGGGCTCGTTATTGAGGTATGTCTTGTTGCCTACGCAATGGAACTTGCGCATGCCAATGTAGGAAGCTACCTTATCTATAATATTACCCTGCGCATCCTTTACCTCGTAGGTAAGGTCGTAGAGGAAGGGACTTTCAGGACTCCAGAGCTTAGGAGCCTTGACGGGCAGGATGATTGTCGAGGCATCGGTGGCAACGGCCGTCTTGCTGGCCACTACCTTCTTGCCATCCTTCAGGGTAACGGTAACGGTACCGCCATCCTGCGCATAGAAGTGAGGATGAACGATGACCTGCTTCTGGTCGATATCGGTAATAACCTGTGCATTCTTCAGGCCCTTGGGAGCAACGGGCTCCATCCAGACGGTCTGCCAGATACCTGTGGTGCGGGTGTACATACACTCGAACTGGCTGTAGCGGACATTCTGCTTACCTGCCGACTGCTTCAGGGTGCGGGTATCGCTGTAGGCATGCACCACCAGGTCGTGTGCCTTGCCGTCTTTCAGGAAACGGGTCACATCAACGGCAAAGCCTGTGCTACCGCCAAAATGGCGACCAGCCAGTTTTCCATCTACATAAACCTCAGAGTTATAATAGACAGCCTGGAAGTTGAGCATGACGTTACGTCCTGCCCATTCGGCAGGCATCTGAATCTGGCGATGGTACCAGATATTGTTAATGAAATCGGTATAACCCACACCAGAAAGTTTGCTCTCAGGGGCAAAGGGAACGATAATCTTGCCATCGAAGCCCTTGCTCTCGTACATACGTTTCTCTACTCCGGAGCCAACGAAATCGAAGGCGTAGCTCCATTCGCCGTTCAGGTTCACCCAGTCCTGACGTTCGAACTGCGGACGTGGATACTCTGCTCTGGGAACAGCCCATACGAAAGTACTGACAAGGGTCAAAGCTAATAACAAGCCCCCTCTCCTCAAGGAGAGTAATAGATGGTGGAAAATGGAATTCATCTTATTCATAAATATAATGGTTTAAATTTAGCTTAATATGGTTAGTGAAATTAGGCTTTTTATATATAGAAATACGTTTCACGCCTGCAAAAATAGTATTTTCCGTTGGGGTCGGCAAGGTTTCCTTCCACTTTTTTTGCCGTTTGACATCTTTCGGCTACCTTTGTCGGGAAAAATAGCATCAAACTACATCACAGGAAATATGAAAGCAACAAGAATAATGACAGCTTTGGTGGTTGCCATGCTTGCCGTCACCGTAAGTGCCCAGACGGGATTGAAGAAGGTATATAACGAGGAGATTGACCCTATGGAGCAGATAGACGGAGCGCTGGTGAAAGCCAAGGCAGAGGGGAAGTTCGTTGTTTGTCAGGTAGGAGGCAACTGGTGCCCCTGGTGTCTGCGCTTTGCCGACTTTATTACCAAGGACACTACCATCAGCACCCTCATTGAAGAGAACTTTGAGTATATTCACGTCAACTATAACCCACGCAACAAGGAGGCTGAGGCAAAGGCAAAACCCATGCTCAGAAGACTGAACAACCCAGGTCGCTTTGGATTCCCTGTCTTCGTGGTATTAGACACAGAGGGGAAGGTACTTCATATCCAAGACTCCAGCTTCCTGGAGGAAGGACAGGGATACGACAAAGAGAAAGTACTCCGCTTCTTCAGGAACTGGACACCAGAGAAAGTGAAGAGTGAAGAGTGAAGAATGAAGAGTGAAGAATGAAGAGTGAAGAATGAAGAATGAAGAATGAAGGCTGCGATTGAGCGAGAGAAGAGCGATGCTTGCATCAGCTCTTCCGAGCGTGAGCAGGCTCGACCGCAGGTCAAGAGTGAAGAAGGTTTAGCTCGACGGCCCGAAGGGGAAAGTCAATTTGCTGCCGCTGTGTTCGCTAACCGCTAACCCTATTTCCCTTCTTTAATCCAATCGATGATTTTCTGAAGGGCCTCCGGAGCGAAGGTTTCCTCTATTATCGGATAGTTGCCGGCAATGCCTGATGTGCAATGCTGGAAAAGATGATTCAGTCCCGGCATTGACATAACCTCATGCTTGGAGGCATCAAGCCTTTTGTCTAACATCGAAAGGTTATCTCGGCAATATACCTCTTCATCTTTCTCACCATGCAGGCCTAGGACGGGACACTTTATCTTCAGCAACGACTGACTGACATTCAGCCCAAGCAAACTCTTGAAATAAGTCTTCGAAACCTGCCCTGCAGACCACTCCAGCCAAGGCTTCAGATTCTCCTGTACGTTGGCCAGTTTAACCGGCTTATCCACGGCAATACTATCATAGACCGCTTCACAAGCAAGCATGAACTGCCTTAAATCCTCTTTTGAATATCCCTGAGCAACCAAGGCTGCACAATTATCCCATTGAAGAGTCTCCTTGAATCCAACAATAATTCCTGCAAGAGATACCACAAAGTCCGTCTTTCCCTCGGCTGCCAGCATGAGGCCAATAGTACCGCCTATATGGTGACCGATAACCCCAACCTTCTTGA
>Ga0265298_10011702_pt1 | contig 10240 bp, 11 predicted proteins | sample AusTroGonzalo_MG_3_FD_193486 | JGI IMG/M metagenome (GOLD analysis project Ga0265298, IMG submission 193486) | Bovine rumen microbial communities from tropical cattle in Woodstock, Queensland, Australia - Gonzalo_01 | ecosystem: Host-associated > Mammals > Digestive system > Stomach > Rumen ... | reverse complement strand
TTTTAAGACCTATTAGTTTTTTGAATGAGCCAAAAGAAAAATATCCTTGGTTTTTTCCAAAAAGAGAAACATTTATAAAATTCATGATGTTTTTAGAACAGCATTTCCCAAATATGTTAGATGATTTTATGAGTTTAAAACAAAGAGCTTCTCGTTTATATAATTTTACTTTCAATCAGACAGTATCAAGAAAAGAAGAGTTTGATGAAGGGGAAGGAACAACGATGCCATGTGGTCATTCTGAAATGTTTAAAGCATATATTGATTCAGATCGCTGTATGGCTTGCGATATATTAGCTTTTTATAAGAGAAACAAATATAGATCTCCAAACAAAGGATTGCCAAATGAGTAAAAGAATAATACAATACGAAATTTGGAAGGAATGTAAAAATCGTTGTAAATTTTGTTTTTTGTCAAAAGATAATATCTGCACTCCAAGAGATGTAAAAATGAGTGGCATACAAAACGCAATAGATAATATTAAAAACGACATAAAAAACGGAAGAATTGATGGAGCCGCAATTATAGGCGGTGATTTTTGGCAAGGCGAAATAACAGACAATGAAATGAAGGATAAGTTTTTTGAATTAATTAATTTATGTTTTTCCTTGTTGCAAGAATCCAAAATATCAGAAGTTTGGTTGTCTGCAACTTTAACAATTGGAGACCAGCCTTTACTATATGAAGTATTAGATTTATATTATAATATGATTAATGAGTCTGAAATGATAAATAAAAGATTATGGATTTGTACATCCTATGATACAATTGGCCGTTTTCATATACCGGAAATGCATGAAAATTGGAAAAAACATATGAAAACAATTGACGAAAAATATCCAAAAGTCCTTAAAAATACATCATTAATTATAACAAATGATTTAGTCAAAAAAACATTATCTGGAGAATTTAGCTTTAGAAAATTTGAAGAAGAATATGGAACAAAAATATATATGAAAACACCATCCCATTATTTAGAAAATTGGGAAGAAGGAAAAAAAGAATTTAATGACAAAATAGTTGGTGATTTTTTCCCCGAACGCAACCTTACTATAAAATTCTTACAAAAAGTAAACGAAGAAGACCCAGAAGCTTTAAATAAAATTATGAATAATAATCTAAGAGCAGAAATTTTGGTTGGGCATGGAAATTCTGGAGATTTTGATGTTATGATTAGAGATCAAAAAGATATTCATAAAAACATATGTTCTCTCCCTGATGATGGTGTCGATAAAGCAATGATTCAAAAATGTGGGCATGAAAAACAATATAGATGTTATATAGATTCTGATAAATGTTTTATGTGTGACTTGCAAAAAATATTTAAAGTGTTATAATTATATCATCAAAAGGGGAATTCATGAGTAAAGAAAAATATACTTTATTAGTTGAGGATGATAGTTTTCATGAAGGAGCTGTTGCTTTATTAGATAATGAAAAAATTTTATGTATATTAGAAAATGAACGAATAACAAAGCACAAACATGCTGTTTTTGAAACAAATGTAACAGAAACCATTGATTACATAAAAAGATCTTATCAAATAAAAGACGAAGATTTAAACATAGTAAGAAATATTAATGTGAAATATCAAAATCATCATGAACTCCATGCAGCAGCATCATATTTTTCCTCTGGTTTTGATAAGGCTAGTATTCTTGTTATTGATAATTGTGGAGATGCAGATGATTGTACAACATTGTTTGCAGGAAGAAAAAAAGATATTTTTGAGTTAAAAAAATATCAAAGAAAAAATTCTTTAGGATTTTTATATTACATTGTTGCACACTATCTTTACGAAATGCCAAACAGTGAAGGAAAAATGATGGGGCTTTCTTGTTGTACAGAACCAGAATACAGTATACCAAGTCCTATTCAATATCACGAAGATGGCACAGTAGAATGTATTTTTGAAGAAAGAGAAGAGTGTGATCTAGAAACAAATATCGAAAATTATATTAAAGATAAATTTTCATATTTAATAAAAACAGATGACAAAATATTACCATCGGATATTTATAAAGCCAAAATAGCTGCAACAGCCCAGTGGTGGTTTACAGAACAAGTTATTAATTTGGTAAAATATTTAAAAAGTCTAAACCCAAAAATAGAAAATCTTTGTCTTTGTGGTGGGTGTTTTTTAAATTGTGAAACAAATGGTATTATTGATAGATTAGGAATTTTTAAAAATATATACTGTGTTCCAGCTCCAGCCGATAGCTCAACAGTATTAGGAAAAGCGCAACAAATACTAATAAATCTTAGAGAAGAACCTCAAATTATTAAAAGTCCATATCTTGGTCCTAAACATAACACCACAAAAGAAGAATTATTAGATATTTTTAAAATACATATAGACAAAAATAACAATTATAAATCAGAAATTAGTTGTTTGCATGACATCCAAGATTATTCTGAAGAATGGATAATTGAAAGATTGAAAAATAATAAACCGATTTTATGGTTTGATGGAGAATCAGAATATGGGCCAAGAGCATTAGGACATAGATCTTTTTTAGCAAATCCTGCGACAAACGATATGTTTTGGAGATTAAGTGTTGACATAAAAAACAGAGAAAATTATCGCCCATTAGCTCCAATTACAACAGATAATTTGTATTCACTAATATTTGATGATCCAAATCCTGAAAATTTAACACAATTTATGCTAAAAACCGTAAAAATAAAACCAGAATGGCATTCAAAACTAAGAGCTGTTACACATATCAATCAAACAGCTAGACCACAACGCCTAACTGAAGATATAAATCCAACATTATATTCTTTAATAAATAAATGGTATGAAGAAACTGGTTTACCATGTTTGATAAATACTTCGTTGAACTTAAAGAACCAACCATTATTAGAAACATATAACGATCTAAAATCATTATTTGTGTGTCAAAATACCTTAAGAAATTGTAGTGTAGTAGTAGATCATGAATTGTGTTTTGATCTTTTATAAGGAATAAAAATGTTCAAACAACCACTAAAAGATTTTTCAAAAAACATAGATAAAGATAAGCTCAAAAAAAAAGAGCCTTTTGGATCTATACAAATTCAAATAGGATATAATAATCAACGTTCTTGCTGTGCTTTTTCACAGCTAAAAGGCCATCATTCTATATCAAAAACAAAAAATGAGATTATAGAAGATATAAAAGCAAACATAAATAAAAACATTAGAGATGTTGTTCTAACTGGTTTAAATATATGCCAATATGAAGATCCAGAAGACCACACTGATTTGATTGGATTGTTGAAATATATTGTAAAAAATAATTTAAATATAAATAAAATATCTATGTTTTATATAGACCCAGCATATGAAAAAGTATTCGAACTTATGGATTTTATAGAAACAGAACCTTTGATGAGCAAGGATTTATATTTAGCTACTCAATCTGGGTCAAACAAAGTACTTAAAAAGATGAATAGAAGACACACAAGAGAAAGAGTGCAAGAAATTATAAATTATTCAAAACATATAGCAATAAGACATGATTTCATTATTGGATATCCTGGTGAGACAGAAGAAGACTTCAAGCAAACATTAGATTTATTAAGAATGTCGCAAGAAAATAATGTTATAGGTGGCATCTCTGAGTTTTATGCTCACGAGAAAACAGCATCTTATTATATGAATGATAAAATTGATCCAGAAATAATAAAAGATAGATATGAAACAATAATAAATACTGCAAATAACTTAGTCGATCTAATACAACAAGAAGTTAGATGTATTCAATTTGAGCTATGGCATAATTGTACTAATGAATGTGAATTTTGTTACTTAAATGGTTGTAGAAAAGTTTATACAGAAGAACAAAAACAAACATCAATGCAAAAAGTACTAGATATATTGGAAACAGATAAAGTGAATGGATTCAATGCTGTTGCACTAATTGGTGGAGAATTGTTTATGGGGCAGCAAGAAGATAAAAATACTAGAGTAATTTTCCAACAACTGATAAAGAAAATGAAATCTTTCTTGGATAAAGATCAAATGAAAGAAATTTGGCTTACATCAAATCTTTTAACTGGAAATATCCAAGCCTTATCTGAAACATTAGAAATACTTATGAAAGATTTACCACGTTATCAAAGAATAATGCTATGCACATCTTATGATACGCAAGGCAGATTTCATACAAAAGAAGCATATAACATGTGGTACAACAACCTAATAAAAATTCACGAATTATTTCCAAGATTGTGTATTCATATTCAGACAATTTGCAATCAAGCTTTTGTAGATGAGTGGTTTGAAAATAAAGATAAATTTATTGATTTTATTGATAAAGGTTTTCTAATGGATTTTAAACCACCTGCCACAAATGCTGTTGATTTTATATATCACAACACAGGAAGAGAGGCATACAGAGCAAATTTAGAAAAATTTGCAAAAACACAATCTTATAAATATCTTATTGATTCTAGAGAAAAATTTATAGAATTTTGGAAATCAGTAGCTAAAACTTTTCCTGATGGAGTTCAAAAACTAAAGGACTTTAATAGTAATCATGTAAAATCTGAATGTTGTTATTCTGTGCCATGGGATGAGTGGTTTATAGATAGATGGGATAATAATAAAGAAAACGCCCCATGCGGTCACTGCTGGGATGGATATTGTTATAAAGATTATCCAGACAAATGTGGCAAATGTGATGTTGAAAGATTGATAAAAATGCTAGAAAAGAAGGCTCAATGACCAATCTAGAACTATTTTTGAACCAATATAAAGATAATATATATTACAGCATAGATAATAACACAATATCTGTAGCTGTTGGTTGTGAATTGAACTTTGTAGAGCTAGAAAAGATCAAAAGCCTTATTTCAAAATACTTTTCTAAGTTTGTAATTATCAATACATGTGGTGTGCACGAGAAGAACATTAACATATCAAAAGAAATAGTCACAGAACTTATAAAAGAAAAACCTGAATATACTATCTTTATTGTAGGTTGTGCATCTAAACTGTTTATTAACCTTACATCTGATAATATTATAATAGCAAATAACGAAGAAAAGATAGATGAAAGCTTTTACGCTTCTTTGCCTAATGCATATGAACAAAATGGTATAGTGGAACATCAAATAGGTAAAATAAAAATCCAAACAGGTTGTAATAGTAATTGTGCTTATTGTATTATTCCAAAGCTTAGAGGTAGATCCCAATCTGAAACATATGAAAGTATCAAACAAGATATTCAAAGCAATTTAGACGCTGGTGTGTTTGATTTGTGTTTGGTTGGTGTAAATATAGTGCAATATAAAGAACCTACAGAAGGATATGGGTTAGTACAGTTAATCAAAAATATAATACAAGACTTTCCAAGTATCCACTCTTTGAATTTAGACTCCATAGATCCGGCATACTTGGAAATATTTGATCTTATAGCCTTTATAAAACAAGAAAGCAAGATGAGAAAAGAGCTTTATCTGGCTACTCAATCTGGATCTGATAAAATTATAAAAGCAATGAGAAGATGCCATACCAAACAAAGAATCCTAGACATCATTAAGGCTTCATCAGGAATAGAAATTAGACATGATTTTATTGTAGGATTCCCTGGTGAGACAGATGAGGACTTTGAAGAATCACGTACTTTACTTAGATTGACACAAAACAAAGAAAGATACGGAGTGATATCTGAGTACACAAATCATTATGGTAAACAAGAAGATTTAGTGCCGATAGATGTTATCAAAAAAAGAAAAGATATATTGGAAGCTCAAAAGACAAAAATAATAGAATTGATCAACAGTGACAGTGGTATTATTGAATTGACTTGTAACTCTGATTTTGGTAAAATAAAAAGATACATGGATCAGGATAAAATCAAAGCAGTGACAATAAAATCCGATCTAGGTGCTAATTTCGAAAACATAGTAAATGGATTGAAGATTCTGATGGATAACAAACCAAGATATCAAAAAGTAACTTTACATACGTCTTGTGAGTTTTCTGATGAAGCAAATAAAATCTATGAAACATTTCCAGATGTTATGATAGATATTGAATAAAACAATAAGGCAAGGTGATGAAAGTTTTACAAATATCTCCATGGTCAAACTGTAAGAATCATTGTGCATTTTGTTCGCAGCGTGGGGATAAACCATTTACAACAGAAGAAAGAAAACAACACTTAGAAGATATATATAATGAGTTTGTTGATGGTAGTATATATAAAAAATATGACTTTGATGGTTTTGGTATAATTGGTGGAGAATTTTTTACAGGCCAATTAGATGAAATAGAAGATACATGGTATAAACTAGTTGAACATTTATCTGGATTATTAAAAACTAAAAAATTAAAACAAGTGTGGATAAATAGTAATCTAATAGGTGTAAATATAAAACAAATAGAAAAGACTTTTGATTTATTTGATTGGGATGCATTAGGAGAAGATCAAAAAGTATTATTACCAACCTCTTATGATAGCAAAGGTAGATTTCATACTGAAGAAGATAAAATACAATGGTATAAAAATGTAGAATATATATCAAAAAAATACCCAAAATTAGAAGTATATGGAACAGCAATAACCACTCAGGCTTTTGTAGAAGAGTTGTTATCCGATACTTTTGTTTATCCAACTGGTATGCGTGCTTTAAATTTATTAGTACCAAGATTGACGGATGCAGATTATTTTAGCAATCCTTTAACGCACACAAAACAATATAATGAAATATTGCATTCCAAACTAAATGAGTACCCTGAATGGTTTTTTCCCAAGTCAAGAGAACAATTTATACAGTTCTTATATAAAGTAAGAGAAGTATTAGGAGAAGGTGTCTTAGAAAACTTTTTTGAAGTAGAAAGACATTCCTCAGATGTATTTACTTATTTCCCTTATAAGAATACATTTTTTGTAGATAGACATACTAAAGATAACGGAAAAGAAAATATGTCTTGCGGGCACCCTTATACCTCTTGTTGTTATTTAGATTCTAATCATTGTAGCCACTGTGATGCTCAAAAAGTATTTAAATATGGAAAAAATTACTAATATACTTATAACTTATAATAAACAATATATAAATGATTAACAAACAAAAAATAAAACTATACATAAATCCAATAGAAGATTCTACAAAACCACCTGTAAATTTAACATTATTATCTGATGCTTTTGATTTTATTACAGGCAAGTTTGATATAGTCTCAATAGAAATACAATTAAACGAATATAAAAGACCATCTGAATTTTATTTTGAATTACTATCTGGATTATGCAAAACAGTTTCAAATTCAATTATAACAAATAACTATACCGGTAGAAAGAAAAACAATATATTCAAAGTTGATTCTTTTAATTATTTAAATATTATTATAGATAATTCCAAACCATTTTCTGTAATATATAACAACCAAACAAAAGAATTTAAAACTTTAGAAGATTTGTCTACTGTTTTATCTGTTCTATAATACATAAGGAGTAAAAAATGAACATAGGTATAAAAATAAAAACTTGGTTAGGTGTAGCTGCAGTTATTGCAATTGTAGCATTATTTAGTTTATGGAGAATTACAGCTAACAATTATAAAATAGAAAAAGAAAATAGAGAAATATTAGAACAACAATTACAAGTAGTTCAAGAAGAAAATAATAAATTAATCGAATATAATAAAAAAATTGAAAAAAGCATGAAAGAAATCGAAAAAGAATATAATGAAAGATTCCAAAATATACCAAAAGATTCATGTGGTGATGCTAAACCTTCAAAAGAATTATTAGAATTTCTAAAACAAGGAGCATAATAATGAAAAAATTAATTTTAGGAATGTTGATTACAGTATTATGTACAGCTTGCACTTTTAAGCACAATAACAATTTATATGTAAACAAATTCTACCAAAACAACTACAGCACAGAAAAATGTTATGATGGAACAAAAACTTTTTCACAAATTATAGTATGCTTACAAGAAGTCGACAAAAAAGAAAAATCGCAAAACGAAATTACAAATAAAATGATTGACAATGAAAAATAAAAATATATAATATAAAAGTTTTGTAAATATCTGACATATCAATCCTGAAAGAATTTAATTTTTTCGGGATTTTTTTATTGAATTTTTGTTTTTTTGTGTAATACTATTTTATATAGAAAAGAAATAAAAGGAGCCCCAATATGAGTCTAATACCAATGGTTGTTCAAAAAACAAAAGATGGTGAAAGAGCTTGTGATATTTATTCAAGACTTTTAAATGATCGTATTGTTTTTGTAGGAGAAGAAATAACTGACGAACTTGCGAACAATGTAGTGGCACAGTTATTATATTTAGAATCTGAAAACCCAGAAAAAGATATTCAAATGTGGATCAACTCTCCTGGTGGTTCAGTAACAGCAACAAGAGCAATATTGAACGCAATGAATTATATAAAGTGCGATGTTTCAACAATTGGTATGGGTATGTGTGCATCTGGAGGATCTGTGTTATTAGCTGGTGGCACAAAAGGTAAAAGATATGCATTTGAAGATACTGAAATTATGATTCACCAACCTTTAGGTGGTGCAAGAGGTCAAGCAACAGATATTCAAATCCAGGCTAAAAACATACAAGATATGAAAGAATGGTTGGTTGATTTTTATTCTAAAGTTAGTGGTGAAAAAAAGAACAAAATCGAACAAGATATTGAACGTGATTGTTATTTGAAAGCCCAACAAGCTATGGAATATGGTAAATATGGATTAATTGATCAAATAAAAACAAAAAGAGGTAAATAATATGCCATGGGATTTCGAACCGGACAATGCAACAGTTAAAATTGATCCAAATGAAGTTTTAGAATATGTAAAAAGTAACAAAGATTGGTTTATGGAACGTCTTGGAGAAAGCAAAAGAGGACTTCAAATTGAAATACTAAATGTTGAAAACCAAATTAAAGACATTCTAAATAGTTATAATAATATAAGACTAATGCGTGATGGGTTGACAGAAAACAAAAACTCAATAGCAATAGGATTATATGAAAAAATTGAAAACATTAAAAGTATGGTTGAAGGGTTGCTAAATGAATAAATCACATTGTAAACAAACTATTGCTTGGTGTTATGAGCATGGTAAATCATTTGAATTTTTAGGTAAGATTTATAATATAAACAAATTAGGAGCTGATATTAATTTAGAGGCATGCTGTTCTGTTGATGAAGACTCTATTATGAATGTAGCAAAAAACAAAGTGCATTATTTCAATCCATTATGTGATTTATCAAAAATGGAAGAAGATAAAAAATATATAGTTTCTTTTTATACTGGTGATGAAAAGAAATTCAAAAGTGCTGTTTTACAAGTTTTAGAAAAAACCCCATCTGCAATATATTTTACAAATGGTATGTGTAACGATTTAGATGGATTGGATATTTCAGTTTTCCCAAATAAAAACAACAATATAATAAATTTTCAAAAAACAAAATAAGAAAGAGTAATAAAAACACCCACAGGGGAAAGGAGGAAAACACTGTGGGTGCAAACACGGGCTATAAGAAAAATAATATAATAAATACCTTTCTGCCCATTATATAGAACTCTATTTTTTCAAACCAAGCTCTCTCATTTGCTTATTTATCAAAGCGTTACTTATACCAAATTTATCTTTATATGTTTTAGATAGACTACTAATAAACTTTAATGATTTAGGAGTAACTATGCCAGATTTATAAGCAAAGATCTTCAATAATACTAATTCAAACTTTTTTCCACGATATTCACCTGTCTCTAACATTTCTTGTAGTTTATTAGTATATTTCCCATTTTCAAAATTCTCAGAATATTCAAGTATTTTACGTACATATATTTTTGTTTCTTGTTGTGCCTCAAAATAATCTTCTTGATTTTCATTAGGTGTTATATCTAATAAAGTCATTTTTTCATTATTATTGTGAATAGGGCTATCAATAGAAGGTTTACCAAGCGATGCTTCCGGGTTTTCCGCAGCTTTTCTTGCTTGTACTTTTCTTTCTTCCGTGATAGCTTTTCGTGCTAAATTAAGAAAATCTGAATATTTTTTATAAGTTTTTTTAACCTTTGTTTTTTTCTTTAATTTTTCTGGAAAAAACCATCTATCTCTATAAAAATTAGAAAAATAATAAAACTTTACAAGAAAATGAGAAATCCAATCTTCTTGAGTACCCATAGCATTAATCATACGATATGCATTATATTTCAAGTATTGTTCCATATCTTTTCTTATGGATTCTACAACATTATCATAAACCTCAACTGA
>Ga0265298_10011701_pt1 | contig 10240 bp, 15 predicted proteins | sample AusTroGonzalo_MG_3_FD_193486 | JGI IMG/M metagenome (GOLD analysis project Ga0265298, IMG submission 193486) | Bovine rumen microbial communities from tropical cattle in Woodstock, Queensland, Australia - Gonzalo_01 | ecosystem: Host-associated > Mammals > Digestive system > Stomach > Rumen ... | reverse complement strand
TATAAATTTTGAACTCTATCGAACTCGCTATCGTCGAAAATAATTTGATCGTTATTTTCGATTTTTGTTATTGCAACAGCCCCACTATCAACGTACGCCCTATATCAAGCGGGTAAGAATAAATTATTTGCAACGGGGAGAGAATACATTTGATCGTCGTTCATTCGGAATATGCTAAACAACCAATCGTATTGTAATAATTCGTCGCAACCCGTACCCTCGCAAGCCTCGTCAGAAGGTAATTCAGAAAGACACTCTTGTAATTGATCGTTTAAAGAAGAATTATAATTTTGTAAACTTGATAAATCACTTTGACAACCACTTAAACTTTCAGTACATTGTAAATATCATGCGTCTTGGTTATTTTGACAAGTAGATAATGAAGATTGACAGCTACTTAAAGATCATGATAATGTTGATACGTCGCCACGACAAGTATTCAAATTTGAAAGACAAGATTGATAATTACTATCTTGTGAACAATCAACGGGACGATTAGAAACGTATCAATATATTTTTCATGCTGAAAAATTGAAACTTGAATTACTATTTCATTTTTCAACTGTTATATTTGTCGCTACATGATTTTCCCAATAATATTTATCATAACATTGAAAAACGTTTCAATATATAGGATTTTCAAAGTTTAATAATTGATCGATTTCCACTCAATCAACAATAACTTTATAAAAATAACCATATTGTAAAGACGGAGTTAAATAATTTCCATGATACCTAGAAGGAACTAGCTTTACACAAAACCCGTCATAATTTGCGAGTATATCGGAAGATCAAAGAGCAGACATAGATCAAGACGACGTTTGTTCGTCTTGCGATCAAATTTCCGTAAAGGTATAATTATAAGCACTTGAAAATGAAGAAACCATTACAGCACTTATAAATAATACAAATAATAATCTAATTTTCTTCATTTTCTAATGGGTATTCGTCTAAAATATCGTCAAATTCGTCCTCTATGGGATCAAGTCAATTTTGCTTTCTATATTCTTCTTCTCGCTTTTTATATTCTTCTTCTCTTTCTTTATCACGTTCAAGTTTTATCTTTCAAATATAATGTTTTTTAATAGATTTCGAGCCTCGATTTAATAACAACAACAAGAGAAGAACACCAAGACATAACCCAAGCAATAATAACACCAATGGAACAAACGGCATTATTAAACTTTTCATAAAACCAAAGAACGAACTTAATCAAAACCCTTCAAAACTAATTAATCACATGGTAGATCATGTAAGTATTTCTTCTCATGTCATTTTCTTTATGTTAATTTTTAAATACTATGGCTTTTTACAAAACCTTTTTTCCGTCTATTTTTATACCTTCTTGTTTTATTTGCTAAATATTTCTTTCATGTATCATAATCCAATTCATAATCATGACTATCTCAAAGAACGTCAAAATATTTTTTTCTTGCTATATGATCAAGATATTGTTTATAACCCCTCTCTGAGTTAGGATCGTCTCTATCAAGTCAACGGCTTTCAACATAATCATTATACGAATAATCTCGAGAAGCTTCTTTTGAAGCCCATTTTCGAAGATCCTCATAATTTTGATACTTATTTCTTTTTGATAAATACTCTTCATATCGAGAAGAAGGAGTAGTTTCTCACTCTGAAGAAAAAACCCTAAAAATACGTCTTCAAATATAACCATACAAAGCAAGGATCGCAACAACTCATGCACCATACAAAATAACAGTAGGTAAGACACCTAATATACTTGACACAAAATTTCAAGATATAGTTCATACAGTACCCATAACACCACTTAAAGCAGTATCAAGAGAAGATCAACCTCAACCTTCAGAGCCTCAACCTCATACTAATGAATTATAAACACTTGCAAATGATACAAGAGAACTAGAATTATTTAACGCAGTTTCATAATATCAAGCTTGTGCAGTATAACTATTAATGTTAGCGTCTATAACAGACATAATATAACTTTGTGATAATACAACATTATCGCTATCATAACAAACATATATAATATTGTTTAACCCTAATCACGCATATTCTTGCGGTAATATTGTTTGTCATGCGTCTTGACAAGTAGAAGTAAACTCTTGAACATAACTTGTATATGCGTCATTTGATAGACCCCATACAGAAGTATTGTTTTTATAATAAGTATAATCACTAGCCATACTTTCATAAGAAGTAATACTATCTTGTATTTCACTATCGGAATAAAAAATAATCCATTGATTATCGATTAAACCCCAATCGGATTTTGGAAAAACACGAGCATTACTTTCAGAAACAGCCCAAGCATTATTACTTATAAAATCATAATAGAGATCGTCTATTTCGTCAGCAGTAGATATAAGAGGTAATCATACTAAAGTAGAGAGAATAAGTCAAAGTAATGTTTTTTTTAACATTAATGGAATAAACGAAATAAATTTTTAATAGAGTATCGAACGCCTTTAAAACGTCATACAAACAGCCTTGTAATATATCACACGAGGAAACCTAACACAAATTGTAAATATTCTCATGGAATATAGTTTAATATTTCTTTCATGGTTAATTGAGAATTAAAGTTTTTTTCTTTTCTTTTTTTTCTTCTTGAATAGGAATTGTTATTTCTTCTTTCTTTTCTTGTAATATTTCTTGATCGAGTTTTTCAACCTTTTCTTGACGAATTTCGTCAGTTATCGCCTCATTATATAAAGCCTCAAAGTCTATGTCTTTGGATCATGGAGAGAATAGTTTTTTTATGTATTGCTTGATTTTCCAATAGAAGATTGAGAAGGAAGGTAAATATTTTTGATACCATGTTTTATTTTTATCTTCTTTCTTTTTCCTTTGCTTTTCTTCAAATTTTCTTTGTTCTTCTTCAGTAGGAACTATTTTTAACCCATGTATAAGTTTAGCAACAGTTAACGGACGTACTCTTTCGTCTTTGTATCAACATATATGGTAAGTACAATATTCTTCTTTAACTATTTCCCTATATGCTTTATCAAATACACAGAATAACTCGAGAAAGGAAGTAAGAGGAGAAAAGTATTCACTATATATTTTTGTTTCCTCTTTGATCGTTTGAGCTTGTCAATCAGAAGTAATTTTAACACTTTGATCCGTTTCTATATCAACGACGTCCCCCTTATTTAGATAAACTGTTTTTTTGTCCAATTCAAATCAAAGGATTTTATTGATATTATATTCTTCAACGTAATCAGATAAACGACGTACATATATGTCTATTTGAGTTAATCTTTGCGTTATAAATACTATACGAATTTTTCTTTTACGGCATTGAGTAAATATAACTTTTAACTTTCATAATATACTTTGTTTGGTTAAACTTTCCCTAGCACCAAGATATAAGTGAGCCTCGTCAACGATTAAGAGAATATCTTTCATGTAATCCCTAGCGTCGTAGAAGTTTTCAAGATCGTCATTAGATACGATTGAATATTCTTCTAAAGTCTCAAACACATTGAGAAGATCGTCAATAGTAGAATAGTAGTGATCAACCCTAGAATAAGGAACATTTGCTATAACATAAGTGTATTGACGTTTCTGTTTATACATTTCGAGAAACGTTCAGAACGTTTTTCAAGATCAGAAGTTTCACATAACACATGAAAGTCAGTATCTCATAATTTTTTTAATTCGTCGGGAGTAAATAATAACAGTTTTATCTTTTCTATACTTTCTTGATCCTCATGTCTTTTTAGATATTTAATACCATACTTGATCCACTCGAACATTGATAAATTTCTTTGTTTTCTTTTATGGGAAGTAGTATTATCGGAAACATTGAGACCAAAGTTTATAAATTTTTCTATATCTTCTATTTTTAATTCACGTTCGTTATCGTCAAAGCCTTTACTGTTTACTTGTAATTCATACCTCATTACTTGCGGGTATTCAAAGTATTCGGGGTATAAGAATTGCGTTCAACGAGCGATTATTTCAGCTTTTTTGTCATAATATCTTATAAAACGAGCATTAGAAGAACTTTTATTTCAAAATAAGAGGTATTGAATTTTAGCTTTTTTCTTTGTAGAGATTTTATTTAAATTATCGATACGGGTATTTAAAGTATCGAGATCAGTATCTTTAACTTTACGATCTTTCTTGTATATGGATCAACCTCATTGGACTTTTAAATTATTCTTTTTACGGAAGTTATATTTTGCACAATCGACGGTATAATCGACACGAGTAAGTATAATGTCTTTTAGTCAGCAATATTCATGTAGAAGTGTATATACGTCGGATCGGAGACCTTCTTCACGTATTAGTTTTACTCATTTTCAGTAGATATTGACTTTTAAATATCGTTCAGAGTTTAATTGAATTTCTTGAAGTCTTAATATACGCACGGGTATTCATGCAACAGATATAGAACAGAAAGCAGTAAATACTTTATATTGAGTTTCTCTTTCAATTGCGAGCCTTCATACATAAAGAGAAGGAGAATTGTCAGAGGAGAGGAGTATATTTAATCTTTCTTTATATCGCTTTCAGTAGAAAGCCACATAGTCTATAAAATCACATATAACCCTATCACTTGAATTGAATTTTATATATTTTCCAATTTTATTATTTGGATCAATATATTGACGTTTAATATAAGTTTTCATAATACCAATTAAGAACTAAAGTTTTTCTTGTAAAGATTTTTTTTGTTTTTTTAATTTTAGCAATTCTTAATTAGTGTTAATATACAAATGTTAAATTTGAAACAAAGTTTTCCCCCCGAGTTTTCCATATGGAAACCTCTTAAAACATGGTAATTTTATGTTAGAAGGGGACACGGCTATTAATAGAGCCGTGTCCTTTTTCCTAATTTCTTTCACGAGGAGTGTCGAAGTCAATAGGTAAATCCTCAATATACGAGTATTGTTCAATAACTTGTAAGTTTCTTCACTTTAGACCGTCAACATGGAATTGATCTCAAATATCAAGTACGTCTTCAAAAAAATCATTATATTCTTGTTTTGTCATATAGAATTTTCTTAGATCGTTAACAGAGTAGTCAGTATCATAAAGACAAGAAACCACTACCATGTTTACACCTTCTTTACTAATATAACTTGATATACCTTCAATAGTATAATTTTTAATTCAATATCATTGTCTTTTTTCTTTCGTTAATTCTATACCTTCAGTTGCTACCAAATACAATCAACCTAGACCCAAACTATCTCTTTTTTCGTCAATTTTATCTCAAAATATTTCTCTAAATTCTTGTTCATCAAAATATTTACTTGTTGATCCACGAACGTTAAATCTTGTTGACTGTTGAATAAGTCTTAAAGAATACATTGTTTCTCATGTTTCTTTATTCTTAAATTTGAAAGCACTATCAATGGCATAATATTTTTTCATTTTTTCTAACAAATATAAATAATAAAACGTTTTATTTGTTATATTTATTTAACCCGTTTTATTTAACAGACGGAACGGGAAAACGTCCCCCATACTCTCTTAACAAAATCTTCTTATACGGCAAAAATAAGAGAACTAACCTCTCTTATGGAATACACCGTATATTTTTCTACCGATTAATCCCATAAGTGCGAGAATTGCTACTACTCATGCACCGTAAAGAATTACAGTAGGAACGAAGTTTGTTATTGAAGTTGTGAAATTTTCAACCAAAGTGCTTAACGTAGTTGTGAAGCTTTCTGGCATAGTAATCGCACCACTTAGCATTTTTACCTTCTTAATACCGATATAAAAAAGTGAATTTTGATAAATATTTCTATTTCTTCACTTTTTTATAAATCCACTTTGCACAATGTATCTTAGAATTAATTAATTCACTTTGCACAATGTACCTTAGCATTAATTAATTCACTTTGCACAATTACTTGTGTATGCAACAGAGAAATTATAAAAAGCAAATACTATTGAAATATACTATCATTTTGCTTTTTATCATTATTAAATAAAAAATCAAGACTTTTTTCAAAAAATAGGAAGTAAACGACTAGCCCCCCAAAACGTACGGGAAAAACAAACTGTCGCATGCTAAAAATACGATCCCCTCGATCATGAAAGGGGAGTAATGGACAGCAACACGCACTACCGCGTCAGTTTTCCCGCAAATCGCAATCACGAGCCGACTTGCGAGGCTTGGGGTACGTTCTTTTCACTCTTGCGAGCGAAAATTCACTCGGGGAGTATTACTAACACGTAAAGAAAATTTTTGATAAATGAAAAAGCTAGCTTATGGTTAGCGGTTTTTCGTGTTTTTATATTGTTATAAGTGAGTATTTTTGTAATATATTATTGACAAAAAAAGTTTTATAATATTATCACATAAACATGAAAGATCAAGCAATTTTTATTGAAGACGCTTTAAGAAATCGTTTTGAAATCGCAAACGAAAGACGAGGAGGTGAGATTTACGAAAAAATGTTAGATCGTTTTATTGAATTGATAATCGATTGTTGAACATGAGACAATACCGCCTCAAGCCTTATCGATAATTGGTTAATAAACGCCGAACATTACACCTACGACGAGATATATAAACGATACTTAAAAGACGAAAAAGAACGAGAAAACCTAGACGAAGAAGAAAAAGAGGAAACAATAGAGGAGATCCATAGACGAGCCGACGAAAACGGACACCGGTTCGACGACGATTTAGAAGAAACTATCGCTTATTGGTTTTAATTTATAACAAACATATGAAAAAAGCGTTATTTAAAGAGCGAAAAAAAGTAGAATTTCGAGCCAATAACAAATTCACAAAGTATCAACTCGAAAAATTACTTGAAACAATCGCAAAAGACCTCGAAGACTTATATGAACAAATCGTATAAGTTTTTTTTAATATGTCAAATAATTTTAGAAGTTCGAAAAAAAATTTTCGATCGCCTTCGGCGATACCTTTTTTTGATAACACTTTTAATTACCTCACGGCTTGAAATAATGGTATAGTTTTATAAGAAGGAAAGCAACTACTACAGATCCAAATAATCATGATACCGTCATTATATTTCAACATGTAGCACCAATATAACTTGTAAGATTTAACACCTGACCTATATATCAACTAAACATACCAAAAAAATACGCTATATCTCAAATATTCGTCGCAAGTAATACCACTATTACTACAAATAATCATATATTCAAAGCACTTGATACCATTAAATCATACGGTAGAGAACTAAAAAGATTATAATTCAAATTATATATACCAATGTATTAGCAAATGGGAAATCAACATACGGAACAGCTTGACATGATATACCGTTAACCGCAGTATATCACTCTTGGAATTTTTGTTGAATTGGAGTAATAAATTTTCAGAGAATACTATTGGAAACCATGTTAGCCAAATTATTTGTCGCAACCTCAAATAGTGAAATATCGCCACTTTCTCATGTTCAACCACTAGAAGAAGATCAACCAAGACCTAAACAATTAATTATTCAATCCCATGTATTTCGAGAACAAGCGTTATTTTCTGTTTGTTCAACGGGACGAGATCAACACATTAATTCAACATTAATAATATCGGATCAATCGTCATTGATTATTGTATTTTGCATAATATACTGAATATCGTTATAATATGTTTCGGAAGACTTATCTCAATCAATAAAATATATTTTTGCAAAAGAACGAGTATTTTCAACCATAATATCACAATAATCATTTCAAATATGCGGGTAAGATCAAGACCAATTTTCTATAATTCATGTTCACTGAAGATAATCCCATACTGAAGAAAAATCACTTAAAGAAACTATTCAATCTTTCCATTGTTTGCGGCATTGATACATGGATTTACTAATCGCATTTTGAACACTGTTATATCAAACACAAGAATTATAATCTTGTAATGGAGTATTATCAACGGGAAGGATCGTTCATGTTCAATTATTTGTATTTCCCACGTCAGATCAAAAAGCGGGAGTTTCAAAATTTAATTGGGAAGAATACATAAATCAAGATCAACTTTCATAATTAGAAAATACTTGTTTTCAACCCTTAGCAATAGTAAATCAACCATTTTGGGTAGTCGGGAAAAGGAAAGTACCTCATGGAGAAACGTTATAATAATAATCTCGATTTACATTACTTAATATTGTATCGGTAATAGGTATTGTTCAAAGCATGAATTGTCATGCAACGTCTTGCGATACCGTCGCGGATCGAGCCTTTCAATCAACCCAAGAAATATACCATAAATTGTCAACCATACTTGAAGGATCAGCCAATAATATTACATTTTCAAGACCCCGTCAACCTAATATTTGATACGTATAATTTGTTTCAGAATTACGGAAAATTACAGTATCATGATAAAAAAACATTTCGTCCATTACTAATTGTTGACCATTACGGAACGTATAAAGAAATCACGCACGAGAAGGAACATAATAAGTAAACCAAGTATTACGAGTTTCGTTTCGGATTTTAAATTCTATACCCTCGTCAACATTATTTGCAAAAACAAAAGAAACGGCGATTGCGTCAGTAGTATTATAATTTCAATAATAACCAAAATAACCATTATAATGAGAAAAAACATGTCAATTTCATTGTCATAAATAATATGAACGTGAATATTGATTTTCAATGTTATGAAAACCCGCCTCAGTTAAATTACTATAAGTTTGTTCACTATAATCTTTTCCCGAAGTAGAATTATTAATCCGCCTACTTTGAGCAAAAACATTATTTGTATTATATCGCATTTTATATGCGTTTGTTGATCATGAAAAACACAAACAACAAAACAATAATGTTAATAATAATTTTTTAATCATTATTTTCTCGAATATAAGTTAAAGTACGAATTTTAGCCAATCTTTCCCTATAACCTTTATTGTCATCTCTTAAATAATCATTTTCAGCTTGTAATTCAGAGTTTTTATTTCTTAATTTATCATTATCAATAGCGAGAGAAATAATAAGAACACATAACAAACATACAAACAAAACCTTTAATAATACTAGTCGAAACATTTTTATATAATTAATAAATAAATTAATTTTTCATAAGTCAATTACGTTTACTAGGAGGATATTTTTTTGTATATAACAAATACAATAATAACACTAGCAACGTTAAAATAATAAAACTAACCATTTTCTTTCAAAGCTTTAAACACTAAATAATCAACAGTTTTTAATATAATAATTACATTGAATATAACAGCCAATAGAGGAGTTATTTCATACAAACCATACTCGTTAATTGTCATTTGTACGCCATTTTAACAAATAAATTGTAAGGATCAAAAAACCACATATAAATATTGACGGTAAACAGTAATATAATATATGTAAGGTATTTCGAATAACTATCTTGTAATTCAATACAAAGCTACTTGTTATCATTTTTATCTTGAAATATAAAACCAAATATAAGACCTAATATTGCAACAATACCAATCGCAAGAATTAGCCAATGAGAAAAGATTTCAACGGGTAAAACGTCGGGTAATGCACCTACAAAAGCGTCCATTGCACCCTTTGTCGTATTTACTACAAAATCTTTAGATCAAGTACCCCGCCATGTATTCATTTTATTTTCAATGATTTATAAAATATCAAACAACAGCAACAGCTAATACTATACCTAATGTAGTAGGACCAATTGCAACAAGTACGTCCTTAGCCCATGTTAATACAGAAGTTAAATTTGCGTCCATTTTTTACTATATTAATAAATAAATATTAATCGTCGTCTTCGTCAGAAAAATCGTCGCTTTCGTATAAATCATTAATTTCCCAAGAATAATAAGGGGAATGAACACCTACACGTCCCCAACGTCTTTTCTCTTTTTTATATCTTTCAGCACGTAATACGGGATCGTCCCAATCACTATTATTATTAATATCTCTTGACCTAGTATATTTACTATCAATATACGCATAGAATTGAGTTTTATTGTTTAAGTCATAGACATTGACAGAACGATCATTTTTATTCGGATTTCGTATATTATTAATTTTAGCCCAAACATAATGAAGAAAACTAAGTAGAGCAACGGGACCAGCACCCGCTAATATAATAGTAGGAACCCAAGAAACAACACTAGCCCCAAAAGAAGATACGAGAGTATATAATCAAGCAGTTAATCAAACCATTATTTCTTATTTAAAGCACGGTTAAAAATACGCATAAAGAATTTTTTAACATAATAGATAAACACACAAACAAACACCAAACAAGCTATACCAATAAAGAATTTTATATATAAATTTTGAACACTATCGAACTCGC
>Ga0265298_10011699_pt1 | contig 10241 bp, 8 predicted proteins | sample AusTroGonzalo_MG_3_FD_193486 | JGI IMG/M metagenome (GOLD analysis project Ga0265298, IMG submission 193486) | Bovine rumen microbial communities from tropical cattle in Woodstock, Queensland, Australia - Gonzalo_01 | ecosystem: Host-associated > Mammals > Digestive system > Stomach > Rumen ... | reverse complement strand
ATGCCGTGGACGAATTCAACCGGTATTTTATCGTGACCCGCCCGGACAACAAGAGTGCGATGATCGTCAACCCCGGGGACGACACGATCACCTTTACCAGTTACAATGCATTCAGCCAGAAGCCCGGCAGCAGCGCGCTGGTGACTATGATGGATATTCCGGACCCCGTGACGTCGAATATAGATCTCAGCGCGATCATAAGGCAGGTGTCGGATGCGACGGGAGAAGCCGTCGGGGATCTGAACGCGCAGATGGCGGCGCTGTTAACTCCTCCGGACCCTGCGGCAGAGCACTCCCTCTTTGTTGCGACGAACAAGCTGTTTAACCGCAGGGGGAAAATACTGACGGTAGACCTTGCGGACTACAGCATCGACATCGTCTGCGAAGGCGACGAGTGCTACCTGCCCTTCCAGACCCTGAACGACATACTGGTCTGCCCGTTGTACATACTGTATGTCTTCAACGGGGAGAAGGTGATCGGCGACGTCTACAGCGGTACGTTGATTCAGGAGGCTTATACGGCTGAACCGGCAGATATGAGCGAGACGTTCGCGATGTTCAACTTTCGTGAGTTCTGCCTCTTCATGGACTTTTTCTACGGCCTGAAAGAGGAACACCACATCGACAACTTCATGGATTATCTGATGGTTGACTCCGGGCTTTTTGCCAACATGACCAGCATAAAGTCAATTGACTTTGACGGGGCGCTGGCCGAACTGCTGCTGCAGGATATCGACGACGGTCATTCCAGCGTCAACCAGTTCAGCTGGCGCTGCGGATAGGATAATTCCCTGATGATGCTGAGCATGATGGCGCAGATGGGCTATTCACTCACGGACAGGTCCAAGGTTACAAAGGCCTTTGGGGAGGCGAGAAAGGCCGCGTATCCCGACGGTGTGCCCGGGTATGAGGAGATCGAGGACACAGCGTTCGTCACCTTTGACAGCTTTACCTTCGAACGGAATCCGGAGGAATACTACGAACTGGAGGATCCGGACAACCCAAAGGATACCGCCGAACTGATCCTGTATGCCCACCGCCGGATCACCCGGCCCGACAGTCCGATCAAAAATATCGTGCTTGATCTGTCCCTCAACGGCGGCGGAAACTCGGATGCGGCAATCGTCGCGGCATCCTGGTTCACCGGGGAGGCAAAGATCGCGCTGCGTGACTCGAATACAGGAGCGGAAACCATCGCGGCTTACCGGACGGACCTGAACCTGAACGGCGTAACGCTAAGCAACCCGGACGGCGGGGCAGAGCGTTGTGACCCCGGCGACAGCGTTTCCGGCGGCAAATACCGTCTGTTCTGCCTGACTTCGCCGATTTCCTTCTCGTGCGGCAACCTGGTGCCTGCCATATTCAGACAGGCGGGAAACGTTACGCTGATCGGTCAGCGCACCGGCGGCGGCTCCAACGGGGTGCTGCCCGCCACCATCGCGTCCGGCACACTGTTCCAGATTTCCGGCAACTTACAGATTGCCACCGTCAGGAACGGGGCCTTCTACAACGTTGACACGGGCATTGAGCCCCATGTGCGGCTGAACTACCCCGAATCGTTCTATGACAGGGAGAGTCTTGTGGAGATGATCCACAGCCTGAAGTGAAAAAAAGTCACCCGAAAAGCGGCGGTAACAAATCGGGAGGAAAAACACAAGGGAATGCCCCAAAACAGACTGATGCCCGCAGAGCTTGTTTTTTCAAGCCTTGCGGGCTTTTTGGGAATATGGTATCAGGCCGGGCTTTTTTTCCAGAGGGCTTTGAAGACTGGACATTTCCCGCCCTGATAATCGCCGATGCCTTCAAAGACCGGTTCAAATCCGCATTTTTGCAGCACGCGTTTCGAGGCAAGATTCTCACTGAGACAAATGCCCCATACTTCATCGGCGCCGACAGTGTCCGCTATGACCGGCAGGAAGGCTTTGACGGCTTCTGCGGCATATCCGCGGCCGGTATGCTTTTTCGCGATGTGATAACCGATCTCCCAAAACCCCTTTTCCAGCGGGACCAGCTGGACATAACCGATATTTTCATCGCTGTTTTTCAGGATGACGGGATAGGCCAGAGGCCCTTCAGTTCCGCCATACCGGCTCATCAGGAATCCGATGGTTTCCGCCGCTTCTTCGACGGATTCGAACACCTCATCCGGAACAAACCTTCTGTTATCCTCGTCAAGGGAATTGTCGCGGACAGCCTGTGCCATATCCGGTGTGAACTCCGTGACCATCAGCCTTTCAGTTTCAATCCTCATAGATCCTCCTGTCAGAGCAGCCCGGGAGGCCGTGCATATCCGGATTATACATCCTCGGGAAAGCAATTTACAAGGAGATTCCGGAAAAGTCGAACAGACTTGACGAAGAACAGCCGGAAAACCAATGGGGAAACAGAGATGCGGATGGACAGATGCGGGTTTTCCTGATAAAATGGCAGACAGTCTGAATCTGAGTGTATACGGAGGACAAGGCATTGATCTGCGAGAATATTCTGGAAGCCATCGGAAATACGCCGGTTGTGCGGCTGAACAAACTGCCGAAGAAAAACAGCGCGGAAATCCTGGTAAAGGTAGAACCGCTCAACGTGGGCGGATCCATCAAAACCCGGACGGCGATGAACATGCTTCTGCAGGCGGAAAAGGAGGGCCTGATCGGCCCGGACAGCATTATTGTGGAACCGACCAGCGGGAACCAGGGAATCGGCTTAGCATTAGTCGGCGCGGTTCGCGGGTACCGGACAATCATCATCATGCCGGATTCCGTGAGTGAGGAGCGCCGGAAGCTGGTCCGTCATTACGGGGCGGAAGTCAAGCTGATCCACGACGCCGGGGACATCGGCAAATGCATGGAAGAGTGCCTGCAGGCGGCGCTGAACATGAAAAAGAAGAACCCGAAGGTATTTGTGCCCCAGCAGTTTGAAAATCCGAACAACACGCTGGCCCACAAGAAACATACCGCCCTGGAGATCATGGCGCAGGTGGCGAAACCCATCCACGGCTTCTGCAGCGGGATCGGAACCGGCGGAACGCTGACGGGAATCGGGGAAGTGCTGAAGGCGCAGTACCCGGAGATCGAGATCTGGGCTGTTGAACCTGAGAACGCGGCGATTCTGGCAGGCGGAACCATCGGGACCCACCTGCAGATGGGGATCGGCGACGGGATTATTCCGGATATCCTGAACCGGGAAATCTATGATGATATTTATGTGGTAACCGATCAGGAAGCGATTGAGACCGCCCGCAGACTGGCCAGGGAGGAAGGCCTTGCCTGCGGAATCTCCAGCGGGACCAACGTGGCCGCTGCCATCCGGCTCGCGGAAAAGCTGGGCCCGGGGAAGACGGTCGTGACGGTGCTGCCTGATACGGCGGAAAGGTACTATTCAACACAGCTTTTCGGCGAATAAGGAAAGAAATGCGAGGGCTTTCCGAATGCCCTGGGCTGCCGCCCGTTCTTCACTGGAAAAGAGCCACTGGCTCTTTTTCCTGGTGCTCAGAACCCCTCGTGCTCCTTCGGCTTTAGATAAGAATATAGTGTATTTCGGGTAATATGGAGAATTCAAGAGTGCTGGATCAGTTTTCAAGAACACGGCTTCTGCTGGGACAGGAGGCCATGGAGAAACTGCGCAGGAGCCGGGTGGCGGTGTTCGGAATCGGCGGCGTGGGCGGGTATGCGGTTGAAGCACTGGTACGTTCCGGCATCGGAACACTGGACCTGATCGATCATGACCGGGTCAGCCTGACAAACCTGAACCGCCAGCTGCATGCCACAAGGAAGACCATCGGCGAATACAAGGTGGACGTGGCGGCGGAACGGGCGCGCGGGATCAACCCGGATTGCCGGGTTAATGTATACCGGACCTTCTTTTTGCCGGACACACGGGATCAGTTCGATTTTTCGCAATTTGATTATGTCATCGACGCGATTGACACCGTGACCGGGAAACTGAGCCTGATCGAGGCTGCCAGGGCAGCCGGGACACCGGTGATCAGCAGCATGGGGGCAGGAAATAAGCTGGATCCGACTGCTTTCCGGGTTGCGGATATTCACGAAACAACTGTCTGCCCTTTGGCCAGGATTATGCGCAGCGAATGCCGGAAGCGGGGGATCGACCACCTGAAGGTGGTCTATTCCACAGAGGCACCCGTGCATCCGGAGGAAAAACCCGAAGAAGAGGGAAATACCGGAAGGCGGGATATTCCGGGGTCCGTGGCATTTGTGCCGTCAGTGGCCGGAATGATCATTGCAGGGGAAGTGATCAAAGCGCTTGTTCAGAGCGGAGAACGGGGTGAAATGAAATGATCGTCAGCGGCATCAGGGAGGAACTGTTCCGGCTGCAGGATCTGAAGTACCGGGAAATGCAGATCCGGACGATTCCGACGGTGAAGGCGGAAACGATCATCGGGGTGAGGACGCCGGAATTGCGCGCCATGGCGAAGATGCTGAGCCGGGAGGAAGAGATCCGTGTATTTCTAGACGAACTGCCTCATCCGTATTTCGAAGAGAATCAGCTGCATGCTTTTATCATATCAGGCATGAAGGATTATTCCGAATGCCTTGCGGAACTGGAAAGATTCCTGCCCCATGTGGACAACTGGGCGACATGTGACCAGATGTCACCCCGGGTGTTCAGAAAACATCGGGGAGAGCTAACCGGAAACATCCGGAGATGGATCGGTTCGGCAGAAACCTATACGGTCCGGTTCGGCATCGGGATGCTGATGGAGCACTATCTGGATGAAGACTTTGATCCCGCTTATCCGGAAGAGGTCGCGGGGATCCGGTCCGAAGAATACTATGTCAGGATGATGATCGCCTGGTATTTTGCCACGGCGCTGGCGAAACAGTACGAGGCGACGCTGCCGTTCATTGAGAATAAACGGCTGGATCCCTGGACGCATAACAAGACAATTCAGAAATCCATTGAAAGCTACCGGATCACACCGGAACAGAAAGAATACCTGAGATCCCTGAAGATCAGGGGGAGCGCGAAATGACCAAGCCGGGAAAAACATCCGTGAAGGCCGGCGATTTTTCACAGGGACGGGTTTCGCTGGTGATCATGAGACTCGGCCTGCCGATGATGCTGGCCGAGTTTGTTCACGTGCTGTATAACATTGTGGACCGGATGTACATCGGCCATATGGCGCAGGGAGGGACGCTGGCGCTGACCGGACTGGGGATCTGTTTTCCTCTGATCACGCTGATCGGCGCTTTTGCCAACCTGTACTCTACCGGCGGGGCTACGCTGGCGACCATCGCACGGGGAGAACAGGACGACCGGAAGGCAGAGCGAATCATGGGCACGTCGTTCACCATGCTGCTGATCACCGGCTTTTTGCTGACGGTGATCCTGTACATTTCAGCGCCGGTCACGCTGCGCTGGCTCGGCGGGGATGACGAGACGATCCCGGCGGCGATGGATTATTTCCGGATTTACGTTGCGGGGACGATACCGGTACTGATCAGCCTGGGGATGAATCCGTTCATCAGTGCGCAGGGATTCCCGAAGATCGGCATGATTACGATCATGATCGGTGCGGCGCTGAACATTGCCCTGGATCCGCTGATGATCTATACACTGGGCATGGGTATCCGCGGCGCTGCGCTGGCAACTGTTATTTCCCAGACTGCCAGCGCGGTCTGGGTACTGGCTTTCCTCCGAAGCAGGCGGGCGGCGCTGCGCCTGACAGGACTGCATCTTGACAAAGCGGAACTCGCGGGAATCGTGAAGCTCGGAGTGACCGGGTTTACGTTCAAGGTGACGAACAGCATCACGCAGGCGATCGTGAACATTATGCTCAAGGCCTGGGGCGGGGCACTCAGCACAATCTATGTCGGCGCGATGAGCCTGATCAATTCCCTGCGGGAGATCATGAGCCTGCCAAACAGCGGGATCGTCATGGGCGGGCAGAGCGTGATGAGCTATAACTACGGAGCCAAACTGTACAGGCGCGTATCGGAGAGCATCCGATTTACCTTCCTGAGCGGACTAGCGATCAACATTGTCATGTGGGCGCTGGTCATGTTTATTCCGGAACCGCTGCTGCGGATCTTTACGGATGATGAGCAGCTGATTGCGACCGGCATTGTCTGCGCCAGGATTTTCTTCGGTGCGTTCCCCTTCATGGCTTTGCAGCAGGCAGGGCAATCCACTTTTGTGGCGCTGAACTATCCCCGGTACGCCCTGTTTTTCTCATTGCTGAGAAAGATCGTGCTGGTTGCTCCGCTGACACTGCTGCTGCCGAATATCGGCCTGGGCGTGTACGGTGTGTTCTGGGCTGAATTCGTCAGTCAGGTAATCGGCGCGACAGCTTGTTTTACAACGATGTATATGGTAATCTGGCGGCATATGAAGGCAGAGCAGCCTGCGATATCATGAGCTAAAAATATCGATGAGGTGAAACAGATGGAATACATTCACGAACTGCGCAAAGAAATCGGCCCCCGGAAGATTATCCTGAACTGTGCGGGGGCGCTGATTATCAGGGACGGGAAGATCCTGTTCCAGCGGCGGACGGACAACGGCCAGTGGGGCCTGATCGGCGGACTGGTGGAGATGAACGAAACCTACGAAGAGGCTGCGCTGCGGGAGATCCGGGAGGAAACCGGGCTGGAAGTGAAGCTGGACAGCTTCATCGGAATCTTCCACAACCACAATATGGTCTGGAGCAACGGGGATACGGCGCACGTGATCTCCGCCATGTTTACGGCGGAAATCGTCAGCGGGGAACCGAGGATTGACGAGGAATCCTATGAACTGCGCTTCTTCGGAGCAGACGAACTGCCGGAACTGTTCGCGGAGGACCATATCGCGGCACTGGAGGCCTGGGCGCGGGGGGACCGGTATCCGCTGCTGCGGGAAAACAGGTTTCGCGGAGAGTGAAGAGTTGAGAGTGGAGAAAGAGAGGGTGAACGGTATGAGTAAGATGACGGTACGGACCGGGGAAAAGCGGTTTCCGGTGGCACTGGATCTGTACGGCCTGTTTTTTGAGGATATCAGCAGAGCAGGTGACGGCGGCCTCTATCCCGAAATGATCCGGAACCGGTCCTTTGAGGATTCCCTGATTCCGGAAGGGTGCGTGACGAAGGACGGCGGAAAAACCTTTGTTTCGCCTACCGGATGGATCGACGAATTCAACAACGGCGAAGGAATGAACCAGTGGGTGAAAGATAACCGGATTCTTCCCACGCCGGTTCCGGGATGGTACGGCGACGGGGTTGAAATGGAACTGGACCATGAAACGGTACTGAACGCCAAACGCAGGGCTTCTTTGCGGGTGACTTTCAGCGCCGGCGGGAGCATCCGTAACATCGGCTTCTGCGGAATTCCCCAGGAGGCGGGGAAGGAATACCGTTTTTATATGTTCGCCCAGGCTGAAGAGGATGTGCCGCTGACCCTGACCATCGAAAAGAACGGGCAGGTGTCCGGCTCGGCCGGGATTACCGTCCGGAAGGGCGGCTGGACCCGATATGACGCGGTGTTTACGGCAGCGATTTCCGCGGGCGACGCGGAATTCCGCATCAGCTGCGCGGAAAAGGAGACGGTCCGGTTCGGCTTCACTTCCCTGATGCCGGCGGAGACCTTTATGGGCCACGGCCTCCGGAAGGATCTTGCGGAGAAACTCCGGGACATCAATCCCGCTTTCATGCGGTTCCCGGGCGGATGCATTGTGGAAGGCTTCTCCATGGAAACGGTATGGTATTTCCGGAATACCGTAGGTCCCGTATGGGAACGGCCGTCCCACTGGCTGCTGTGGCATTACCGGGCGAGCAACGGGCTGGGGTTCCATGAATATCTCCAGCTGTGCGAGGATCTCGGGGTGGCGCCGCTGTATGTATGCAATTGCGGAATGACCTGCCAGGGACGGAATCCCCGATACTTTAACGAGGAAGAACAGGCGGACATGCTCAGCGATATCCTGAATGCGCTGGAGTACGCGCTGGGGCCGGCCGATTCAGAGTGGGGCGCCCTGCGCGCGAAGATGGGACATGCAGCGCCTTTCCGGCTGGATTATCTTGAGATCGGGAATGAGAACTTCGGCCCCGAATACGAATGGCGGTTTGATATGGTGAAAAAGGCCGTGCTGGAGCGCTATCCGGGGATAACCATCATCACGAATGACCGCGGACACACCCGGAAACTGGAAGCGGACATCGCGGACGACCACTACTACAATATGCCGGAGTTTTTTGCCGAGGGGATCACGCATTACGACAGCTATGACCGGAAAGACGCGGATGTCTTTGTCGGGGAATTCTCGGTGAACCAGACGTATGAGGGCCAGTTGCGGGCCGCGGTTGCCGAAGCCATGTTCATGGTCGGCTTTGAGCGCAACCAGGACAAGGTGCGGCTCGCCTCCTACGCACCGCTGTTCCAGCACGTGCATTACGGGTCCTGGTTCCCGAATCTGATTATCTATGACAACCGCCGGAGCTTTGTGATTCCGACCTATTACAGCTGGCGCCTCTTCGGGGGAAACCGGGGCCAAAACGTCGTGGCCTCGGAAGAGGAGGTCCCGAAGATTCCTTATGATATTCACGGTCTTCCGGCACTGTCCGGAGACGACGGTGTCCGGTATCGCAATCCGATATGGAACGGGACGCCGGTCACTCCTTCCCGCAGCATTCTTGCCGGGACCGAAGTGCAGGGAAACGAGATTACCGTACTGCGGAAAACGGATCCCGATATGCCGGCATTTCCCTTCAAGATCTATCCGCTGGTCACGCTGGGAGAGGATTTGGAATGCAGGGAGGGCGTGTTTGAAGTGGATGCCTTCTGCGAGGAGGGGAAGGATATCGCGCTGGGAATCCTGGTGTCGCCGAAGCCGCTGTCCTATTACGACCGCACAAACCCGAATCCGTGCGACCCCTGGAGCATGCGATTCCTGGAAGTGTCAAGGTGGATTCTGTCAGGCGGAGAGTCATATGTTGCCCGGGACAGTTTCCCGCCGAAACCCATCTCGGAGGCCAGAAAAGTCAGCCTGAAGATGAATGCGTTCAACCATCTGAAATATACCGTGGCCGGGCACACCGTAACGCTGGAGATCAACGGTGAAAAGATCGATACGGTGGAACTGCCCTCTTATCCCGCTCTGGGAACGGTGGCCACGGATACCGAAGACACGGTGATTCTCAAGATTGTCAATTTCAGTGATCAGAATGAACCGGTGGAAATTATTCTGGACTGTGATGTGAAGACGGATTATACCGTCGGACTGCTGACAGGGAAGGCAACGGATGAGAACAGCATCGATTGCCCGGAAAATGTTCATGATGTGCTGCTTCAGGCTTCCGGGGCAGGCCGCTTCTTTGCCTATGATGCGCCGGCGCTGTCCGTTAGCGTGCTGACGCTGACGAAGGCAGAGATTTTCCCATAATCAGTTCCAGGGGCTGCTCATAGCCGGGGAAGGGGAGGGTCAGCTGCCCGCAGTCCGTATAGCCGATCGCCCTGTAGAAATGCTGCGCCTCCTCATCCTCCTGGGTTGAAGTCATGACGAGCCCATAGCCTCTGGCTTTCATATCATTTTCCCAATGCTCCATCAGCATACGGCCATAGCCTTTTCGCTGTTCGCCTTCCCTGACATACAGAAGCGTGCAGAAGGGGATGCTGTCCCAGAAAAGCGAATACCGAAGAACAGCAACGGGGCGGTCACCGCATGTAAGCACATAACTCATCTGATCCCGCACCTTCCGGTCAAACTCCTTTTCATCCAGATGACGATCCAGGGAGAACCAGAACTCCCGGTCCGCATTTGTCACATAACGAACGCTGACGGGTGAAAACGCCGGGGCCCGGCCGGGACTGTATCCGGTGCAGCGGTCCACCAGCCGTTCAAGCGGCCTTCCGGAACAGTAATTCCCGAAATCCGTGAGGAACAGCTCAACGATCCGGTCCACCGTATGGGGAAGAGAGGTGTCGCCGGCGACGTGGGGCGTGATGATCAGGCGGGGACAGGTCCAGAGGGAGCTGTTCTCCGGAACAGGTTCTTTCTCAAAAACATCCAGCCCGGCGAAAAGACGTCCTCCGCGAAGTTCTTTTTCCAGGGCATCCTGATCGATCACGGATCCGCGGCCGACATTGATGATCACCGCATCATCCGGGAGAAGCCTGAACTGCTTTCCGGAGATCATCCGGTACGTTTCCCGCGTGGCGGGAAGCGAGATGATCAGGATATCCGTTTCAGGGAGAAGCTCATCCAGTTTTTCTCTCTGCATAACCCGGTCGAAAAGGCCGCCGGGATTGCGGCC
>Ga0265298_10011698_pt1 | contig 10242 bp, 5 predicted proteins | sample AusTroGonzalo_MG_3_FD_193486 | JGI IMG/M metagenome (GOLD analysis project Ga0265298, IMG submission 193486) | Bovine rumen microbial communities from tropical cattle in Woodstock, Queensland, Australia - Gonzalo_01 | ecosystem: Host-associated > Mammals > Digestive system > Stomach > Rumen ... | reverse complement strand
ATCGTGACACGGCCTTGTTGCGGATCGTAGAAACGCGGGATCAAGTCCGTAAGGGTCGTCTTGCCGCTGCCCGATTGTCCCACCAGCGCGACCGTCTGCCCTTTCGGGATCGTCAGGCAGATGTCGGTCAGTACTTCGCGCTCCTCTTGGTACGAGAAATGAACATGGTCGAACACGATGCCTGATTCAAACTGTTGGAGGGTTTGAGGATTGGCGGGCTCTTGGATGTTCGACTCGGTCGCCAGCACGGCATCGATACGCTCGAGCGAAGCCATTCCGCGGCGGATACCGTACGCCGCTTTGCTGAGGTCCTTCGAAGGATTGATGATCGAGTAGAAAATGACGAGGTAATAGATGAATGTAGCGGCATCGATCGTCGCGTGGTCGCTTAAGATAAGCATGCCGCCGAACCATAGAATGAGTGCAATCAAAACCGTGCCGAGGAACTCGGACAGCGGGTGCGCCAGATAATAGCGGCGGTTGATTCGGTTGAAGGTAGCCCGCGTGGCGTTGATCAGCGTCGCAAAGCGTGCCCGCAGTTTATGCTGAGCATTGAAGCCCTTGATAACCCTTAGCCCCAACAGGGTCTCGTCAATAGACGACAAGATCTCGGCGTTCTGTTCCTGTCCGTGTTTGGACGCCCGCTTGAGGCTGCGGCCGATACGACCGATCAGGAAGATAGCAATGGGCATTAAAATCAATACGAACAGCGTCAACTGCCACGAGATGATAAACAGCGTAATGAGATAGATGAGGATCATTACCGGGTCCTTGAACAGGATATCCAGCGCCGACATGATACAGCCTTCCACTTCATTCACGTCATTGGTCATTCGGGAGATGATATCCCCGCGGCGCGCTTGGGTGAAATAACCCATAGGCAGCGAAAGAACCTTGTCGTACAACTGTTGCCTGAGGTCGCGCAGGACGCCGGTCCGGATAGGAACCATGAAGTAATTCGCCAGCCACGATGTGCTGCATTTGAGGCCGGTCATCACAACGAGGAACAAACCCAGCCACAGCAGCACTGTCCCTGCACCCTGCAAGGCGATTTGCTCGTTCATCACGCAGTACAAGTTCGACCGTAACGCCGCGATCGTCTGCTGCAAGCCCTCCACTTGGCTCATGTCCACACGCTGCGCATCCGACTCTGTCAGACCGAACAGAATACGCAACACGGGAATAATGGCCGCAAACGAGAACAGCGACAGCACGGTCGAGAGCAGGTTGAACACGATGTTGAGTGCCATGAACCCTTTGTAAGGCGGCACAAATCGGCGAAGTACACTAACGGTTTTCATGAACGTAGCGAATTATCTGTTTGTCAAACAGTTCTTTAGGGGTACAGAAACGAACCCGGATAGGCAGGGCAATCAAGCGTTTGCCTTGTTCACTCAATCGCTCTTCCAGCGGTGTCGTGCGCAGCCGCTGAAGGTCCTTTTCCGTGGTCAGCACAAAATCACAATACTTGCTTTTATCGAGAATCGTCTCTATGTCGGCGGGCGTATAATGATGATGGTCAGGGTAGGCGAGGAGTTGTGCCTGCGGATATTGCTGCCGAACGTGCTCGTACATATACTGCGGATTGGCAATGCCGGTCAGTATCAGCGGCGTCCCTTTCTGCGCTATCGGATCGTAGTCCACGGTCGTGAAATGCAGCTGTTGGTAGGTCGGCAAATGCAATCTGTTGTCCACGACCCGCATGTCGATCGGTCGGATATCCTGCGGACATTTAGTCACCACTACCGCGTCGGCTTTGAGTGCCCGCGAAGGCAGGTCACGCAATGTTCCCCACGGCAACATATGATCGTATATGTGCAGTTTGTCATAAGGTGTCAGCAGTACGGTAAAGCCGCAACGAAGCGCACGATGCTGCATCGCGTCGTCCAACACGATCGCGTCCAGATGTTCCACCTGCCGTTGTAGTTGCCGTACGCCCCGTACACGCTGTTCGCACACCGCGATAGGTACTTCGGGAAAAGCACGATGCAACTGCATCGCTTCGTCCCCGATGGTCTCTACAGTCGAGTTCGCATCCGCCAGCACAAAGCCCTTCGAAGCCCGCTTGTAACCGCGTGAGAGCACCGCCGGACGATAGCCGTTAGCCAGTAGTAACTGCACGATATAAGCGGTCATGGGCGTCTTACCCGTTCCCCCCACAGCGAGGTTGCCTACACAGATCGTAGGAACATCCACGCTGAAGGAAGGTAACAAGTGCCGGTCATACATCCAGTGCCGAATCGACACCCCCAACGCGTACAGCCAACTCAACGGTATAAGAAAAAATCCTTTCAACTTTCAACTATTAACTATCAACTGTCAACTATCAACTGTCAACTATCAACTATTATTGGATCTTTACTTCTTCCATCAGCGCCATGATACGCGGCTGCGAGCAGAAGTTACGTATTTTGAGAACCAGTTTCTCTTCGTCCGTGGTGTTGTCAAACATCTTCAGCAACTCGGCGTACGGGTCTTCTTTCTCGGGATAGTAAGTCAGTTGGTAGTTCTCCAACTCGGCCAACGCCACAGCTTTGTCGATCGCGTTGTCGATATTTCCCATCTCGTCCACGATACCGATCTCTTTACCTTTGGCACCCAGCCATACACGGCCTTCGCCAATCGACTTGATATAGTCCTGACTGACATGACGTCCCTCGGCGCAACGGCTGGTGAATATATCATATCCGCGCTCGATCTCTTGCTGCATCAACGCACGCTCCTCAGGATTGAAGCCTTTGTAAATCATGTTGACCTCCAAATCGGAGTGCTTGTTGGTCGATACACCATCGATGTCCAAACCGACTTTATTGCGCAGTTTGGCCACATTAGGAATCATACCGAAGATACCGATTGAACCGGTGATCGTCGTCGGCTCTGCGAAGATATAATCCGCGCCGCAGGAGATATAATAGCCTCCCGAAGCAGCCAAACCACCCATCGAAACAACTACCGGCACACCTTTGGCTTTGATGTTTTGCAAGCCATGCCATATCTGCTCGCTGGCTGCAGCTGAACCACCCGGGCTGTTGACGCGAACGACCAGCGCCTTGATGTCCTCATCCTTGCGGATTTTCTTGAGGGTCTTCACTACTTTTTTGCTGACGATTCCTTCGTTACCATCTTCGTAGATTTGACCTTCCAGATACAGCACGGCTACCTTATCCTTCGCTTTCGATTTAGGACGTTCTACTTTCGCCAACTTGCCGGTCGTCAGCGTATTGTAGTCTTTCGTGCCGGTAAACACGCGCAGCAGCGAGTCCATGTCTTGCGCATAAACGATCGTGTCCACGAGGCCTGCTTTCACTTGTTCTTCAACGGACTCCAAACTCATATGACGGTCAGCCAGCGCGTCCAGTTGTGCCTCGGTCAAATGACGCGAAGCGCCTACTGCGGATTTGAACTCCGACCAGATGCCATCCAAGTACTGCTTGGTCTGCAAGCGGTCAGCCTCCGACATCGACGTGCGGAAGAACGGTTCTACCGCCGACTTGAACGTACCCACTTTGAGGATCTGCATCTCAACGCCGATCTTCTCCATGACGCGGGTATAGTACATCTTCTGCGCCGTAAGACCATTCCATGAAACAGCGCCCGTCGGGTCCAAACAGATACGGTCGGCCACCGAAGCGATGTAATAATTGGTCTGACCGAAATGCGTTGCCGACGCAATGATCCACTTGCCGCTGGACTTGAAATCCACCAGCGCGTCACGGATCGCTTTCGCACTTGCCGGCTCGCAAGACAACTGACCGCCGTCCAACCAGATACCGAGAATCTTATCGTCGTTCTTGGCCAAACGGATGTTACTCAAGATCTCATCCAAACCGACGCTCTCTTCTGCGCCTGCATAATTGCTGTACGGCACGGAGTTCATCATCGAAGCAAACGGGTTCTCTTCTTTGGCTTGTTCCACCAATTGACCCTTCAGCTCCAACCGATAAACCGTCTTGTCTTTGAGTTCAACGGTCGATGAAGAGAACAGGTCGCCCATGATCAAACCTAAGATAGCACTGCAGATGAAATACACTGCGAAGAAAATGAGGCAGCCGCCCAGGCAGCCTACTTTGCGGCGAGGACGAGCCTGCTCACCTCCCGCGTTGGTACGAATGACTACACACATAATGATTGATGATTTATGATTTGTGATTTCAAATTTTTAATTTTTAATTTTTAATTTTTAAATTAAACGTTTTGCGATGATACGGCGTCACGCCAAAACGTTTAATGGCCTCATAATGTTCCGCGGTGGGGTAGCCTTTGTTTCGGTCCCAGCCGTATTGGGGGTATTCGGCGTGCAAGCGAACCATGTACTCGTCCCGATAGGTCTTTGCCAGTACGCTCGCTGCGGCTATCGACATATACGTCGCGTCTCCGTGAACCACCGTGTCGGCCGGTATCTCTAATAGTTCTCCGTCCGGTACGTAGGGCTTCCATTTATTGCCGTCTACCAGGATATGTTGCGGCCGTACAGCCAATTTATCCAACGCCCGCTGCATACCGAGGATGGAGCATTGCAATATATTGCGTTCGTCTATCTCTTGCGCCGACACTTCAACGACAGCCCAACTCACCGCCTCGCGTTCGATGACCGGTCGTAAGGCCTCGCGCTGTTTCTCCGTCAGCTGCTTCGAGTCGTTCAGCCACGCGAATTCCGGCACTTGACTCACCCGTTCCGGATCCAGTATGACCGCTGCGCAGAACACACTTCCCGCCAACGGCCCTCTTCCCGCTTCGTCACATCCGGCCTCCACCAAACCCTTTATCATCTGCGCCTTTAACATCCTCTAAACTTTCAACTTTCAACTATCAACTATCAACTTTAAAATGGGTGTCCTATCGCAAAATGGAACGTCATATCGTCTTTCCAGCCCAACCCGTTCGAAGCAATTCGCCATTGTTTGCCTTCGTAGATACGGCTCGGGTCATGCAACTTGACACCGAAGTCGATACGGAAGATAAATACCGACAGGTCAAACCGAATACCGACACCATAACTCCAGGCGATCTGCTTGTAGAACGTATCCCATTTGAACTCACCGTCTTGTTGGGTAGGGTACTCCCGAATGGTCCATATATTTCCGGCATCTACGAACGCCGCCAACTCCAGGAATTTCAGTACTTTGTACCGGTACTCGAGGTTCATGTCCAACTTGATATCGCCCACTTGCAAGTCATACACCAGCAAGCCGTCGATGCCGTGAAAAGCACCCGGTCCGAGGGTGCGTGCCTGCCAACCGCGGATGCCGTTTGCTCCGCCGCCGAAATAACGCTTCTCGTACGGCAACACATCTGCGTTCAGATAAGGCACGGCCACGCCGATACCGATATGTCCTAACAAATGATGCTTTGGATTGATGATACCGTGGTAGGTAAACTGGATATCGCCTTTGGCGTACTGCGCAAACGGGATACGCCATAACATGTACGACCCGTTCTCGTCTTGGGGCAACTTGGCCGCCAGCGCCAGCGCGTACAGCGCGTTACCGGCCGTCTCCGCGCGGACACCAAACTGCAAGTACGAACGGTTCGGGAATCGCGAGTTATAAGTCGTGTACGTACCCGCATAACTCCAATCGACGATGAAATGGTCTTCGTAGCTGGCAAGCAACACCGACGAACCGCTCAGGAATCGAGAGATGAACTCATCCGACATCCAGGGCACGTAGATATAATTGATATCCAGGAAATTGAACTGGTGTGTCCAACGGCTGCCCGGGTTGCGAGGAATAGTATAGCCCAAGGTCGCGCTGGCAATCGTGCGGGTGTATTCGTCCGGGCGCTGCTGGTAGTTGTAGGCAATGTTCACATTGACGTTGGACGGGAAGAGCAGTCCTGCATCTGCACGAGCCTCGATGGCCCTACCGCCGTTGGCACGCCATTCGTACGAAGCACGCGCACCGACAGTCAGCGTCTCAGCGCCTTTGAAGATGTTCTTATTGCTGTATCGAACGCCGGCTGCAACACCCCAATCGCCGGCACTGTATGTACCTTCCACTTCGGCGGTGATCGAGTTCATTCGGCCTCTCGAGATCGTGATCGCGCAGTCCAGCAAGCTGTCGCCGACCGGCGTGAAAGCAATATCCACGTATTTGACCGGCGGCAAGGCGTTCATGCGCGCATAAGTGCGCTCCACGCGCCATTCCGAATAGCGCTCGCCGGCACGTATCCTGCACGCGCGACGCAAAGCGCTCTTGCGCAAGAACGGTTTGTCCAAGTTATACGATATGTCGCGGATGTAGTACCTCGTTCGCAAACGCGCTAACGCGTCCGAATCCAGATGCTGAACGTACGGAGCAGCGTGGATACGGACATCCACTTCGTGGGTGTTGAGTGAACTGTCTGCCGTGAACTCTAACATCGATTTCTCAAAGTAGAAATATCCCCTGTTGCGCAAAGCGGTAGCGATACGCGAACGCTCTTCGTCCAGAACCTCCGTCGAGAACTGATCGCCGCTTCGAACCTTACACCGCTCATCGCGGGCAATCGCTGCCACCGCTTCTTCCGGCAGATCCACCTCATAGTTGCGTATCTTATACGGCTCGTGCGCTGTCACCAGATACGTCAGCCGCACCTTCCCGCCTTGTAGACTATCGGCTTTCGCCTTCCGCCTTTCGCCTTTCGCCTCTTTATACTCCTTCACTGTATCGACTTCGGCCTGGAAGTATCCCATATTATTCATCTGTTGCCGCAACTGCTGCATACTGATTGCCGTCAGATCGTCGTCGTAGATGACCGGCTCTTCGCCCATTTTATGCGCATTGCGCGCCAACCGTTTCTTCGACTTCGTCGTCGTGTCGCTCGGCGCTGTGTTGTACACGTGCAACTGCAATTTCCAAAAACCGAAGATCTCCGTGTTCTGTTTCTGGCGCAAGTAATTGCTCAGCTTTGCTGTGGACACACTTTTGTCGTCCACACATTTGACTTTCACTTTGTCCAACAAGTACTGATCTTGCGGCACGAATTTCGTCGTGTTGCAAGAGGCAAAAAGAACCGCCAGCAGTACTATGAACAGTTTATTTCGCATAATTAGCGCACAAAATTACACTTTTTTTTGCATATATGCAAATTTTTTAGTACTTTTGTGGCGTTTTTTGATAATTTATGGAACATATCACCAAATCACAGCTCAAATTAGTCCGCTCTTTGCAACAAAAAAAGTTCCGGGACGAACTCGGTCTCTTCGTGGCCGAAGGCGAAAAATGTGTCTCTGAACTGGCGAAAGCGTTTGAGTTGGAGTATCTGATAGTCGAAGACGGTCTCACTTCTCACAGCGCAGCGGTCTCACTTCTCACAGCGCAGCGGTCTGAAATCGAACAGATGTCCGGTCTCCGTACGCCACAAGGCGTTATTGGCGTGTTTCGCAAACGCGAAGCGTCAAACCTTCAAACCTTCAAACCTTCAAACGATCTAACGCTTGCGTTAGACAGCGTTCAGGACCCCGGCAACCTCGGCACGATAATCCGTACTTGCGATTGGTTCGGCGTACACGATATCGTTTGTTCGCTCGACACCGCCGACTGCTATAATCCCAAAGTCGTTCAAGCGACGATGGGTGCTCTTGCCCGCGTCCGCCTTCACTATGTGGACCTGCCCAAATGGCTAAATGACCAAGTAAATGAGAAAATGGTAAATGGTCAAATGGTAAATATCTATGGCACCCTGCTGGACGGCGAAGATATGTATAAAAGTCTGTCAGCGCAGCGGTCTATTATCGTCATGGGCAACGAAGGCAACGGCATCTCCCCGGCGGTACGGCAACTCGTCACGCACCCGATCCGTATTCCGTCTTATCCCCCTGATGCCGAGACTTCTGAAAGCCTCAACGTCTCAATCGCAACCGCTATCGTGTTAGCAGAGTTTAGAAGGAATTCCTTCGCTGGCTAAAAATCCTCCCCACGGAATAATACGTCGAGCCCTCTTGCTAATTATCAAAAAAAAGTGCCCCGAAGGACACTTTTAACGGTTAAACGATTTAACCGTTTAGCGGTTTAACGAACCTCAGCGCCTTGCGCGTTGTAGTCGCGGGCAGACTCCTCACATATGTACTAAAACATGTTTTAGTAGTAAATGCTCGGAGTAGCTCCGCTCTCCCCAAGGATTAGAAATCCTCGGGGACCCTATTAACGTACCGGTTGCCCCAGTACGTTAATTATATTGCCGTTGCGCTCGATGAAGAGCAGACCGTTACGGATGACTTTGAAAGCCTCACCCGACCTCCCCTGAAGGGAAGGAGACTCTATGCCTTCTTCTCCGTCCAGGTTAGTCGAGATCGTCCATTGCGCATCGGGATCTTCGTCCGCTTGGAAGTTCGTCAAGCGGAAATATGCCCGGCACGAACCGACTGTGACAGGTGCCTGACCGTCGGGGAATAGAAGTACACCGTTCTCATTGAAGTACAGCACTTTCTTGTTCGCACTGGTGAAGGTCTGCGGACTGTAGATGGCTTTGAACAGCAGTAACTTGCCTTTGGTATCGGCTGTCTTGTTGCTCAGCGTGACGTTCGCAAACTCCGGACTGAGGATCGGGTCTCCGGATTCCCAACGTATGATATAGGGCACACCGGCTTCGATGGCCGTCGCTTCTTTGAAGTAGAGATAGACCATATGGTTAGCAGCGTCGTTGACCGATTTGTCGGTATCGAGCATCTTGAGCGTACAGCCTGCGAGCGGGCTTGCCGCCAGTTCTTCTGCGCTCAGCGAGAAGGGTAGGGCAAGCGGTTGCCAGGTATTGTTCTTATTGAACACGCGCCCGGAGAGGATGACTTTCGATACTTTCAGACCGTTGTACTCATTCAGCGTCTCGCCGTTCGGCTGGTCGTCATAGAGCACGATGTCGGAAATTTTATAGCGTGCGACGAAATTGATCTTCTCTATAATGGTGTAGTTATCGCCCGGAAGATACAGTTTGCAGGTGTCCGTCGTATAGGGCGAGATATAATACGACTTTTGCTGCGGCATCACGATGGGTTCCCAGCCGATGAAAGTGAGTCCCGGTACAACCTCTAAACATTCGGGTAACAAATAGTTGCTATAGGGTACCAGTTGCGCATCGGATGCGTGTCGATAGGTCTGTCCGTCATAGGCTCCGTCTTGGAGTTTCGGCAGATACGTACGTATCTCGTAGGTTATTTCCTTCACGCCGCAGACGGTGCAGACGCCGTGCTCGTCGAAGGTATGCTCCGCCGTGTCGGAATGCAGGCAGTACGGACAATGGCTGATATGATGGTCGTGGGGACCTTTGCCATCGATGGTGTAAGTGACGTCGCTATGGTCGCAAGGCTCGACGCGCACACTGGTACGATACCAGCACATGTTTTTGCGTTCGCCTGCAGTGGCTTTCCGTTCAGAAGTCACCATCATGTCGTCGCCTATTGTGAGCGAACCGTAGTCATCGCTGTCTTCTCCCGGACCGATGGCACGACAACCGGTCTCGTTCCGTCCGGCTTTGGCGATGACGGTGCCACCGGTGATGGTCACGTTTCCCCCTTTGCCGTCCTGACCGCCGCCTATACCGGCTCCCCCGTCCTTGCCTTCGGCATAGACGTATCCGCCGGTAATGGTTACCGTACTTCCTTCGCAGTCCTCACCGCCGCCTATACCGGCAGCATCGACTCCTCCGTAGGCATATACTTCACCTCCGGTGACATACAAATCACCGCTATATCCTCCGCCGTGTGTTGCTATCACATCCGAACCGCTACCGATACCGGCACCGTTACCGCCGCCATAGGCTTTGACGATACCGCCTTCGATACGCACGCTGATGCCGTCGCTATCCCAGCCGCCACCGATGCCGGCTCCGTCATTACCGCCGTAGGCATTCACTTCACCGCCGTAGATAACTACGTACACCTTGTTTTCTCTCATACCGGCCGATTGACCGATACCCGGACCTGATCCGCCGCCTCGTGCTTCTACGATCGCGTTATAGAACGTGATGTTCGACTTCTCTCCTTGATATGAGCGACCGCCAGCAATACCGGCACTCTCCGATTCTCCTTGTGCCTTAATGACTCCTCCGTGGAAGTAAATAGAGCACGTCGTACCAAAGCCGGATCCTATACCGGGCAGAAGGGGGTTGACATGGGATATGTTGGCATTCGTTTGCAAGATACCGGAATTTTTCATTTGACCGTACACATAGAGGGAGGTGCCATTATTCGCTACATTAACTACACCCTCCATCTCCAGTTTGGCTCCGTCGCAGAGAATGATCTTGGTGTCGCCAGTCACGTATGCT
>Ga0265298_10011697_pt1 | contig 10242 bp, 7 predicted proteins | sample AusTroGonzalo_MG_3_FD_193486 | JGI IMG/M metagenome (GOLD analysis project Ga0265298, IMG submission 193486) | Bovine rumen microbial communities from tropical cattle in Woodstock, Queensland, Australia - Gonzalo_01 | ecosystem: Host-associated > Mammals > Digestive system > Stomach > Rumen ... | reverse complement strand
CATTGTGATTTTTTGACAACTATTGCCCCATAAAGGCATTTTTTTTGCTTTTCATTGATACATTATATCAATAAAAATTGTATTTTTGCGCCAATTATTTGTAAACCAGATAGATAGGGGGGGGGGTATAACTTTTGTTTTTCTTTCGTTTTTCGTCAAACTGGCGATAAAATGAAAGTATTTTTGCTGTAAATATTAAAAAGTGTAACATATGTGTACATTGATTAAGAAAAAATATGAGGCGCCTCGCGTGGAGATTTTCCCGCTTGCCCTTGAGAAAGCCGTTTTGATGGATTCTAAGAGGGTTCTCCTTTTGGATTATCTGTATTTTGAAAGTAGTACGCCTGGTACGAATGGCGGTATCAATGATGGAGGCACTTTATAATAAATATAAGGAGGACAAGTCATGGTACAATTGAAAGAATTCACGTTGATTACAGCCCTTATACTGGCTTTGTCGATGTTGTTTTCGTGCAATGCAGAGGATATTATCGAACCCGCAGATCCTGTCGAACCTGTCAATCCGACATCGAAATATGTGACCATTCCGGTCTCGTTTAATTTGTCGACTCCCAAAACAAAGGTAGTTCTTGATGAGGTTAATAATAAGTATCAGTTCGAGGATGGAGATGTCATGTATTTCAGTAATGCTACTTTTGGCATTTCCGGATATGTGGAGTATGATGCCTCTGCAGGATCAGGTCAACATTGGAACGGGAAGATGAAATATGGTGCCAGTTATGATTTTGATACTCAAATCAAATCAGCTACTTTAAGCGCGGTATTGGTTGGTCCTGCAACTGACGACACTTTTTTCCCGGTAGCAGAAGACACTGATCTTGAGCATGGCTTTCCAACGGCTATGAATAGTCCCGTCTATTCCGGTGCCGTCGCCTCTTCCTTGACGGAGGCTATCCGTGCGTTCAGCTATTTCACGACATCTTTCACTTACGCTCAGGCCACCTCATCTACAGCCAATTATATTGCTTTAAGTCAGCAGTCGTCCTTCATTGATTTCTCGGTAACCTTTGAGGGTTATATTGGCGAAATGACAACAGGCAACACTCCCGTCACCATGGTCACTTCCGATGGAGGAGGAGCCATTTCTATAGCCGGGTCTGCTGAAATTATAAAAGTGAATGATGTTTTTAATGCCACTTTCACTACAGCACTCCCGGGTGGCACAGTCCTGGATAACGCAACATTTACGATTTGTGAACGTGAAGTAGATGATCTCACCTCAAAGAACCTCGAAGCAAATACAGTTTATCACGTAACTCGTACGCTTGATATGAGCCCTCAACTCGGCGACCCTTTCTGGAGTGACGGGACATACGGGCGCATTTCGCACGCAGACGGAGTTGTTGTAACCGGCATCATTGTATTCGTGAACAATTATGAAGACAGCGATTTGGACGAACTGGCAAATGAAGCGAGGGCGATGACCGAGAAAGGTTCCGGTTACGGCCATGCGCTGGTAATGTCATTGAAGAACGCCGGAACAAACGTAAAATGGTCAACAGCCAGTACCCTCAACGGAACTGCAATTACCAGTCCGAGTCAGATTCTCGGTTCCAGTAACTACGGTAACATGAGCGGATATTCCAATACAATTACACTGATAGCCAATGCCGCCAACATCGCAGCCGTTACCGCCCGCAATTACCGCTCCAGCGAAGGAGATACCATGACCGGGACAAGCGGATGGTTCCTGCCGTCAATCAGCCAGTGGGTGTATTCCATCAGCATCAGGGGATTCGGAGGCGCAGATTACGCCAGAAACTGGATTGTCAATGAGACTTATGTCAATTGGCTTACTAAAGGTACTTTGTCCAATCTGGTACTTGTAAAAAACAACGGAAGTGTCAGCGAAAACCTGCTTGTTACATCATTGAATGACCGTATGCAGGCTCTTTATGTCCAGTACGGCTGCGAATATGATTCCTTCGGTATGTATTCGGGGAGCGATTTTGCCGATAACTACTGGTCGAGTTCAGAGTATAATGCAAGTAATGCCATTAGAATGAATTTCGGCAGTGTAGAGACGCGCACTGATACCGGTGACAAATACTCTTCAATAAAGACCAATAACTTAAGCAAGCAAAGCACATATGCATGGAAATCGGCTTTCGTCATGAAAGTCCGTCCCTTCCTCGCATTTTAGTCCACTCGTCTGACAGATAAAATGACGCGCCCCGGTCCGACTGGACCGGGGCGTCGTCGTTAAGGCCGCGCAGCCGTCAGCAGACTTCGATGTGGCGGGAAGCAGGAATCTGCTTGACTTCCTGGAGCTTCGGCAGCGTGATGTGCAGCACGCCGTTCACCATTTCAGCCTTGATGGCGTCGAGGTTGATGTTCTCGGGGAGCGTGAAGCTCTGGTGATACGAGGTGTAGGAGAACTCACGACGGAGGTAGTTGACGCCTTTCTCGTCCTTCTCTTCCTTCTTGTTCTTCTTCTCGAGCGCGATGACCAGTTCCTCGTCGTTATCGATGCGCACCGAGAAATCCTCCTTCGTCATGCCCGGAGCGGCAATGTCAATCTCGAATTCCTTCTCCGATTCCTTGATGTTGACGGCCGGTGAAGCGAACTGCCGGGCAGGCATCACGGTAAAATCGTCATCGAACAGGTTGCTGAAAATGCTCGGCAGCCAAGAGTTTCTTCTTTCAACGGAATACATAGCTAAATCCTCCATGTTTTATACGTTATACTTTATTTTCTTTTCGTTTGTCCCGCGCTTTCCATCGCGGTGACGACACATGATATTGCAACCTGTGGACCAATACGAAAAACGGTGACAAATTGTCACCATTTTTCATATAAGTAATTGATAATCAGACAAGTTGTCAGTAAAATGCGACAGAATTACGGGTTGCTGCGCACGGAACCGTTGCGGTAGGCATCGAGCAGCTGGCGCAAGTCGGCGATCTGCTCCTTGAGTTCTGCACCCTGGTCGGTATCGCGCACGTAGCGGCGGCTTTCCTCGAATTCCACCACTTTGGTTTCGGAGAGGATGTCGAGGCCGTATTTAACCGCCAGCTCGCGGGTGGAGAAGGGGTCGTGCTGCACCAGTTTCAGGCTCTGGGAATTGAAGATGAGGGTGTAGCCGGCGATGCCCGTCTCGGACTGGTAAGCTTTCGAATAGCCGCCGTCGATCATCAGCAGACGGCCTTCCGCCCGGATAGGGCTCTCGCCCTTGAGGGTTTTCACCGGAATGTGCCCGTTGATGATGTGGGCGTGCCGCAGGTCCTTGACGCCGAATTCCTTCAGTATCTTCTCGCAGATATCGGCGCGGTTCTTCAATTCCTTGTAGGCGCCGTTGTTCTCTTTCCAGGTTTCCTTGTCGTCGATGAAATAGCGCTCGAAGGTGGCCATCTTGTCTTTGTCGTAGGTTGGCGCAACGGGGCCGCACCAGAGATACCACAGGAAATCCTGGCCCGCTTGCCGGCGCGCCGTCTCCTCGCGTGTAAAATAGGCGCTGCGCACCATCTGGTCGATCTTGTCGAACAGCTTCTTGCCGGCGTAGGGCTTGCCTTGGATCATCATGGCCCTGAAACTGCCGTCCGGGTTCATCGGCATCGATCCATGGAACATGAGGTTGGAATTGCGCACCAGGTAGGAAGAACCGTGCGTCAGGAAGCATTCGATGTGCTGCCGGAGTTTCTCACTGGTCTCGAAACTGCGCGTCAAGCCTTCCAGTACCGATTGTTCGGCCGGGGTGAAAGCGTAGGGATCCTTCGGGTCGATGGTCGGGAAATGCTTGTCCGTCAGTTCATGCTCCTTGCCGTTCAGACGGATGGTCCCTTTCTTGAAATCGATCAGGTGCAGGAGATTGCGGTCATCCATGCCGAAATCGGGATTGCGGTCGATGACCAGTTTTTCCTGCTTGAACTGGATGATGGCGATGGCCTTGTGCAGCTTGGCCAGCAGGCTGAGCTGCGATTCGGACAGCCGTTCATAGCCGTTTTCCCGGGGACGGAACATCGTGCAAGGGTCATCGGCATAGGTCTCCATGGCGAAGGTCGTGAGCGGCAACAGGTTGATGCCATAGCCGTCTTCCAGCGTAGCAAGGTTGGCATACCGGAAGCACATGCGCAGGACATTGGCCACGCAGGCCCGACTGCCGGCCGACGCGCCCATCCAGACCACGTCGTGGTTGCCCCAGACCATGTCATAGTTGTGGTAGTTGCAAAGCGTCTCCATGATGAGGTGCGCGCCGGGACCCCGGTCGTAGATGTCGCCCAGGATGTGGAGCTGGTCGATGACCAGCCGGTGGATGACGTTGCAGATGGCGGCGATAAAATGGTCTGCACGGCCCGTGGAGATGATGGTGTCGACGATCGCCAACATGTAACGGCGCTTGTTTTCCGTATCTTCGATCCACTCCTGGAGCAATTCCTCCACGATGTAGGAGTATTCTTCCGGAAGGGCCTTGCGCACCTTGGCGTGCGTGTATTTCGATGAGCAGAGCGCCATGACCTGGATGATGCGCATGAGCATGACGCGATACCACTCGTGCAGCTTCGCGCGGTTGCGGATCGTGCCGCGAATGGCCCTGATCTTGTCCTCGGGATAGTAGATGAGAGTGCAGAGTTCGCGGATCTCGGCTTCGGGGAGCGTGGCGCCGAAGATCATTTCCACTTTCTGGCGGATGACGCCCGAGCCGTTGCGGAGCACGTGCTCGAACGCTTCGTTCTCGCCATGCAGGTCCGTGATGAAATGCTCCGTCCCCTTAGGCAGATTGAGGATGGCTTCGAGGTTGATGATCTCTGTGCATGCGGCCTGCTCCGTGGGAAAACTCTTGGCGAGCAGGCGCAGATATTTCAGGTCCCGTTTCATTTCTTGTCTTTGTGACTGTTCCACTTGCCGTAGATTTCACTCACGTTTCCGGCAGTGATGAAGCCATCGTAATTGCGCTCCTTCATGAAATTGAAGAGGGCAGCGTATTCATGCTTGGTCAGCAGCGCCACCACCTCGATCTTCTCTTTCCCGGTATAGCCACCTTCCAGGCGGTAGAGGCTGCAGCCGCGCTGCAGGTCGCGGGTGATGAATTCCCGGATGGCCTCGTGGTCGTCGCTGATGATGCAGACCTTTTTGCGCATGTTGAGCGTGCCCATGAAATAATCCACGACGATGCCGTTGATCCAGGTACCGATCAGGCCGATGACCACCATCCGGAACGGGTTGATGGCAAACGCCGAGCAGCAGATCATAGCGCCGGCGATGGTGACGGACGTGCCGATTTCGAAGTGGAGGTATTTGTTGACGATCTTGGCCAGGATGTCGAGGCCACCCGTGGATGCGTTGATCCGGAACAGGATGGCCTGCGAGATGCTCAACAGCAGCACGAAGCAGATGAGGTCGAGCCACGGGTCGTTCATTACGGACTGTGCGCCCGGTTCGATGAGCCGTTCATAGGGCATGATCTTTTCCCACATCTCAAGCAGGGGTCCCAGGATCAGTGCGGTGTAGACTGTCTTGGCCCCGAATTCGGCCCCGATCAGCAGCCAGGCGAGTATCAGCAGCACCGCATTGATGATGGTCACGATGAGCGATACTTTCACGCCGCCCAGCAGTTGGGACAGCACGATGGACAGACCGGAGATGCTGCCGATAATCAGGTTGCTCGGCATCAGGAAATAATAGACGGCGGCGGCGCCTACCGACATGCCCAGCGTCATGATGAGGACTTCTTTCCAGAACTTGAACGTTATGACGGGCTGGAGAATCTCTTGGACGGATTTCATGGTTTTCGTGCAATAATCTTTCAAATTTGTGAAAAAACTTTGACATTTCAAACGAATTCAGCTATTTTCGTATAGCATAAACCTGAACTATGAAAAAACGACTTCTCGTCCTGGCGGCGGCCTTCCTGCCGTTGCTGCTGTGCGCCCAAGGCAAGGTTGACCGGCTGTATCTGGACATGCGCGCCTCTTTCCATCATGAGACCTTAGATGGTGAGAACAACAGCCAGATGGTGGGGGAGTACCTGAATTTCCACCTGCTGGGACATATCACGCCTACCCTCGACTATCGCATCCGCCAGCGTCTCAACAAGAAGGTGTTCGATGAACGCAATATGTTCAATGCCACTGACTTCATGTATATTAACTGGCAGGCGACCCCCTCGCTTTCCTTCCTGGCTGGCAAGCACGCCGTCCTGATCGGGGGCTATGAGTATGATGCCACGCCCATCGACGTCTATTACTACAGCCAGTTCTGCAGCAACCTCTATCAGGGGTTCACCTTCGGTGTCTCGGGGGCCTGGAAGTTCCTGGAAAGCCAGCGGCTGGAATTCCAGTTCTGCAATTCGCCGCTGTCGCTGGGATTCCAGAACGTGTATGCCTACAACCTGGCCTGGCGCGGACAGTTCGCTCCCTGGTGGAAGACCATCTGGAGCGTGAACTTCGTGGAAGACATGGACAAGAAGATGGTGAATTACATCGCCCTGGGCAATCACTTCATCTTCGGGAATGTCATCTTCGACATCGACGTGATGAACCGCAGCGGCTTCACGCAGAAGCGGTTTCTGATGAGCGACTATTCGATTATCTCCAAGATCATCTGGAGTGTCGGCAAATGGAACATCTGCGCCAAGGCGGGATACGAGAAGAATGCCTGGGACAACGTGGATGCGGACGGGCGTGCCTATGACCTGGTCATCGCGCCGGGTACGGAATATCTATATGCCGGCTGCGGGCTGGAGTGGTTCCCGCTGGCTTCCGACAATCTCCGTCTCCACGCAGTGTTTTATTGGGACAATGCTGAGCACCGCCGCAATTATCAATTGGGCGTCACCTGGCGGGTGGATGTCATAGGAAAATAATTATATTTGCGGAGTAAACCCTTAATCAGTACAGTTATGCCTGTCAAATTCTACATCCCCGAAAATCAGGTTCCTTTGGAAATGCACAAGGTGCGCGTCGTCCAGAAGCTTACCCTCCTGCCCGTTGAACATCGTCTCAAGGCTATCCAGGAGGCCGGCAACAACACCTTCCTGCTGCAGAACAAGGATATCTATATGGACATGATCACCGATTCTGGTGTGAATGCGATGTCTGACATGCAGGTCGCGGCCATGAGTATCGCCGACGACAGCTATGCCGGATCGGAGACCTGGAACCGCGCCAAGGCTGCCATCAAGGAAGTCTTCGGCGTGGACAACGTGCTGCCCGCCCACCAGGGCCGTGCAGCAGAGAACATCCTGGCCGAGGCGTTTGTGAAGCCGGGCATGTATACCCTGATGAACTTCCATTTCACCACCACGAAGGCGCACATCACGCGCCTGGGCGGCGAGGTCATCGAGCTGGTCGACAAGAAGGGCCTGGTCCCGCAGAGCAACGACCCGTTCAAGGGTGACTTCGACCTGAAGAAGCTGAAGGCGACCATCAAGGAAAAAACGCCCGAGAAAGTGGCGTTCGTGCGTGTGGAATCAGGCACCAACCTCATCGGCGGCCAGCCGGTCAGCCTGGAGAACATGTTGGCCGTGTGCGACATTTGCCACGAGATGGGCGTGATCAGCGTCCTCGACGCCTCCCTGCTGCAGGACAACGTCTATTTCATGAAGGTGCGCGAGCCTCGTTGCAAGTACATGGATACGAAAGATATCTACCGCCTGCTTGCCAGCCGCTTCGACATCATCTATTTCTCGGCCCGCAAGCTCGGTTTCAGCCGCGGCGGTTTCATCCTTTCGACGGACCGCAAGTGGACTGACCGGATGATGGAGTTCGTGCCGCTTTACGAGGGCTTCCTGACTTACGGCGGCATGGAGGTGCGTTCCATCGAGGCTGCCGCTCAGGGCTTGCTCGAGTCGCTTGACATGGACTATATCAGCCAGGGGCCGGAATTCATCGCCTATCTGGCGAAGGAACTCGACGATTATGGCGTGCCGGTGATCAAGCCGGCAGGCGGCCTGGGCGTGCACCTGAACTGCTCGGAATTCGTGCCGCAGATGCCGCACGACCAGTATCCCGCTGCCGCCGTGGGCGCCGCCATCTACATCGCAGGCGGTATCCGCGGCATGGAGCGCGGTACGGTCAGCGAGCAGCGAGAACCCGACGGAACTGAACGCTTCGCCGAACTGGAACTGCAGCGCCTGGCCGTTCCGCGCCGTGTGTTCACGCTCAGCCAGATCAAGTACTGCGCTGACCGCGTGAAATGGGTGTGGGACAACCGCAAGCTCATCGGCGGATTGAAATGGACCTACGAGCCGAAGGTGCTTCGTTTCTTCTTCGGCCGGATGAAGGAGATCGACTACTGGCAGGAAGAACTCGTCGCGAAGTTCAAGGAAGATTTCGGCGACAGCCTGTAGCATATCTGCCAATCTTTTGTTAAATTTGTAGCTATATCGACCTATAGCTACATTTTTTATGTTCACACCCGAAGACCTCCAGCAGATCGCCGCGCGGGGCGCAGCGCTCAGCCAGATTGAAGAACAGATCGACCATTTCAAGCAGGGCTTTCCCTGGATGCGGATCGTGGCCGCCGCCACGCCGCAACGTGGCATCCGCGTTCTGGACGATGGCCAGGCGGAAGCAGCCGCTGCCTATTACCGGAAAGCCGATATCCACGGCAAATGCAAGTTCGTGCCGGCTTCGGGTGCGGCATCCCGCATGTTCAAGGATCAGTTCTCCGGACTCGAGAAACTGGAGGCAGGGGAGGATCTGCCGGCTGAGGCGCCGGGCTCTGTCCTGTCTGCCCAAATCGAGCGTTTCGCCTTCTATACCCCGGAACTCTTCGGGAAGCCCGAAGATTCGCAGGCGTACCGTAAGGCGACCTTGCGCAAGCTGCTGAAGGAGGAAGGACTGGCTTATGGCTCCAAGCCGAAGGGCGTGCTGAAGTTCCACCGCTACGCGGACGAGGTACGTACCGCCATCGCGGAGCATCTGGTGGAAGCACAGGATTACATGCGCAACGCAGACGGCACCTGTTCGCTGGTGGTGACCATCTCTCCGGAGCATCGTGAACTCTTTGAATCCGCTGTGGCAGAGGTCCTTCCGCTCTATGAGAGACGCTATGGCGTGAAATATGACATCACTTTCACCTATCAGGACAAGGCTACGGACACCATCGCCGTAGACGCCGGCAATGCCCCGTTCCGTACTGCGGAAGGTACGCTGCTGTTCCGCCCTGCCGGCCATGGTGCGTTGATCCATAACCTCAATAAGGTGGAAGAAGAACTGGTCTCAATCAAGAACATCGACAACGTGGCCCACGAGAAACTGCTGGCTACCACTTCGCTGTACAAACAGGTGCTCATGGGTGAGGCCCTGCGGCTCCGCGACCGGATTTTCGCATACCTGCGGCAGCTCGATGCGCAGCCTTCCGAGGCGCTTTGCGACGAGATTGCCCACTTCCTTGAAACGGAGCTCTGTGTGCGCCTGCCCAAGGTGGAAGGGTTGGGTGCCCGCGTGGCGCAGCTGCGCGCAAAGCTCGACCGTCCCATCCGCGTCTGCGGCATGGTGCGCAATGAGGGCGAGCCGGGCGGTGGGCCGTATATCATTGAAAGCAAGGACGGCAGTACGTCACTTCAGATTCTGGAAAGCGTGCAGATCGATAAGAACAATCCGGCGGCGATGACTGCGATGAAGGGCGCTACGCACTTCAATCCGGTGGACCTGGTCTGCATCCTGCGCGATTACAAGGGGAACCATTTCGACCTGTTGCGGCACGTTGATCCGCAGGCGGGCTTCATCAGCTCCAAGAGCTATCAGGGGCGTGAACTCAAGGCTCTGGAAATGCCGGGGCTTTGGAACGGCGCCATGAGTGACTGGAACACCCTTTTCGTCGAAGTACCTCTCGAAACCTTCAACCCCGTCAAAGTCGTCCTCGACCTTCTCCGCCCTGCCCATCAGGCATAGAAAACCTGGACTTGTATTCAAGCGCTTCGTCTTATGCGGGGCAGCGTCTGCTCCTCAAGCTTCGCGTCAGGGGCGTCCTGTATTACTGGGGCTCTGCCCCAAACCCCGCCGCTCCGGCCTGCTATTGCACGGGCTCTCGCAACGGCCTTCGCTAGCGGCTGATGCCGCTTCATTCCCTTGACGGCGAACTTCTCCCTTTTAGCCTCCGCTACGCGTCGTCTAACGGTCGAAGGACCTGCGCCGTCACGAGACGGGACTTCCGCTTGTCCGCCTGATTCCTGCCGCTCAAAATCGTCGCATCCACTGTCCCGCACCGACTGCGCGCCTTTGAAGTGATAAAGGCTTGTGCGTCGGGGCGGGTGGGAGATTGCTTCGAGGACCCTA
>Ga0265298_10011696_pt1 | contig 10243 bp, 9 predicted proteins | sample AusTroGonzalo_MG_3_FD_193486 | JGI IMG/M metagenome (GOLD analysis project Ga0265298, IMG submission 193486) | Bovine rumen microbial communities from tropical cattle in Woodstock, Queensland, Australia - Gonzalo_01 | ecosystem: Host-associated > Mammals > Digestive system > Stomach > Rumen ... | reverse complement strand
CTCCATGGCGCTGTAGGCGATGGAAAGGCCGCCGTGGTCACCGATGTTCTCACCCAGGGTATAGCGGCCGTTGGCCTTCACGCCGGGCAGGACCTCCACCGCGTCGAACTGGGCCACCAGCTTGTCTCCCAGGGCATCGAACTTGGCCTTGTCCTCGGCCGTCCACCAGTTCACCATATTGCCCTTGGCGTCAAACATGGAGCCCTGGTCGTCAAAGCCGTGGGACATCTCATGGCCGATGACCACGCCAATACCGCCGTAGTTCACGGGATCGTCGGCATCCGGGTCGAAGAACGGCTTCTGGAGGATGGCCGCAGGGAAGCAGATTTCGTTGGTGGTGGGGTTGTAGTAGGCGTTCACCGTCTGCGGCGTCATGCCCCACTCGGTCCTGTCGGTGGGCTTGCCCATCTTGCTGAAGTTGTCCTGCACATACCAGGCGCTGGCGTTGCGCAGGTTCTCATAATAGCTGTAGTCCGGATTGATTTCCAGCGAACTGTAGTCTTTCCATTTGTCGGGATAGCCGATCTTCACCGTGAAGGCGGCCAGTTTCTCGCGGGCGCGGACCTTGGTGGAATCGCTCATCCAGGGCAGGGCGTCGATGTGCTCGCCCAGGGCGGTGCGCAGGTTCTCGACCAGGGCCATCATCTTCTTTTTGGAGCTCTCGGGGAAGAAACGGTGCACGTACATCTCACCCACAGCCTCGCCCAGGATGCTGTTGGGCACGTTCATGGCCCGCTTCCAGCGCGGGGTTTCCTCCTGGGCACCGGCCAGCTGGTGGGAGAAGAACTCCCAGCTGGCGGTATAGAATTCGTCGGAGAGGGCGTTGCAGCTGCCGCTTACGAACTGGCACAGCAGGTAGGACTTGAGCTGGCCCAGACTGCTGGATGCCCAGAGTTTGTTGAGGCCGTCAAAATAGGAAGGCTGCTCCACCACAATCATCCCCTGGGGAACGATCTGGGCGGCCTGGGCCATCAGGTCAAAGTGCAGCTGCGGCCAGGCGGCGCAGATGGCTTCGCTGGTCATGGGGTTGTAAATGGCCTGCATGTCGCGGTTCTGCTCCCGGCTCCAGAAAATCTTGGCCATGGCGTTCTCCACGGTCAAGTCTTCGGCCGCCACCTTCTCGGGCTCGGACACGCCGGCGAGCGTGAGCGCCTTCACCAGGAAGTCACGGTAACCCTCCAGCAGCTGCTTGTTGCTCTCCAGCAGGTAGTAGTCCCGGTCTCCCATACCCAGGCCTCCCTGGCCCAGATAGAGCACCTGGTTATCGCTGTTGGCCAGGTCGGCCTCCACGTAGGCGTTGAAGAATCCGCCTTCCCCGTAAAGGTTCATCTTGCCCAGCAGGCTGGCAAGGGCTTCCTTGGTCCTGACATCCTGAATCTCGAAGATGTAGGGCTGGATGGGCTTGGCACCCAGTTCGTTGCGGGTGGTGGAGTCCATGGCCATCTTGTACAGGTCGGAAATCTTCTGCTCCACGGTGCCGGGCTCGGCCTTCAGGGTGGCCATGCTCTCGAACAGGGCATTCAGGTTCTCCCGGGTGTGTTCGGCAATGGCATCAAAACTGCCGTAACGGGAAAACTCCGGCTTGAGCGGGTTCTTTGCCTGCCAGCCGCCGGTGGCAAACTGGTAAAAGTCTTCTTTGGGGCTGACGGACAGGTCCAGGTCCGTCATGTCAAGCGCCGGAGCGCCTTGGGGTGCGCAGGCGGCGAAGGCCAGCATGGACATCATGACAATCAAGGATTTTTTCATATAGTACACTACTTGTGGTTCAATTTGCAAAAATACAGAAATTTACCCAATTTTGCGGCGATAAAGCGAACGAGTTTTGAAAAAGATAGCCATACGATACGGAATATCCACGCTGGGGCTGGTGATTGTGGCCCTGGGCGTGGGGATTTCCATCAAATCCAATCTGGGCATCGCCCCGCCATCCTGCCCGCCCACCATCCTGAACCTGCGGTGGGAGCACATTTCCATCGGCACGTTCACCTGGATGATGCACCTGGTGTTCATCCTCATGCAGCTGGCCATCCTGGGCAAAAAGTTCAAATGGACGTATCTCATGCAGATTCCGGCCGCCTTCGTGTTCGGCTACCTCTGCGACGCGTCCATCTGGCTGTTCCAGGCCATCGAGGCGCCTGCCACCAGCTATCCGGTGCAGCTGCTCCTGAGCCTGGCGGCTGTCGTGCTCACCGCCATCGGCATCAAACTGGAGGTCATCGGCGACGGCTGGATCCTGGCCGGCGACAAAACCACGGCCGTCCTGAGCCAGGTGCTCAGAAAGCCCTTCGGTACCGTGAAAGTCCTCTTTGACTTGGCCCTGGTGGTCCTTACGGCCGCTTTTGCCTACTTTGCCTTCGGCCGGCTCACGGGCAACGGCGTCACGGTGGTCATCCGGGAGGGGACGCTCATCCTGGCCCTCCTCACCGGGCTTTGCATGCGCCTCACCGACCCCCTGATTGACAAAGTGTTCGGGCCCCTGATTCCCCAAAATGAATAAAGCGGCGCAGCTTCTTCGCGAATGGATGCTTCCCGGGGCGCTGGTCCTGGGCACCTCCCTCTATTTGCTCTATCACTTCACCCCGGCCCTGCATGCGTGGGGCTGGTGGCTGCATCCGCTGGCCTCCGAAGGGCAGCGGATGCTCATTGCCGTCCTGCTCTTTTTCCAGTTCGTGAAAATTTCCCCGCACGAGCTCAAGATCAGCCGATGGCACCTGGGCGCCCTGCTCATCCAGGTGGTGAGTTTCCTCGCCCTCGCCGCCCTGAGCACCTGCACGGCCGGCAACCTCAAGATGCTGCTGGAATGCGCCATGCTCTGCATGATCTGCCCCACGGCATCGGCCGCCGGGGTCATTACAGACCGGCTGGGGGGCAACCTGGCCGCCACGGTCACCTACCTGGTCATCATCAACGTGGCCGCCACCCTCCTCGTTCCCCTTGTCATTCCGCTGGTGAACCCCTCGGCCTCCCTGGGCTTCTGGGCCTACGTGGGACATCTGGCCCTGAAAGTGTTCCCCGTTCTCATCCTGCCCGGCCTCGTGGCCTGGGTGATCCGCTATACCACGCACCGCCTGCAGCGCAAGCTCATGCGCTGGTCGGCCTACTCTTTCTATGTATGGGGCGTGTGCCTTACCCTGGCCATGGTGCTGGCCACGCGGGCCCTGCTGCTGAGCGGCCTGGGGCTCTGGGCCATCCTGGGCATCGTGCTGGTTTCCATGGCCTGCTGCTTCGTCCAGTTTTTCGCAGGACGCAAGATGGGGAAGGGCAGCGTGAACTGCATCACCGCCGGACAAACCCTGGGCCAGAAGAACACGGGATTCCTCATCTGGCTGGGTTACAATTACCTGACCCCCGTCACGTCCGTGGCCGGGGGCCTCTATGCCATTTGGCAGAATCTGTTCAACAGCTGGGAACTCTACCAGAAAGAGCAGGCTAAATCCTAGCTTCGCGGAATACCTCCAGGATGGAGGGGAAGGTGTTTTTCAGGAAAGGAGGCAGGGACGATTTGGCCACCCAGGCGGCTTTGGTAATGTCTTCTTCCCGCTGGGGGGTGAGGTTGGTGGGATCCGTGTACAGCATGTCGTACCACCAGGTGTGCTTGAGATGCCACAGCCCGTCGCGGAAATACACATGGTCCGTGACGCAGATCAGGCGCCTCAACTCCAGCTGGTCCACCCCGGTTTCCTCCTGCACTTCCCGCAGGGCACAGACTTCGATGTCCTCGCCGGCTTCCTGGTGCCCCTTGGGCAGGTCCCAGAAGCCGTAGCGGGAGATGAGCAGGTAGTCTCCCCGCCGGTTGCTCACCAGGCCGCCGGCGGCATTCACCTCCTTGAATTCCGAACAGACGCGCCGATAGGTCTTTTCGATATCGGCCGACGCGATGTAGATGCGGGACAGCGTATCCTGCACTTCGAACATGCGCACCAGGTCGTGGATATCCAGTTTCTCGCCAATGTGGAACTGGACGCAGTTGGGATCCTGGAGCGCTTCCTCGTCGGGAGAGCAAATAATGATGCAGCGCCGTTCGAAATAGATTTTATGCATAGTTTTTGTTATCTTTGCAGGATACAAAGATACTGAATTATGACTACAATAGAAAGCAAACACGGAACGGTTTCGCGCCAGCCCCATGAACTGTACATGGGCATGGTGGACCTGCAAAACTTCCAGCGCATGCTGCCGGAAGACAAGCGCGGCATGGTGGAGGCCACGTACGACACCCTCACCGCCACGGTGCAGGGTTTCAACATCGGCGTCAAGGTGCATAACCGTGTCCCCTATTCGCTCATCGAGCTGGTGGACTTCGGCGCGCCCTTCGCCTTCCACATCGAGCTGCACTTCGACCCGGCCCCCATCGATCCGTACAAGACGGATTTCTGGATCAAGGCCGAGGCCGACCTCAACCTCATGATGAAGATGATGCTCTCCGGCAAGATCAAGGAGGGCCTGGACAAGGTGGTGGACGGCCTGGTGGATGCCTCCAACGGCAAGATGCCCGAAGGCCTGGATCCCAACGCCTGGCCCAAGCATGTTTAATCCGGCTTTCATAAGCCTGCTGGAAGAATCGGTGGGGGCCGGGCGGGCCGCCGTGGTGACGGAGGCGCTGGACGCCCCGGCCTCGGTTTCCGTGCGGCTGAACCCCGCCAAACTGTTGGCCTGTCCCTTCGAAAATGCCGCTCCGGTGCCCTGGAGCCCGTACGGCTACCTGCTTGCCGAGCGGCCGGTCTTCACCCTGGACCCGCTTTTCCACGCCGGCTGCTACTACGTGCAGGATTCGTCGGCCATGTTTGTGGGGCACGTGTTCCGGAGCCTGCTGGACCGGCTGGGGGAAGGGGCGGCGGTCCTGGACCTTTGCGCGGCGCCCGGCGGGAAGACCACCGACCTGGCCGCTTCGCTGCGGGAACGCTTCGGAGACCGCTTTTCGCTGCTTTCCAACGAGGTGATGAAAAGCCGCTACGGGGCCCTGCAGGCCAATGTGGCCAGCTGGGGAGATGCCCGGGTGGGGACGGTCTCGCGCGACCCGTCGGCCTTTGGAAACACGCCGGTCTTTGACCTCATGCTCACCGACGTACCCTGCTCCGGCGAAGGCATGTTCCGCAAGGATCCGCGCGCCGTGGCCGAGTGGACCGCGGAACTCCCCGCTTTCTGCGCCGCCCGCAGCCGCCGCATCATCGGCGACAGCTGGCCCGCCCTGAAACCCGGCGGCATCCTCCTGTACGCCACCTGCACCTTCAACCACCTGGAAAACGACGACACCGTGGCCTGGATCGCCTCCGAGCTGGGGGCCGATGTGATTCCGCCCCAGGATTTCCCGCCGGCCATCCGCACCCGCTTCGGGCAGCTGCTCCTTCCCGGCTATGTGCCCGGCGAAGGCCAGTATGTGGCAGCCCTCCGCAAACGCGGCGAGGCCTCGGCCGTGCGCATGGCCGATCCGCTCACCCTGTTCCGCGCCCAGCTGCCGGCGGCGGAAAGCGACACGTCCGGACCGCTGGTGGACGTGGACCGCGCCACGGCCCTCCGCTACCTCCACGGCGATGCCGTCGTCCTGCCGGCCGATGCCCCGCGCGGCCCGGTGACCCTGGCCTACCAGGGACATGCCCTGGGCCCGGGGAAGAACATCGGCCCGCGCTGTAACAACCTCTATCCCAAATCGAAACGAATCAGAATGGATATCGCATGAAACGCTTTTTCCTGCTTCTAACCCTCCTGCTCCTCCTGGGGCCCGTGCGGGCCGCCGCCCAGGACACGCCCGCCGACTTCCTGCGCCGTTACGGCAACCTGGTCCAGCGTGTCGGGGCCGACGGGGTGGGCGTGGAAACCCTCCTGGACAAATGGCAGGCCGCCTTTCCCGACGACCCGCAGCAGTACCTGGGCCGCTTTTCCTTCTGTTTCTCGCGTGCCCGCACCTCCAAGGTAATCCAGCTGGACCGGGACCGCTATCTGGGGAACGCTCCCATCCTGCCCATGACGGATTCCCTGGGGCACAAATGCAATTACTTCGAAGACCCGGTCTATGACGACGACCTGTACGCCGCCGCCAACCAGGCCATAGACAAGGCCATCGGCCTGCGGCCCCTGCGGCTGGACTACCGGCAGCTCAAGATCACCGCCATGCTGGCCTACGAGAAAGAGGCGCCGGAGATGACCTTCGCCGCCTTGAAAGACCTGGTCACGGAGCATGCCACCAAGCATCCCGTCTGGGAGATGGAAGGGATGGAGGAGGTCTCCGACGAGCAGTTCAAAGCCTTCATGCAGGACTACTGCGTGGCCTTTTTCCGCCTGGGCAGCGATATATCGGCCGAGGTGTTCAAGGCGTTCTCCGAGTTCCTGCTGGGCTACTGGAAAGACGAGCCGCTGTTCCTGGACAACCTGGGCTCCTACTACCTGGTGAAGAAGGACTTCAAGAAGGCGCAGAAATACTACGACAAGGTGCTCCGGAAGCATCCGGACGACCTCACAGCCCTGCAGAACTGCGTCCTGCTGGCCCGCCAGAAGAAGGACGCGAAGCTGGAGAAGAAGTACCGCGCCCTTTGGGAAGCGGCCGTCGCGAAGGAGCAGTGAAACTTTTTTCCGCTATCTGCCGTATATTAATAGTATCATTAATACGGCGTACATGAAACTTTCGCAATTCAACTTCGACCTTCCCCAGGACCGGATTGCCCAGAACCCTCCCCGCTGGCGCGACGAAGCGCGCCTGATGGTCCTCCACAAGGACAGCGGCGAAATCGAGCACCGGCAGTTCAAAGATATCATCGACTACTTTGGCAAGGGTGACATCTTCGTACTCAACGACACCAAGGTATTCCCTTCCCGCCTCTACGGCAAGAAGGAAAAGACCGGGGCCGACATCATGGTCCTGCTGCTGCGCGAACTGAACCGCGAACAGCGCCTCTGGGACGTCATCGTGGATCCCGCCCGGAAAATCCGTATCGGCAACAAACTGTATTTCGGCGAGGACGAGTCCCTGGTGGCCGAGGTCATTGACAACACCACCTCCCGCGGGCGCACCCTGCGCTTCCTCTTCGACGGGTCCTACGAGGACTTCAAGGAGGCCCTTTTCGGCCTGGGAGAGCCCTACGTCCCGGAATGGGTGAAGGCCAAGACCACGCCGGAAGACATTGAGAACTACCAGACCATCTTTGCCGACAAGGAGGGTGCCGTGAGCGCGCCCGCCGCCGGTCTGCACTTCTCCCGCGAGCTGTTCAACCGCATGATCCTCAAGGACATCGAGAAGACCTTCATCACCGTTCACATGGGCATCGGCCACTTCCGCACCGTGGATGTGGAAGACCTTTCCAAACACCGGATGGACTCCGAACGCCTGATTATCAACGAGCAGGCCGCCGCGGCCATCAACAAGGCCAAGCGGAGCGGCAAGAAGGTGGTAGCCATCGGCGCCACGGTGATGCGCGGCCTGGAGACCTATGTCACCACCACGCACGAGGTGAATGTCTTTGACGGCTGGACCAACAAGTTCATCTTCCCGCCCTACGACTATTCCGTGCCGGACGCCATCGTGTCCAACTTCCACCTGCCCCAGTCCACCATGCTCATGAGCGTGGCGGCTTTCGGCGGATACAAGCCCGTGATGGCAGCCTATGAGGAGGCCCTCAAGGAAGGATATGGCTTCGGCCCTTACGGCGATGCGCTCCTGATTGTGTAGCGAATCACGCAAAACCGATAATTCTTCGAGCAAAACAGCATAACTTTTTGACGGGTTATGCTGTTTTTCTTTTGCATGCCCTATCTTAGCGGGCATGGCATATTCTGATGAACAAGTGGCGCTGTGCGCCCTGAACAAGCATTTTGGCTTCCATCCCCGCGCCGTGCTCAAATGGATTGAGGAGACCGGCAGCGCCCTGGCCTTGTTTGACGCTTCTTTTGCCTGGGGGGCCGATGACGCCTCCGGCAAGGACGGGCCGGGACGGCCTGAAGCGTCCTGGCTGGACTGGGCCCGGCGGGAACTGGACGAGGTGGACCGGAAAGGATTCCGTTTTCTGGGCATCACGGATGACGACTACCCCCAGGCCCTGCGCACCTGCGAGGATCCGCCGTTGGGGCTCTACCTCAACGGAAGCAGTTCTCCCACAGAGATTTTCGGACTTCGGCCGATGGTGGCGTTCGTGGGTACGCGGGACGTGAGTCCCTACGGGAAGGCGTGGTGCCGGAAGCTGGTTTCGGCCTTGGCCGACGCCCGGGTCCAGCCCTGCATCGTGAGCGGGCTGGCCTACGGGGCCGACGGCGTGGCCCACCGGACAGCCCTGGAGTGCGGACTGCCCACCATCGGCGTAATGGCCACCGGCATCGACGCCGTGTACCCCGGCCGGCACACGGATCTGGCGATGGACATGGTGCGGACCCCGGGCTGCGCGCTGGTCACGGATTACCCGCTGCAGACCGCCCCCGTGGCCCTGAACTTCGTCCGGCGGAACCGCATCATTGCCGGACTGTCCCGGGCGGTGGTGGTGGTGGAATCCAAAACCAAGGGCGGCTCGCTCATGACAGCCCGGTATGCCTGCGATTACGGGCGGGATGTCTTTGCTGTGCCCGGACGCCTGGACGACGTGCGCAGTGCGGGCTGCCTCTCGCTCATTGCCAGCGACATGGCGCGGGTGGTGACCACGGCCGAAGCCCTGGCCGGCGAGCTGGGGCTCTCCCCGCGCCCACGGGGTGCCGGCGGATCGTGGGCCACCGCGGGGTCCGATGCGCCCGAGGAGGTGCTCCGGGCCCTTCTGGTGCGCCGTTACGGCCCCGGCTCGCCGCTCGTTCCCATCGGCCTGGCCGTGCGGGAGCAGCGCGGCGCCACCCCCGAGCAGCTGGCCTCGGCCCTGGGCCTTCCCTTCCCCGAGGTCCTTTCCGCCATCGGCCGCCTCGAAGCCGACGGTCTGGTCTCCACCGACCTTCTCCGCCGCTGCACCATCGCCCCCGCCTACGCCTGAGTTCTCTTGGGGAAGGCCTCCGGAGGGCTGGGGAAGGTTTCTGAGGGGGCCGGGGAAGGTCCCTGGCGTTTTTGGGGAAGGTCTCTTTTTGCGCGGGGGACCTTCCCCACGCAAAACCAATCAGAAGCACTTGTGGGGCCGATTCAACGGGGAAGGTCCCGGCCTCAAAATCAGACCTTCCCCAAATCCATCGACCACCTTCCCCAAATTGTCCTACCACCTTCCCCAGCTGCTTCACCGTCTTCACAAATGGTTTCAACCCCCTCGACAAAACAACGATCAGTATGGAACTGTCAACAATCAGAAAACTACCCAACGGCCTCACCTCCAGAGTTTTTCCTTTCCACGTGAGTATTAAGGGATTGGAAGACACCGTCCTTTGCCGGGATGAAGAAGATTACGATGTCATGGTCAAATACATAGCCATATGCGCACGAAGGAAGAACGTAATCATCGTCATGTACGCCGTCGTATCAAACCATAGCCACGAAGGGATCCTGGCCAGGAACCAGCTAGATGCATCGGCTTTCGGTGAAGAACTGAAACGAATCTATTCCATGTGGTTCCATCGCAAATACGAACAAAGCGGAATCCTTCAGAAAGTGGATTCCCAGGCTCTTCCGTTGGAGAATGACTGGCATGTAAGGAATGCCTTGGCATATATCCCGCGAAATGCCATCGACAATCATTGTCCGGTGCATGAATACAAGTGGTCCGGATTCCGGGCCATGTTCTCGATTATGAAAGAACCCGGCCGATGGAAAGCCGGCGTCAGACCGGTTTCCCTGCTCACAAAGAGGGAACGCGAAAGCATCATGCACACCGGGGATGTACTCAAAGACGTCCCCTGGATGCTGGATGAAGACGGGATGCTTGCGCCCGAAAGTTTCTGTGACGCCGCCTATCTGGAGCAAGCCTTTTCCCACGATCCGGCTTTCTGGCTCAAAACGATTGGCTCCATGAATCCGGCCGAAATTGAGGAAGAATTAGTGAACGCACCTCGCAGGAGAGTGTCTGACGCCGAGTTCTTCAAAGCCGTGTCCGACACGGCAAAGGCCTGGTTCAAGTCCGATATCGGCCAACTCCCGCTGGAAAAGAAGCTCCGGCTGCTTCCTTTCCTCTGGCGCACGCGGAAAACCTCGGTCAACCAACTGGCCAGGGTCCTGGGCCTCGAAAGGGAGACGGTCAGAAAAGCGCTCAACGTGCATGAGGCAAAACCGGCATCATGATCCATGGTCAGAGAAGGGCAATGATCTGAACGGCCGCCACATTCATTCAGGATACCCAGAAGAACTGTACCATGCTGG
>Ga0265298_10011695_pt1 | contig 10244 bp, 10 predicted proteins | sample AusTroGonzalo_MG_3_FD_193486 | JGI IMG/M metagenome (GOLD analysis project Ga0265298, IMG submission 193486) | Bovine rumen microbial communities from tropical cattle in Woodstock, Queensland, Australia - Gonzalo_01 | ecosystem: Host-associated > Mammals > Digestive system > Stomach > Rumen ... | reverse complement strand
CCGCCTGAACACGCGGACGAACCGCCAGCGCGCGAGGCACATGAGCGCGGCGACGCCGTAGGCGACCGGCATCATCGCGATCGCGCCGCGCGAGAAAGTCCTGAACGTCGAAATGGCGGCGCAGACGAACGCGAGCGAGCAGAGCCGGCCGAACCTGGTGCGAAGCCCGTGGGTCAGGTACGCCGCGAAGAACATCGCGCCCAGGAGCAGCATCGCCATGCCCATGCTGTTCTGGTGCGGGAAGGCACCGTGCGCCTGGTAAACCCCGGCGAAGCGGTCCCTCACCACGAAGAGGAAGTTCACGACGGAGTACGCCGCAAAGCCCTTTATCACCGAGCCCAGGTCGTCCGTCGCCCTGAGGTAGGCGTACACGGCGTGGTAGAACACGAACAAGAGCATCATCTTCCACAGCTCGTACCAGGAGATCATCAGGTCCCCCGCAGCGCCGAGGCTGGGAAGGCACAGGAGGAAGTACAGCGCGTACAGCGCGAAGCCCCTTTCGGGAAAGAGCCGCCGCACGCAGCCGTGCATCTTGAGCGCGACCAGGATCGCCACGGCGAAGAGGTGTATGACGCTCACCTCCATGCCGCGCGACGTGCCGTGGTAGAACTCGTTGGAGAAGAAGTTGATGGACGTGCCGTTGTAGAGCATCATCGCGGCCAGCATCGCCCAGAACGCGTACTTCTGCCACCGTCTGTTCATGTACAGAAGGAACGCGAGCGGCGGGACGCCGAGCGCTGCGACGGTGAAGATCGCGTATTTCATCTGTCAGGACGAGATGGCGCTGATGCGCGAGGTCAGGAGGTTTATCAGCTGCGCGGTCGGCAGGAGCTTGCGTATGAACACGTTGTACTCGCCGAGGTTGTCGTGCGGCACGTATATGATGTCGTTCGGCTTCAGGAGAATGTTCCTGCACTTGCCGGCGAGGATGCCGTCCACGTCGATCTTGTACATCTTGGGCTCGACAAGCCCGTTGCGTATTATGATGACGTGGCTCCAGTGCGTCTCCGACAGCCAGCCGACCGCCGTGAGCGTCTCGATGAGGCCCATGCCCGGCTCGTATAGGCGGCGCTGCGGGGTCTTCACCTCGCCGCACACGGTCACGCTGGCATCCATCCTCTGCGCGATGTAGAGGTAGTCGTCCTTCCTCAGCTTCAAGTTGTTGAGCTTGTCGCCTACGACGGCCTTGCGGAAATCGACGGGCACTATGTCGCCGTCGCGGATGAGCATGGAGTTCTCCAGGTCCGCCGCGTCAACGTGTACGCCGTGGAAGAGTCGCACCGCGCTGCCGCCCGACATGGCGTACACGTCGGCAATGCGCGTCGAGTCGGATATGCTGTACTGGCCGGGACGCATGCACGCGCCGCCAATCGTGACCGTCTCGCTGACGACCTTTATGACCGACACGCTGACGACGGGGTGCTTGACATACAGTTCAAGGCCCTTTTGGATGGCCGCCCCGGCCTCGCCTATCGTAAGTCCGCTGAGCTTGATCTGTCCTAGGAACGCTACGCCGACGCAGCCGTCCGGGCTGATCTTGGTCGTCGTGCTGAGGTCGTCGTGCCCATAGACGGTGATCGCGATTTCGTCGCCGGCGTTGATGTGATAGACTATGTCGTCTTCGGCGGCGATCTTCTCGAGCTTCTCCTGCCTGGCCTTCTCGGCGACTGTGTCGTGACCGGCCTCCGCCAGAAGCGCGTCGCCCGACTCGACGTCCACGTCCATTGCCAAGTCGTAGCGGCCGGTCAGCCTGTCGAAATAGCAGCCCGCCAGCGCAGCGGCCGCGGCGAAAAGAGCGAAACCCCTCAAAAGAGCGAAACCCTTCACTTGCTGTCCTCCATCTCCCTGCGCACGACCTTCGGCGACACGCCTGCGGCGACGACCATCGCCGTGCGGCCCGCCCCGCGTATGTGCTTTCTCGCGTATGCATACCAGCTTCTGGGCGTCTTGCCCGCGCCGACCGCCAGAAGCACGCTGTCGCACACGGTCAGCAGCTGGTCGAAGAAGCTTCCGCCCCGCCTGACGCCGCCCGGCATGCGTATGAACACGTGGTCGTACTTCTCGCGCAGCGAGGCGATGTCCGCCTGGAGCATCTGGAGCTCCGTCGGCGCAATCGTGAAGCGGTTCTCCACGGGGAACCAGCCGTGGTCGCCCTTCGAGACAGTGTTTATCATCGACTCCGCGCCTTCGGGCGGGGCGAAGTCCTTCCCCGGCACGACCTCGAGCCAGAACGGGTTGACGCCGGACATCGCAAGCGACCAGGACAATGCGTCGTTGAACTTTGAAATATCCGGCGTCCCGGGAAGGCGGCAGCCGAGCACGACCCCCTTTGGCACGTCGGCAGTCGTCATCTTCAAGGCGACGACGCCGAGGACGTCCCTCTCGTCGGCTTCCGGCATCGAGCCCGACTTCGGAATCGACCCGAGCGGCACCATGCCGTCGTACAGGGTCATCTCGGCAAGGCCGCGCACCCGCCCGAAGGCGAACTCCATGGCGACGATCCAGAACATGAGCACGAGAACGCAGACCAGCGCGCCGCCGAAGGCGATCGCGAAGTTCTTCGGGCGGAAGGGATTCGAGTCGTCCGCGCCGCAGGCCCTCTCGATCAGCCGCAGGTCGTTGCGCATCGACATCTGCAGGAAGCCTATGTTCTGCATCTGCTCGTCCACGGAGCGCATCGTCTGCTCAAGGTCGGTGCGCTTCACCTGCAGCCGCTCGAACGCCGGGATGAGGCTCGTCAGCTCGCCAGCCCTCTTCTCGTTGGCGGCTATCTCCTGCTCCAGGATGCGGCGGTTCTCGTACATCGCCTCAAGCTTGAGGCTCGTGTCCGCAAGGCTGCTGGCGGTGCGCTCTATCCTGTCGATCGCCCCTATGTCCAGCCCCTCTATCCCCTTCTCCTTCAGGAAGTCCTTGTACGCCGCCAGCATGGCGTTCCTGTCGTCGAGCTTGCCGAGGACCTTGGAGTTCCTGTCGGTGTACTCCTCGCGCAGCTTGGCGATCTCCGCGTCTATGGCCGCCAGCTCCGCGCTCTTCCTGCGTATGACGGCGGCGTTCTCGGAGACGACCGCGCCGGTCGCGCCGACTTCCTCCTCCAGCTTCTTCTTCTTCAGTTCGTCGTTCGCTATCTGGATCGAAATCAGCGAGAGGTTCTTCCTCTGGTCGGAGAGGTGGCTGTTCACCATCGTCAGCGTCTCGACGGGCGAGACCACGCCGGTCTTGCCCTTCAGGGCGCCCTCTTCGCCCTCCAGGTCGGCAAGCTGGTCCTGCAGCGACTTCCTGCGCGACGACAGGGACTCGCGCCAGTTCTCGAGGTCGTGCGAACGGTACGTCACGTACTCGTCGATGAGCACCCCCGCGTAGGTGTTGACCTTGCGGACCGCCGCGACGAGCGACGGCGCGTTGGCCGTAAGCGTGTAGAGGTTGGACGGGCGCTTCTCCTGCACGATGGCGAGGTCCGCGACGAGCGACATCCTCTCGTCCTGGCTCAGCGCGTACTTCGCCGCGACCCTGCGCTTCAGCGACGCCCGGTCGAGGACGGTCAGGAGCTGCTTCTCGTCCATGTTCTGGATCTTGGCCACCTGGCGCGGCGTGTAGAGAAGTCTCGTTGTGGCCTCGAACCGATGTTGGCTCTTGGCGGTATGCCACACAAGAAACGCCGAAAAACCCCCTGCGAGCACAATGAAGACGAGCAGGAGAAACCAGCGCCATTTGCGTATTATTTGGCCGGCAACTTTCTGCACAATTGCGAACTTCCGCACCTGAGCGGCTTCCTCTTCTGTCAATTCCTCATCCATAAACTTATGGCAAATTCATTTTTTTGGGACATTTTAGCAAATTCAGTTGTAAAAATCAACTAGCTAGTTTCAAAACCAAAATGCAGGCAGGGGGCGGGCGGAGCCGCACGGCCCCGACCGCCCCCTGCCCGTCGCCCCCCCCTGGCGGGGAAACGTCGGCTAGAGTATGTCTATCTTCTTCGCCTGGGTCTCGGGACGCTTCTTGACGACTACCGTGAGAACGCCGTTCTCGAGCTTCGCCGTCAGCGTCGCAGGATCCGCCATCTCGGGCAGGTCCACGCTCATCGCGTAGTTCACGCGCTCGAACTCCTGCGCGGCGACCTTGAATCCGGCCGGGTTCTGGTACTTCGCGTGGGTCTTGAGCGTCATTGTCCTGCCTTCCATGTGGAGCTCCGCGTCTTCCTTGCCGACGCCGGGCACCTCGGCCCTCAGTTCGTATTCGGCGGGCTTCTCGGTCAGAGTCGCCGCCGGGACGATGAATTTCTCCTCGCTGTTCATTTCAATTCTCCTTTCCTTTTCGACGGTTGCCTGTTCAGCCCTCTATCGCTATCTTCCTGACGGCGGGCGCGTCGGCCTTCGGCAGCTCGATGCGAAGAATGCCGTTCAGGAACTTCGCGTTCGCCTTGTCGGCGTCCACCCGGAACGGCAGCTCCAGACGGCGCGACCATGCGGGACGGTTCTCGGCGGGCTTGCCTTCCGTCAGATCGACGAGGGGCTTGTCGGCTATCGTCACAGCCTGCGGCTCAAGCGACAGCTCCACGTCTTTCGACGTCTTTCCGGGCAGCTCAAGGTCAATCACGACGGCGGTGTCGTCCAGAAGCACGTTCACCGGAGGGAATCTCCCCGCGACCCGCGCCTTTACGCTCCTGAACGTACGGCTCCCCGTATTGAAGAGGTCGTCCAGAAGACCCCATGGATCAATGTTCATCAGCGTATTCATCTTTTTTTCTCCTTTCTTTTCCGACACCCACTCTAAAGCATACCCCGTGCCAAAGCGAAAACAAGCCGCCTTTGCCTCAGCAAAGGGACTTTTTGTCGCGATAACGCGCCACAATGTCTCGCGTCATGCGAATGTCAATGCGCCTGGAATTGGCTCCATGCCCCTTCTCTTAAGCCAGAGCGCCTTTTCGTGCTTGCCTTTTATGAATTCTGAATACGCCAGTTTCGCGCAACCGTCTTTGATTTTTATGGCCTTTCCGGCAAATTCAAGCGTAGCCGACTTTACAGGCACACCCTCGCCATCCTCGACTTGGATGGCAAGAAAGCCGTCTTCGCCAATCCCCTCTGGGAAAGTCAGGTTCATCGCCCAGCGGAGTTTTTTGTCTCTCATCTGGTGGGAGACGAACGTCATTGTAATCGTCTTTCCGGGCGGGGTTTTCATTTTGATTTCTGGTTCTGCTTCACGACGTCCATGATGTGCTTTGCCGTCTCGATCATCCTGTCTAGGCGTCCGAGACACTCGCTTTTCCGCTTAGATATCTCAGGCGGAACCTCGGCCGCTGCGAGACGCTCGCGCAAGGCGTCCATCTCCGGACGCATGGCGGCGACCTCCTTGCCGATTGCCGCAATCGCCTCGTCCCACGTCGTGCCGTTCTTCCTTGAATTGCGCATCATCGAGCGAAAGCGCCCTTCCATCGACTCCGTCTCCTCGATCAAGCCGCCGAGGTGCTTCTCCACGAGCGGAGCCGCCGCCGCGCCTTCGCGGAAATCCGCGATCCACTTCGCCGCGCCGCCCTGGGCGTAGCCGGACTTGTAGATGACCTTGCCTTTGGCGTCCAGCAGCAGCACGGTCGGGTAGCCCTCCACCCCGTAGCGCTCCGCGAGCGCGGCGTTGGCGGCGCGTCGCTCGTCGGTCTGCTTCGTCCGGTCGCGGGGGAAGTCTATCTCGACTAGCTCGTATTCGTTCGTCGCTACGTCAAGGAACGCCGGCTTCGACAGCACCTCGTCCACGAGCCTTACGCACCACGGGCACCAGTCGCTGCCCGTGAAAAAGGCGAACACGCTGCGCCCGCTCTCGCCGGCGCGTTTCACGGCGGCGGCGAAATCCACCCCGAACCCCTCCGGGGTCGCCGCGCATTCCGCCGCGCACATCGCCGCGACACATGCGGCGAGAACCGTCCTCGCTGTCTTCTTCATGGCTTCACGCCTCCTTTGGCTTCGTCCCGTCCGGGCCTTTGGCGCCCGTGAGGTATATCTTGTTTTCGTTCCCCGCCGCGAGGCGGGCTATGTTGGACCGGTGCTTCCAGACGATGAACGCGGCGATGACCGTCACGAGAACGCACTGCGGCAGGTCGTGCCATCCCCGCGAGAGCCAGTCCACGGGAATCCATATCGCCGCGCCGATGAACGTCGCCGCGACGCAGGAGCCGAGGGATATGTAGTTCGACATCGCGAACACGACGGCGAACAGGAGGAACGTGATCCCCGTCAGCGCGGGGACGAGCGCGAACAGCATGCCGGCGCCGGTCGCGACGCCCTTCCCGCCGCGGAAACGCATGTACGGCGTCAGCATGTGGCCGACGACGCACGAGACGCCGACCGCGAGCGGAAGCCAGGACGGCTCCGCGCAAAGAAGACGGCAGGCGAACGTGGGGACGAAGCCCTTGAGCATGTCCAGAAAAAGCGCGATCAGGCCCCATCCCCTGCCTACGGTGCGGAACACGTTCGTCGCGCCTATGTTGCCGGAGCCGACGGTTCGGACGTCGACGCCGCGCATCTTCCCGATTAGGAAGCCGAACGGCACCCCGCCTATGAAGTATGCGGCGGCGATCCATGCGGCAATACGGACTGCATTCGTATCCATGCCGCATATTCTACCAAAAATCCGCCGCCGCCAAAACTCAAATTTACGTTTTTCTCTCTTGCCTATCGCCGCGGTTTTTGTTAGAATAGCGTCCGCCGGCCGGCGATAGGCTGAGGGCCTGTCGTAAATCATGGCTTGCACTCGCTAAAACACAAACACACACTGAAACACGAGGGAGATACAGATCATGTTTTCCAAAGTCATCCCGCAAGGGCACTGCGTAATTGTCGAGCGCTTCGGCAAGCCCGTCCGCGTCGCGCAGAGCGGCCTCAGGTTCTTCCTGCCGGGCCTCGACAAGCTCAAGGACGTCAGACCCGTCTGGAACGACCAGACTAACAAGGACGGCGTCTTCATCGAACTTACCGAGCAGATATGCGACACGGGCTCCAGGGAATGCTTCACCAAGGACAACGTGAAGCTCGTCGTGGACTGCGCATACCGCTGGCGCGTGACCGACCCGATAAAGGCGGTCTATGAGGTTGACGATCTTCACAAGTCTCTCAGGGAGGCAGTCCTCGGCGAGATACGGTCGTTCATCGGGAAGAACGAGCTGAACACGGTCCTGGCGTCGCGCTCGCGCATATCCGAGAACGTCGTCGCCGTCGTCTCCGACACGGCGCGGCGCTGGGGCGTCAACCTCACCGGCGTCGAGGTACAGGAGCTGAAAGCGGACGACGCGACCCAGGTGGCGATGCTGCAGCAGCTCGAGGCGTCGCGCCGCGCCGAGGCCATCAAGCTTGAGGCGGAAGGCAAGGCGTTCGCCGTCGTGCAGGAGGCGGAAGCCGCGAAGAAGGCCGCGATCCTCCGCGCAGAGGCGACGAGCGAGGCCATGAAGCTTGTCGCCGAGGGCGAGCAGGCGTATCTGACGATGCTCAAGGAGACGGTCGGACCCGACGCGGCGGCGAAGGTGCTCATCGCGCAGAAGACGCTTGACGTGTACAAGCAGGCGACGAGCGATCCGTCGGCGAAGGTGTTCCTGCCTTTGTCGGCACTTCCCCCGGTGCTCACTGGCGAGGCGGCGAAATGAGCTGGCTGATCCCCGAATGGCTGCTGGCGCTCGCGCTCACGCTTTTCGTCGTCGATCTTTTCACCGACGAGGACGGGGTGCTGTCGTGGTGCGGCGTCGGCGCCGTGGCTGCGTGGGCCACCTGGCGGATAGGCGCGCCGGCCAAGTGGAGCGTCCTCATATTCATAGGGGCGTTTCTCGTGTCCGGCGCGGCGTGGCACTGGCTGTTCCGCGGCTTCGTGGCGCAGCCGATTAGGCGGCTCATGCAGAGGGGGGCGCCCGACGAGACGATTTCCGCCATTAACGGCGCGAAAGGAACACTCCGCGTCATCGACGGCAAGGTGATGTTCCGCTGGAACGGCGACGAACTGTGGCCCGTCGCCAATCCGCCCGCCGACGCGGCGGACGGGCAGTCGGTGGAGGCCGCCGGCATGAAGGACGGACAAGTGGTGCTGAAGAACCTGGGAGAAACAACATGAAAAAACTGGTAATGACGGCATTCGCGGCGGCGTTTTCGCTCGGCGCGTCCGCGTTCGAGAAGTACATGATACGCGTCCCCGACGAGCTGAACCCGCAGGAGGGCATCAAGGGCGTGACGACGTACTTCTTCGCGCCGGCAGCGGTGTCTATCCCGCTCAAGGACGGCAACTGGATCTACATCGTCAACGAGACGCCGAAGCAGGAGAGCGAAGGCGGCCCCGCGCAGATCGGCGTTCCGAAGAAGATCGTCGAACTGGACGTCGTCTCACGCTACCTTGAGGCCATGAAGGGATTTCCGTCAATCACGGTGCAGATCGGGGAGTCGACCTTCTTCGCGTACCGCTGCCGCGACATGTTCCCCGCGCAGGACGGACTGTTTCTCAACAACTGCTACCAGGGGCTCGTCGTCTCTATGGGCTCGGAATACTCGATCAGTGTGTATCTACCCGATGGTCGCGGGTTTGACGACGAGGTACGCGGCATCCTGAAGCGCGTCACGTTCGTGCCGTGTCCGGGAACCGCCGTCGAGTCCGCGCTCAAGCTTTACGGGCCCGGAAGCCTGGTCCCGGTGGCGTCGCGGTTCCCGATCGTGAAGAAGATGGTCGAGCGTCGCGGCGAATGCAGCGAGCTGATCGAACTTCTTTCGACGCTCACGGACGACGCTGCGACCAAGGCGTGGTGCGCAGAGCGGCTGAAGCTGATCAATCCCGGCAAGTACGCGCCCGACACGCGTGCGAGCATTCCTTACTATGACTACAACGACGACGCGCAGCAAAAGGCCGTGATGGAGATGCTCGGCGCCTCCAAAGACGCGGCGAAGGCCGTCGTCACCGTCCCCGGCGGCTTCGCCGAACCGAAGCCCGACTCGCAAGCGGCACCGAAGGCAGCACGGTCCAAGTCAGCGCCGGAATCGTCGCGTGCGGCGTATGCCGCCGGCAAGACGAAGACCATCACCCTTCCCGGCGGCGCAACGATGGAGATGATCTATTGTCCGCCTGGAACGTTTGTCATGGGCAGTCCGGAAGACGAGCCGGGCAGAGCCAAAAGCGACAACTACACGGAGCTGAAACCGCGCAAAGTGACTCTCACCAAGGGATTCTGGCTCGGCAAGTACGAAGTCACGCAGGGGCAGTTCCTCAGCGTGATGGGGCATTGCCCGAAGAACCCCAACGTCAAGGAATGCAACGGAAACGACCTGCCGGTCGAGTATCTTTCATGGGAAGGCGCAGACGCCTTCCTGAAGAAGGTCGGCAACGGCGCGAGGTTGCCGACGGAGGCGGAGTGGGAGTACGCCTGCCGTGCCGACACGACGACGCCGTTCCCGTGGGGCAAGACGTGCAACGGGACGGAATGCAACTGCAACGGGACGGAACCTTACGAGACAAGCGCGAAGGGACCGAATCTGGAGCGCCTTTCAAAGGGCGGCTCGTATCCTCCGAATGCATGGGGATTCTGCGACATGAACGGAAACGTGTTCGAATGGTGCTCCGACTGGTGGAATGTCGATTTCAACAAGACGGCTTCCGACGCAGTCGATCCGCAAGGTCCTGGCGAAGACAAAAAGCTCGGGCCCCGCAAGGTAAGGCGAGGCGGAACGTATTGCCATTCGGCGAAGAACTGCCGCAGCGCGACGCGTTCCATGACGTATCTTTTCGACGAGCTTCCGGGTGGCGGCTTCCGCATGGCGATGGACGACATGTAGCAGTTTCCAAATCCAAGCAAAGGAGACAAGAACATGAACAGTGAAGTCAAAAACGGCATTCCCGAACCAGGATGGTCGAACCGCGTGGACGACCCGGAGATTCTGTCCGGGCTGGAGCGTCGCCGCAGGACGGCGTTCAAGTGGGGCGTCGTCACCGTGCTGCTCGCGCTCGCCGCGCCGCCGGCCGTCAGCATGTTCGTCAAGGATTCCATCAAGATGGGCGACGCCTTGAAGCTCGGATGCGTGATAGCCGGCGCGATCGTGGTCTGCTCTCTTTTCAGCAAGCTCGCGCGCGCGTGCAAGAAGCCGTACGAGGGCGTCGTCACCGACAAGCGCGAGGAGCTTCGCCACCGAGGCGGCAAGAACCGCGACACGTACAGCACCGAATACGTCACGCACGTCCAGCTGTCAAGCGGCGGCAAGACGAAGATCAAGGAAAGCAGAAAGGGCGCCTACTCC
>Ga0265298_10011694_pt1 | contig 10244 bp, 12 predicted proteins | sample AusTroGonzalo_MG_3_FD_193486 | JGI IMG/M metagenome (GOLD analysis project Ga0265298, IMG submission 193486) | Bovine rumen microbial communities from tropical cattle in Woodstock, Queensland, Australia - Gonzalo_01 | ecosystem: Host-associated > Mammals > Digestive system > Stomach > Rumen ... | reverse complement strand
ACCTCTATTCCCCATTGGGTCCATGAGAGACGGAGCTCCCTGTCGACATAGACGATTGCATCGTTGTCCGGGTGCTCCCTTATGCACTTGTCCAGCAGGTCTCCTAACCTCTCATCGCTGGTGATGTTCTTCCTTGGTACACAGACCATGAAATCACCTCAGAGGGGCGTGTAGAGGACCGCATAGATCTCTGCAGGTCCGTCTATTGCTCCCACATAGTGGGGAACGACTGAATTGTAGTACGCGCTGTCTCCGGGCTCGAGGATCTTCTTCTCCTTTCCGTAGATGAACAGGATCTTTCCAGATACGACCACGATGAACTCCTCTCCCTCGTGGGTGCTGAGCTCGGGGGTGTCCTCGACGCCGACACGGATGAACATGGGCTCCATGTGCCTGTCGGTCTTTCCCTTTCCGAGAGGGTAGTACACGTAGTCTCCCTTGTCACCGTGTGACGAGGCTTCAGGCTCCCTCTCCGCGTATTTGACGACAATCGGATCGGGATTGAACTGATCGTCCGTAAAAGTTCCGACCCTCTGACCGAGCGAGCGGGAAAGCCTAATCAAGGAACCGATGGGGGGATATGCGATACCTTCCTCGTACTCCTTAATGGACTGCAAGCTAATACCAGAGTTAATGGCCAACTCTTCCTGAGTGAGTCCCATCTGTTCTCTGTACTTGCAGATTCTCTTTCCTACTTTGTTCTTGTCGGCCATATTTTTGCCTCAGACCCACGTATATCGCGTATATAATAAATATTTCGCATCTACGGACTTTTTTTAAACCGAATACGAATATGCCAGAAGCATGAGGTGTCTAGAGCGGAGAGTAACCGTCGTCTGCGGCCATTACGGGACCGGCAAAACCAATCTGTCGATCAATCTGGCCCTTGATGCGGCCAAATAGGGATAGGATGTCACGCTCATCGATATGGATGTCGTGAATCCGTACTTCAGGTCCTCCGATTATGCGGAAATACTGACCAAGTCTGGGGTACGTGTACTGGGCCCAAATTTTGCCAACTCCAATCTCGACACACCGTCACTTCCTGCGGCAATAGGAAGCGCCATCTCTGACAATGAATGCGTGATCATCGATGTCGGCGGTGACGATGCTGGAGCCACAGCTCTAGGGGTGTATAGCAGGCAGTTGTCGAAGTCCGAACCCGACGTCATCTACGTCATCAACATGTACAGATCGCAGACCACTGCGCCTGAAGAGGCGGTCGAGATCCTGGGGGAGATAGAGAGATCGGCACGCATCAAGGCCACTTGCATAGCGAATAACTCCCATCTCAAAGGACTCACGGATGAAAAGACCGTTCTTGACTCCATACCCTTCGCAGAGAAGGTGTCTGAACTAACAGGGTTGCCGATTAGATTCACAACGTCTCCTGTCGGAGTCGTCCCATTAAATAAAATACCATTATTATACCAAGTGGGCGTCTATGTTAGGGCGCCCTGGGAAAAGGCAGGTAATTGAATTGCCCAAGGTAAACGTTGACAATGAAAGATGCAAGGGATGCGAGATGTGTGTCATCGCGTGCCCCAAAGAGATCCTAGCTCTGGATCACACCATAACTAACAGTAAAGGATACCACCCCGCCCACATAACGGACGAGTCCAAGTGCATTGGATGCGGATCATGTACAATCATGTGCCCCGACTGCGCTATCAAAGTGGAGGTGGAGTGAATGGCCGACAAAGTCCTTATGAAGGGAAACGAAGCCATCGCCGAGGCTGCAATCGCAGCCGGATGCAGACATTTCTTCGGATACCCCATCACACCTCAGACCGAGGTCGCGGCTTACATGTCCAAGAGGATGCCCAAGATCGGAGGAGTCTATCTCCAGGCCGAGTCGGAAGTGGCATCTATCAACATGGTACTTGGAGCCGGAGCAGCTGGAGTCAGGGTAATGACTTCCACCTCATCTCCCGGAATCAGTCTGATGTCCGAGGGTATCTCATACATCGCCGGATCTGACGTCCCCTGCCTTATTGTCAACGTTGAGAGGGGAGGACCCGGTCTTGGAGGAATCCAGCCCTCGCAGTCAGATTATTTCCAGGCCACAAAGGCCACAGGTCACGGAGACTTCCACATGCTCGTCTTCGCACCTTCCACAGTCCAGGAGACCGTGGACCTGATCTCCGATGCTTTCGACCTCGGGGACAAGTACAGAATGCCCACGATGATCCTTTCGGACGGTCTACTCGGACAGATGATGGAGCCTGTAGTCCTACCAGAGCCCAAGGACCCCACCGACAACAAGGATTGGGCGGCTAAGGGACACCAGGGAAAGAGGCCCCACAACGTCGTCAACTCACTGTACATCGACCCCAAGGAGCTCGAGGACCTCAACTTCAAGAGATTCGAGAAGTACAAGCAGATCATGGAGACCGAGCAGAGGGCCGAGGAATACCTGGTCGATGATGCGGACATCATAATCGTCGCATTCGGAGCCTCGTCTAGGATCTCCCACTCCGCTGTCGACATGGCGAGGAAGCAGGGAATCAAGGCAGGACTCATCAGACCTATCACGCTCTGGCCGTTCCCCGAGAAGTTCATCAAGAAGCACGTTGGCCACGCCAAGGCGTTCCTCTCCGTGGAGATGAACATGGGACAGATGGTCGAGGATGTCAAGATGGTCGTTGCTAACCAGAAACCCGTCCACTTCTACGGACGCACTGGAGGAATCGTCCCCACACCGAAAGAAGTGTTTGAACAAATTGTCAAGATCAACGGAGGTGACTGCTGATGTCAAAGGTAATGGGAGAGAGGCCCAAGGCACTGTTGGATGTGCCTCTGCACTACTGCCCCGGATGCACTCACGGTATCGTCCACAGGCTCGTGGCCGAGGTCATCGATGAGTTGGGCATCGAGGGAAAGACCGTTGGAATCGCTTCCGTCGGTTGCTCTGTGTTCACATACAACTACTTCGGATGCGACATGGTCCAGGCACCTCACGGACGTGCACCTGCAGTCGCTACTGGAGTCAAGAGGGCAAGGCCCGACAATGTCGTCTTCACCTACCAGGGAGACGGAGACCTCGCCGCCATCGGAATGGGCGAGACCGTCCACGCGGCAGCAAGAGGAGAGAACATCGTCGCCATATTCATCAACAACGCGATCTACGGAATGACCGGAGGCCAGATGGCACCCACCACACTTCCCGGACAGGTCACACAGACCACACCTTACGGAAGGGACACCAGCGTGGCAGGAAACCCCATCAGGGTCTGCGAGCTGCTCTCATCCGTCAAGGGTGTAGCACTCGCCCAGCGTGTCACAGTCGATAGTGTAAAGAACGTCAAGGCCGCCAAGAAGGCAATCAAGAAGGCGTTCGAATACCAGATGGCCGGAAAGGGATACTGCATCATCGAGGTCGTCTCTACATGCCCCACCAACTGGGGAATGTCTCCCGCCGATGCACTCCAGTGGCTCAGGGACAACATGCTTCCCTACTACCCGCTCGGCGTCTACAAGGATGTCGGAGAGGAGGGAGAGCAATGACGGACATGAACATCCTCCTGGCCGGATTCGGAGGACAGGGAATCCTGTTCACCGGAAAGGTGATCGCATACGCCGGGCTCATGGAGGAGAAGGAGGTCTCTTGGCTTCCCTCATACGGACCCGAGATGCGTGGAGGAACAGCGAACTGTAGCGTTTGTCTGTCGGATGCCAAGATCGGATCCCCGCTCGTCACGAACCCCGATGTGCTCGTAGCGATGAACCTGCCATCACTGGAGAAGTTCGAGAGGGACGTCGTCCCCGGAGGGCTGATCATCGTGGACAGCTCCATCATAAAGAAGAAGGTCGAGCGCTCGGATGTTAAGACGATCTACATCCCCGCTTCAGAGATCGCAGAGAATGCCGGGATCAAAGGTGCGGCCAATATGGTCATCCTCGGAAAGCTGTTCAAGGAGACAAGCTTCTGCACCCCTGAGAACCTGGACAAAGGACTCCAGAAGACCATTCCCGCAAAGAAGATGGATCTCCTGGACAAGAACAGGCTCTGTATCAAACTGGGAACTGAAAACTGATTATTGATGGTGGTCGGTGATCCGACCACCTTCTATTGTTTTAAGAATCACATCTTGTTGTCTGAAAGATGCTTCCTGAGCGCGTCAGCATAGAGTTCAGGAGCAATCGTGTGTCCCTCTCCTGGGAGCTCGATGTATCTGCAGTTAGGGATAGACTGGCCGATCGCCCTTCCCTTAATGGGCTCCACCATGATGTCCATTCCTCCGTGGATGACGAGACTGGGGACTTTAATATCCTTGGTCTTCTCGGTGGTATCGAACTTGTCCATAGAGATCATCTGCTTGAAGACCTCCTCAGGTTTCTCTGGATGCTTCGGGACAGGCATGATAATGCCTTTTTTCTCCAGGGTCTCGAATGTACTCTCGGGGAAGCAGAAAGCGTTGAGGACCATGTTGACCTCATCCATTGTGCATCTTCCCTCTTTAGCGGCCTTTGCGATCAGGTACATGAAGTAAGCTGACCTGTGAGGCCTGAACTGGTATGATGAGACCAATGTGAGGGACTGCAGCCTCTCCCCATACCTTATGGCAAGGGATTGGGAGATCTGCGAACCCATGGACCATCCAACGATGTGTGCCTTGTAGATATGAAGGTAGTCCATCAGATGGATGACATCGTCTGCCATGATATCGATCTGGATGTCGCCCTTGTACTCGGTCTGGCCAACACCTCTGTTGTCCAGGGTGATGACTCTGTATCCCTTCAGGAGCGGTACCATTCCTTTCCAGAAACGGTGATTTGCACCGATACCGGCTATGAGGATGACGGGCTCTCCAGAGCCTTCCTCCTCGTAATACATCTTAACATCCTGAAGTTCAGCGAACATAGACCCCCAATCTACATTTCAAATATAAACCATTCAGAGGATACCAAGTGTTATGTTGATACTGCCTCCAGTCGAAACAGGGATGCTTCTGGAGTCTTGGATTGAATAAAAGCTGTATTCTGTGCCTATCGAACCCTCATTATCGTCGTACTCATAATGCAGGAAGTACCTTTTCATTCCAAACACAGAGTCCAATAACTCTCCCAGATACTCCTCTACCTCCGTCTCCTGAATCAGGGACAACGCCATTATATCTGGAAGGTACACCAGTGTATCGTCCTCTATGTCTGTAATATCGGACAATCTGACCTCTGTCCTGCTGATAAGGGTTAACAATTCATCGGGACCAGCGTCCTGGCGGTTTTCATTATTGGTAGAGGTTATTGTTACCGAGATGGCGATCATGATCACAACCAGAAAGATCATGGCGTCGACGAAGGCCGTCATGCCTCTGTTGTTCAAACGAATGCCCTCACCTCCACCATCGCAGGAAGCATCCTGCCATTGGGATTCTCGGTCATCGATAGGAATGTCTGCGAATACTCTGCATCAGAGGATACCCCAATGGTCATCTTTTTGGGTTCGAAAAACCATGGGACGCTGAGGGTTATCGTCATCCCCTTCAATCCTTCGTTCATCACGAACATGTATGCGTAGGATTCCGAGATCTCCGGACCCCCTGGTGAATCGATGATCAACGATTCAGGATCCAGATCCTCCAGCGGAGAATAGGCGGAAACCACGGAGGTTGTCACGAACACCAGGTAGAGCCCTATGACGACGATGACCGCCATCATAGATACCATGGATTCCATGAATCCCATCTCTCCGCGATGGTTCTTTTTCATGGATCGGGCTTCGTTGTATCAGTATAATAATCAGAATTGTTGCAGTCAACAGACAAGGAAAGGGTTTCGATGCCCCGAGGGGCACCTAGAATCACTTCTTTGCGGGCTCCCACTTGCAGCGAACAGGAGAGACGATTGTACCGTCCTTCTTCATCTCTGCAAATGCCTTGTCGACGACCTTACGGTCCAGACCCGTAAGTTCTGCGACTTTGCCTGCATTGAGGGGTTCGCCAGCCTTCTTCATTGCTTCCAGAATCTGCTGTTTCTCATCCATGGAGATTACTCCTTGAGAGAATGATTGCATGGTTGCAATAAAGGGTTATGGATGATTGGTCCAATCTGTGATTCAAACCTTACGTGCATACAGGCCACGGGTCGTGACCCCGCCACACATCTCTTTGAGTTTGGCCTTCGCCTTGTCCGAAGGGTTCCTGCAGATCTCTCCGACGGTCTTCACAACTGCGGGTGGCCTCTTCCTGACATCTATTCCTATAGAATTGATGCCGGAGCGACATAGCTCGGGGACCAGGTCCAGAAGGTCCAGATCCACAGAGTTCAGGATGTGCGAGAATCCTCTGTTGTCCTTGTATACGGGAAATGCTGCCCCGGTCTCATCCGTCAAGGTGCCTGTCTGCGCTCCGGGATCCCTGGTGTACATCAGCTCGGTCCTACCGAACGCCATGACCTCTGTCCTTCCGGGATAGTAGGACATCAGATTGGACACCTCGTTCCTTGATAGTTCAACTGAAAGAGTCGTCTGATAGAGATTGAGGGGGAATGAGGAGTTGAACATATTGAGCAGATTGCTTCCGTAGATCCTCGGTGCACCCTTGCATGCCCTGTATTGGCCTGGATTGTTGACCATCACTGGGCGGTCTGTGAATCTGAATTCGTCTAGGGAATCGAATCTCGGCAGGAGAGCCACACATTCCGTGTCTCCGGACATCTCCATCGCCTCGTCCAGCTTGTCCATGTTGTCGAAGTAGACCCTGTCAGCATATGGGAGGGCTGCCTCGAGTCCTTTGAGAGTGTTGACATAGAACGAGAACTCCGGTTCCGGATTCCTTACCGGCTGCTTCTCGAGCTTCAGGTGGACAGGGGCCCTTTCAGTCTGGCCCCTGAACTTCGGGGTGGCCCCTATATCATTCTTTATCACATCTATACGGGGGTCGTAGGTACGATAGATCTGATACTTCCCATCCGGGATCTTGAACGGGATATGGATCGGATCCAAGTCCATTACCTTGAATCCGCCTATCTTCTCATCGCCCTTGAATATGGACAATCCGTCCTTCAGACCGACGGGCTCATCGAACTCGGACACTATCGTCTTGTCCCTGATCTTCACGTCAGCGATGTAGAATCCTCTGTTGTCAGGATACAAGGACTGGACCGGAGATACGATCCCGCCCAGATATCCTGAGCATGTGCCTCTGTTGAAAACGGTCCTGAGGAGTTCCAAGGTCTCATCGAGTTCCTCTCCCTCCTCTCCCTTCACGGCCATGGAATAGGCCTTGGATGCCAGATAGGTATAGGGCGGGGACCTCATACGGCCCTCGATCTTGAGTGACGTGACACCCAGATCTGACAGGTCCTTAAGATAGTCCATGCCGTAGATGTCAGCGCAGCTCATGAAGTATCCCTGCTCACCGTCGCGTATGTAGCGCTTCCTGCAGGGCTGTGCACAGGAACCTCTGTTCCCGCTGCGACCGCCTATGAAACTTGATAATAGACAACCTCCGGACATGCAGTAGCAGAGAGCCCCCTGTATGAACACCTCGGTCTCGATAGGGGATTCGGGTATGATCTGCTTGAGCTCATCCATGGTGATCTCTCTAGCGAGAACGACCCTGTCCAGACCGTTCTCTGCACACCATTCGATACCTTCCAATGAGTGTATCTGCATCTGTGTGGAGGCATGCTTGGCGATGTCGATATTGGTCAGATGCTTGAGAAGACCGAGGTCCTGTATGATGATGGCATCGGCATCGATGTCCTTCAGGAACCTGACGAAGGATACTGCCTCCTCCATCTCGGAGTTCTTGATCAGGGTGTTCACCGTGACATGTACCTTCACACCGTGGTCGTGGGCATAAGCGATGGCGCCCTCCAGCTCTCCGTCGGAGAAGTTACCCGCGAAAGCACGGGCTCCGAAGCTCTTACCGGCTAGATAGACGGCATCGCAGCCTCCCTTAATCGCTGCGACCAGACTGTCAGGTGACCCTGCGGGTGAAAGTATCTCCATAGGCGAACAATCCGTGTATGGGATAAAGACTTTGTCGGAGTTCTGTCTGTTGACCGCAGCGTATCTGATTATAATACGGACAATGAGAAACACATCCATGGACGTAGATTTCAAACAGATCCTGAGAGGGTCGATGGGAAAGGATGATGGTGTGGAGCACCACTTCGAAGGGGATGCACTGGTCATTGAATGCTTCGATTGCGAGTATACTCCGGAACCTGGCAGCAAGGAATGCCTCAAATGCATGGTTGACAGGATGTCCGAATCAGGTGGAACGAAGAGGATCGTTCTCAGGACCGGAAGGGATCTCGAGATATCAGGTTCATCGGGTCAGATCATCAAGAGCATCTCTTCGATGAAAAGTTGCAGCACATCCCTTTCCAACAGCAAAGGAAGATGTAAAAGATGTCCTTCCTCCAGGAACAGGGTAATGGAAGCTCTTTGGGAGGATTTCCCGTTCCCCGACTATGTCTCCGCCAAGGCCACACTTTCAGATGGCAGTACTGATGAGAAGTGCACCAGATGCATAGCATCGACACAAAGGGCGATATCGCAGATAGAAAGTGATCTCGAAGATATCAGGAAAGGAGTGGCCCGAGGATGAGCGAGAGGATAGCATCGTTCAAGCTATCGGAGGTAAAACCGATTCCCGTCCCAACACCAGAGGCTAATAGAGAATGTCACGACCTTTTAGAGGCGTTCTCCAGATGCGTTCAGAAGGATGTGAGAACAAAACCGTCATATGCTGACTTCTGGCTGATGAACGGTCCCGAAGAAATGAAAGTCCTAGCCGAATACCGCACACAGTACTGCGGGATAACAGTCGGGGATGCACCTGACGGTGAATTGGAATATGATGCCCATCCGTTGGAGTTCTCATATCCCGATGGACTGAATGCGATAGTCCTGAGGATAATCGACAGGTTCCGCTCCGAATACCGCCAGAACGGCGGTAGGCTTGACAGGGACTCCGTCATCGGTGTGACCAGGAGCCTTGTGATAGATGAGATGGGATCCATCGAGGAGGCCTGCCCCGATGCGGACAAGGATATGCTAGTCGATGATCTGTGCAGCATAGTCTACAGATATTCGGTGGGAGCAGGTGCATTCGAGATCCTGCTGACTGATCCGCATATCGAAGATGTGTTCCTGGATGCCCCCTGCGATGAGAATAGGATATACGTCACACTGAACGGCATCGAGGGCGTCAATTCCCACATAAGGTGCAGGACCAACATCATGGTGGAGGAGAAGGAGGTGGACAACCTCATCAACATACTGAAAAGGGACAGCGGACTCAGATTCTCCCAATCCAATCCTGTGTTGGAGACTGACTTCCCCGATTTCGATGCAAGGGCCACTATCATAGGCTATCCTATGAGCCCGAACGGGAATGCTGTAGCCATCAGGAAACACTCGACCAGGCCCTGGACTCTCAGTAGACTGATCTACAACGGTACTATCGACCCCAGATCTGCAGGTATCCTGTCGTTCCTGGTTGATAATCGCTGCACATTCCTGATCTGCGGGCCCAGAGGAGCAGGTAAGAGTTCGTTACTTTCTGCACTCATGTTCGAGTTTCCAAAGGAACAGAGGATACTCACCATCGAGGATACCGTTGAACTCCCAGGAGAATCCATGAGGAAGCTCGGATACAAGATTCAGAGCATTCTTGTCGATGACAGACTCGGTGGGGATCAGCAGTCAAGATCTGATGAGGCACTCAGAGTCTCTCTTAGGATGGGAGAGTCGGCCATAGTCCTGGGAGAGGTACGTGGAGAAGAGGCTAGGACCTTGTATCAAAGCATGAGGGCAGGTCGTGCTGGAAGCTCAATCATGGGTACCATCCACGGCGATTCAGCTGAATCGGTGTACAAGAGGGTGGTGTTCGACATGGGAGTCTCACCCGAGGCATTCATGGCCACCGATATCGTGATCACTTTGGGAACGGTGAAGGACAGGAGATCCGGCCGTCTGATAAGAAGGGTCAATGAGATCAAATCCACGGGAACTGAGCCCGGAGATTTCCAGGACATCATCGACACCGAAAGCCTCCTAGGGTCGATAGTCCTGAAGCGTGCAATGAGGACATCGCAGATGGGGAAGAAGGACATATCCAAGGATATTAGGGCGAGGTCGTTGATGAGATCCGTACTGGCCGAAGCAGGCAGGACCGATGAGAAATACCTTGGACCTGAGTGGATCCTGATAGCGAACGACATCCTTTCCAAGAGCACTCCGGACCAGACTGCGGAGTCCATAGCTAATCAGCTCCGTGGCCGTCTGA
>Ga0265298_10011693_pt1 | contig 10245 bp, 10 predicted proteins | sample AusTroGonzalo_MG_3_FD_193486 | JGI IMG/M metagenome (GOLD analysis project Ga0265298, IMG submission 193486) | Bovine rumen microbial communities from tropical cattle in Woodstock, Queensland, Australia - Gonzalo_01 | ecosystem: Host-associated > Mammals > Digestive system > Stomach > Rumen ... | reverse complement strand
GAATGTGTTCCGGGAGATCAGATAGACCCCTTAAGAAGCCGAAGGGGTTCCGGGGGATCAGAATAAACCCCTTGGAAAGCTGAAGGGGTTCCGGGGGATCAGAATAAACCCCTTGGAAAACCGAAGGATTTCAGGAGAATCAGAATAAACCCTTGGAAAGCCGAAGGGGTTCGGGGGCGATCGGAAAGCCCCCGGGAAAGGATTAAATATGTTTAACTATAAATGTCGCGGCACCTGCTCCACCTCCATCGATCTTCAGATCGACAACGGCGTCATCACCGACTGCCGTATCAATAACGGCTGCAAAGGCAACACCCAGGGTGTCGCCAAACTGGTTATCGGCCGAAACGCGGAAGAAATGGCCGATCTGCTCGAAGGCATTCAGTGCCGTGGGGGCACTTCATGCCCCGACCAGCTCTCCAAAGCAATCCGCGCTTATCACGATTAAGGAGTGATTTCTCTTTTGTCTCAGGAAACAAACAATCCGGTTTCTTTTGAATCCATGGATCTTTCTGCGGAAATCCTCCGGGCTGTCCGGGAAATGGGTTTTCAGGAACCTTCCACTGTTCAGGCCAAAACCATTCCGCTGATGATGAACGGGCAGGACATCAATGCCATCGCTCCCACGGGAACAGGTAAGACCTGCGCATTTGGCATTCCGATGCTGGAGTACGTCCAGTTGAAGGACAGCCGCATCCAGGAAGTTGTTCTTGCTCCCACCCGTGAACTTGCCCTGCAGATCGGGGAAGAGCTGACCAAACTCGCGAAGTTCATTGACGGAGTCCGTATCGCCGTAATCTACGGCGGTCAGTCCATTTCCCGTCAGATCACTGCCCTCAAGCGCCGGCCGCAGATCGTTATCGCTACACCGGGTCGGATGCTTGACCATATGCAGCGGGGGAATATTCGTCTGAATGCCGTACATACCATGGTGCTGGATGAAGCAGACGAAATGCTGAATATGGGTTTTGTCAAGGATGTAACAAAAATCATTGAAGCCACTCCGCCGGAACGGCAGCTCGTACTCTTTTCCGCGACCACCAATCAGGATGTCCTGACCATCGCCTGGAAATACCAGCATGAACCGGTGGAGATCACTGTTGAGGCTACCAGGGAAGATCGTCCGCAGATTGCCCAGTACGTCATTGCAACCGAACAGGACCAGAAAACAGATCATCTGCTTTATCTGCTGGATGCGGATGTCTATCAGCGGGTCATGATCTTCTGCAATACCAAGTTTATGACCGATAAGCTCACGAACCGCCTTGTGAAAGAAGGCTATAACGCCCAATGTCTCCACGGTGATATTCCCCAGTCCAAACGTAACGTGGTTATGAGCGATTTCAAGCGTGGCAAGTTCCCGATTCTGGTCTCTACAGACGTTGCCGCCCGCGGTATCGATGTGGATGACGTGGAGGCAGTCATCAACTATGACCTTCCCAACGAAAACGAATATTATCTTCACCGGATCGGCCGCACCGGTCGTGCTCATAAACACGGCGTCAGTTTCTCCCTCGTCACCTTCCGGGAGAGCGTCCGCATGGACGAGATCCTGAAGTATATGCTGACTGTTCCGACTCCCCTGAAATTCGAAGATGACGTTCTTCGCCTGGAAGACGGCACCCCGTTTTTCGAACACATATGAAAAAAGACTGTCTCTCGTCTGAGACAGTCCTTTTTTGCTTCTCTCCTCATCCGCGACGGGCGGCGAAGCACTCGCTGCAGTATACGGGCCGGTCTTCCTTCGGTTCGAAAGGAACCTGAGTGGGCTTTCCGCATTCTGCGCAGACAGCGTCAAACATCTGACGCGCGCCGGTTGCACGGCTGGCCTTGCGAGCCTGACGGCAGGCCTTGCAGCGGGTTGGCTCGTTCTGGAACCCTTTTTCGGCATAGAATTCCTGTTCACCGGCAGTGAATACGAACTCAGCGCCACAGTCTTTGCATACCAGCGTTTTGTCTTCGTACATGGTCAGGTAACCCCCATATAATAGATAGGCGATTCCTTCGGCTGACCTGGTTTTTGACCCCACACACGCCGTCTGGAAGGTTGCTCTGCGCTTATACGCCCTCACTTGCTTCTCTCGGGAATTTTCCCGGACGGACTTACATCTAGACCGCACCATGCTCCCCGTCACTTTGGACGGATTACGTGGACCGTTTTGCCTGCGACTGGCATCGGCTTTCAACCACAGACCCGAAGGACTCAACCGGCGTCATTATATATGCCCGTATCTCAAAATGCAAGAACTTTTTTTGTTTTGTAAAATATTTTGCGGAACACTTTTATTTTTTCTGACCGTAATACGCGTTCGGGCCATGTTTACGCATGAAATGTTTCTCTTTGACATACTCCGGCAGATTCTCCCTCGGCTGGTTTTGCGGCAGTGCTTCCGTATGCCATGCCATCATGGCCACCTCTTCAAGTACCACAGCGTTATGAACCGCTTCCAGAGCGTCTTTTCCCCAGGCAAAGGGACCGTGATGCCTGGCCAGCACGCAGGGCATATGCTTTGGGTTAATCCCGTTCTCTTCAAAATGAGCAGCAATCACCCTTCCGGTTTCCAGTTCATAGGCGCGTTCCACTTCTTCCTTCGTCAGATCACGGCAGCAGGGTACATTGCCGTACAGATAGTCCGCATGGGTTGTTCCGTAGGCGGGAATATCCCGTCCGCTTTGCGCCCAGATAGTTGCCCAGCGGGAATGTGTATGCACCACCCCGCCGATATCCTTGAACCTGCGGTACAGTTCCGCATGGGTCGGTGTATCTGAGGAGGGATTCATCTCCCCTTCCACCTTATTCCCATCCAGGTCGATGACCACCATATCCTCCGCTTTCAGTTCCTCGTAAGGCACACCGCTCGGCTTGATTACAAACAAACCCTTTGACCGGTCAATCCCCGAGACGTTCCCCCAGGTAAAGGTTACCAGATGATAAGCCGGCAGCATCATGTTCGCTTCGTACACCTTTTGTTTCAGTTCCTCCAGCATAAATCAGTACCTCCTTAATCTTTAAAATTCAATCCTTTGAATTTTCCCAGTTTCCCCGCGCGCCAGTGTTTCCGGCACAGACTGACATACTGCTCATCTCCGCCCAGCACGATCTGCTCACCCTCCCGGGCAACCTTTCCGTTGACAACCCTGGCGTTGCAGATCGCCTTTTTGCCGCACCAGCAAATGGTCTTCACTTCCTCGATAGTATCAGCCCAGGCCATCAGCCACATGCTTCCCTCGAAAAAATTGCCCTTAAAGTCAGCCCGCAATCCGTAGGCAATCACCGGGATTCCGAGATCATCCACAATATGGACCAGATGTTCCACCTGTGCTTTCGTCAGAAACTGCGCCTCGTCTACAATCACGCAGTCAAAATCCGTCAGGTCAATATCTTCCAGTTCTTCGGCGAAGACACACTCTGTTTCCAATCCGCTTCGGGATCGGATGATCCTGGCTCCGTCCCGGTTTTCCATCTGGGGTTTGACCATCAGAACTTTCTGGTTCCTTTCCCGGTAGTTATACTGCACCATGATTGCGTTCGCTGTCTTGCTGGATCCCATGGCGCCGTAGCGGAAATAAAGCTTAGCCAACCGGTTCGGCCTCCTTTCCGGAATCCTGTCCGATCGTTTCCGTTTTCTCCGGCAGGGTATTTCTGTTCTCCGTAATCACAACCCTGTCATCCTGTACGGTCAGCGTGATCTCCTGACCAAGACGAACTTGGCCTGCCAGCAGTTCCTCGCTCAGCGTATCTTCCACCGTACGCTGAATCAGTCTTCGCAGCGGACGTGCGCCGAACTTCGGATCGTACCCGTCCTTCGCGAGTTTGTCCGTTACGCTTTCGTCCCACGTCAGCCGGATTTCCTGCTCCTCAAGCCGGTCCGCAACCTGCTTCAGCATCAGCTCCGTGATTCGGCGGATTTCTTCCTCACTCAGGGAATGGAAAACGATCAGTTCATCCACACGGTTGATGAATTCCGGCCGGAACAGATCCTTGACCTCCTTCATCACCGATTCCTTCATGGCTTCATAATTCCGCGCCTCACCCTTCTGTGACGCGCCGAAGCCCATCGCCCGGCTGTTGCCGATCACATGCGCTCCCGCATTGGAAGTCATGACCACGATTGTATTCTTGAACGAGACCACACGGCCTGTGTTGTCTGTCAGGCGTCCGTCCTCCATGATCTGAAGCAGAATGTTGAATACATCCGGATGCGCCTTCTCCACCTCGTCCAGCAGCACCACGCTGTACGGCTTCCTCCGGACAGCCTCCGTCAGTTGTCCGCCCTCTTCATAACCGACATACCCCGGGGGAGAACCAACCAGCCGGGATACCGTATGCTTCTCCATATACTCGGACATATCCAGCCGGATTACCGAGTCGTCATCCCCGAACATGGCCTCGCCGAGTGCCCGGCAAAGCTCGGTTTTCCCGACACCCGTCGGTCCGAGAAAAATGAAACTGCCGATCGGTCGCTTCGGGTCTTTCAGCCCGGCCCTGGCCCGGCGAATAGCCCGTGCCACGGCGCTCACCGCTTCCTCCTGGCCGATCAGACGCTTATGCAGCGTCTCTTCCAGACGGACAAGCCGCTGGGCTTCCTGTTCCGTCATCCGCGATACCGGAATTCCGGTCCACTGGGAAACGACCTGGCTGATATCGTCTTCGGTCACCGTATCCCTGGTGGTACTCTGGGCCCGATTCCATTCGGCCCGTTTCTCTTCTATCTCGCGGTTCAGATTCCTCTCCTGATCCCGCAGGGCTGCCGCCTTCTCAAAGTCCTGATGAGAGATGGCTTCCTTCTTCTCAATCACAACCGCTTCCAGCCGCTTTTCCTGCTCCCGCACGTCCGGCGGCGCAGTACACGCCTGGATCCGTACGCGGCTGGCGGCTTCGTCCATCAGGTCAATCGCTTTATCCGGCAGATATCGATCCGGAATATAGCGATCGCTCAGCTTGACTGCGGCTGCCAGCGCTTCGTCCGTAATCCGAACCTTGTGGTGGGCCTCATACCGGTCGCGCAGGCCATAGAGAATGGACAGCGTTTCCTCTGCTGTCGGTTCGCCGACCACAACCGGCTGGAAACGGCGTTCCAGTGCCGCATCCTTCTCAATATGTTTGCGATACTCGTCCAGTGTCGTCGCGCCGATACACTGAATTTCTCCCCTGGACAGGGCCGGTTTCAGTATATTTGCTGCGTCAAGACTGCCTTCGCTCGCGCCTGCGCCGATAATCGTATGGATTTCATCGATGAACAGCAGCACATTCCCGGCCTTATGAAGTTCGTCCATAACGTTCTTCAGCCGTTCCTCAAACTCACCCCGGTATTTGGTTCCTGCCACCATACTGCCGATGTCCAGGCTCAGTACCCGTTTCCCCAGCAGCAGTTCAGGAACATTGCCCTGTATAATCCGCTGTGCAAGGCCTTCGGCCACAGCGCTCTTGCCGACGCCAGGTTCCCCGATCAGCACCGGGTTATTTTTCGTCCGGCGGATCAGGATCTGGATAATCCGCTGGATTTCCGTCTCGCGGCCGATGACCGGATCCAGTTCGTTCTTTTCCGCCGCCGCAGTCAGGTCTCGGCTGAAACGGTCCAGCAGGCTTTTTTCATTCCCGTTTCCCATCCGTCCCCTGGCCGGGGCAAAAGGCACAAAACCCGCCACTCGCCGGGGTTCTTCTTCGTTTCCGGCATTCTCCCGCATCCGGCGCAGTAGTTGCTCTCGCGCGGCAGACAGATCAACCCCTGCCTTCCTGAACAGACCGCCGGCCACGCCGTCGTCGTTCCCGAGCAGCGCCAGCCAGAGATGCTCCACTGTCACATAGTTCTGGCCCAGTTTGTGGCTTTCCAGCACGCTGTTCTCCAGCGTCTTTTTCGCCCGCGGGCTCAGTTCAATTCTTCCCTGGTTCTCGTCGCCGGCATTGATCCCCTTCAGATGTTCCTTCAGTTCATCCACGATCGAGTCATAGCTCATCCTGCTGCTGACCGCTTCCGGTACGGAAGCATCGGTCTTGAGTAAAGCCAGCAGCATATGCTCCGTTCCGACATAGGGCTGCTGAAGTTCCCCGGCGATTCGCTGCGCGAGCGTCAGTGTCTGCTGGGTTTGCTGGGTAAAACGTCCGTATATGGGCATGGAAAATTCCTTTCTGTTCTCGTTCGCGGCGGTCGCACGGATCACATTCAGCACCGTGCTCAGCAGGTTCCGCACACCGCCTTTCATCATGTCCGCGTTCATCCGGCTCATACAGTCGGCACACAGATGCCGGACTGTCGTTTCCTCTCCGGATACCACAGACACAGTAAAATTCGCTTCATTCACATGGCACTCTTCGCACAGCATATCTCATCGCCTCTTTTCTTTTGCAGATTCACATTATTCCCTGTTTCGGGCAGCAATCGTCATCAACATGGATTTCATCATCTTTGCGCGCATGGCGTTTTTCAGCGTATCCGGAACCGGAACACTCAGCGCTCTTGCGCTGACTGAAGCAGCCATCAGTCCTGCCTCATCTGCGGATACAATCTGCTGTTCCTTTAACTGGCTGATAATCCGGATACATTCTTCCTCGCTCAGACTGTCGCCTATCCGGTCGTTCACCAGATACATCAGCCGTTGACTTCCGCTGCGTACAACCCGCACGATTCGGATATAACCGCCGCCTCCCCTGCGACTTTCCGTCAGATATCCATGGTCCGGAGAGAACCGGGTCGCCAGCACATAGTTGATCTGGCTTGGCGCGCAGCCGAAATATTCCGCCAGTTCGTTCCGCTTCAGTTCCACTTCCGTGGATTCTTCCTTCAGCAGGTCTTTGATAAATTGCTCTATTGAATCGCTGAGTCGCATTGCAATCCCTCCTTTTGCCAAAGCGTCTGCTATCTGACTTTCTTTGACCTACAGAGTATATCACAGCGGCTCATGAATTTCAAGTCTGTCATATTTCACTCCGGCCGTCTTCCTGATCATTCCCGGCCAAAGCAGCGAAAAACCTCGTTTTTCTGTATTCGGAATTCAAAACGGAATCTCTTTGAGTCCCAGCACTTTAGCCACAGTCCTGTGCAGATGCTCATCCTTCTGATGCACATACTTTACTGAGGAGGGAATCACCACGCTTGTCCCGTCTTCATTCCGCCACCGGAACTTTCCGCTCCCGTCTGCGTTCAGTCCGTAATCCTCAAGCGTTTTGTTTTCTTCCGGCAGCAGCACCGTCAACCGGTTTCTGACCCTGTTCCCCAGGAAAAAGGTAAAGATCCCGTGCTCCGGATCCACCGATAAATGATTGCCCGTAAACCCTGCATTCCCGAACGCCTGCCGTCCCATATACCGTGGAATCTCGGAATAATACTGGTCCGGGTGCCGTACAAAGCACTGATAACCCAGATATTGTGTATAACTGCCGTCCGTTCTCCGTCGTCCGGTACGGTTGACCGCCATTTCCTGCAGGGAAGCTTTGCTGACGATCTTCCCCTCCAGTATCGCCCGGCAGAATCGCACCATATCTTTCTCCGTGGAAAACAGGCCCGCATGTCCGCACAGATCCTCTGTTCCCCGTTGGATCATCGCTGCTTTCGGATCATGGGGAATCCCAGGTTTCAGGCCTGTCCGGTGAATCCGCTTTTCGCCTTCGATCCGGTATTCCCCGTCATAACTCAGGCAGTCTCCGACCCGCTCTTCCGGAACCCGCACCCAGGTTTCGGTCATCTTCGCCGGCTCCAGCACGGTCTTCCGGATGCAGTCCGTGAATGGCTCGCCCCCCGCGGCCTCTATCACATATTTCAAGACCATCGACGGAATATCCGAATAAGCTCTTCCCTTCGGCTCGCCCACGGAAAAGACGCCAAAGAGGCAGTTCAGTGCCTCTTCCCGGCTTCCGCAGGCATCGATACGCCCCGGTGTCCGCAGTTCCTGTGTAAAACCCATGATTTGCTCCACTGTCACATCCTGCATCTGCGTAAACCGGGAATCATAGGAAAAAACAGACCTGCTGGGATCCAGCAGGCCTTCCTCTTTCAGCTTCATCGCACACAGGCCGGTAAACAGCTTTGTCAGGCTTGCCAGATCAAACACGCTGTTCTCCCGGACCTCGCCGTCCATGGCATATTCGGTTCTCTCATCGTTTCCGCATGCCAGCAGCATCCCGCTCATGATCTCCTTCTCTCTGGTAAACCAGCGGATCGCTTCTGTCAGCTCCGGATTCATCATTGCTTTCATGCCTGTACTCCGATGCGGGTACATGGTACCCGTCCTTCCTTCAGGTCGCTCAGCCGGTGACGGGCATGGCCGATGATGACCGTCGTCCCGCCGCGCACACATCCCAGCGCATATTCCAGCTTGGCCCTGGCTCCGTTTGCACCGGCACGGCTGGCGCCGACGCAGGCTTCCTGCAGTGTCCGAACCTTCTGTTCAACCTCTTCATAGGTTTTCCCGATCACGTCGCGCACCAGTGTTTCCGGGTTATTGCGGTCCTGATAGATTCCCTCTGTGGAAGTCATCAGCACCAGTGTTTTTGCCTTTACCAATCCCGCAATCACCGCTGCTGTCTCGTCGTTATCCACACATTCGTGGACCTCTCCGCCCTTCTCTCTGCGTGCGGCCAGTTCCATCTTCCGGTTTTCTTCATCCGAAACCGGATCGTTGTAGTTCACGATCGGAATCGTCTTCTGCCGTGCCGCCCGAACCAGTAAAGCCCGGATATGTTCGCTCTTTTCCGGGTCATTAAAGTGGGTATGCTCGACCAGAATCTGCCGGATTCCGTATTCCGGGGGAACAAACTGGCGGTAGTTCTGCATCAGGATGCTCTGGCCCTGGGAGGAATAATCTGCCTTGTCCTGTTCCGGATCTCCGCTCAGTTCACAGCCTGTCCGCTTGATATAGTCCAGCCGGCCGATCTCGGTCGCTCCGCTTGTTACCCAGATCATTCCTGGTTTCAGTTCGGCGCCGATCCGGGAAAAAATGTTATAGTCGATATCCCTGTCTTCCTGCCGGATCAGTGCCATGCTGCCAATCTTCCCCACCAGTTCAAACTGATACTCCATTGTCTCCGTTCCGTCCTTTTACATTCTCTCCCGGACAAGCCGGGTCAGTATATATACTGCCATATGGTATCCTTTATCGTTCTTTAGCGTGATATCCGCCAAAGCCCGGTATACGGGAATCCTTTCATGGTAAACCCGCTCCACCTCTGCCAGTCCGCCGTCCCGCAGCGTCGGCCGCCGGTCCAGCTTGATGTCTGTCAGAATATCCTCCAGCGGCCGGTCAATCAGCACGATCGTCCCCCAGGTCCGCATGATATGCCGGTTTACCGGATTCATCACGGTACCGCCGCCCGTGGAAATGATCATCGGCTTTGCCCGGGTCAGTGCCGCAAGCGCATTCGTCTCCGCCCGCCGGAAAGCTTCCTCGCCATACTTTTCGAAAAAATCGTTCACGGTTCCGCCGGCGCTTTGGGCCACGACCGCGTCGGTATCTGCGAAGGGGACGCCCGTCTCTTTCGCGGTGCGTTTGCCCAGGCTGCTCTTGCCGCAGCCCTGCATGCCGATCAGAAACAGATGTTTCTCCATTGCCGTGACCTCCTTTCCCGGTACTGTTCTCCGTTTCTTCCTTTACCTTTGATGATACATGATTTCTGCTTTTTCTTCAAGTCCGAAGGGAAAGTAACCGATGGCAGCTGTGGGTTCGTAGCGTCTGAAAAGCTGCCCGCAGAATGGTTTCCCGTGGACCTTCTTTATCCTTTCTCCAGTGTAAACTGAAAAGCAGCCCCTTCTTCCGTGTCCAGCAGGCGGATGTTCTGCCCGTGCATCTCCATAATCCGCTTGCTGATGCTCAGCCCGAGTCCGGTTCCCTTACCCGCCGTATGCGCACGGTCAGCTGTAAAGAACCGGTCAAATACCTTGTCTCTGTCCTCCGGCGGAACCCCGCTCCCGCTGTCTCTCACAGGTATTTCCACAATCTTATCCTTCGCAGAGGATTCCAGCTGAATACTGCCGCCTTCCGGGGTAAACTTGATCGCGTTGTCCAGCAGGTTAATCACTACCTGCTCGATCCGGTCGCTGTCCGCCCTCACCGGACAGGTGTCTTCCATAAACTCACAGCTGACATCGATCTTCTTCCTGTCCAGGTCATTCATCCTGCGGATGACCGCCCGGCGCAGCATCTCGTTGATATCGAACACTGTCAGATTCAGCTGCACATCGTCCCGCTCCAGTCGGCTCAATGCCAGCAGATCCTCGATCAACCCGCTCAGGCGTTTGCTCTCGTTCGCCA
>Ga0265298_10011692_pt1 | contig 10245 bp, 14 predicted proteins | sample AusTroGonzalo_MG_3_FD_193486 | JGI IMG/M metagenome (GOLD analysis project Ga0265298, IMG submission 193486) | Bovine rumen microbial communities from tropical cattle in Woodstock, Queensland, Australia - Gonzalo_01 | ecosystem: Host-associated > Mammals > Digestive system > Stomach > Rumen ... | reverse complement strand
GTCGGGATTAGCTGCAGGTGGCGTTGAGCGGACCGGATTTGCCGCGGTGCCCCGGGTAACGACAGGCTTCGCGCCTGAATTGCCGGGAGATGGAGAGGACGGGGAAGGAGCTTTCTGAACAGCGGGCGCCGGCGCCGAAGGCTGGAGGTTCGCGGCGTTTTTCGCAGCGATCTTTTTCGCCTTCCTGTCAGCGATTTTACTTCCCAGCCAGAGGAACAGCGCGCCGGCCAGGGCCACACCGATTCCATACAAAATCCCGCCGGAGACAGCAAGGCCGATTCCAATGGCAAGCGTGGCAGTTCCCAGCAAGGAAACAAGACTGGCTAAAAAAGAGTGCTTGTACCACCTGAAGATAATGGGCATATTAAACCACCTCTGCGAAAATCTTATCACGAATAGCATAAACCGGTCAATGCATATGCTTTTCAAGGGGAACCGCATGAGCCCGAGAAATACGTTTGAAATGCAAGAGAGGAAGAGAAACGGAGAAGGTGTTACGTTGACAAAGGAAAAGAACTGAGATAAAATTTCTTTCAAAGAAAGGCACAAGCTATTATGCTTTCATCATTTCCAGTGAAGCGCATATCATAAAAGTGACAGGGGGCATAGAACAGTGGTTTTTGAAACCGGCAAAGTGATTATGACCAGCTTTGGCGAGCCAATTACAATTGATTCATACATCGCCGGAGGCGGCCAAGGGGATGTTTACAAGGTTTTTTACGCGGGTGAAAAAAAGGCTCTGAAATGGTATAAGCCTGGCGCGCTGAAGGATCCGGATGCTTTTTATGAAAACCTGAAGAAAAACACGGAAAAAGGATCGCCGGACAAAGCCTTCCTCTGGCCGGAAGCGGTTACAGAAAAGAAAGACGGATCCTTCGGGTATATCATGAATCTGAGGCCGGACGGATACAATGAGCTGACAAACGTGCTGGTCACATCCGGAGGAGGCGGTTTCACGTCCTTCAAGGCTGTGGTGGAAGCGGCGATCAAAATCGTTTCAGCATTCAGGATCCTACACGTCAGAGGATACAGCTACCAGGACATGAACTCCGGGAACTTCTTTATCAATCCCAGGACCGGAGACGTCCTGATCTGCGACAACGACAACGTGGCGCCGAACGGGACCTATACCGGCATCGTCGGAACACCGCAGTATATGGCTCCTGAAATTGTGATGGGAAACGCGAAACCTGACACCCATACAGATGAGTTTTCACTGGCGGTTGTCCTTTTCATGCTCCTTTGCGCAAGCCACCCCCTCGAGGGAGAACACTGGGTGGTTCCCTGCTTGACCCCTGAGATAGAGAAGAGGCTTTACGGAAACGACGCGCTGTTTATTTTTGACCCGCACGATCCGTCCAACCGGCCTGTCCGGGGAGTGCACAACAACGTGTTAAAAAGGTGGGATTTCCTGCCGCAGTATATGAAGGAAGCTTTCCTGGAAGCGTTCTCCAGGGAGGCGATCACGAACCCAAACAAGCGCGTCAGGGAACTGAATTGGCTGAAAGCCCTGGTTCGTTTCCAGAGCGATATTGTGCGGTGCTCCACCTGCGGCAATGAGATCTTTATTACCAACGCATCCAGTACGGTCTGTGATCGCTGCAACGAGCTGTATGAGGTCAAAAACACACTGAAGCTGTATGAATATTCGGTCACCGCGGCGAAGAACACAAGGATCTATAAATGTCAGCTGGGAGTTTGCAACGCAGATGAAGCACTGACCCCGGTAGGCCTTGTCGTCGCGAAACCTGACAATCCCCAGGTGCTCGGTTTCAGGAATATGTCTAAAACGATCATGATCGGAACAACCCCCAGCGGCAAGGTCAACCAGGTTCAGCCGGGAGAAGTCATCCCACTGAAGGCAGGCATCAGTATCCAGGTTTTTGACGGTACAATTGAAATACAATAACAACAGGAGGACAAGGAAATGCCGGATATCAGAGAACAGGAAACCATCGCACGGAAACTGCTTCCCATTATTTATGTGCTGGACACTTCGGGAAGTATGGCTGGAGACCGAATTGCCGCGGTGAATACCGCCATGAGCGAAACGATGGAAGTGCTGAAGGATGTGTCCAACAACAATCCCACCGCGGAGCTGAAGATTGGTGTGCTGCAGTTTGCCTCCGGCGCGAAATGGATCACCAGCAACGGATTCGTTTACATGGACGATTTCTACTGGAACGACCTGAAAGCGGGCGGGCTGACAGACCTGGGAAGCGCGCTGGATGAACTCCAGAGCAAGCTTTCCCGGAGCGCGTTCCTGAACAGCGATGTAGGGTATAAAGTCCCGGTCATCATTTTTATGAGCGACGGCGGGCCTACGGACGATTATGAAAAAGCCCTGAAGAAAATCAACGAGACAAACAAATGGTTCAGAGCCTCGACAAAGATCGCGATTGCCGTCGGAGACGAAGCCAATGTGGACGTGCTCCAGAAAATTGTCGGGAACCAGGAGGCCGTGATCCGAGTGGACGATCTTGAATCCCTCAAGAAGCTGATCCGGGTGGTTTCTGTGACGGCATCCATGATTGGCAGCAGGAGCAGGACGGATTCCAATTCCACCGGCGATATCATGGATGGCGTGAAGGGACAGATGGGCGATGACATTCAGACGGTTGATACCTCGACAACAGTCCCTGACACAGGCGATGATCCCGGGAATACCCCCGACGACTCGGACGACCCCTGGGGAAACGCAGACTGGGACTGATAACAGGAGGTGTCGGGCATGTATAAGATGATATATGCCACAACACAAGGCTCCGACCATATTAAACATGGAATCCTGTGCGAGGACTCAGGTCTGGTTCTTGAATCGGAAGAGTGCAGGATTTTTGCGGTGGCCGACGGACACGGAGACTCCAACTGCCCAAGAAGCCAGTTCGGGTCCAATGCTGCCTGCCGGATTGCAGCCGGCGAGATGGAGGCGTTCTGCACAGAGATCCATGACCATGAATGGGAAGCAAAGCTTCTTTCAGAAGACAGAGATACGGAACGGCTTGTCCGTCAGCTGGTTACGAGCATTGCTGCCAAATGGATCAAGACCGTTCGGGAGGACCTGGAAACCTCGCCCCTGACAGATGAAGAAAAAGCGGGATGCACACGATATCTCGAAAGATATGACAGGGGAGAGCGGTTGGAGCATATTTACGGAACGACCCTGATTGCCGCGCTGATGACGGACAGCTATCTTCTCCTGATCCAGCAGGGAGACGGAAGGTGCGTTGTTTTTGACAGCAACGGGGCGGTTTCCCAGCCGATTCCCTGGGACGACAGGTGCTTTGCGAACGTTACCACATCCATGTGCGATGAGGACGTGATCCAGAGCTTCCGGTATTGTGTGATTGACCTGAAACAAAACAGCATAGCGGCATGCCTGGCTGGAAGCGACGGAGTCGAGGACTCTTTCCCTTCCATGGATATGATGCATGTCTATTACCGGAATCTGCTGCTGTACGCTTCGGAAAACGGAGCAGAAGCGCTGAACGATCACTTGGCGGAGACCCTGCCGGAATTCAGCAGAAAGGGCAGCGGCGACGATGTGACGATCTGTGGGATCATTGACCCGGAGAGCATCGCCGGATGCAAACCTGCTTTCGAACGTGACAATACTATCGTCCGGCAGGAAAGCCGCCTGCACGATCTTCGGGAACGCCTGACGTCGATGAACGGCATGGGGAAACTTGAGGCGCTGAAAAAACGCTTTGAAGAGGCTTCTGAAACGGCTGAGGAAAAAGAGAGGCTTCTGCAGGAGGCAACACGGAAACTGGAGGAGTATCACGATGACCTTCAGCAGATGGAACAGGATGAAGCGGATGGCTTGGAAAAACTGTTGATCTGGAACAGGCTGATTGATTCCATTTTTCCCGGAAACCGGAAGGCCGCGCTTGAAAAAAAGGTGGACGAACTGAAGGAAAGACAGGAACTTGCGGAACAGCAGGCGGAGCAGAGCCAAGAGGAAATGGCCCATGCGGAGGCTGAATACCGTGAATACCTGGCGAAGCAGGAGGACCTGGAGAAGGAAATCGAAGCGGCACAGGCAGAGCTTGACGGACTCCGGGAGGAAGACGGAAATGCTCCCTGAATACGTTAAATATTATTATAAGAAGCTGCCTGAGCAGAAGAAAAACGTATACCTGCAAATGTACAAAGGCTTCCGGGCTCACCAGAGATCAATAGAGATTACTGTTGATCCAACGGCGGTCAGCCCGGATGACCTTTTATACATTTTTACCTGCCTGTATAATGATACCCCATCGTTTTACTTCCTGGAGGTTGCCAACGTGAGCTGGTTTATCCGGACTCCGACCGGGTATATCTTCAGTATGAGATACCAGTATACCGACGAGCAGATTGAACGGTTTGACAAAGATCTGATCAGAGGGCTGGAGATTTTTGCGAAGCGGTATATCCAGGACGGTATGTCGGATTATGACAAGGAACGGGTGATCCATGATTACCTTGTCAGGACCGTCATATATGACCATGAATCCCTGACATCGGACGAACAGATCGCCAGGCACGGGGAGATATTCAATGTACTCGGCCCCCTGCTGCGCAAGAAAGCAGTGTGCTGGGGAATCGCATGTGCCTTTAAGCTGTTGTGCGATTACTGCCATATCAAATGCTTTGTCGTTGTTGGACGCGCGCTGAATTCTCCGGAGGATTCTGCGGGCCATGCCTGGAATATCGTGCGCCTGGACAATGAGAATTACCATGTGGACGTGACGTGGGATATCAAAAAGAAAGGAGATATCTCTTTCTCATACGATTATTTTAATCTGAACGATCCCCTGATCCGACTGGACCATACCTGGGACGATGGGATCTATCCGCGCTGCAGATCTCTAGTGTATAATTACCACCACAGGAACAGGCTCTATGTCCGGACGCTGCAGGAGATCCCCGAGTTTATCCGGCGGTCTGTCAGGTCCGGGAACAATTATATCACGTTCAAGTTTGCGAATGAAATGCCGCAGGGGCCAGAGCTCCAGGCCGTGATTAGCAAGGGAATCAGGAAAGCAAGATACCGACGTCCGTATATCATCGCGCTGAACAGGGATACCCACAATGTGTATATCGATCTGCAGAAGAAATAACGGGACAGGCAGAAAGGAACATAGGGCGCCAGAGAAAATGTATACCGACCGTGGGATGTGAGGGACGGATGTCTTTCGTTCATCCGGGAACCGGTACGAAACCGACTGAAAAGGAAACGGAGCAACTGCGAGATGGAAGATAAGTATACGGTCCAGACAGCCATGAGATGGATCGTGGAGCAGCAGGGCAGGGAAGTTTTCAAGAAAGAATTGATCATCAACAGTACACTGGCGGACCTGGCCGCGGAGCAGGAAAGCGAAAGGCGCAAGATCCGCCTGGCGCTGACTTCCGGCGCGGGATCGATGTTTTATGGAATGCTGCTCCACAGCAACGGCAGCCTGCAGACGCAGGACGTCAGGAGGTTCCGTTCGAACCTGGTTGACTACGGGTTCACCCAGGAATTCGCGGACTATGTGCTGAACGTCTTCCTGTTTTCCGTATCCATGCCGGAAATCGCAGAAAACCGCCGGGGAGCTTCAGAAGGCGAGGGAAATACTGAAGAAAAGCCGAAACCGGATCCCCCGCGGGATCCTCTCACGGAGATGCCCCTGGATAAAATCCTTGAAATCGCGAACGGATATCAGGCCACACAGGATTACAACCGGGAAATATACCTGTTGGAATTCGTCCTGGACAAATATCCAGATAACGCGGAGATCTACAATATGCTCGGCATCGCGCATCGGAATATCGGCAACCATCCCCAGGCGCTTCGCTATTACCAGAAAGCGCTGAACCTCGAGCCGGAGAACGGCAGTTTCCTGATGAACAAGGCCATCGCGCTGATGACTTCAGGAATGGCGAAGGAAGCAAGGGTCAGCTTTGAAAAGGCTATTGTGATCCTGAAAAGAGACAGCAGCCCGTCATATGCGGCGGCCTTGGGCAACTATGCTTACGTGCTCGCACTGGAGGGAGATACGGAAAAAGCGGTGGACACCCTGAAAACCGCAGCGAAACTGGGATATCAGAACGCGGAAAGCATGCGCAGGAAGCTTGAGGAACTGGGGATCTATTACCATTAATCAGGCAGATGAAAGGAAGAGCCTGCAGTTGAATGACAAAGAGTTCAGACGGTTTATATTTCCGATTACCGGGATTACTTACGCGGCAGGAGTGATGTTCCTGGTTGTATCCATCCTGCCCATGATTTCGCTTGGCATTGCGGGTATCGCATTCTTCCTGATCCTGTTCGGGCTTTACCTGTATTATGTTGTGAAACGCTATCGTTCGTACCGGTCTTTCCTGGACGAACATATTAGGCAGGGAGACCTGGAACAGATCTGCGCGGAATTCTCCTCAGCCCGTGAATGGCTGAACGGAGGTATCCGGACAGGAACAAGCCATATTTTCTGCAAAAAGCAGCCGGTGCTGTATACTTATTCGGATATCCTGAACCTGTATGAGTATGTGCACCAAACGAATTTTATCACGGACCAGAGATGTCTGTGCGCGGTAGTCAGAGGAGGGAAGCGGGTTAATCTGTGCAATCTGCGCGCGACACTGAAGAAAAACCCGGAGGCTATGCAGCTGATCCAGACGCTGCTCCAGAGGAATCCCTCGATAACGTTGGGATACCAGAACAGCAAACTGGTCGCAAAAAACTGACCCCATACGGGCCGGCCGGGCGGGAATACGGAAGGATATTCAAAAGCAAGTAATTGAAAAGCCATCGCGTACTTCAATGCGCGATGGCTTTATGATTATCACCGGCAGGTGATAACCCGCGAGCCTCAAACGCTCCCTGCCTTTATTACATGCGATTCAATCCACAGGTCAAGAAGGATACAGGAAGGAAAGTCCGGGGGATGCCATGGAATCAGGGCAGAAGATACAGCAGGATCTGGTTTATGACCAACAGGATAACCCCTGAATAACCCCCAATAACCCCTTGATAGATGAAAAAAGGGGTTATAATGGCGAGAAGTGCGAACTCCATTAATACTGCTTTCCGGAAAAGATCACAAAATTATAAGATGATTTCACCGTGATCCCAGCCTGTCACTTCTGTCCCACATCCAGGAAAGTCGCGTTTTCCAAAACCAGTTTCAGGGATGCCTTTTCCCGGAAAAACCATTTGTCTCCGTACGCGTAGGTTATCTGTACAGTTCCTTCTGCTGTTCACTCTCAAGTTCGGCCTGTTCTGCTTTTCTGATCTGACGCTTGCGGAGAATGGAAAGAATGATCAGGGACAGGATACAGGCTGCAAAGATATATTCGCATACAGTTGCCAGTGTCTTCCATTGCTGTTCCTTCTGCTTATCCTCCTCAGACTGAATATAAGCCAAGGACGGGATAAAAAAGGAAACGAGGGTCGTTCCTCGTTCCCCAGTTTCTAAAAAATCACTATCAGATTTCGTTCTGAACAATCCGCCCGTTCACCTGTTCATCCCGGAAAAGCCTGTATACAGAAATCGGTGCATCCAGATACAATCCTGTATCCGGATTGCTCAGTTTACCGAATGTCTCCGAAGTATAAAATTTTCGCAGTGCTTCCTCCATCGTCAGGTGGTCATCGTCCATCAGCCAGGCTACAATATCCTGAGTGATATATTCCATCAGCATCTCTGGCTTGCTCATCTGATTACGCCTTCTTTCTTCAGCAGGGCAACGGCACGCTGTGTATGGAACGAGTACTGATTTGTCAGTTTCTTATAAGTCATCTCCCGAGTGAGAATTCCGATATCAATAAACCCTTCCTCAAATTGTCGGAACAGGAGTGCCATATCATCATTTGCAACAGGGCCTATGACGATATCATATTGATTAACCAGATTACACTCCGGAGAATTCGCATCAGGCTTTTTCCCGGAACGATTGTTCATGACAAACGTTGCCCATTCAATATCAGGCTGGTTAAATTTTCGAATTGACAGATTACTGTTCATCAGTTTGTCCAGGTCTGCTTCAAAACAGGTCACAATCGGATTTCCACCATAAATCAACGAAACCCGCCTGGCCATCCTCATCGCCTGTTCAGGAATATCGGTCAGGTAGAATCCTTTCCCGAAGTCTTTGTTCGGTCGGCATTTATTCAGATCAATAACGTCTATCTCCAGGTTGGAACCGTGATAGAGAATCATGACAGGGTTCCTCCGTTATTCCGGCATATTGTTTCAAGATCACTCAGTGCGTCTTCCATTGACAGAGTATGTTCCGCTTCATAATGGTCTGACAGAAAAGAGATCCCTTTGTACTGGTCCAGGTATCGGAAGGCTGCCTGTTTTGTCATTTGCTTTTTTCGGGCAAATTCATGAATACATGCGATTGTATAATTCAATTTCTTCCGGGCAGTTTCAGACACACTTCAGCCTCCTTTACTTCATCTGTACAAAACAATTCCTTTGCCATCATTTTATCAAACCTCACATACAGTGTCCACCCGGCAAATTCCCCAATACCAGATGTGTGGAATTATCATGAATCCTTCCCCGAACGCTTCCCGGCGAATCTGTCAAAAAGCCGGTTGAACACCTTCATGATACTGCCGACGGCAAAGGCCGCGATGATGCTGCCTTCGCGTACGCCTTTCAGTTCGCCCAGGAACACAAGGGTGATTGCGGCGGCAGCGATAATGTAGAATACATCAAAAGGTTTTCTTTTTTCATGCTTCGCTTTTCCCCTTACAGACATCCACCCAGGCAGCATATCCGCTGCAGCGCTCCAGTTCCGGGATGGTCAGCCTGACACCGCTGTGGTCTGAACCGACCGCGGGATAAACAATTTCATGCTGCCTCAGGCTCTCGTCCAGGTAAACGGTCACGCCCTCATTGATCCCAAAGGGACATACGCCGCCGATATCATGCCCGATCAGCGGCTCCACCATTTCCGCCGGAATCATTTTCGCCTTGCAGCCAAAGCGCTCCTTATACTTGTGGTTGTCGATCCGCGCCAGGCCGTCAGCCAGGATCAGGACAGGCGTTTCGCCCTGCAGGAAGGACAGGGTTTTCGCGATCATGGCCTCCTCGCAGCCGATGGCTTCCGCCGCGGCGGCTACCGTCGCGCTGCTGTGTTCCGTGACGATAATGCGGTCAGACAGGCCGTATTTTTCCAGATATGCCTTTGCTTTCTCAAATGCCATGATACCCAACCTTTCCGGATATTGCTTACCACTTCATTCGTTTTGTGAAACGAAAAAGACCGTCCCCAATGGCATTAAGTTTAGCCTCAATCGATAACAAAATCAATGCGTAAGGGATGTAAATCCAAGCATAGTCTCATAAAGACAGATAAGGAGAATAAAAAAGGGATCAACAAATAAAGGATTTGAATCCCCAACAGAATCGGTATATACTTTTCATGGGGTTTAGGATGCTCTGTAGTTAAATTCCCTGCTGGATTGCTCATTCATACGGGAAGGGCGAGGAATATGCCGATCTGGACGGATAGGTGTAGGTGCCAGCCTCAGGCGATCCAACAACTCCATTTCGCTAATGCTGCCATGCAGGCAGGCTCTGCAAGGACCATTTTACCTCGAATATGAAAAAAATTGCATTTTATTCATATTCCGGACCAAAGTATGCGATTTTGCGCGGTTTTGCACATTGCATACATGGGGAAAGTATGATAAGATTATACTGCAAAAATAGCTCAGACAGATGTCTGGGCTTTTTATGATTGCTGTTACCAAAACCGAGATACGGTTTTGACAGCTGTAATAAAGGAATCATTTGCCGCAAATGGCTCGGCGTTACCAGCGCTAAAGCGCTGACGCTTGCATGGGCGATCTGTGACCAGTGCTGAAGCACTGACAGATCTGCTTGAAGTGCGGATGTGCAGTATTACGGAAATAAAACAAGGCAGGGATGCAAGATGGCATACAGCAACGGGCCGGTGATGATTCCGAAGATCCCCGGGAAAATCACGGTCAAAAAAATAAACAGCAGTGAATACATCCAGCTTGAAACCGGGCGGGTATATGACCCGGTAAGGAAATACAACGTGCCGGAGCGGAAGGTGATCGGAATCCGGATTCCCTCCATCCCGGGGATGATGCTGCCGAATGAAAACTATCATCTGTATATTAAAGGAGAAGAGCGCATGAACGAAGAGGAGAAAGAAACCGCCGAAAGCTACGAACAGCAGAGAGCCCGGTTCATCGTACTGCGGGAACTGTTTGACCAGCTGTATTATGAATTCCAGATC
>Ga0265298_10011691_pt1 | contig 10246 bp, 4 predicted proteins | sample AusTroGonzalo_MG_3_FD_193486 | JGI IMG/M metagenome (GOLD analysis project Ga0265298, IMG submission 193486) | Bovine rumen microbial communities from tropical cattle in Woodstock, Queensland, Australia - Gonzalo_01 | ecosystem: Host-associated > Mammals > Digestive system > Stomach > Rumen ... | reverse complement strand
GCGTCGGTGACTACCGGGATCAGCATGTGGGGAATGCCGTTGTAAGCGGACAGTTCCACCTGCTTCGGATCCACCATGATGAGCCGTACCTCTTCCGGCTTTGCCTTATAGAGGATACTCATGATGATGGTATTGATACATACGGATTTACCGGAACCGGTAGCTCCGGCGATCAGCATATGGGGCATCTTTGCGATATCGCCGATGATGATCTGTCCTCCGATATCCTTACCGATGGCGAAGGATATCTTCGACTTTGCATTCTTATAAGTGTCATTGTCGATCAGTTCACGGAAGGAAACCATCTGGTTCTCCTTATTCGGAACCTCGATACCGATGGCAGACTTGCCCGGGATCGGCGCTTCGATACGGATATCGGCAGCTGCCAGATTCAGTTTGATATCATCCGTCAGGGACAGGATCTTGCTTACCTTTACGCCCTGCTCCGGCGTCATCTCGTAACGGGTTACGGCCGGACCCCTGCTGTAATCGGTGATGGTTACATTTACACCGAAGCTTTCCATGGTCTGCTTCAGTTTGATGGCTGTCTCACGGACGTCCGCATCTCCCTTATTTCCGCTGCGTTTCACCGGATTCAGGAGATTTACGGGAGGTATCCTGTAGGGACGCTTCTTCGGCTTATCCACTGCCTGCTGCATCTCCTGCTGGATCTGTCCTGTGGCCTGAAGGGTATCCTTGTGGGTTACCTTCGTATCCTCGGCCATGGGGATCTCTTCAAGGGCGCTGTCCGGTTCGGATGCTGCGCTCTCTGCCGGGGAAGGCACAGGCCTTACGCTCTGCGCAGCCGGCTTGCTTACTGATGCACTTCCGGAGGAACCTGCGGACCGCATGGCCGTAGCACGTACGGGCGGTTTCTCAAAAGCGCTGTCACTGTAATCGTCATCATCCACGAATTCTTCGTCATCCCAGGTTCCGCCGACCCCATCATCGTAAGTTTCCTTCGCGGGTTTCAGGTCGAAGAAATCCGTAGGCTTGTCTTCCTGCGGCTGGAGCGGTTCTGCTCCCCGGGCACGAAGCTCCGATGCATAGCGGAAGGATTCGTCGCTGGGTATCGAAAGCCCTCTGTCCGGAGCCACCGGTACCGTACCCACCGGAAGAATCTCCTCTTCCTTCTTTGCGAATACGGTCTCCTCCTCGCCTCTGCTCTTCTTATCTTCCACCTTCCGGCGGGCCGCCGCCTTCAGGTCATCCATTTCATTCTGGAAGGGATCCGGGATCAGCTCCTGCATCTCGTCATCGGAAACCGCTTCCTCTTTCTTGGCGTTCTTCCTTCCCTTCTTTGCAGGTTCGGACTCACGCACTTCCAGATCTATGATACTCTTACGATTTCTCCGGGGCCGTGCCGGCTGTTCGGGTTCATCGTAATACTCGTCGTCATCGTCATAGTTATATACATCACTGTAGTTAAAGGTGAATATCTTCCGGATCAGGGCGATCACGGATACGCCTGTGATCTGGATCACCGCCACGATGGTAAGCAGGATCACCAGGATGATCACACCCACCTTGCCGACCATGTTGTACAACAGCGAGATCAGTCCTCCGAAGAAGAATCCGCCGCCGGCATGATCCTTATAACCGTCCATATACAGGGACTTGGCAGTCACTCCGTCCATTCCGTGGATCAGCTGGGCGATGAAGGAGAATACCATCATCAGAACACTGATCCAGATGATCTTCCGGATGATGCTCTTCTTTGGTCCGTTGGACAGGATAAATGCAGCTGCCAGGAACGCGAAGATCGGAAGCAGATACTGTACCCAGCCGAAGAGGCCGAAGAAGAACCCGCTGAACACATTTCCCACAGCTCCGCAGATACCGAAGTTGCTGCACAGCATAAAAATACCCACCGCAAGATACACGAACAGGAATATCTCACGCTGACGTTCCGGGCTCAGTGCCTTCTCGTCGTCATCATTGATGATACGGGAGGTTTTCGCCCTGGACGCGGTACCCGAGGACCTGCTCCGGTTTGCCGTGGTCTTCTTTTTTTGATTTGCAGACGTATTCTTTGCTGCAGCCATTCTTACTCCTTTACCGCCGAAACGGAGCAGCCTTCAAAACTGCTCCGCTCTTCGGCGATCTTGTCATATGATCCGGCGGAATGCACCGCCACGCCTCGTACCGTGATTACATCACGAATACGATCTCATTTTCATCCTGCAGCTCTGCTGCCGGAATGTAGTTATCTTCATATGCGGTTCCGTTTACGGTCATGGATGTGAATCCGCTTTCCTTGCCTTCCGGATTCTTAACCACGATGTGCAGCTTCTTGCCGCGGAACAGCTTGTCGATCTCGAACTCCTTCCACTCCGGTGAAACAGCCGGCGCGATACGAAGTCCGTAGAAGTCCGGGCGCATACCCAGGATACCTTCTACGCAGCCAACCATAACGGTGGATGCGGTACCTGTCAGCCAGTGTACGTGTGAGCGTCCGTGGAACGGACTGTCCTTACCCTCGGTGAACTGACCGTGGGAATACGGCTCCAGTTTACGGATCTCAGCCTTGTCGTTCATGGCTGCCGGTGAAGACTCGGTAAAGTAGGTGAATGCTCTCTCACCATGTCCGCGAAGGGCCTCTGCCAGGATGATCCATCCCTGAGGCTGTGAGAAGATACCTGCATTCTCCTTGGTGCATGCATTGAAGAGAAGCATCAGCGCTCCGTCAAATGCGTGCTCCTTGTACGGCGGGTACATAACCATAGCGCCGTAGTCGGTGTTCAGCTCGCGATATACGCTGTCCAGTGCCAGGTCTGCCTGCTCCGGTGTAGCAAGTCCGGAGATTACGGACCAGCTCTGGGGATTCAGCCACATGGATGCTTCCGGATCGGTTCTCTGTCCGATCACCAGTCCGTCATCCTTGAAGCCGCGGATGAACCGGTCTTCGTTCCAGCAAAGCTTCTGGATCGTGTCATACAGCTTCGGCTGGATCTCATCGATATATCCGAGATAGATGTCGTCCTTCTTGAACTCGGCAAACTTACGGATGATGGTCATCGCGTAGTACAGCTGGAATGCAACGAAGGTGGACTCACCCTCCTTACCCAGTCTGAGGCAGTCGTTCCAGTCTGCGTGAAGTCCGGCCGGCATACCATGATTTCCGAGGCGGTTCATGGAGAAATCGATAGCCCGCTTCAGGTGGTCGTAAACCGTTCCGTCATCCTTGTTCGCATACGGGATCACCTCATCGATGAAGTCCAGATTGCCGGATTCGGAGATGTACTTGTAAATGGTCGGAAACAGCCACAGTGCATCGTCTGCACGGTAAGCCGGATGTCCTGTCTCTCTTACGTAGGACTCGTCATCCGGAGTATCCTCATGTCCCGCATTGTGTGTGAACTTAACCAGCGGAAGTCCGCCGCCGTTGTCCACCTGAGCCGAAAGCATGAAGCGGATCTTCTCCACTGCCATTTCCGGTTCCAGATGAATCACACCCTGGATATCCTGTACGGTGTCGCGGTAGCCGTAGCCGTTCCGCAGTCCGCAGTAGATGAAGGAAGCTGCACGTGACCAGATGAAGGTCATGAAGCAGTTGTATGCGTTCCAGGTGTTGATCATGGCATTGAACGCCTCGCTCGGTGTCTTTACCTGGAAATGTGACAGCTTCTCATGCCAGTAGCCTACCAGTGTCTCGTATTCCTTCTGAACCGTAGCTTCAACATCCGCATAGTTAGCCATAACGCCCTCAGCTTCCGGATCCTCCTTCATGCCTACAACGAAGGCGATGGACTTGGACTCGCCCGGAGCCAGAGTGATCTGTGTGGAAAGCGCGCCGCAGCAGTTTGCATTGAAGTTCAGGGCATTACCCAGATCTCCGTTCTCTACGCCAACCGGATTTCCGTAGCTGTGATAAGCGCCCAGGAAGGCTTCCTTGTCACCGCAGTAGGAACTTACGTCAGCGCCGGCCAGACCAAGGAACTTGGACATAGCCACATTTCCGTTTACTGCTGCGTCTTTCTTTACGAACTCATTTGCAACCTGCTTGATCCGGTTGCCCTTGAAATAGGTTCTCGTGATGAACAGCGTGTACTGCAGGTTTACCTGATCCTGCTCGTAGTTGCAGTCATTCGTGAACTCAGCATAACCTGTTACTGTCAGGTTTCTCGGCTGATCGGAGGTGTTCGTTACCTTCGTGTACCATACTTCATGTGTGGCATCCAGCGGAACGTAGTACATAACGTCCGAACGGATACCTGCGTAATCGGTCTCAAACTTGGAATATGCGGTACCGTGACGAACCACATTTTTGTAGGTGGACAGATCCTTGCCTACCGGCTGCCAGGAAGCAGACCAGTAATCCTTGGAATCATTATCCCGGATGTAGATGTAACGACCGGGCTGGTCAAACTGGTTGAACACATAACGAAGGATTCTTCCGTTTGCTCCGGACTTTGCAAAGCTGTAACCGCCTGCATTGTTGGAAACGATCGCACCGTACTCCGGAGATCCCAGGTAGTTGGCCCAGGGTGCCGGTGTATCCGGACGCTCGATCACATATTCCTTCTTAGATTCGTCAAAAAAGCCATAACGCATAGACGTAACCTCCAAAATGTTTATTTTTTACACCCCTGCCACGGCAGCCGGCCTGTGACCGGCCACCGAAGCAACTGACAGATGATTTATTTGTCTGCATCCTTCAGGCTGAGACTGATCTTGCCCATGCGGTCAACCTCAAGTACCTTTACGCGTACCAGATCGCCGATGTTGACAACGTCCTCAACCTTGGCTACGCGGTGCGGAGCCAGCTTGGAAATGTGGATCATACCGTCCTTGTTCGGGGACAGCTGTACAAATGCACCATAAGGCATGATCCGTACAACGGTTCCCTCGTAGGTCACACCCACTTCGATCGGATCTACGATGGAGTGAATGATCTTCAGGGCCTTGTCGATGCCCTCCTGCTCTACGCCGCAGATATCGATACGTCCGGAATCATCGATGTCGATCTTTACGCCGGTCTCCTCGATGATGCCGTTGATGGTCTTACCCTTCTGACCGATAACCTCACCGATCTTGTCCGGATCGATGTTCATGGATACGATCTTCGGTGCGTAAGCGCTGAGCTCCTTACGCGGTTCGGGGATAGCCTTCAGCATAACCTCGTTCAGGATATACATACGTGCTTCTCTTGTTCTGGAGATAGCCTCGCGGATGATGTCGTCGGTCAGACCGTGGATCTTGATATCCATCTGGATAGCGGTGATACCTGCCTCGGTACCTGCCACCTTGAAGTCCATGTCGCCGAAGAAGTCCTCAAGACCCTGGATATCGGTCAGTACTACGTAATCGTCGTCTGTCTCACCGGTTACCAGACCACAGGAGATACCTGCTACCGGAGCCTTGATCGGTACACCTGCTGCCATCAGGGACATACAGGATGCACAGGTGGAACCCATGGATGTGGATCCGTTGGACTCGAAGGTCTCGGATACGGCACGGATCGCATACGGGAACTCATCCTCAGACGGGATCACCGGAAGAAGTGCTCTCTCAGCCAGTGCTCCGTGTCCGATCTCACGACGTCCCGGACCGCGGGATACGCGGGTCTCACCTACGGAGTAAGCCGGGAAGTTGTAGTGATGCATGTAACGCTTGGATGTAACGTTCGGATCCAGACCGTCGATCTTCTGTGCTTCGGAAAGCGGAGCCAGAGTAACGATGTCGCAGATCTGTGTCTGTCCTCTGGTGAACATAGCGGAACCGTGAACGCGGGGGATCAGGTCTACTTCTGCAGCCAGCGGACGGATCTGGTTGATGGCACGTCCATCCGGACGCTTGTGATCCTTCAGGATCATCTTACGTACCGTCTTCTTCTGGTACTGATACAGAGCGTCGCCCAGAAGTGCAAGCCACTCTTCGTTCTCTGCAAACTTCTCTTTCAGGCGCTCTTTGATGTCGTCGATGTTCTTCTCGCGAACCTGCTTGTCATCGGTGAAGACTGCAACTTCCATCTCTTCCGGCGGAACAACTTCCTTGATGGCTGCGAAGAGTTCTTCCGGGATCGCATAGCTGTTGTAGCTGTGCTTCGGCTTACCAACCTCTGCTACGATCTTGTCGATGAAAGCGATAACTTCCTGATTTACCTTGTGTGCTGCAAAGATCGCCTCAAGCATCTTTGCCTCCGGTACCTCATTTGCACCGGCCTCGATCATGATAACCTTCTCACGTGTGGAAGCTACGGTCAGCTTCAGATCGGAGTTCAGGTTCTGTGTGCTGTTGGGGTTGAAGATCAGTTCTCCATCCACCAGACCAACCTGTGTGGTTGCACACGGGCCGTCAAACGGGATATCGGAGATGGATACTGCGATGGCAGTACCGATCATTGCGGTAAGCTCCGGTGCGCACTCCGGATCTACGGAAAGCACCAGGTTGTCAAGTGTTACGTCATTTCTGTAATCCTTCGGGAAAAGCGGACGCATCGGACGGTCGATAACACGGTCGGTCAGGATCGCATTCTCCGACGGCTTTGCCTCACGCTTGTTGAATCCGCCCGGGATCTTTCCTACAGCGTACATCTTCTCGTTGTACTCTACGGAAAGCGGGAAGAAATCAATACCCTCTCTGGGTTCCTTGGAAGCAGTTGCGGTAGAAAGAACTACCGTGTCACCGTAGTGAATAAGTACTGCTCCGTTTGCCTGCTTGCCCACACGGTCCACGTCTACACGCAGAGTTCTTCCGGCAAGCTCCATCTCATACTTCTTGTACATTTTCGATCTCCTTATCGATTTATTTTTGACTGTTCGGAGGTTCCGAAACGACTGAAAATCCGACCCCGGAGAGGGCACGCGATCGTCTTTTCAGTAGTCTCGGAGAGCCGCGTGAACAATCTCTGTAATTTTACCATATCTACCTAATATAGGCAAGCAAAAAACAACCTGCCGAAACCGGTCCGGAAATCAGCAGGTTGTTTACATAACTTTACTCTTTTTCAGTTTCTGATCCTTTGTTTTTTCCGCTTCTGATCTTCAGAATCACCACCGTGATCACACCCGCCAGAGAGATGGCGATGATGGTGATGATCAGTCCGATGGGAGTGGAATCTCCGGTCTGTATACCACCGCCGGCATTCCCGCCGTCAACGGGGATATCCTCTTCCGTGACCACTTCGGTGTCCTCTTCCGTGGGTACTTCTACGGAGGTATCGTCCTCGGTATCCTCTTCCGTATCCTCTTCGGTCACTTCCTCCGTGTCCTCTTCGGTATCTTCCTCGGAATCCGCTTCCGTGGTGTCCTCATCCGCCTTATCCTTGATCTCGAAGGTGGTGTCCACCTGTCCGTCGGCGAAGGTCAGGCGCAGGGTATGCTTTCCCGTCTTCAACTTCTCCAGATACGGTGTCCGGAAGATGACCCTTACACTTCCCTCTTCCAGGTCATATACATTGATCACCTCTTCTCCGTCCACGATGACCGCATCAAACAGGGTCATGGTCTCCCGGTCCATGGCATTCCGCTTTGCTACAATCTCAAGACCCTTCTTGCTTCCGCGAACCCAGGTGTAGGGTTCCTTATTCGTGAAATTATAGGCGATCTTACCCTTCACGTACTGCGCGGTAAATGTGGTACTCTCGTCGAATCCCATCATTTCCATGAGTTTCTCGTCGTTATCCATGTACCATCCCAGGAAGGTGTAGCCGTCCTTCTTCGGTGCTTCCGGATGCTTGAAGGCCCGGTTTGTTCCCTTAAGGAACGGGATCACCGCCACGGTCTTCCCGTCAGCCACAAAGGTCAGGTCACAGAACAGGTTATCCAGCTCCTTATAATGTGCCTTGATCCATTTCCGGCGACCGTTGATCCAGGAACGGAGCTGCTCCACCTCATCCCTGTAGGAGGTGAGTTCGGATGCATAGTGTCCCCAGACACCGATATCATTTACCTTCGACAGCAGCATTTCATCGTAGTACTGATCCAGGATTCCGCCGGCCTTCACCAGCTCCTCCAGCTTTGCATCAAAGGCTCCCCAGTTCTTCTTCACTTCGGCGATGAAGTTCGGATCCTGCTTCAGCCGGTCAAGCCAGGGATGTACCGTGTAATTGAAGGACGCCGGTTCCGGGTCATCATCGTAATAGAGATTTCCCCAGCCGATATCAAAGTCCCATAAAGGTCCCCAGTAAAGCAGCCCTTCCGCCTCCTGGAGAGATAGGTACTGTCGGTAATGTAGGCGTCGCCGTTCTGGGAGAATTCCTGGATCCACCAGTACTTCACCGTGGAGGTAAGGTCCATATACTCGGTGTAACTCTTCCCGCCGGAATCCTTGAAGCCGTCACCGAAGATGGCATCCTCGGTCTTCTGGAGGTAATTCTGTATATAGTCCCGCTGTGCTTTATTCGTATACTCCCGGAAGTCCGGATTCCGGAAAATGAAGCTGGCTCCACCGGTGGTGTTGAACATTTCCCCCGGGTCCTCTTTCTGATCCGAACCGATACCCAGAAGGTATCCGCCGGAGATCAATGCTTCATCCGTATCATCCTCTTCCAGCACCGGAAGGTTCACGCGGTACTCTTCCATCCGGATCTGCTCACAGAGAAGATAACTTCCGTAGTACTCGCCGTTCATCACCACTTCCACCGGAACGCACTCCGGTGTGTACTCCAGGTTCATTTCCCTGCCGAGCCAGTAGGTGATCCGGTTCCGCATATGGCTGTTCTCCATGGAATCCGCGATCAATGTCCAGCGTTTGGAGGCGCCCATACCGAAGAAATCCTTCTTCTTGTTCAGCTTGAAGAGATAAGGCTTCTTTGGCTCTTTCCAGGTGGAATTACCACGGCCCCGGATGCTCTCCATATCCAGTCCCAGCATATCCGAAAATGTGGCTTTGGAGTATTCCGACTTGTATCCGGCCGGAACGATGATGTCCACTTTTCCGGTACATTTCACCGAGTGATCCGGGCTGCTGTTCATATCCGCGATGGCGGTAACGGACTCGTCGATATGGAAATTCACCACCGGAACGGAGTACTCCTGGAAGGTGATTCCCTGAAGCGTCAGGGTCATCTCATCTGTCGCTTTCTTCCCTTTGACCACCAGGCCCAGGGCTACGGTATGATCTCCCGTGATCCCCAGAGTCCGGATATCCTGCAGCCAGTATCCGCGCCGGTCCTTAAGATCGAATGCAGCTATCGGCTGTGCCGCGTCATCCAGATAGACCTGGATCTTTGCCGACTGTCCGTCATCCAGACAGCCGCCTACCACGACCCTGCCTACTGCTTCCTGCTTAAAGTGAAATGTATCCTTGAGGGTGATCCTGGCACCGGCAAAATCCGCCTCGGTGCCCACCAGTTGAAGGCCTCCGTCTATACCGGAGGAGATCTTCAGCTTGCTCATCCCCTCGGAGAATTCCAGTTTCTTATTCTTGTTCAGCTTATTCAGGTCCTGCTTCTGATAGGATTCCGGAACCGGATCCTCAGCGGCGAAAGCCGCCTCAGCAGGAAGCCCCAGAAGAATCAGGGCCAGGATCCCCATAAGCAGGAACCGGATGACCTTTCCCATATGCTTCTCCTGTTTTGTCCTCATAATTCTTCCTCCAAATATCCTTTGCCTCGCTTAGGATGACACACGGATTTCCTCTACAATTTCTTCAACACGCTTTCCGTCGGTCTTCACCACGCAGTCTGCCGCTGCCTCGTAGGCTGGTCCCCGTTCCCGCAGCATACGTTCGATCTTCCCTGCCAGTTCTGCCTCGGACTCACTGTCCAGAAGCGGCCGTCCCGTATCATGCTTCACCCGGTTCAGGGTTTCCTCCGGAGATGCGGAAAGCCAGATCACACGGCCGGTCTCCTGCATCAGCTTCCGGTTCTCCGGCCGGAGTACGATCCCTCCGCCGGTTGCTATAACGGTATTCACTGCAGAGTTTGAAAGACGCCGTAACATTTCCGTTTCCATATCACGGAACGCGCCTTCCCCCTGTTCCTCGAAAATCTCACGGATGGAACAATCTTCCGCTTCCTCGATCATGGCGTCGGTATCCAGAAATGCCATCCCTCTCTCTTTCGCCAGCGCCTGTCCTACCGTACTTTTGCCGCAGCCCATGTAACCCACCAGGATGAGATTCTCCCCATGCAGGCGGCGCTTCAGCCGGGCCATGACCCGGTCGGCAAGTTCGTCCGGGATCGCAACCCCGGTCCAGAGTTCATAAGCGATGATCCCCTGATAGAGAAGCATGGCCAAACCGTTATCATTCGGAATCCCGAAGCTGTCCAGTTTCTTCATAAACGGTGTGACTGCCGGAT
>Ga0265298_10011690_pt1 | contig 10246 bp, 3 predicted proteins | sample AusTroGonzalo_MG_3_FD_193486 | JGI IMG/M metagenome (GOLD analysis project Ga0265298, IMG submission 193486) | Bovine rumen microbial communities from tropical cattle in Woodstock, Queensland, Australia - Gonzalo_01 | ecosystem: Host-associated > Mammals > Digestive system > Stomach > Rumen ... | reverse complement strand
GTACGTGGCGCCGTCCACCTTCAGCGTGCCGTTCGGATCCGGCTTGAAGAACGGATGCTCGGGCCAGGAAGCCTTGTCCTCCCAGGGGAAGTCCTCCGGGAACTCCGTACCGTCGGCCCACGGGAACTTGTTCACCCAGTTGAGGGTGGCGCCGCTGCCGTAGGAACCCTGCACCTCGTAGTGCTTGTCGTTGTAGCTGGTGCTGTTGGACTTGCGGATGGAGATGATGCACTCGGAGCTTCCGCGCTCGTAGTAGCCCTTGCGGTAGGCCAGGCGGTAGGAACGAGGGTTGATCAGGCCCGTCACGGCGTCCGGCTGCGCCTCGCACAGTGCGTAGTGGCCGTTGGCCATCTGCTGGCGCATGAACTCGTCGGCGGCTGCCTTCGCGGCCTGCCAGCGGGCGGGATCGTAGTTGCCGTAGCAGACGTACTCATCGGCCTGCGGGTGCCACTTGGTGTTGGAGTTGAAGGTCGGAGACGCGGCGAAGCACAGGATGCGGAGCTTGAGGCCCAGGGCGGCGGCACGCGTCATGCGGCCGTCTTCCGCGGCGCTCACGGCCCACGGCAGGTCCGGTGCGGCCTCGTCGCAAAGCTTTACGATGAAGTCCACGGTCTCCGCGAAGGTGTTGCGCGGATAATGCATTTCCTCGGCGGGATCCACGGCGTGGTCCAGGATGGGGACGCCACCCACGTAGCGGAGCATGTTCGCATAGGCGATGGCCATGCAGACCTTGGCTTCCGCCTTCTTCTTGGCGAGTTCGGCCGGATCGGCGTCCGGGATGCGGTCGGCGTTCTCCAGGAACAGCCAGGCGTAGCGGATGGCCGTGTAGTCCTTCTCGCTGCCGAAGCGGTAAGTCTCGCCGCCGGCGTAGGAGCCGGTCAGGTTCGCGGACAGACCGCCGGAATAATAGAGGTTGTTCGGACCGTCGCTGTCCGAATGCTTGTTGCTCACGTAATGGTCGGTGATGGACTCCAGGAAATCGCCTCCCATCTTGGAGTCGAAGTCGGAGATCAGGCCGTACGGAAGATAGTAATAGGCCGATGCCAGCACCTTGTCGGCGTCCTTGATGGTCGCGAACAGGGTGTCGATGGTGGCGCCGGAAGTCTCCGGAGCCTTGGACAGGCCGGCGTCTCCCAGTTTCATGCTCTCACAAGCGACCAGACCGGCGCCCACGAGGGCGATCGTCAGTATTTCGGTAAATCTTTTCATGGTTCGCTCGGTTTAGAAGTTGATGTTGAGGGCCAGGTTGTAGGTCTTGACCAGCGGGTACTGACCGTCGGAGGACTTGGACTTCGCTTCCGGGTCCTGCAGGGTCATCTTGGACAGCGTCCAGAGGTTGTAGCCCGTGAACATGAGGCCCACGGAGCTGATGCCCAGCTTTTCGAAGAATTTGTTGCGGGAGAACGTGTAACCGAAGCTCGCGCTCTTCAGACGGATGTAGGAAGCGTCGACGGTCCAGAGGGTGGAGTCCATCGAGTTCCACGGGTAGTTCGTCTTGGTGAAGCGCGGCAGGGTGCCGTCCTCGCGGCCGGGAGCCCAGGGATTGTCATTGTCGATCCAGGAGTTCTCGGCGAAGATCTTCAGGAGGCCGCGGTGGCCGGAGTTCGTGAACGGGATGCGGTAGTCGTCGTTCCAGACACGGCTCACGTTCGTCGCGGCGACCCAGTTAAGGTTCAGGTTGAAGCCCTTGTAGCCGAACTTCCAGTTGGAACCGAACACGTATTCCGGACGGTTCGGATAACCGTCGTACATGCGGTCGCGGCCGTCGATGATGCCGTCTTCGTTGAGGTCCTTGTACATACAGTCACCCGGATACACCGCGTTGGAAGGCTGCGGCAGGTCCGGATTCAGGCGCATTACGCCGTCGGCGTCGGTGTAGAAGTCGCTCTTCTGGTACAGGCGCTCGAACTGGTACAGCATGTACCGGCCGGTGGAACCGCCGGTCTCGCGCTGGTACTCGAATTCGGGCTCGACTTCGTCCTCGAAGATAATCTTGTTGCGGGCGAAGGTCACGTTTCCGTTGATGTCGTAGGTGAAGTTGCCGATGTGGTCCTTCCACCCGATCTCGATCTCGTAACCCTGATTGTCCACCTCACCGAGGTTCATGTTCGGAAGGGACGTGGCGATGATGGACGGCAGGGATTTCGGGGAGATGAGGATGCCGGTGCGGTGCTCCTTGAAGATATCGCCGGAGAAGTGCAGCCGGTAGTTGAACATGTCGAAGTCCAGACCGACATTGGCCTTGAGCGCCGTTTCCCAGGTCACGCCTTTGTTGCCCGGAGTGCCGAGTTCGTAGCGCGGGACGCCGTCGCTCTTGCCGGTGCCGAAGTAGTAGGATCCGGCATCGTTCCAGACACCGTCCATGTACATAAAGCGGACGGAGTTGCCCTGGTCGTTACCGACAAGGCCGATGGAGGCGCGGAGCTTCAGGAAGTCGACCCACTTGGCCTTCTTCATGAACTTCTCCTCGGAGACTACCCAACCCAGGGAAGCGGACGGGAACAGGCCGTAACGGGTCTTGCCCGGGGCGAAGTTCTCGGAGCCGTTGTAACCGGCGGAGAGGTCGAGGAGGTACTTGTCGGCATAGCCGTAGGTCGCGCGGGCCACCCAGCCCACGTAACCGTAAGGAAGCCAGCTATACTTCGAAGGATAGTAGTCGCGGGACTGGTTGTACAGCAGCAGGCCGCTCACAGCATGCTTGTGGGCGAATTTGCGCTTGTAATCGATACGGGCTTCCAGGTACCAGCTCTTGTCATCGTCGGTGGACTCGCTGTAGCTCAGCGTCGGCTGGCTGCCGCTGATCACCGGGACGTAGGTGCGGTCGAAGGCCGGATCGGACATGTCCATGCCGGAGCCGTCGGCCCAGGAGGCATATTCGATGGTCTGGTGGTAACCGCCGGAGCCGGAACGCTTCTTGGTGAGCGCCATGTCGGTGTCGTAGCTGCCCTTGACCGAGGCGCTAAGGCCTTCGGTGATGAAGTCCAGCTTCTGGGTGATGGTCATGTCCATGCCCAGGGTGGTCTTGTACTTGTTCTGGTAACCGGACCAGTAGTAGTACTCCCAACCGTTCCACTTGGTAAGGCCGTCCGGCAGGGCGTCGTAGGAGACCACCGTGACCGGCATGTCGTTCACGATGCCCGGAGAGGCCGTCGGGTGGGCCCACAGCATAGTGAGCATCCAGATGTTGTCGCGGTTGCTGTTGAGCGGCTCGCGGGTGTCGCCGATGACACCGCTGATGTTGAACTTCATGTCCGTCGTTTCGGTGAGCTTGAAGTCCAGGTTCGCGCGGTAGTTGTACCGGTTGTACGCGTAGTTGTTGTCGTAGGTGACGTCCGGAATCTGCTTCAACAGACCGTTCTGGAACATGTAACCCATCGACACGAAGTAACGGACCTTGTCGGAACCGCCGGAGATGTTGATGTTGTTCTTGGTCTGCAGGAAGGCCTTCCGGAACATCAGCTCGTTCCAGTGGGTGTTCGGGTACATGATCGGGTCGGAACCCGTGCGGTAGGCCTCGATGGCCTCGCGGGTGAAGTACAGACCCGTGTCGGTCTTGCCGTCATTCCACTGATACACATTGTAATAACGGGCGAAGTCGTAGCTGTCGCACTGCTCGATGTAGGACATCGGCATCTGGACACCCGTGATGGAGCTCACGGAAATCTTCGGCTTGCCCGCGTCGCCGCGCTTGGTCGTGACGATGATGACACCGTTCGCGCCGCGCACACCGAACACCGCCGTGGAGGCGGCGTCCTTGAGGACGGACAGGCTCTCGATTTCGTTCGGGTCCACCGTGTTCAGGGGACGCTCGACACCGTCCACGAGGATGAGCGGTTCGGCATTGGAGTCGGAGAGGGAGCCTACGCCTCGGATGTAGATCTTGGCGTAGTCTTCACCCGGCTGACCGGTCTCCTGGATGGTGGTGACACCCGGCATCTGGCCGGCGAGGATGTTGGTGACATCGGCCACCGGCGCCTTGATCAGCGACTTGTTGTCGATGGAGGTCAAGGCTCCCGTGACGGTGGCCTTGGTCTGCGTGCCGTACGCGACCACGACCGTGGCGTCCAGGGTCTGGGCATCGTCCCGCAGCACGACGGTGAACGTCCGCTGCTTGCCCACCGTCAACTCTTCGGTGACGTAGCCAAGGGCCGATACCTCGAGCACAGAATTCTCATCGGGGACGACAAGCGTAAAGCCTCCGTCCACGTCGGCAGCCACACCGGTGGTCGTCCCCTTCAGGGTGACGCCCGCTCCGATTACCGGCAGCCCGTCCGCGTCCACGACATTACCTTTGACGGTAATGCCCCTGTTCTGGGCGAGGGCCCCGGGGCCCCATAATCCGAGCAGGAGACACAGCAGAGCAGCCAGCTTGGAAAAATGGACTACTTTCTGTTTCATGGGTTAAAGGAAGAATGGTTATTAGATTAATAAGGATATCAGGTTATCTTGCTGATCACAAGACAGTGTCTTTCTCGTATATGGCTTTCACCAGCGACTTGAGGAGGGCGTTGTCGTCCGTGTCGTAGCGGTACTCCCAGAACATCGCCCCGAGGTGTCCGTTCGACTTCACATAGACGCCTTTCGCCGCCACGGATTCAGGGTCGTCGTAAGAGAGGACGTTCTTCCCGGTGTCATCGACCAGGTACGGGACCATCGAGTCGATATCCCACCGGCGGTAGACCGCCCGGGCGAGAGGCTTGCCCCTGTACATGCCATTGTTCAGGATGTCGGGAATCTCATAGTACTTCACGGAGTACTCGAAGATCTTGGTCCCCGAGGCCGGGTTCTTCTCGGCCTTCCCGTAGAACGGGACGCCCATTACCTGCCGGTCCTTGGGCACGCCCGCGTTCACATGGGCCTTAACGCTCTCGTCCCAGTCTCGGTGAGTGAAAAGCGACGACTTGTGCAGCGGGGAGTTGTGTCCCTTGGGCGCCGCACCCATGTCGTAGGTCATCACATTGACATAATCAATGTACTTGATCGCCGTCTTCCAGTCCACGTACTTGCCGCTGGAGGACGAGGCGAAGGATATGATCTTGGACGTGCCGATGGTCTCGCGCAGCTCCTTCAGCACAAGGTTGAAGTTCTGGGTGTCCATGTCGTCGCGGCCGGTCTCGTTGTCGGCCGACACCGTGGGATACTCCCAGTCGATGTCCACTCCGTCCAGATGGTGTTTGTCGAGGAGCGACTTCACGGACTGGCAGAACTCCGTCCGCTTGGCGTCGCTCTTGGCCATCTCGGAGAAGCCGTCTGCGTGGGCGCCCCAGCCGCCGATCATCAGCATCACTTTCAGCTTGGGGTTCACGCTCTTGAGGGCGACCACCTTGCTGATGGGCGCCTGCTTGGATTCGGTGATCACGATGCCGCCGTCCCCCGTCTTGGGGTTCTTGAAACGGCCGTGGGCATAGTTGATGTGGGTCAGGAGCTTCACGTCGGGCAGCCGCTCGGTGTACTCCGTGAAATAGGCCAGGACGATCGGCGTCTGACCGATGTCCGTGCAAAGGGTACCCTTTTCAGTACCCGTTCCGGTTCCAGTTCCAGTGCCTGTTCCCGTTCCGGTGCCGGTACCAGTGCCCGAACCCGAACCGGACCCGGACCCCGTACCGGAGCCCGTGCCCGTATTCGGCTTGGACGGGACAGGAATGACCAGGCTCGTCGCCGGCTTCTCGCAGGAAATACACAGCGAGAAGCACAGCGCGAGTCCGGCAATAATGTGTGTCAGTGTCTTGGCTGTCATTTCGACAGGGAGAGAGTTACTTCCAGTTGGTGTACTGGGCGCTGGAGTCGGTCCAACCGGCATTCTGCTTCAGGACACCTGCGGAGAGGCTGACCTCGGAAGCCGGGAAAGGACGGAAGCCCCAAGTGGCGTTGTAGCGGGCCTCGTAACCGGCACCCTGGTCCTTCATCTTGATCCAGGCGCCGCCGGCATTGCGGATCGGCTGGTCCAGCTGAGTCTTGAGAGCCGCGAGGCAATAGGCCTTGCCGTAGCGGCGCATGTCGTTCCAGCGGATGCCTTCGAAAGCCAGTTCGTGCTTGCGCTCCAGGCGGAGCGCTTCCTCGCTGTAAGCCTTTTCGGGCAGGCCGACGCGGGCGCGGACGGCGTTCATGCCGCTCTTGCCGTTGAAGATGGTCTTGCCGGCCGTGAGCTCGGAGTGCATCAGGAGCACATCGGCGAAACGGATGACCTGGACGTTCTGCGGGGAATGGCCGCGGCCGAGGTCGGAACCGCCGCCGCCGTATTCGGGAACGGAGGAGAACTCATAGTAGAACGTTCCGCTCACGACGGCGCCCCAGGCCTGGTATTTCTTCTGCCAGAAACCGGTTTCCTCCATCTGGTTGTCATTGCCCCAGGAATACTTGGTAGGATCGGCCATCTCGTCGTTGATGTTGTAGATGGAAGCCGCCTTGCGGAGGTCGCCGGGCTCTTCCTTCTCCCACTGCTCCCAGACATACGGATTGACGGTAGCCATACCGTAACCGCGGCTGAACGGGAAGGCGTTCACCTCGTAGTTGGAACGCTTGCGGACACCCAGATACTGGTCGAACTTGTTACGGTTCCGGGAAGACTCGGCCACGTTGGAGTAGCAGATGCTGAACATTTCCTCGGGGTTCACGTCGTCGGTGATCCAGGTGCCTGGGATGTCCTTGGCGTAGGCGTACTGCGGCTTCGTGACGGAGTTCATGTAGGGCCACATCAGGCGGAAATCGGACACCAGGTCGTGACCGCTGTTCTGGATGCAGTCCTCGAGCTTGCTCACCACATAGTCCTTGCCCACGGTCTCGCTGGTGACCTCCCAGGTCTCCAGGTCTACCAGGGGAAGGGTGTCAATGGTCTTGCCTTCCTTGTCGCTATAGAAACCGGTGTAGAAAAGGTACACGCGGGCGAGCAGGGCTTCGGCGTCCCACTTAGTCGCGTGACGCAGACCGGAAACGCACTCGTTCCACTTCTTGGACGGCATGATCTCGATGGCCTTCTTGAGACCGGCGGCGATGTTGCCGTAGATCTCCTCGATGGTGCCGGGAGCCGGATAGACAGAGGCTTCTGCCACCGAATTCGGAACCGCCGCCACCAGCGGAATCTCACCGAACTGCGTGGTCAGGTCGAACAGGAAGTAGGAGCGCAGGAACCAGGCTTCACCGAGCAGCTGGTTGCGGAGCTCTTCGTCCTCCACCTTGTCCAGGTTGGCGATGGCCATGTTGGCGCGGGTGATGCCGGAAAAGTACGGAGTCCAGAACTCCAGCTGGGCGTTAGGCTCGAAATAGAGGATATGGTCATAGGCCTGGATCTCATAGTCATCCTGGCCGCCGCCGCCGAAGCACTCGTCGGACATCGTCAGGTTCGCGATGAAAGAATGGGCGCTGGGCTCGTAGGAGGCCTGGTTCAGGGCCGCGTAGATACCCGTCACAAGCTTCATGGCATCCTCTGCGGACGCAGGATAGTTACTGGTGTTGCTTTCGGTGTAGCTGACCGTATCCAGGAATTTATCGCAACCGGCGAAGACAAGGGAAGCCAGCACAAAGGCGGAAATATATTTGATGGTCTTTTTCATGGCGCACTAGAATTGAAGGTTGACACCCACGAGGAAGGTACGGGAGCTGGGATAGTAGCCCAGGTCGATACCGGACACCCAGTCTTCATCGAAGCCGTAGCCGATTTCAGGGTCCATTCCGGAGTACTTCGTGATGGTCAGGAGATTCTGGGCGGATACGTACAGGCGGGCCTTGCTGATCCAGGAATTCTTGACCAGACGGCTGAAGTCATAGCCCAGTGTCACGTTGGAAATCTTGAAGAAGTCGCCGTTCTCGATGTAGATATCGGAGATGTTGGACCAGTTGCGGTCGGAGCAGGTGGTCCACAGCGGAAGCCGGTTGGACGTACCCTCGCCGCTCCAGCAGTTCAGCAGGTCACGGGTGTAGCTGTCCGTCGGACGGTCGAAGAAAGAGCGGTAGGAACGGGCGATCTGCTGGCCGAAGTTGCCGTAGCCGGAGATATTGAGGTCGAAGCCCTTCCAGGCCATCCACAGGTTCAGGCCGGCGATGAAGTCCGGATGCGGGTCGCCGATCATGGTGCGGTCGTCGTCCGTGATGGTGCCGCTGCCGTCGGTATCGACCCAGATCAGGTCACCGGGCTTGGCGTCTTCATATTTGGCGGCGGTAGCGTCGATCTGCGCCTGGTTCTGGAAGACACCGGCGGTCTTGTAGCCGTAGAAGTAACCGATCGGATAGCCCACCTGGGCGCGGAACATCTCGGAAGTACCCTGGCTCAAGACGTCGTCATCGCCATGAATGATACCCTCGGAGTTCGCGATCCGGGTGACGATGTTCTTGTTGTAGGAGCCGTTCAGGCGGACGCCATAGGTGAATTCACCGGTGTGCTTGCCGTAGTCGACGGATACCTCGATACCGGAGTTACGCACATCACCGCCGTTTATGTAAGGGGCGCTGAAGCCGATCACGGCGGGAATCGGTGCGTCGACCAGCCAGTCCTTGGTGTTCTTGATGTAAGCGTCGATGGTCAAGCCCAGGCTGGAGTTGAAGAAACGGGCGTCCAGACCGAGGTCGGTCTGCTCGGAGGTTTCCCAGCTCACGTCCTCATTGGCCAGGACACCGGGGATGGCGCCGGCGGATATCGAGCCCTTGTTGCCGAAATAGTAGCCGGCGCTCGAGGACATCTTGATGGTGGACAGGTACTGGAAGTTGGGAATGCTGGCGTTACCGTTCCGGCCCCAGCTGGCACGCAGTTTCAGGAAGTTCAGCCAGTCGGAGGTGTTCGCCATGAAGGGCTCGTTGCTCAGGATCCAGCCGGCGGAGAAGGAGGGGAAGAGACCCAAGCGATGACCGCGGGCGAAGTTGGAAGACTTATCGCCACGGAGCGTAGCGGAGAACAGGTAGGTATCGCGGAAGCTGTAGTTGACACGGCCGAAGAAGGAGACCAGGCCACCGTCGGAGGATGGCGCTCCGGAGACCGAAATCTGGCCCAGGAGGACCGGATTGGTGTTGGACAGCCAGGCGCCATCGAAATTGTTCGGGAAGTTGCTCTTCCAGGCGGAGCCGGATACTCTTTCGCCCAAGCCCCATTTTTCGAGGGACTGACCCAGGACGGTGTCGAACACATGGTCACCGTTGATGTCGAAGTGGTAGGAAACCGTATTCTCCCAAGTGTAGCGGTAGCCCAGTTTCATGCTCTGGGTGACCACGTCGACGTCGTTGTACTGGGAAGTGTTCAGATGATAGATCATCTTGTAGCTGCGGTCGGAGGAACCGGACAGACGGTAACCGAGCTGGGTCTTGAACTTGAGGTTCTTGATGGGCTGGAGTTCGCCGTACACGCTGGCGTGCAGGGAATAGAACTTGTTCAGGTTGCGGCCACGGTTGAAGTAGTCCACGCCGACCGGGTGCTTCGCGTCGTTGAAGAAGGTCCAGCCTTCACGGTCGCGGACAGCCTCGTCGTAGAAGCCGAGGATGTTGCCGTCGGCATCGGTCTCATAGACCGGGAGGAGCGGGTTCGCGCCGATGGCATCGTGCAGCGAGCTGTCGTAGATGTCGCCCTCGGCGATGCCGCTGTTCTGGCCGAAGCTGTAGTTGATGGTTTCACCCACCTTCAGGACATCCATGTCGTGGCGCTTGATAACCACGTTGTCAGAGTTCATCCGGAAGGTGTAGCGGCGATACTTGGCGTTCATGGGCTCGATCTTGTTGTAGCCCAGGATACCGTCCTGACCGGTGTAGGAGAGACCCATCGAGAAACGGTGCTCGGCGGTGCCGCCGGCAACGTTCAGGGCGTGATTCTGGCTCATCGCGCCCTTTTTGTACATTTCCTCGATCCAGTTGGTTCCCTTCCAGGAACCGTTGGCGACGGACTCGTACAGTTTGGCGGGCAGTTTCGTGGAGAAGTCAACCGCCTCGAGATCCGAGTTCGTGCGGGCCAGGTTGTAGAGCTGAATGTACTCCTGCGCATTCACCATGTCGGGCATCTTGGCGAGGTACTGGGCGCCGTAGAAACCGTCGTAGGAGACGATCACGCGGCCTTCCTTGCCCTGCTTGGTGGTGACGAGCACGACACCGTTCGCGGCGCGGGCGCCGTAAATGGCGGCCGAGGCGGCGTCCTTGAGAATGTCGATAGATTCGATGTCGTTGGGGTTGAGGGCGTTGATGTCGCCGCCGGCAACACCGTCGATGACATACAGCGGCTCGGAATCGCCGATGGTACCGAGACCACGGATGCTCACCTTGTAACCGCGGCCAG